>Ga0210031_1000786_pt1 | contig 18983 bp, 10 predicted proteins | sample CryGeyCG2014_080_FD_185455 | JGI IMG/M metagenome (GOLD analysis project Ga0210031, IMG submission 185455) | Groundwater microbial communities from aquifer - Crystal Geyser CG03_land_8/20/14_0.80 (SPAdes) (version 2) | ecosystem: Environmental > Aquatic > Deep subsurface > Groundwater | place... | reverse complement strand
TGAAATAAGACAAACATCTCACCGCGTTATTTATTGGTTGGTTTTGTTGTCAACTCCTATTTTTATGGTTTTTTTGGCTTTTCCCTCACAAATATTAACAATTTTGTCTCCAAATTATAGCCAAGACGGATTAATATTTATGATACTTTCAGTTGGTTTTTTTAGTGTTTTGTTTGGGTGGATACAAGCTGTGCAGTTTGTTGCTCTACGGAAAAACAAAATAAATTTGCTTATGAGTTGTTTGGGTGCTATATTAAATATTATTTTAAATTTGTTGCTCATCCCACAATACAATATTTTAGGTGCAGCAATATCTTATATGATTACTTTTATTTTTATTACATTGTGCTTTATTTACTTTGGTTATAGAGAACTTAATTTTGAGTTGCCCGTTAATTTATTTAAACCCTTGCTTGCAGGTGCTCTTGTTGTTTTGATTTTGTTTGTTTTTAAGCCCTTGCTCGGAGAAATTTTACGAATAGGAATCCCTCAAATAATTAACAACAGCACTACTCTCTCTCTAATTTTGGAAAAAACAATTAAAGTCGGTTTTTTAGCTTTGGTTGCAGGTCTTTCTTTTATAGTATATTTAGTAGTGTTGGTTTTGTTGAAGGGTTTTAGTAAAGAAGATGTTGGCTTGCTTGCTGCTGCAATGAAAAAAGGAAAAATTCCTAAGAAAATTATTAATTTTGGCGAAAAGATGTTGTCGTGGCAGGTTAAATAAAAGTATAATTTTGGCGAAAAGATATTATTGTGGCAGGTTAAATAAAAGCATATTTATTTAATAAAAATACAAACTTGTTTGAGTAAAAATAGTGGCGCGCCTTTGCGCGCCAATCACATATTCAAGCAAGCAAAAAAATAGTGTTTTTTTAATTTGAAAAAACTGTTGATTCAACAAATCTAACTTTTGAGTGTATTGTTCTGGTTATATTAGGCAAAAGAGTGAGGGGTGTAATTATAGAAATATAATGCCTGATCTTTGGCAATTGTTGAACTAATATAGGAATATTATGTTGTTGAAAAAGATTCTTTTTCGCGCGATCAAATCAATTTACAAAATTCTAAAAGTTTAATTTTAGTGCAAAAATATGCGCTATTTTGCTAAACTAAAAACAAATTACTCTTTTGAGACAATTGCACGGCAATGCAAACTTAAACTTATAAACAAAATACAAATCATAGGTTATACTTGTTAATGCGAAGAGTAGGATTCGAACCTACATACCATCACTGGCACTCGTTTTCGAGACGAGCGCGTTACCGTTCCGCCATCTCCGCGCAAAATTCTTTCTGTTAATTTTTTTAATTAAATTATAAGATTGTAAATAATGCCTTTTATACTTTATATTAAATAATATATGGTATTTACCAAAACCAATGGTTTAAATGCGCGCGGAGAGGTATCTTCACACGTAATTTTTTATATGATAGTTATGATCATTGTACTTGTTCTTGTGCTGTATTTTACAATTCCTACATTTCAAGGATTTGTAAAACAGTTTTTTCAAGAGCAAGATTTTGCATTTACTAAAAGCAATGTTGAAAGAGCAAAAATGGTGTGCGAAACAACTTTAATTTCTTGCACGGGGCGGCAGAGCTCTGACTTTGTTACAGCTCTCAATATGGCCAATACTACGCGGTACCAATTATGCCTTTCTGCTGTAGCAACTACTTGCGAGCATTTGCGTTTAGGAAAAGATGGTTGCAATGTTACAGCTTTAAAAGCAGGGATATATGATATAAGTGATATAGCAGAGGACAAGTTTATAGAGCTTTGCGACCAATTTTACCATGATAAAATTAAGTGCAAATATGTTTGTAATAAAAATAATATACTAACATATGATTGTGTTGGTGAAGATGGAACAACAACTTTTTCTAAGGGCAGTGAATGTCCTAAAAAATAAGATAAGCAAGGAAGAAATACCTAAAAACGAAGTAATAATGAGTATACATTTAAAATTATTTGTTCTCTGTGGAAAGATAAAATAGATCATTCTGCTCTTAATAGAATTAGCACATTTGAAAAATGCTATTATTTTAGCAAACAGGACTTCCTCATAGATGCTAAATGTTTTTAAAAACAATATGTCTTTAAACAAAAAAGCCACAGGTTCAAGTTTATCAGCATATACCTTAGCAGGGATTATACTTGCGCTTCTAATTATTACATTTTTATTATTTGTTATGTATGGAGTAATTCCTATAAATCTTCCTAACCCACTTACTACTGTTTTTCTTCCCTCTAAATAATTTGCTTAATCTTATTTTTTATTTATATAACCCAAGGTCTGCGCTTGTTGTTTTTTGTATTTTGTATTTTTCTATCGCATTTTTAAAGTGCTTTTCTGTGATGTTTTTTGCGTTTTCTTTAATAGCTGCAATTCCTGCTTCTATGCATATTTTTTTGATGTCTGCTCCTGTTTTTTCTCCTGATATTTCAGCTAATTTTGTTGCAGAGATGTTTTTGCTTGTTTTCATATTTCTTAGACACACCTTGAAGATTTTTGCGCGATCTTCTTTTGTAGGAAATCCAATTTTTATGTGTCTTTCTAACCTGCCAGATCTTAGCAATGCAGGATCTAAATTTTCAGGCAAATTTGTTGCACCTATCACAAAAATTCCATCATCTGTAGAGTTAAATCCATCAATTTCAGATAATATTTGTGTCAAGGTTCGCGCAATTTCGTCTTGTGCGCCAGTAGAATCATAAATACGCTTGTTTCCGATCGCGTCAAGTTCATCGATAAAGATAATAGTAGGAGATTTCTTGCGCGCCACCTCAAATATTTTGCTAACTAATTTTGGGCCTTCGCCAATGTATTTTTGAACTAGGTCTGATCCATTAATCTTGATAAATGTAGCTCCTGCTTCTCCTGCGATCGCCCTTGCTATTAGTGTTTTTCCAACACCAGGTGGGCCGTAAATTAAAACACCTTTGTAAGGTCTGATTCCCAAATTTTTAAATTGTTCGGGGTGCTTTAAAGGTAATTCTACAACTTCTTTTAATTCTTCAATAACCTTTTCCTGGCCACCAACATCTTTATAAGTTGTGTTTGGTTTTTTCTGCAGTTCAAATTGATATATTGTGTCTTTTTCTTCGCTTAATATATCTATAATTGCCAAATTGCGCGGGTCTACTATGACTCGTTGATTGATCAATAATGTGTTGCTGAGTCGTTTTGGAAATGTAGCAGCAAGTTGTGGATGACCAACTATATTAATAATTACTTTGTCTTTGTGAATTTCTTCAACAGTTCCAACAAGGCAGGGTTGCATGCGCGAAATATACTGCTCTTCTTTTAAAGTTCGCACCTGTTCGCGCAACAATTCATTTTCTTTACGCAATATTTTATTTTCGTTTTCCGTTGTTTTATTGTCTATTTTAAATGTTTGGTCTGTATTAATTTTACACTCAGATTTTTCAGCAACCATATATTTTTTATAAATGATCTATGGAAAAAACAAAAATAATAAAAATATAATAAATATATATAAAATTAAAGATATGTGATTTAGGAAAATGCGGGTGTTGATTTTAGGAAAATGTTGGTGTTAATTTAATTGTTACAGATCATCTTTTGGCATAGAGTTTAGTAGCAAAATGAAAAGTACAGTATGAACACAAGCAATGTTGTAGGAAATTATGTTGAGTGGAAAGAGTCATAGAGCTTAATAGCAAAATGAAAAGTACATTATGAACACAAGTAATGTGGTAAGAGATTATGTTGAGTGAAAAATTGATAAATATAAAGATAATAAAGATAATATTAAAAAACTTTTAGAGTATATAAAGTATATATGAAAGAAATTTGTGTTTATAACTGTTTTTTTGTAAAAATTCACCTTTGATTTGTAATTTTATAAATAAAATTATGGCAACAAAAAAACAAAAAAATAGTAAAGTTGATGATGTTATTCAAGAGATAGGAATAGAGTCGCAAGAAAAAAAAGGGAAAACAGAAACAGCAGCAGAGCAAATAAAAGAAGAAGTAAATCAAAACTCTAAAAAAGAGGAATTTTCACTTAGAGATTTGCCGGGTGTTGGGAGCAAAATGGCAGACACATTAAAAGAGCATGGATTTCATACACCTATGTCAATTGCTATGGCTTCTGTTTCTAGTCTTGAAGCACTTGATGGAATCAGCGAATTAACAGCTGGAAGAATAATTGATGCAGCAAAAGAGCATCTTGATATGGGAATAAAAACAGCAAATGAATTTATGAAAGATCATGCGACACGCGGATTTTTAACAACTAACAGCAAAGCCCTTGACCAAATGATGGGGGGTGGAATTGAGCAAGGTGTTCTTACTGAGTTTTTTGGTGATTTTGGGAGCGGAAAAACACAAATTGCCGAAGAATGTGCTGTTACTGTTCAGCTTCTGTTAGATAGGGGTGGCTTAAATGGAAAATGTATATATGTTGACGCAGAAGGAAGTTTTAGACCAGAACGTATAAAGCAGATGGCTGTTGCTTTGGGACTTGATCCTAATAAGGTCTTAGAAAATATCTTTGTTGCGCGCGCATATAATATTGATTTTCAACTAGCATTTAATAGCAAAATTAGAGAGATGATTGATGTGCAGCACGAACCAATAAAATTAGTTGTAATTGACTCTTTAACAACGCATTTTAGAAGCGAATATACAGGAAGAGGAACACTTGCAGATAGACAGCAAACACTAAACAAATATCTTCACGAACTAATAATATATGCAGAACAATATGGGCTTGTAATTATTGGAACAAATCAGGTGATGGCAAATCCAGGAATGATGTTCGGAGATCCGACAACACCAATCGGAGGGCATATTTTAGGTCATGCTTCAAAATACAGGGTTTACTTGCGAAAAGGAAGAGAAGGAAAGCGCGTTGCAAAACTAATTGATGCTCCACACCTTCCAGATGCAGAAGTTGTTTTTATGGTTGATGAAACAGGTGTGCATGATTTTGACGAAAAAAATAAAAAGTAATTCTTAAACTTTACTAAGTTTATAAAAAGTTTATGCTTTTTTTCAGACGCACACATTTTCCAATTGGAACGATATTTTTGACTGTGGTGTGTGTTATTGTTTTTGTTAGTTCATTGTTTTTTTCTTTATTTGGGCTTTATTTAAATCAACATTTTGCTCTTGGAAGTTGGCAATACATTCAGAGTAATCCTAATGCAATTTATACACTCCTTACTTCAATATTTTCTCATGCAAATTTTGCTCATATTATGTTTAATATGTTGGCGCTGTTGTTCATGGGAACTTTTCTTGAGAGCATTATAGGCACGCGCAAGTTTTTAAGTGTTTTTTTTATTACAGGGTTTGTTGGAGGGCTTGCTTTTTTGCTTGAGACTGCAATGAGCAATGAAATTATTTTTGCGCTGGGTGCTTCTGGCGCGATTTTTGGAATATCTGGAGCTTTGATGATTTTGCGACCAAATGTTCCTGTTGTTGTATTTCCATTTCCTTTTCCAATGCCTTTGTGGGTTGCGATGCTCTTTAATTTGATTTTAATTTATTTTTTATCATTCTTTCTTCCAATTGCCAATAGCGCGCACATCGGCGGTTTTCTCGCAGGTCTTATTTGCGGATATTTTATCAAAAAAGCGAACGAGAATGAAGCGACAAAGCGCGAAATCAAAATTGAATGGTCTATATAATAATTGATGGTGTGTGTGTGGTGTTGGAAAAACAACTTTGTGCAAGAATTTATTGGGCTTGATGAAAGAAGCAAACCCAACACTCTAATACTCTAACCAAAAACATACTGATTATTACCAAAAATTATAAATAAAGTTATGGCAAATCTTGAAGAAGTTGTTAAATATGCAGTAGCGAACTTATCTAAAGACATCACAACCGTTCGCAACATTGCTACAATAGCGCACATTGACCACGGAAAAACAACATTCAGCGACTCATTATTATCAGCAGGAAAAGTGATTTCTGACAAATATGCAGGCGAACAATGTGCAATGTCTGCTTGGGATGTTGAGCAGCAACGAGGGATTACGATTTTGGCTTCTGCGATTACAATGGTTTTAAATAGTGAGGGTAAAGATTATCTTGTTAATTTGATTGACACCCCCGGTCATGTTGACTTTGGTGGTGCAGTGACAAGATCTATGCGCGCAATTGATGGTGCAATAGTATTAGTTGATGCTGTTGATGGAATTATGCCCCAAACCGAAACTGTCTTAAAAACCGCTCTTTCTGTTGGTGTTAAGCCAATTTTATATATTAATAAAGTGGATCGCCTAATCAATGAACTTAAAATTACATCTGAGCAAATGCAAGAAAGATTTATTGGAATCATAAATGGTGTTAACAATTTTATAGCAGCATATCAACCAAGCAATGTTGATTGGCGCGTAAGTTTACAAAATAACACAGTTATGTTTGGTTCAGCAAAGCAAAAGTGGGGAATATCAATGAAATGGATGAAAAAAACAGGAATTAGTTTTAAGCAAATTATTGATTTAGTGCAGCAAGGCAAACAAGAGGAGTTAAGCAAAAAAATGCCTTTGGCTGTTGTTGTTTTTGATTCTGTTGTTGAAAATTTGCCTTTTCCAAAAGATGCGCAAAAAATAAGAATCCCTTTGATTTGGAAAAGAGGGGATTTAGCTTCTACCTGGGGTCAAGCAATGCTTACTGCTGATTCTTCGGGTCCTTTAATGGCAGCTATTACTTCGGTTTCTTCAACAAAATATGGAAATTTTGCATATGGACGCGTTTTCTCAGGAACACTTAAAGAAGGCATGGAAGTATATCTTAACAAACAAAAGCAAAAGGCAAAAATTCAACAAATAGCAGTGCAGTTTATTGATAAACGCGTCAGTGTTGATGAAGTGCGCGCAGGTAGTGTATTCTCTTTATCAGGACTTAAGGATATTTTAGTTGGTGAAACAATTTCTTTAGAGCCAATAGAGGAATTTGAAAACATCACATATCTTTTTGAGCCAGTTGTTGTTAAAGCATTTGAAGCAAAAAATCCGCAAGAATTACCTAATTTAATTGAGGCAATTGCACAAGAAGTGCGAGACGACCCGACTTATAAAGTAGAATTAAATCGCGAAACAGGTCAGCATTTGGTTTATGGTCTTGGAGAGCTTCATTTAGATATTTTGCAAACCCGAATAAAAGAAAGAGGAATAGAAGTTAAAACAAGCGAGCCATTGGTTGTATATCGCGAGTCAGTTGAAAGCAGTAGCAGACAACCCTTTCAAGCAAGAACACCAAACAAGCATAATGATTTGTTCTTTTCAGTAAGACCTTTGCCTGACGCTGTTTATCAAACACTTGTCAAAAAAGATATTCCCCCTGGCAACATAAGAAAAAAAGATGTCTTTATTTTTGAAAAACTGCACACTCTTGGTTATGATTCAGACACCTCAAAAAGAGCGCGCTACATTCATAATGAATGTATACTTTTTGATTTAACGCGTGGAATTGTGCAAATGGAAGAAATTATTGAGTTAATAAAACAAGGTTTTGTAATGACTGTAAATAATGGACCTCAATTAGGAGATAAAATGATGGGGGTTGAGGTTCAAATAGTTGATGTAAAACTTCACGAAGATGCGATACATCGTGGACCAGCACAAGTTTATCCTGCTGTTAAAGAAGGAATAGGTGGAGCGATTATGGATGCAAAACCTTGCATTTACGAGCCAATTATGAAGATCAGAATTGACACAAGAGAAACATATGTTGGAGATATAACTAAGTTGCTTAATGGTTTGCGCGGAACAATTGAAAATATAGATGTTGTTGGGGAGCAAGCGATTATTTATGCTGATTTGCCTATTAGCGAGTCATTTGGTTTTGAAGCTGTATTAAAATCAACAACAAGCGGACATGGATTTTTCAATTTGCGCGACACATATTACAGCAAATTAAGGCAAGATTTGTCGCAAAAAGTTATTGCAAAAGTTAGAGTAAAAAAAGGATTGCCGCCAATTCACGCATAATCTTTGAGTCTTTTAATTTATCAAATCTCATTTATATTTATATTCTCTAATTTATCAAATCTCATTTATATTTATATTCTCTAATTTATCAAACCGCACTTTCAGAACCTATTTAATATTAAGAATTTTTATCATCAAAATCTATTTATTATTAAGAATTTCCATTAAAATATCTTTTTCATCTTCGCGCAACCAGTCCTTATGATTTAAGTAAGTTATTGTTTGCTCTTTTGTCAGTGTTGTGGTGAGATTGTCTCCTTCTGAAAAGTCCTTGTCTGCGCGCGCATTTATTGACATTGCTACTTTTTCACCTGTTTTTGCTTCATCAATATCAACTTTGTTTGCTTGCATTCCTTTTATTTCTCCGATTCGTTTGCCGCCCTTTCCTAAACTAATTCCTCGCTTTAAAACACCTGCAAGCACTTCAACACCAATAATCGCAGGTTCTTTTTTTCTAAATATGCTGTTAGGCAACACTTTTATTTTCACTAATTGCGGCAAAGAGTTTAATATTTTTCTCTTTTTCTCTTCACAAACATCTTTAACCCATTTTTTATATTCATCAATTAAATGAAAAATAACATTGCTTTTGAAAATTTTTACATTGCTATTAATATTTACAGGAACATTAAATGCGAGTATTGCGGCAAATTCATCTTCTTTTGAGTCACTGACACAAGAAACATCTTCTTTATTTACTTCACCGACAAGTATATATTGAAAAGGTATGTTCTCTTTTTTTAAAAGAATATCCATTGCTTCTGCTGCTCCAAAAGTATCAACTTTTACAACTATCCCTTTTTCACAACCACATATTTTTTCTTGTTTAAAAGTTTGCTGCAGGTCGCGCTTTTTTTCTTCAAGGTTTTCATTTGCGACTACAAGTGGGCTGCCTGCTATCATTTCTTTGACGTCTTGTGCAAATAATTTTATTGCACAACTAGCTATTACTTTTTCAACTGGCTTAAACAAACTTTCTTCGCGAATTTCAGAGGCTTCGCGTGGAATAAAGAGTGCGCGCACTTTTGTTTCAATTATTCCTTTATTGCCAAAAGTTAAGATTATATCTCCTTTTTTTATGATACCATTATATAAAATTGCATTGCATACCCATTCATTTTCTTCTTTTTTTATTTCCATTATAATTCCTTTGCTTTTGTTATAGTCTATTTCAAGTTTTGTTTTTAAATAATTTGAACCTATTCCAAGCAAAAAAAGAAGGATTTCAGCAACACCGTCTCCTGTTTTTGCAGAGCAAGGTATAATTGCAATCTGTTGCTTGAAATTTGTCACGCGGTCAAACCTTTCGCTTTCAAATTTATGTTCAGAAAGTGCGCCAACTAATGAATATGTTTTGGTATCTATTTCTTCAAGTGTTTCTTGGCTTTGATTTTTAAGAGAATCAGTAATTGAAAGGCCTTTTGATGATTGCCATCTATACAAAAAATCCACTTTATTAGCAGCAACTATAAATGGAACCTTGAATTTTTTTAAAAATTCAATTGACTCAATTGTTTGCTGCTCAAAGCCCTTGTTAATATCAACCACTAAGATTGCGAGATCTGCAACACTTGAACCTTTACAACGCAAACTAATAAATGCTTCGTGACCAGGGGTGTCAATAAAAAGCAAACCAGGAATTTTAAAATCTGCTATTTTAAATTTTTCTTGTATGTCTGTTGTTTGCTGCAAAATTTGAGATATTGGAATGTTTGTCGCGCCAATATACTGTGTTATTCCTCCGCCCTCTCTGCTTGTTACTGTTGAAGATCGAATTTTGTCAAGCAAGCTTGTTTTTCCGTGGTCAACATGTCCAAGTACAACAACAATAGGTGCGCGCAACATAAAATTTTGTAGATTGCTGTATTTTTGAGATAAACCTAATTTGTGTAATTGTCTTTTTGAGATAAACCTAATTTGTGTAATTGTCTTTTTGAGATAAACCTAATTTGTGTTATTGTGTTTTTAAGGCAAAAATAATTTGTGTAAAAACCTTTTTTTATGTTTGCGTTTTGTTATCAAAGAATTTTTTATGTTTGCGTTTTGTTATCTTCTGTTTTTTCTTCAACAACTTTATCAAAAACATCTGTGAAAATTACTTTACTTTGCTTGAAATATTTTTTTAAAATTTCTGCGAAAAGTGCTTTGTGATTGTATGGTATGTCTTTGTTTGAAAGTTCAATAGTGATTGAGTTTGTCCCAACATCTACTTTTAAAATATCATCAAACAAATATTTTTTTGTTAATGCTTTTATTTTTTTTGTATCATCTTCAATTTTTTCTACAACTTTTCCTTCAATAACAAGGTCTTTTCCAGCAAGAGGGTGATTGAAATCTAAAGTTATACGCCCCCCGCTTATTGCCTTTATCTTTGCTTGTAAGTCATTTTCAAAGTTTATAATTTGCCCAACAACAGGAGTTATTTTTTGATTCTTAAACTCACTTGATGACACAATCTGGATTTTTTTTGCATCATATATTCCAAAAGCATCACTTGCAGCAATGTTCACAACAATTTGCTTATCTATTTCTGCTTTTTGCAAAGCACTTATAAAATTTTTTAAAGGTGTGTCTTCTCCTAGTATAAACAGAGCAGGCACATATTCTCTGTTTTTGTTGAATATGTCTTGCTGTTTTGCAATTTCAATGTTTGTTGTATCTATTATTTTGCTGTCGCCAGCTGTTCGCAAAGAATATTCAACTAATACAAATTCGCCTATATTAAATGTCATATTCTTTTTATACAAGTTGAAAGATAAATTATAGATTTAGAAAAATAGAGTATTGTTGCTATTTATAATTAAAACAGCTGGTTTTTAAATAATAGATTAAATAATATTATGGCTAAAGCAAAAAAGCGCGCAGAAAAACAAGATAACTTTACGATAGAAGAAAAAAAAGAAAGAACAGAAGAGCAAAAAGAATTACATTCGTTGTCTAGTAGTGCTGCAGATAAATTTCATAATATTTTATTAGGATTTATAGCAGCAGCTAAAAAATTTCCTGTTTTGACTATTTTGTTGTTTGTTCTTATTGGATCTGTAATAGGATTTATGGGAGGCAAAGAATCTATGTCTTTACAAGGACCTGATAATAATTTGCCTTCTGTTGAATATTGGTATACTTCAAATGCCACAAAACTGACAGATACAGCAAAGCAAGAATTAAAAACTAATTTAGGTATGCCTGTTTCTGAGTATCTTGCTACTATTATTCAACAACCATTATATATATATAAAGACAAACAAAAAAATATTATAATAGCAAGAGATACAACAGATGTTTTTGCGCACTATTATTTTGATACAAAAAAAGAAAATGTTTTAACATATTTAAGTTATAGGTGTATTGATAAAAATGATAAAAATAGCTTAGCGTGTTATGTGATTATTAAAAGTTGTATAGATGGTGATGCAAATGCTTGCAAATACAACAAAACAGCTTCTGACAAAATTGCCGAGATTCAAGCAATAGCACAACAAAAAATATATGATTCTGTTCCAAAAGCAGATAAACCAAAAGTAGAAATGTTTGTTATGAGTCATTGCCCTTATGGCTTTGTAGGTATGCAAACATTAAGTCCTATAGCGCAATTATTTGGAGATAAAATTGATGCAAAAATAAAATTTGTTAATTATTTAATGCACGGAGAAATAGAAAAAGATGATAATACACTTATTTATTGTATTCAAAATCTAGAGACAGCTAAAACATGGGCTTTTATTGATTGCTTTACAAAAGAAAGAAATAGTGCAAAATGTGTAAAAAACATTGGACTTGATTCAACAAAACTAAATTCATGTATAAATGAAACAAACGATAAATATAACATAACTGTTGCATGGAATGCTGGAGGAACATATCCTAAATATCCACTCAACAATGAAGAGTGTGCTATTTATGGAGTGAGAGGGTCACCTACATTAGTTATAAATGGCCAAACAACAGAAGGTGATTGGAGATCTCCTGAAAAACTTAAAACATTTATTTGCGCTGGATTTAATAATCCGCCAGAAGAATGTAAGCAAAAATTAGGTGATACGGGCGCGACTGCTAGTGGTGGGTGTAATGCTTAAAAATTGAAGATTAGGTGTTAATAGTGGTTTTAAATAAATATTTTTTTGCTAAGTAAGTTATTGCTAAAATAATAAATTGTGTTGTTAGAAACAACACTTTCAAACTAAAAATCATAATAATTATATCAAATAAATTATATTTTTTCAAAGGATTTTTACAAAGCCAACACTTTTTGTCAATTGTTTTATACTAAGATATGTATTAAATATAATGTAGTATCTAAGTAGAATAAAATAAACAAAAATACTAAAATGTGTATTAAAGATTAATGTAATATCTTGTCTAAGCAAAACAAAAGTGTATTAAATATTAAATATAATATGGTGTCTAAGCAAAACAAAATAAATAAAACAAATATTCTATTAAAAAGCAAATCCATATATTTTGAACTTGCTCTGGCTGTTATGTGTATTTTTTTGTTATTTAGCGTATCGCCAGTTAGTGCTGCTTGTGGTGATAATGGTGGAGAATTTTCAAGTTTTCAAATGTGTACAGATAAAGATTGTAATAATATACTTGCAGAAGTTGTTCAAAATTGTAATAATGGGCAATGGACATATACTTGCGTTAAAAATTGTATATCTGTTTCTGGTGTTAATTATGATATTACTAACATATCTTTAAAAGATACAAGCACTTTGTATTTTAAAAATAAATTAAAGAATACTGCAAACAATCCATTATTTGGGTATAGGTTGTATTGGGTATTTGGGCGTATAGGAATAAATCCTGCTTGGTTTGAGGAGAGTCCATTTATTATAGTAGATGATACATGTAAATATAAAATGGGAACAGATGAATTTGATGAGGTTGCTATGATGTCTCCTGGTGAAGATTGTAGTATAACCCTAAAAAAAGATATTTCAAAGTTTTTTCCTAATTATTGGTATGTACACGATACTTATTTTGGTTCTAACTCTGGTTTTCATAAATCTGTTAGAATTCCTATGTATTATTTATATGGTGATTCACACATAGTACTACCTATAATTTCTGTTCAAACAATAGAACCTACTGATAATAGATGCGAGGATTCAAATTTCTTTTCTTCTGTAAAAATAAATATAACTAATAATAATACTCAAAATATAAGTGTACAAGTTTTATCTGCATTATATACTCATTATTATGCAGGAACACTTATGACCCCAGATACTTTTGGAGGGTTACATTATGATTTAAATAAAAAAATATTAAATATAACACCAGGCAGTTCAGTAATAGAATATGCTAATAAAACTACTGGCGGGAGCGAAGATAAAAGTAATATAGATACTCGCACTGTTTTTTGGATTGGTAGATATATACAAACTAGTCTTATAGATAATAATGGAGAAAAGATTTCTTCAATATTTCATAGAATACATCCAGTAGTGGCATATATTACAAAGCCTTTTGTATATATTCAAGGATGTTATTCTGAAATGTTTGCTTATTCAGACGGTACTCCTGGATATAGATTAAGTTGCACTCTTTCAAATCCAGATTTTTATTGGGGAATAGGAAACTCATATCGCTGTAAATCTTGCAGTAGTGTTTCTACTATAAATAACACAGCTAATAGTCAATGGCATGTTATAATAACAGGTAAAAATGTTGATGGAAGCACAAGCACTAGACTTGACAAAACAGAAGACATCGGGGTAAATATTCCTTGTGGTACTAAAATAACAAAAAAAATAGAAAAAGAAATACCTATTTCAGAATTAGCTACATCAGAGGGGGTAGATACAGTAAATATTATTACTTTATCCGATGGAAAAAAAGATACTCAAACACAACAATTTTATAGTGTAAAGAACTTTCTTTTTCCAATCGGGGATAAATTTGAAATGTGTACTAGTATGAGTGAGGCATATATTAGATTTAGTGCTGCTAATATTGATTATAAATCGCAAAGCGCCACAATTGATTGTATGAGTGGAGCAAACTGCGCGCAAACCAATATTTTTGATATTCCTTTGTGGGGATCTCTTGTTGGAACTGTTCATGCAAAAGGGTTGACAGGAGGTACTAATGGTGCTACATACACACTACGTGTAAAGGGAGAAATTCCATTAGGCACTAGTAAGCGCACAGATAAAAAGGAAATAACTATTACAAAGAATGATTATGTGTGTGGTCAGAATATAATGGTAACTCGTTTTTGGCCTAATACTTCTTGCGAAGTAGGAAAACCAATTAAATTTACAGCTGAATTACGGTCAACTAGTAGCAATAAAATAAGCGAGAAGTTTTATAATCAATTTAAAATTGGAAGTCTATACAGTGAGCATTTATATTTAACAGAGAATCAATTTCAAAACTTAACAAACTACAACTTAACATATATTGATTATAATTGGATACCATCATCAGCAGGACCATATTCTGCTTGTATTATTGCAGATAGCAATAACAACATAATAAAAGAAACAGACGAATCTGATAATCGTGCGTGTTCTACTTTTTATTGCACTGGATTTTTAGGCTTTGTAGATAAATCAGTGGATAAGATAACAGCTGAACCGCACCAATTAATAAAATATACAATTCCTTATGGAAATATTAAGGGGGGGGTTAATTTAACAAACGTAAAAATTAGTGATACTTTGCCAGCAGGAACTACTTATGTTAATTCATCTCCAGAAGGCATAATGAGAAATAATGTTATTACATGGAATCTTGGAAATCTTGAGGCAGGAGATGGAGGTACACTTAGTTTAATACTAAATATATCAACTTGTTATACAAAAGGTACAATAATTCCAAATTCAGCTAAACTCACAGCAGGAGATAATATGGGAAATTCTTATTCTACAGATTCCCCTTCTGTTTCTACTAGAATTGTTTGTTCTAAAGACACTGATAATGATGGTCTTTGTGATGTATGTGATCTTGTTTTTTGTGGAAATGGTGGGTGTGATGCAGGCGAAACTTGTGCTACTTGTCCTTTTGATTGTGCTTGTGTTTCTCCAGATGTTTGTTGTGGATCTGGATCTAGTGCAAAATGTTTTACTCTTGCTTGTATTTCAAATTCAGATTGTAGATACCTCGATGCTGCGTGTAGAAAGTATAGTTGTGTGTTTGGAGGCACATGTAATGCAAAATGCAATATTTCCTCAGAAATAACACATTGTAATAATAGTACTAAAGATGGTTGTTGTCCTCCTGGTTGCACGACTGCAAATGATGCTGATTGCCTTGCTACTTGTGGAAATGGTATTTGTGATAAACTGAGTGAAAATTGTAATAATTGCCCTAGAGATTGTGGTTGTAATGCTACTTATGAATATTGTAGTAAAAAAGGTGTTTGTGAACCATTGTGTGGAGATGGTAGGTGTGATAGGGGTAGTGGTGAAAATGAAATTTCTTGTTGTATAGATTGCTCTTGTTCTGCAAACCTCTGTTTAGGATCAACATATATAACTCATAATTGCCCTTTTAAAAATGGTCTTGGTGGGTGTGCAACTAATCATGATGATTGTAGTGATTGCTCTTGTTCTTGTGGGGGATATAATCGCACAGAAAAACCGTCTGATGGTTCTTGCAATGATAAAAAAGATAATAATTGTGATGGAGAGTGTGATTATGATACATCTGGTGGATGTATAAAAGGAGATAAAGGATGTTCTATTGAAATAACTAACATAGCAGTATCTGCGTCAACTGTTTGCCCTGGTGAATATGTTTATGTTAACTGCACTTCTTCTGTTCCAAATGTAAATAGTGTTGAGGTATCTGTTGATGGAGATTCTACAAAGTGTAGTTGGACAGCATGGAATGGAAATAAAGCAAACTTTAGGTGTTATGTAAGCGAGACCACAAAAACACAAACAATAAACTGCGCAGTAAATACAAACAAGTCATATAAACAAGGATCAGATAAAAACCAAACAATTACAGTAGGAGGACAGGTGTGCTGTTCAGATTATAAAACAAGTGCTGTTTGTGGTAATGACAACAAATGTGAATGGTGTCATACATGTAAAGGAACAAAATATAGCGGGGGTGGTGATAGATGTATAAGTAAAGGTAATTGTATTTTTTCTTGCAACAAAAGAATGTGTAGTGCAACTTGTGATGCAGCACAAGGTGGTTGTGGTCAGGTTTATGACTATACTGTTTGGGATAGTTGTAAAAATAATACTGTAAAAGAAGGAACAAGATATTGTAATATTACAACTTGTGATAGTAATTCTTGCTCTTGCAAATATGACTCTGCTGGGGTGTGTGATGTTGCATCTGAAACTCTTTCTTGCGATTCTGATTCAGTATGTGTAGGAGGACAATGTAAAAAAGACACAGATAAAGATGGAGTTCCTGATGACTCTGATAATTGTATATATATATCAAATCCAGATCAAAATGATTCTGATAATGATGGTGTTGGTAATGCATGTGATAATTGTAGATATGTCCTTAATTCAAACCAAAAAGACACAGATAATGATTGTTCTCGTCCACCATATGTATACTGTCCTTTGTGTGGAGATATGTGTGATTCAGAAAATATATGTTCTTGTTATACTTGTACAGAATGTACTAATATGCTTTGGAATGAAAGTTGTAAAATTGTTCTTTTAAAAGTAAATTTGCAACCCGCAGCTTCTTGTATTACAGGTTCAACAGGAATATACTCTGCAGATTTATCTTTGATTTTTGATTCAAAGAGATTTGACTGCCAAAACCACTCAATAATAGGTAGTGGAAAAGGAAATGGAATTGAATTAAAGGGTAATGAGGGTGTTGGTGGAAATAATTTAATTGAAAATTGCATAATTGAAAACTTTGAAAAAGGAATTAGTGTGACAAATTCAAACACCAATGTTTTTTATAATAATCAAATACAAAATAATAAGATAGTTGGAATTGAAATCGACACTTCTTCAAAAAACAACACCTTACATTATAATGTTATTTGCAATAATACGAGAGATATTTTAGATAGAGGTATTAATAATAAAGGATTAGAAAATTATTGTTCTGTTTTTGGTAATTGGAATGATGTTGGCGGAGCTTATAAATTAGGGTGCAGCCACAAATGTATTGAAAAGTATTGTGTAGATGCTGATAATGATGGATATTTTGCTGTTTCTTGTGGGGGAGATGACTGCGATGATAACAATTCATCAATTAATCCAAGAGTATCAGAAAAATGCAATACATCTATAGATGAGAATTGTAATGGTCTAATAGATGAAGAGGGTTGTATGAATATTTCTGATTGTATAGATGAAGACAGAGATGGATTTGTTAGTTGTACTTATTGTGCTAATTGTTCTACTTGTAATATGAGTAAATGCGATTGCAATGACAACAATCCACATATTAGCCCGAGTCAAAAAGAAATTTGTAATGATGGTATTGATAATAATTGTAATGGCCTTATTGATGAAAACACATTAGATAACCCCTGTGTCAATTCTCAAACTATTTGTATTGATTCAAGTGGTGATAGATATTATAGATATACAAAAGGAGATCCTTTGGTTTGTCAAGAAATGGGGGAGGATTGTGATGATACAAGGGCAGATATTGGTCCAAACCAGGGAGAAATTTGTGATGATGGTATTGATAATAATTGCGATACTTTGATTGATTTAGATGACCCAGAATGCCAGTGTAAAGATGAAGACAAAGACGGCTTTTTTGCATGTTCGCCCCTTTGCTTGCTTATAACAACAAAATGTGATTGCAATGATAAAAATGCTAATATTAATCCAAATGCAACTGAGATCTGCAATGGAATTGATGATAATTGTGATGGCTCTATTGATACTGGTTGTCCTTGTTCGCCTGTAGGTATTACTCAAATATGTAGTAAAAATGTTGGTATTTGTAAAGAAGGAAATCAAATATGCCAGAGCGATTATACGTGGGGTGAGTGTGATGGTGTGTTGCCTATGGAAGAAATTCCTGATAATGGTATTGATGAAGATTGTGATGGACAAGATTTAATAACTAAAAAAGAAAAGAGCGAGGGTGGGGGTTTAAGCAGACCAGTATCTTTTCATAAGATAGGCAAAATTCAATATATATTTACTCCTGTTGATATATCTAAAATTTGCTTAAGAGAAACAATATGTATTACTTTTATTGATGTAGATGAAGTTTCTGTTTCAGATAATGTTAGATTGTTAGGTGTTAGTTCAAACAACAAATTTTGTTTTAAAGTTGAAAATATAGGGGTTCAATCTATTCAAATGAAAAAGCTCGGTTATATGCCTGTCTATGAATCATTAAGTGTCATAGATTGTAAAAAGTGTGGAGATGGTGTTTGCTCTTCAGAAACAGGAGAAAACTCAATAACATGTTGTGAAGATTGTGGTTCAAAATGCGGAGACGAAGTTTGTAATTGTAATGAAAACAATCAGACTTGTGTAAAAGATTGTAATCCTTGCTCAGAATATGGGTGTGGAGATGGTGTTTGCGGGGCAGAGTGTGGAGAAACATCTGAAACTTGTATAGAAGATTGCGGAAAACCCGTCCTTCTTGTTAAAGATTGCACTTGTGACTTTACATCTCCAAATTGGCACACACCCATTTTAGCAATATTATCATTAATTTTAATATTTTTAACTTACTCTTTTACAGCACTTAAAAACCGTTGCCCTTTATCTGAGAAATCTGACGAAAATACATTAAAAAATTATCTTTCTAAAGCCCTTATAGAACAAGGAACAGAATACAAATTGCCCCAAAACATCTTATCAACAAAATATTCACTAACTTCTTTACTTCCAGTACTGCTTTTAAAAGGTTGGACAAATAATCAAATCACTAATGCTATTAAAAGTATAGAGCAATATAAAAATGACTATATTCAACTGATTGCTGGCATTATTGTTTTTGCAATTTCGGTTGGTTTAACTTATCTTGCATACAATGGAAAATTAGTTATTTACTCATTCACAATGCTTTGCGATGCTTGTTTGCTTTTTTACCTTGTTCCATC
>Ga0210031_1000782_pt1 | contig 19010 bp, 16 predicted proteins | sample CryGeyCG2014_080_FD_185455 | JGI IMG/M metagenome (GOLD analysis project Ga0210031, IMG submission 185455) | Groundwater microbial communities from aquifer - Crystal Geyser CG03_land_8/20/14_0.80 (SPAdes) (version 2) | ecosystem: Environmental > Aquatic > Deep subsurface > Groundwater | place... | reverse complement strand
CATGGCTCCGGTTTTGGCTTGTCGAAAAATCATCCAGAAAAAGAAGCCAAAAAGTAAAAGTGGTAAAACGGCAAATAAGATTGGTCCCAACCAGGTCCAGGTTCCGCCGGCTTCTTTTGTTTCAATTGCTACTTTAGCCAGTTTGGTCTTATCTATACCGTAATTGATTAAAGATTCTGACAGAGCGGCTTCAGTTTCTTTTCTGGATTTTGCCTTTGAATCATCTTGATAAATAATTTCGAGTTCATTTCCAGAAACGGTAATTTTTTTAATTTTTCCTTGATTGATTTCTTCAACTAATTGAGTGAGCGACAACTCTTTTTCTTTTTCAAATGGTTGCTGAAATAAAGTAAAAACGCCGGAAATCACCAGAAAAATCAGCAAGATAAAAATAAAATTTTTAGCCAAGTTTTTCATCAATTAAAATATAGCAAAAATTTCTCAAAAAATCAAATAGAAAAGGCGCTGCTTTTAGTAGCGCCTTTTCTCTTGCTCGGGTTACTATTTTAATAGTTAGCTGGCGTGATTTCCAATCTGGGCATGCTTTTGGACCTGGCCCCAGATGCCATGGAGAACGGATTGAAGGGGTTTAGGAATTCCTTCAAACCTTTCTCCTTCTCTGAATTCGCCTTGGCAATTAGAGAAGAACTCTTTTAACCAAGGTGGAATTGTGACCAGCCGAATTATTGACTGGCCCTCTTTTTCACGGCGCTCAACCGAGAAAAAGAGGTTTTCGATTTGGGTTTCCTTTCTCTCTTCCCCTGAAAGAATTTCCCATTTCCAGGTACCTTCGTATTCAACGAAGGCAATTCCTGGTTTCCTCTCTAAGAAGAACTCTTCAGGGCTAAGAGGAGCGGCAGCCTTCATTTCTTCTCGGAGAGGCTGAAGAGTTTCCCTCTCTTTAAGTGGGGAGATTCCATTCTTGAGGAGATACCACAGGAGAGTAATTTTCGCTCCTTTTTGGGCATCCATCCCCTTAACGTAGGGTGGTCTTTCCCAAGAAAGGCTTCGAAGCAAAAGGAAAACTTCTATTTTCTTTGCTTCCTCGATTGCCTCTTGGAATCCTCCCGCTGCCTCAAGAGGAAAAACTCTTATGCCATCGCTTCTCACTAGGAGAGTTCCCCCCCTGCGGCGAGCCTCCCTTTCAGCTGGTATTTCAACCGCGAAAAGACCCTCTTTCCCATCAAGGAATTCTTTCCAAGAGAGTTTTCCTTGAGAGAGAAGAGTTTTACCCTTCTCCTCAGCGGTTTTTCCCTCAGCCAATCTTACTCGCCATGAGAGATCCCCGAAGCTCCTGGTCAGTTGGAAAAATTCGGGCTCTCCCTCCAAAACCTCAGCTGCCTTTGGTGGAAGACCATAGGTCTTTTGATAGGCCTTAAAAGGTCCTTCCTCTTTCTCCACGAGATAACCCTGTTTGCAGAGAAGACTTAGCAAATTCTGAACCTCCTCTTTAGATCTCACCTCCTTTTGGAAGTAAAATCGGTAAAGAGTAATCCAGGCTGTTCGACGATAGGGAGAGAAGGGATGGTTGAGAATTTCCTGAAGCCATTCTTGGGGATGTTTTCTCCCAGATTGCTTCACGGTATATCCCATCACCTCCCTTTTATCTCGGTCGCCCAAAGCTAGGGCATCCAGCCAGGTCAGAGCCGTTTTTATCTCCTCTTCTAACTTAGGAACTTCGTTTTCTCGAAGCTCCTTGGCTTTTATCTCGGCCATCTCGGGAGTAAAGACACTCAAATCGACAACATGATTCTCTAGGGCAGGCAACTGAAAAACTTCAGTTGCCTCCTTTTTTTGGAAGGTTTCTTTCAGGTCTTTCGGTTTGACACTCTGCATCTTTTGTTTCGACAACTTAATCACCTCCTTAGATTTAGCAACCCGAGCAAGAGTTCTATTAAGAACTATTTATAATATAGCAGAATAAAGCAAATTTGTCAAGGTTAAAATAATTTAGGGCAGGAGTTTTTACTCCTGCCCTTTTTCCAAAGTGGATAGAATTATAATTGTATCACTCAATGGAATTAACTTAGAAGAAAGGGATTTTTCCGAAGCGGCGATGGTAACAATTTTCCATCCTTTCAAGATTACATCTTGGTACAAACGACTCAGGTCTCTATCCCCAGTCCCAATAGCGAGATGAGATAGATTCATATTCTGAATCATTCTCCTTCCAAAATCTAAAAGGATTTCATCGACTGTATCTTTTGTTCCCCCCTTTTTATCAGTCACTTTCGGACAACTGATAATGAAGAATCCTTGATTATAGAATGTTTCTCCCCAAACAGAAGCTAAATGAGGGGGAGCGAAGATAAAAACGTTGACAATTTCACCTATCTCCTGGCTAACCCTCTTAATTAGTTTAAGAAAAATCTCAGAAACTGATAGTTCTTTCTCGATCCTCGGTCCCATGCTTTGCAAGAGATTTTCCCAATCGATTAGGATAACTACTTTCTCTTGCCTCCTTGGTTTTTTGGGTGCAGCGGCCCGAAACTTAACCAATTTTTTAATTAAAAGCCAATAATCTCTAGCAGTTAGCATTCTTTTCCTCCCTTTCCAAAGGACTAACCTTCTTAGCTTCAAGTAAAAAACCGGTTCTCCCTCGGGCTTGGTCCAATTTTCGATAGCTTATTATTTGACCGGGAAGGAGACTTTTTAACCTTCTCTTAGGATTTGGAAGAATTCCTTTCCAGTGAACTTTGGCGGTAGTTCCTTTTGCATCAAGAACAATTTCACCCCAACCCTGAGCTAAGTTCCACCAGACTACCTTTCCATGGTTTTTGGAGAAACCCATAGCTTTGGTAGGAGAGGGGGGAGTGTTTTTAGGAGTCGGTGGAAGCTCCTCTTTCTCTAAAATTGGCTTGACTACTGTCATCAACTGCGGCCACTGGGTTTTAGTTTCAAAGCGAGGACAAATCATCTTTCCATTATCTTCCCTAAAACACTGAGCCTCATATGTCTTTTGTTCGGTCAGGAAAAACAATCCATCCTGGGAGACAATGGCTACTTCCCAGATTTCAAACCTTCCTTTTTCTTCCGGAAAGAGAATTCTTAGATTGTTCTCAGGATAATGAGTGGTCAGAATATTGAAGTCAGTCTTGGTTACCGAGATTTTTTTCGAAAAAACACTAAAACGCTCATCCTCCGATCGTAGTTTCATCAGGGTAATATTCTTGTTCCCATCAACATTAAAACATAACGGCATTAATTTTTCTCTCTTTGGTATCGAACATCTTAATCCAAATTGCTCTGATCCAATTCTCTCTTGGCTTAATAAGTATCCATCTTCTTCCAGTATTAATCTTTCTTTACCAAGAATTACTTCCAGTTTAATTCCTCTCTTCTCCAATTCGTCGGACACTTTTACACCTCCTTATTATTTAATTTATAAAGGGAAACTACTATATTCCCGAACTGTTTAAATTATAGATTATAATTTCTCTTTTGTCAAGTTTACTCTTTTTCAACTAATTTCAAACTCATGCGGTGTTCTTCTTTCTGGATTTCCAGAATCTGAAAATCATAATTTTTATCAATCTTTAATCGTTCAGCCATTTTTATTTTTGTCCCAAACTCAGAAATATGGCATAATCCCTGAATTTCGGGAGTAATTCGGACAAAGGCACCAAAAGGATTAAATTTGGTTACTTTTCCTGAAACTATATCCCCCTTCTTGTATTTTTCCTCAAGAGTAAGCCAGGGGTCTTTTTTCAGGGCTTTTAAAGAAAGGGAGACTTTTTCCCCGGAAATTTCAATAATTTTTGCTTTTACTTTTTCCCCAACTTTTACAACTTCGGATGGGTCTTCGATGATTTTCCAATCCAACTCCGAAATGTGAATTAGGCCTTCGAGGTTTTCACCGAATTTCACAAACGCTCCAAAATCAGTGATGCCGGTAATCTCTCCCTCAACCACCTCTTCCACCTTATAATTTTTTAAAACCTCTTTTATTCTCTCAATTTCTTTTATCTTTTCAGATAAAATCAATTTTCTCTCTTTTTTAGAGAGGTCAAAAATTTTTACCTCCATTTCCTTACCAACAAACTTTTGGAGCTCTTTTAAGATTTTAGCCATATCCCCCCCTTCTACTCGGGGATAATGGCAGCTTTCTAATTGGGAAACAGGTAAAAAGGCGGGAATTCCTGAGATTTCGGTTAATAAACCTCCTCGATTAGCTCCTGAAATTTTGACTACGACAACTTCTCCATTTTCTTTTTTTAGGGATAATCCTTCCCAAATTAACTCCTCGGAAGCCTGACTGATTGATAACTCAATGTAACCTTCCTCATTTTCCAGGTCAATTATTTTGGCAAAAACGCTATCTCCAATTTTTAGGTTTTTTAATTCATTTTTAGCTTCCTGAAATTCTTTTCCGTAAATTATTCCCGTCCCCAAAGCTCCCAGGTCCAAAAAAAGGCCCTGCCTTTCTTTGCCAATAACTTTCCCCTCAATAATCTCCCCAATTTTCGGTAGCCTTATTAAATTGTTTTTTTCCAACAATTCTTTCATATATCGAGCCCGCTTTAGCGGGCGAAGATGAAGATGAGAACGGAGTTCTCATCGCCCATCAAACGCTACTTTACAATAATTCTTGAATTTCTGCAATAGCTGTGATAAAATTTAAAAATATGACTATTCAGTGGCATGGGCAATCTTGCTTTCAAATTGTTGCCCGCCGAGAAAAAAACAATCAGGTTTCAATCGTCATTGACCCCTTTGATGAAACTCTTGGACTGAGAGTTCCTAAGCTTGAGGGTGATATCGTATTAGTTTCCCATGGACATCACGACCATAATAATGTCAAAGCAGTTTCTGCGACCACAAGTGGGTCTTCACCCTTTTTGATTTCCGGTCCCGGGGAATACGAAGTAAAAAAAATCTATATTCAAGGAATTCCTTCTTTCCATGATGATAAGGGAGGCAAGGAGCGAGGCGAAAACACTATTTATACTATTGAAGCTGAGGATTTGAAATTGTGTCATCTGGGAGATTTAGGCCAGAAAGAATTAACCGAGGAGCAACTTGAAAAAATTGGCGAGGTTGATATTTTGATGATTCCGGTAGGAGGTGTTTTCACAATTTCAGCCAAAGAAGCAGCAAAGGTGATGTCTCAGATTGAACCTAAAATTATAATTCCGATGCATTATCAAATACCCGAGCGACAGCGAAGGGTGGAGAAGAAGGAAACTTCTTCGACCCCTAAATTAAATCCGCAAGCTGGCGGGAAACTGGATGGCTTAGATAAATTTCTAAAAGTGGTTGGAATAAAATCGATTGCGCCGGAATCAAAACTATCGATAAAAAAGAAAGACATTGTCCAAGAGGAAGTAAAAATAGTTGTATTAAAACCATAACTTAATGGAATTTTTTAAGAAGATTCAAAATTTACCAGAGAAAAAGAGAAAAGTCATCTTTTGGTTAGCGGTCATTATAATCGGAATTTCCCTCTTTTTGGGGTGGGTTAAAAGCTTGGAAATGAAAATAAAAAGTTTCAGAACGGAAAAAATTAAAGAAGAATTGAAAATACCCCGGTTAGAAGAAGAATTAAAAGGGCTTCAAAAACTTGAGATGCCAGAAACTAGCCAAGAAGAATTAAAAAAAATAGAGGAGTTAATAAAAGAATCCTTAACTTCCTCTGAATAAAATGGCCAAAAATAGTGAAAAATTAAATACAGCCGCCGGAGGCGAGCCTCGCCAAGGGCTGGAAATTGGCTATGTGAAGCCCCGGGAAATCACCGAAGAAATGAAAGATTCTTATATTGATTATGCGATGTCGGTGATTATCTCCCGGGCTTTACCCGATGTCAGAGACGGCTTGAAACCAGTTCACCGAAGAATTTTGTATACGATGTTAGAAGATGGTTTGAGACACGATGCTAAATTTAGAAAATCGGCCACTGTAGTGGGTTCCTGTCTCGGCCGTTACCACCCGCACGGAGATATAGCCGTTTATGATTCTTTAGCAAGAATGGCTCAGGATTTTTCTTTGAGGTATCCCTTGATTCAGGGTCAAGGAAATTTTGGCAGCATCGATAACGACCCCCCGGCCGCTCAAAGGTACACGGAGTGTCGACTTTCAAAAATTGGTGAAGAAACACTAAAAGACATTGAGAAAAATACGGTTGATTTTGTTGATAACTATGATGGGACGAGAAGGGAACCTACTGTTTTGCCTTCACCCCTACCCCAACTTTTATTAAATGGCTCTCTGGGAATTGCTGTTGGCATGGCAACAAACATTCCCCCCCATAATTTAGCTGAAGTTTCCGATACCTTAATCTATTTAATTGACCATCAAAAAGCCACTACCGAAGACCTCTTCAAATTTATCAAAGGTCCTGATTTTCCAACTGGTGGAGAAATTTTTAATCAAAAAGAGATAATTCAGGCCTATTCTCAGGGAAAAGGGCCGATTTTGACGAGGGGCAAGACTGAAGTCGTCGAACAAAAATCGGGAAAACTTCAAATTGTCATTTCTGAAATTCCCTATCAAGTTCAAAAATCAGCCTTGGTTGAGCAGCTCGCCAATCTAGTCCAAGAAAAAAAGATTGATGGAGTCAAGGATATTAGAGATGAGTCGGACAAGGAAGGCCTTAGAATCGTCATTGATTTACAGCAAGAGGCGATCGCCCAGAAAATTTTAAACCGGCTTTACAAATTTAGCGACCTCCAAAAAACTTTTCATTTAAATATGTTGGCTTTGGTAGATGGAATCCAGCCCCGGGTTTTGAATTTGGCCGAACTCTTAAATTATTATCTCTTGCATCGAAAAGAAGTAGTTTATCGAAGGGTAAAATATGATTTAGAAAAAGCAAAAGAAAGAGTCCACATTTTGGAAGGACTTAATAAATGTCTGGGAAAGATTGATGAGGTAATTAGAGTTATTAAAAATTCAGCTAATCGCGAGGAAGCGAAAAATAACTTAATGAAAAGATTTAAATTGACTGAAATTCAGGCCAATGCCATTTTGGAGACGAAATTATCAGCTTTAGCTAAATTAGAAAGAAAAAAGATTGAAGATGAATTAAAAGAAATGCTCTCTAAAATTAAAGAATGGACTTTCATTTTAAAAAGTCCTCAAAAAATAAAAGAAGCTATCAAGAAGGAGTTGAGGGATTTAAAGGAGAATTTTGGGGACGAGAGGAGAACAAAGGTTCACCTCCAAAGAGTTGGCGAGATTGCCGAAGAAGATTTAATTCCTTTAGAAGAAACTATTATTACTATCACTCAAGGGGGCTACATTAAAAGATTAAATCCAGCCACTTATAAAATTCAAAAAAGAGGCGGAAAGGGGATTTTAGGGATGAAAACGGTTGGGGAAGACATCGTTGAACACTTTTTAACTGCTCAAACCCATGACGCTTTACTCTTTTTTAGTGATTCGGGAAAAGTTTTTAGGACTCCCGTTTACGAAATTCCTGAAGGAACTAGAGTGGCTAAGGGTCGAGGTCTTTTGAACTTTCTGGAAATTTCTCCCCAAGAAAAAGTCTTATCTTTGATGCCTTTGGGCGGGGCGAACCAGGGTTTGAGCAAATATTTAGCAATTGCCACCAAAGATGGTATAATCAAAAAAACAGCCCTGGAGGAATTTGAAAACGTAAGAAGGTCGGGTTTGATTGCCATTACCCTTAAAAAAGGGGACGCCCTAAGGAAGGTTTCAAAAACTACCGGTGAAGATGAAATTATTTTGGTGACAAAAAAAGGTCAATCCATTCGATTTAAAGAAAAAGAAATTAGGTCAATGGGCAGGTCCGCAGCTGGAGTAAAAGGAATTCGGTTGAAAAAGGGGGATGAGGTAGTGGGGATGGACGTGATAAAAGCTCAAAGCTCAAAGCTCAAAGCTCAAAGCTCAAAAGAATATTTGCTGGTGGTGACGGAGAATGGGTATGGAAAGAGAACGGATTTGAAGGAATATCGATTACAGGGCAGGGGAGGGACAGGAATAAAAACTGCAAAGGTCACTCCCAAGACCGGCAATTTAGTCGCTTCAAAGGCTTTAACCACCCGAGCATTAGCGAAGGGTGAAAATGAAGCCAAGGCTTCATTGCCTGATGAGGAAGATTTAATTGTTATTTCTCAAAGAGGTCAGGTAATTAGAACGGCAATTTCTAGCATCGCAGTGCTTTCCCGGCCCACCCAAGGAGTGAGAATAATGAGATTGGAAGAAGGAGACAAAGTGGCTTCAGCCACCTGTATATAACCGCTCGGCAAGCTGATTTCAGGGATATTCTTCGGGCAGATTACCTCGGGTGACACGCAATCGGCTTAAGTTTGTAAAATAAAGTTATTTCCCGCCGTTGCTATTTCTCGCCGAGCCTCACTCGCCTAAAAGAAAATTCAAAATTCCTAGGGGGCTCGGCTGCGAAGTGTCACCCTCGGCAACTGCCCTTAGACCAATATTCGTATATTCGTAAAAATTCGTAATTCGTAGGGTTATGGAAGGTTTTCTTAATCCATCAGAAGTTTTAAAACAGCTCAAATTAAAAAAAGAGATGGTGGCGGCGGATTTTGGTTCAGGTGCAGGCGGTTGGGCATTGCCTTTGGCAAAAATCTTGGAAGAAGGGAAAGTTTATGCTATAGATATATTAGAGGAACCCCTTTCAGCCCTGAAAGCCAAAATTAAACTGGGAAAAATTTTCAATATCGAATTAATTAAATCCGATGTTAACCAAACTTCAAAATTGACATCGGAAAGTTGCGATTTAGTCTTAATGACCAATCTTTTATTTGAATCTGAAGATAAAAAGCGAGTTTTGGAAGAAGGAAAAAGGGTTTTAAAAAAAGGAGCTAAACTTCTTATAGTTGATTGGAAATTAGATGCTCCCTTGGGTCCAAAGGAAGGCAGGGTTTCAGCCAAAGAAGTAAAAGCGTTATCCGAAGAGCTCGATTTAAAAGTGGAAAGGGAGTTTGAGGCTGGTCTTTACCACTGGGGCTTAATTTTGGTAAAACCCCGTAGTGAAAATTTGACTGCCTTCGGCAAATAGTGTTTTGCAAAGCCCCGTAGTGAAAGTTGGACTTGCTACGCAACGCAAATGAAAATTTGTCCAACTTCTACTATCGGGGCAAAGCAAAACACTTGTCAAATTTCTACTACGGGGTAAAATAAGACAATGATGTCTAATAAAAAAATTTTAGCAATACTATTAATTTCTATTGTTTTTTTGTTTTTTGGGATAGGTCTGGTTCAGGCACAAGTAGCAAAGCCCTGCGGACTTTGTACTTCCGAAGGAGCGACAGCGGATGGTTTAACGTGTAAAGATGGAAAGTGGCGAGGATGTCCCACCGGTGGAATTGTTTTTTGTAATCCTTTGCAGGCTTGCGACTTTCAGGAGTTAATAGATAAAATTATGAATTTTATTTTTGTTCTGGCGGTTGTTGCTGTTCCCTTAATAATAATTGTTGGCGCTTTTCAACTTCTCACTTCCGGCGGCGACCCTAAAAAAATCGGCGCAGGTAAAAATATGATTACCTATGCCTTGATTGGATTAGCCATTATCTTGCTTGCCAGAGGAATTATTGCTATGATACAACAAGCAATAGGAGTAAAATAAAGCGAAAAGTTAAAAATATTAAAAAGGTCGAAACTAGGCAAATAAAAAATAAAATATAAAAAATAAAATATTAATGAAAAGAGTTTTAACAGCTTTAATCTTGGTTAGTCTTTTGGCTATTTTGGCAGTTCCCCTGGTAGCTTCTGCTCAGGAAACAATTCCTTCTGAGATCAAGCAATGCACGATGCGTCATGACCTAACTGGTGCAGACTGGACGGCCAGAGGATTTACATGTGTTGCCAATGGTAGCATTTGTACCTTCAGTGACACCACTAAGACCTGTGGAGTTTGCTGTATAATGGATACAGTTTATACTGTTACCGATTGGATATTTGTTTTTGTGATAACCTTGGTGATTATCTTTATCCTCTTGGGCGCATTTAACTTATTGACAGCTGCCGGAACTCCGGAAAAAATAAAATCAGGGAGAGATTACATAATTTTTGCCTGCATTGGAATGCTGGTTGCTCTTTTAGCCAAATCTATTCCCTGGATTGTTAGAAATGTCTTAGGAGTCTAGAAAGATTAGAAAACAAATAGAATTTGATTAATCCCCCACCAATTTATTAAGCTCAAAATTCTAATAGAGTAATCTAGACAAAATTTGGTTTTTGGTTTATCTTTTATTAGAACTAGGATTTGGTGGGGGATTTTTATTAAATTTAATAGAATAATTAAGGCCTTGGTGGTAGAGATAAGCCCTCGTGGCGGAACTGGAATACGCTCATGATAATGTTTTATGGGAAAATCAAGTAAATTTATATCCATAAATTGGAATGGAAACTTAGCATACGCTATAGGATTATTTACCTCCGATGGTTGTTTATCTTCGGATGGAAGACATTTAGAGTTCAATTCGAAAGACAAGGAGCAAATAGAGCATTTTAGAAAGTGCCTTAATTTAAATAACAAAATTACTAAAAAAGCAAGGAGTAATGAAAAAATCAAAAAGTATTACCGGATACAATTTGGAAGTGTACAATTTTATAAATTTCTAGAATCAATAGGATTAAGTTCTCGAAAAAGTCGCACCTTACAAGAAGTAAAAATTCCTCAAGAGTTTTTTCCTGATTTTTTAAGAGGACTTTTTGATGGTGATGGATGTTTTCGTATTTTTACTCATTCGGAAAGTCGATATCCCCAACTTCGGACGAGCTTTGCTTCTGCAAGCCCACCGTTCATAAGATGGCTTCAACAGAAAATTAAAAAAGCATTAGGCATAGAGGGATTTATTGGAAAAGCAAAAAGAGATGAAAATTTAATATATGCAATAGCCGATTCTCTGAAATTACTAAATTACATGTATTATTCACCAAATATAATTTGTCTCTCTAGAAAATTCCAAAAAGCAAAACCTTATTTCATGCGGACGTAGCCGAATTGGTATAGGCGCCGGGCCTAGGACCCGGTGGGGAAACCCGTGAGAGTTCGACTCTCTCCGTCCGCACCTCTCTCCGTCCGCACAGAAAACTGCCCCGTTTGGGCAGTTTTGTTTAGAAATTAGAAAATTAGTAATTAGAAGCCGAAATTAATCGAAGATTAATTGAAGGTTGAAATGAATTGAAAATTCATTGAAAATTTGGAATTTTATCTATGCTCTTACCTTAATCACTCTTTTCTTTTCTCTCTCAATTTTCGGAAGCCTAATGGTTAAAATTCCCTCTTTCATTGTGGCTTCGGCTAGGTTAGGGTCAACTTCCACCGGTAAGATGATCTCTCTGGAAAATGGACCCCAATAACATTCCTGGGAGAAATAATCTCCCTTCTCCTCAGATGGTTTCTCTCTTTTTCCTCTAATTATAATTATGTCTCTTTCGAAAGAAATATCTAAAAATTCGGGTTTTACTCCGGCAATTGCCGATCGAATAACCAGTTCATTTTCTGTTTGATAAATATCAATGGCTAATTGCCCTTCTGGCTCAAACCACTTTTCCTTATCCTTCACAGCTTTAACTAGGGAAGGTTCTTCCTTCTTTACTTCGGGTTCTTCAATTTTTTCAACTTCGGGTTCAATTGGTTCAGCTTTACCCTTCATCAATATCTTGGTGAAGGGTTTAATTTCCAATTTTTTCGGCTTTTTCATTTTTGCCTTTTTTTCAACATCTTTCTTAATTTCCTCTTCAACCGGCCCTTCAATTCCCATCCCCTTTTTTAATTTTTCGAAAAAATTTGCCATATTAAGATATTTTACAAGTACTTTTCATTTTTTTCAACCTTTTGAAACCCAAAGAAACAAAAATAGCTAAACCTATTAGAATAATTATGGGGATGAGCACTTTTAAGTTCCCCTCCATCTCCATAATAGAAAAATTATAAAGTCCATGCAAGAGGAAGGCGAGCCCCAAGCCAGTGGCGAATAACTGAAACCTTTTTTTTGTCTCAAAAAAAGACAAAGCTAAAAAGAAACCCACCGTCCCCGAACACAAAGTGTGTAAAAAAGTCGCTCCTAAAAATCTGAAAATAGAAATAGAAAAAGCTTCTTTAAATAAGAAGGCTGGGCAAAAACGAAATAAAATCAAAATGTTTTCTAAAGCGGCAAAACCTAAAGCGGCAATTATCATATATAAAATGACATCGGTCGGTTCATCAAATTCGGCGTTCTTCAAGACTTTTCCTCTAACCACCAGATATTTTAGAACCTCTTCGATTAGGGCTATCCCAATAAAAATATTAAAAACTGTGATTAAAAATGGCGGAAAGAAATTAGAAAAAGGAGGCTCGGAAGTTATCTCAAGAATCCCTTTTTCCAAGAAAACCGCCGGGAGAGTAGCTAACATTCCATAAAAGAAAATTTTTATTACCTCTAAATTAGGTTCGGGATGAACATCTTTTCTGAGATAAAAAAGCAGCCAGACGATGCTCGGGGCTAAACCAAAAAAGATGTAAAGAGGATAACTCATAAACCCTACGAATTACGAATTTTTACGAATATACGAATAAATAATAGTTTGGATTTTTTATTTTGGCCACTCCTCGATCATCAGGCATTGTTTTTTATTCTTTATTGGCAATTTTTGATAAATTTCTTCAGTAATAAAAGGAATTAAGGGATGTAAGAGCTTCAAAGAGTTTAGTAACACATAAAGTAAAATTTTTTTAGTTTTTAAGTCTACTTGCTTCTTTGATTTTTCGATATAAACGTCGCAAAAATCATGCCAGAAAAATTCGTAAAGCCGTCTCGCCGCCCTCCCAAACCGAAAACTCTCTAAATCCTTATCTACAGATTTTATGGTTTTATCTAATACTTTTAATATCTTTTTATCCGCCACCGTTAGCTTGGAATTTGGAGGGCGAAGAGATGCGTCTCTTCTTCCCCTTCGCTTCTGCCCGCAGAAGCTCGGGAATTGAAGCAAGACAAACCTGCTAGCATTCCATAACTTATTGCAGAATTTTCTACCCATTATAATGTTGTCTTCTACGAATCGGATGTCCTGCCCGCCCATAATCTGCCAACTGATGCCAAAGCGAGTGGCATCGGCTCCATATTTTTCTATAAGATTAACAGGGTCAATCCCGGTACCTAAAGATTTCGACATTCTTTTTCCCTCCCTGGTCAAAACCGTGGCATGGATATAAACATCTTTAAATGGTTCTTTTTGCATAAATTCCTTTCCCGAAAATATCATTCTGGCCACCCAGAGATTGATAATTCCCCGGTCGGTTGATAAAACATTAGTTGGATAAAACTTTTTCAAGTCCTTAGTTTTCTTCGGCCATCCCAGAGTGGCAAAGGGCCAAAGGGCTGAAGAAAACCAGGTGTCTAAGACGTCGGTCTGTCCAGGAATTGGAATTTTGTGCCCCCACCAAATTTGGCGGGAAATGCACCAGTCTCTTATATTCTTCAACCAGTCAAAGTAAACTTTTTCCCATTTTTTTGGAATAAATTTTATTTCCCCAGATTTAACTGCCTCAATAGCTGTTTTGGCTAGATCGGTCATTTTTAAAAACCATTGCTTAGAAAGAATGGGTTCAATAACTGCATTGCATCGATAGCATCTGGCAATATTGTGTCTGTAAGGCTCCACTTTTTCTAAGATTCCAATCTTTTTCATATCTTCAACAATTTGTTTTCTTGCTTCCATTACCGTTAAACCAGCATATTTTCCAGCTAATTTTGTCATCCGACCATCTGGGCCAATAACTTGTTTTTTCTCTAAGCCATGTTTTTCAGCCAATTCAAAGTCATGAATATCATGGGCTGGGGTTACCTTCATGGCGCCTGTTCCAAAATTAATATCCACCGACTCGTCGCCAATAACTTTCATTTTAGCTGGACCGAGAACAGTTTTAATCTCAATGATTTTACCAATGTAATTTTTATAGCGAGAATCTTTGGGATTGACGGCTACGGCCGTATCCCCTAATTTTGTCTCTGGCCTGACCGTGGCAATGGTTAAGGGGCCATATTTTATATAATAAAATTCAGCTGGTTCTTCCTGATAGATCAATTCTAAATCAGAAAGGCTGGTCTGGCAGCGGGGACACCAGTTAACCGTTTTTTCTCCCTGATAAATCAACCCCTTTTTATAATAATGGGAAAAAGCCTGCTCCGTTGCTTTAATGTAATCTTCGTCCATGGTAAACCTTGTCCGCGACCAATCGCAGGAAGCCCCCAATTTTTTAAGTTGGTCTGAAATAATATCTCCATATTTTTCCTTCCATTGCCAAATTCTTTCGATGAATTTTTCTCGACCTAAATCAAATCTATTTCGTCCCTCTTTTTTTAATTCTTTTTCAACAACTACCTGAGTAGCAATTCCGGCATGGTCGGTTCCTGGCAACCAGAGAGTTTTATATCCTTGGAGCCTCCGCCATCGAATTAAAATATCTTGAATTGTCGCATTCAAAGCGTGACCCATATGTAAGGTTCCGGTGACATTTGGCGGGGGAATAATAACGCAGTAAGGTTTTTTATGTCGCCGAGGCAATTTATCGGGATTAAAGTAACCTGACTTTTGCCAGAGAGTATAAATTTTATCCTCAACCTTTTTAGGGTCGTAAGTTTTTGAAAAGATGATTTTTCCTTGTTGGGTGGCTTGCCCGCCTAAATTTCTTTCGGAAACTTTGGCGGGTGAAGGTGGGTTGGAGTCCATATAAATTGATTTTAACACGCACTTGATTTTTTTCAATTTTTGAGTTAAAATGATTTTGATCTGGCCCTATCGTCTAGCCTGGTTTAGGACGGAAGATTTTCATTCTTCTAACACCGGTTCAAATCCGGTTGGGGCCGCAGCGTAATAAATTTTTCTTTCAGAAAAATTTAAACGCTGCTGTCGCGTGTAAATTTTGTAAAAATTTATTACGCGACGCCTAAAATATTCCACATGGAAGTCGATTACCTCAATCTTTCATGGGCCCAGGACCTCAAAAATCCCAAGGAAAAAATTTTATACCGTTTTTTTGAAATTTTACCCGGCACTCTCTCTTGGGGAACCTTGGGAGGAGCTTTTATCTTATCTTGGTTGGTCCCAGCTCTGGTGGCTATTTTGATTATTATCTTTGACCTCTATTGGTTTCTCCGAATTTCTTATTTATCTTTTCATCAGTTTGCCTCTTGGCAACAGATGAAAAGGAATCTTAGAGTTGATTGGCTGAAAAAACTTGATAAATTAGCAATTAACAATCAACAATTAACAATTAACAATTGGAGAGATATCTATCATTTAATAATCTTGCCTATGCATAAAGAGGGTGCTGAGATAGTGAAACCAACCCTCGCCGCTTTAGTTGCTTCAAATTATCCCAAAGACAAAATGCTCATAGTTTTAGCTACTGAAGAAAGAGCCGGAGAGGCCGCTCAAAAATTGGCTAAAGAGATAGAAAGAGGGTTTGGGGAAATTTTTTTTCGGTTTTTAATCACCATCCATCCTAAAGATATTCCCGGGGAAGTGGCCGGGAGGGGTTCAAATTTAGCCTGGGCAGTCAAGGAAGCTAAAGAAAAAATAATTGGCCCATTAAAAATTCCTCAACAAAATATTATTGTTTCTGGTTTTGATATTGACACGAGGGTTTATCCCCAATATTTTGCCTGTCTCGCCTTTCACTATTTAAAAGCCAAAAAACCTCTCAGGTCAAGCTATCAACCAGTTTCAATTTATAATAACAACATCTGGCAGGTCCCAGCTTTTTCCAGGGTAATTTCCACTTCTGGCACCTTTTGGCAAATGATGCAGCAGGAAAGACCAGAACAATTAGTGACCTTCTCTTCTCACTCCATTCCTTTTAAAGTTTTCGAAGAAGTCGGCTATCCTACTGATTTAATGTCAGTTAACGATGACTCTCATATCTTCTGGAAATCTTATCTCGCTTACGATGGCGATTATCGGGTAATTCCTCTCCATTATCCTGTTTCCATGGATGCCGTATTGGGCAAAGGCTTTTTCAGAACGGCCATTAATCAATACAAACAGCAAAGGAGATGGGCTTGGGGGTGTAGTGAAATTCCCTACCTCATTTTTGGCTTCCTCAAAAATAAAAAAATCCCTCTTCGGGAAAAATTTCGTCACACCTTTAATGTCTTAGATGCGTTTTGGTCTTGGGCAACTTCGGCTTTGCTTATTTTCTTTTTGGGATGGTTGCCTCTCCTTCTGGGAGGGGAGGGGTTTAACATTACCTTGCTCTCTTATAATTTGCCGAGGTTAACCAGTCAAATCATGACCTTGGCTATGATTGGGATGGTGGTTTCAGCTATTATTTCCCTTTTGCTTTTACCTCCCCGACCGGCAGATTGCTCCCGTTGGAAAAGTCTCTCCATGGTTTTTCAGTGGCTTTTACTCCCTCTAACTCTAATTATCTTTGGTACTTTTCCAGCCCTCGATGCCCAGGCCAGACTAATTTTAGGAAAGCCCCTTAGTTTTTGGGCCACCGAAAAAATCGGAAAATAATTTACTCGAGGTGGATTTTTTCTCTAAATTCTTCTAATTTCCCTCGCAATAGGGGGTATTTTTTTAATTCCGGGTCCTTAGCTAAAATTTCTTTTGCCGATTCTCGCGTTTTTTCTACCATCTCGATATCTTTTAATGATGCCATTACGAAATCGGGAAAACCCCATTGTCTTTGGCCGGTTAAATCTCCGGGACCCCTTAATTTCAAATCTTTTTCCGCTAGTTCAAAACCGTCTTGGGAGAGAGTTAATGCTTTCAGTCGCGGATTATACCGGAATTCGCTGAAAAGGAAACAATATGACTGGTCTTTGCCTCTTCCCACTCTTCCTCTGAACTGGTGGAGCTGCGAAAGCCCGAACTTGTCCGCTCCCTCAATCATCATTATGGCGGCGTTGGGAAAATCAATTCCCACTTCTATTACCGATGTTGAAACCAGTATATCGGTTTTTCTTTCCTTAAAACTTAAAAGGGCTTTTTCTTTTTCTTCGGTTTTCATTTTGCCGTGAAGCATTCCCACATTTAAATCGGGGAAAACGTCTTTTCTTAATTTTTCGTATTCCTGCTTTACCGCTTTCACATCAGCCACCCGAGCGAGGCGAAGCTGAGCGAAGGGTAAAGAAGAAGCGATAGCTTCTTCGCCCGGTTCGTCTGGTTCGATTCTCGGGCAAATTACAAACACCTGCCTGCCAGATTGTACTTCGCTTCTAATGAAATTATAGGCTTCCTGTCTTTTTTCGGGCGGAATGATTCTGGTGATTATCTTTTTTCTTCCTTTGGGCATTTCTTTAATCAAAGACAAATCCAGGTCGCCGTAAATTGTCAAAGCCAGCGTTCGGGGAATTGGAGTAGCTGACATCGAAAGAAAGTGAGGAATAAGTTTTGCTTGCCCGCCGTAGCCTTTATGGCAGAGGCGGGCCCTCTGTTCTATCCCAAAGCGGTGCTGTTCGTCAATAATCACCAGCCCCAGTTTTTTAAATTCCACTTTTTCTTGCACCAAAGCGTGAGTTCCGATTAAAATGTCAATTTCCCCATTTTTTGTTTTGTCTATTATTTCTTTTCTTTTGATTTTTTTGCTGTCAAAGAGATTTTCTTTCCCTGTTATTAATCCGATTTTCACCTTAAATCCTTTTAATAAATCGTTGAACGTTTTAAAATGCTGCTTTGCCAAAATTTCGGTCGGCGCCATAAAAGCTGTCTGGAAGCCGGCCTTGACCGCGTTCAAAACCGCAATTGCGGCCACCACTGTTTTCCCGGAACCGACATCGCCGTCCAGAAGCCGGTTCATCGGCCTTGCTTTTTCCAGGTCTTTTAGAATTTGCCAGGCGGATTTTTTCTGGTCGAGAGTCAATTTAAAAGGAAGTTTTTTTATGAATTTTTTGATTACTTCAAGATTAATAGGAATAATGGTTGCTTTTTCTTTCGCTAATTTTATTTTTTCACGGAGAATCGCCGCAGCTAAGTCAAAAAGCTCTTCAAAGACAAATCTTTTTTTTGCCAGCTCGGCTTTTTCTAAAGCGTCGGGGAAATGAATTTGCCAGACAGCTGTTTTAATCGGAAGAAGATCTTGCTCTTTTCTTATTTCTTCGGGTAGAGTTTCGGGAATTCCGTCTTTTAATTTTGTTAAAAGGGGTTTGATAATAAATCTTAGCCATCTTGAAGACATTCCTTCGGTTTCAGGGTAAATGGGAATGATTCTTCCGGTATGGACCGAGTCGTATCTTTCTCCATTTCCCAGAGATTCTGCAAATTGGGGCGGAATTTTTTCATAGGCCGGACTGGATAGGTATTTTCTTCCTTTTTTTGAAACCATTTTCCCGGCCAGAAAAACAAAATCACCCTTTTTAAAGGTGTTTATTAAATAGGGCTGGTTAAACCAGCTAACTCGGATTGTCCCCGAATTATCAAATACCTGAGCCTCGGTGATTACCATTCTTCTTTTGAAAATCCGGATATTTTTAATATCGGTAATTTTTCCTTGGATGCAGACGGTTTTTCCTTCTTCAACTTCTGAAATCGGAATTATATCGGAAAAATCCTCATAGCGGTGGGGAAAATGGAACAAGAGATCGCCGACGGTCTTAATCCCCAATTTTTTTAATCTCGTTTGATATTGGGGACCAACCCGAGGAATTTCCGAAATTGCAGTAGAGAGATTCATGTGCGCCCGGTAGGAGTCGAACCTACGATCTCGGGGTCCGCAACCCCGCGCTTTATCCACTAAACTACGGGCGCATTCGATACTGTTTAAATTTATCATAAATTTTGCTTAAAATCAATTGACGAAAAGTCTCTTAAAAGGTAAAATAGGGCTACGGGAGGGGTCGCATAGTTGGTCTATTGCGCCTCACTGCTAATGAGGTAAGGGAGTAGTATCCCTTCGTGGGTTCGAATCCCACCCCCTCCGCTTTTTTTAGGTGGGGTGCTGGAGCGGTTGAACAGACCAGTTTTGAAAACTGGCATACCCGAAAGGGTATCGTGAGTTCGAATCTCACCCCCACCGCCATCAAAAAAGGAGCTTAGCTCCTTTTTTTGATTAGCCCCTTTTTGTTTAAAGTCAGAGTTGAAACGGCTAGCCGCG
>Ga0210031_1000772_pt1 | contig 19167 bp, 18 predicted proteins | sample CryGeyCG2014_080_FD_185455 | JGI IMG/M metagenome (GOLD analysis project Ga0210031, IMG submission 185455) | Groundwater microbial communities from aquifer - Crystal Geyser CG03_land_8/20/14_0.80 (SPAdes) (version 2) | ecosystem: Environmental > Aquatic > Deep subsurface > Groundwater | place... | reverse complement strand
TTTTGCCCTTGGCGTTAAAGGCGACAGTATGATTGATGAAGGTATCTTTGACGGAGACACGGTTATTATCAGAAAGCAAAGTAGTGTGGAGAACGGTGAAACCGCGATTGCCTTAATAAACGGCAACGAGGTTACATTAAAAAAGATATTTAAAGAAAAAAATCGTATTCGGCTCCAACCAGCCAACCCAAAACTAAGACCGCTTTATGTGCGAACCATAATTATTCAGGGTAAGGTAATTAGTGCGATTAGAAATTTAGATTAGCCATTTTAATGGATAAAAATATGATAAACGATAATACAAAATGTAGCATCACAAATGATATAATTAAGATTGCTATCAAGAGTACTTCAGAAGAATGCGAGCTAATAAGAGATGACGGGCAATTTTTTAAAGCAATCGCCGAAGCTCTTTGGATTGACGAGGAAGATGTCAGGGAAATTATTAATATCGATAAATAAGAGTAATTTAATAAAACGACTATGAGATGGTTTGTTTCTTAAAACGATTGCGGATGCTTTTAATCTTAAAAAAGAAGATATTAAGGAAATTAAAAAAACAAGAAAAATATGACAAAAGTAGAAGCAATTAAAAAATTATTACAAGATAATAATGGTATTGCGTCATGGAAATATATTTACGACAACATTGAAAAATATTATCCAGCCGCTAAATCTTCTTCGGAATGGGAGGCGGGTATTCGTGGCGTATTGTATCGAGAAATCAAAAACAAACAAAATTTTAAAAGAATTGGCTTTGGCATTTTTGCGTTGCAGGAATATCAGGAAGAAAAACAAATAGAAGAGATAGGCAAAGATCAGATTAGAATGCATTCGTATATGGAAGGCATTATGGTTGAACTTGGCAATTATGAAAAATTTATTACCTATTGCGCTGACCCAACAGCCACTTTTCAATCAAATGTATTTATAGACCAACTAATGACCATTGAAAACTTTCCAAATTTTACTTATCCTGAAATTAACAGCATATCAAAAAGAATTGATGTGCTTTGGTTTTCCAGCAAGGGTTATCAATTTCCAAAAAGAGCCATTGAAATTGTTGATAGTATTGGCACGCTTGGCGAATCGCTGAGCCGGATGTATCAACTTAAAGAATTTCAAACTGATTTTTATGTGCTTGCTCCCGATAAACATATAGAAAAAATTCAAAACACATTAAGCCGTGAGCCATACTCAATCCAACGCAATAGATTTATTGTTAAAACCTATAATGAGGCGATTGATTATTATAAAAAACGGCTAGAGCTTGAGAAGCTTAAGTTTTAGATCAGACAAAACAATAATGACAATAAACTCACTGAAAAATTTGAGCAGTTATTGAAAAATATTGTTTTAAGCCAGCAATCCGCCAAAAATTTAATCACTAGTAAACATGATGTGGATGTTTTGTTCAAAGATAAAAGAAGCGGGATTTATTATTATGTTGAGTTAAAATATGACGATAATCATGATACAGGAAAATTTGTTGATATAAATAGAAAATTTATAAAAACTTACGCCGGTTTAGTTAATAAACTTGGCATTAAAGATATGAAACAGTTAAAACCAATTCTTTACTATCTCAACCGAAAAATTATGAAAGGTAATATTTATGTGCCGGAAGAAACACATATTTATCGCGGCGAAAAACTTTTTAAAGAATTTTTAACAATAAAATATGATGATGTTGATAAATATTTAAAAAATGTCAGCGAAGACAGAGAAATTGTGGAAATCTTTGATAATCTTTATAAAAAAATAAGATTTGGAAAATAACTTAAAGCTAAAATATTTTACTATGACAAAAAAACAATTACAATCAGCCTGGAAAAAGGTAATCAAAGAAACTCACAAGATCCCTAATTGGGACGCGCTCAAAAGAAATTCAAGACAATATCGAAGGGTTGTTATGCTTAGGGAACTCATTTTGTTTTGCCAAGTGCTTTTGGAGAAGATAGAAATGGGGAAAAATACTGCATTCAATACTATAATTTTTAAAAAGACTATAAATTTTTATTGTGCACAAATGAAAGAATATGTCTAAATCAACCGTCATATAATTTGGGAGAAATAAAAACTATGAATGTAACAAAAATTTTAAAATCCGTGGGGTTAAATCCAAACGATAGCATCTCTTCTTTAGATAACGAGGAGGCAGTGGAAAGATTATTGGAATTTATCAAAGAATGGGAGTTGCGGATTAAAGTTGAAAAAATCAGTAAAGAGGATTGGGAGACATTATTATCCAGTTACGTCGATTCAATTATTGATTATCACCCAGAAAATGATCATCAGGAACGGGGAGCATTTTTAAGGAGCGAACAAATGTTAAAAAAATATGGATTAACCGATGAAGATGTACAGCGATTAGATTTCTGTTGACCCAATGTGTGGCAGTGGAACAACAATTGATGTGGCAACGATTGGAAAAATACTTTGAGCCGATTGACCTCGTTTGTTTAACCAGACATAATCAAACATCAAACACACAAATTTGGCACCAGCGAGCAAGGCAGTATAATTTTTATCTAAGAGGTTTTAAGTATTTGTTTATTATGAGAAAACCTGGAAAGAAATAGGTAGCGTACCAACTTCCCGTAGAAATTTAAAAATCCCGACGTGAAGTCGGGATTTTGGTTTACACCCTAATTGCTCCAAGAGAAGAAAATCTTTCCAAGGATGATTCGAGTTAAAAAACCAGAATTATCCTAGGAAGAGATCCCCATGCTCGTCGTCTCTTGGAGAAATTAAAGTGTAATAAAATCAGGTTAAATTGTTAGAACCCTTTATTTTCATCAGATAATTCAATTTTTATTTTCCTGTTATATTAGCATAAGCTGAAACACTTGTCAAGCCCAAACTTTTCTGCTAAGGTAAAAGGTAATTAAAGAATTTATTAATAAGTAAAAATATATGCCAAAGAAAGCCAAGAAAATTGAGGATTTATTATTCAAACCAGCAACTTTCTGGGAGAGCGCCAGCCGGCAGGAAATACATTCAGCCATGGATTTTTGTGATGGTTACAAGCAGTTTTTGAATGAAGCTAAGACCGAAAGGCAGGTAATTGCCGCAAGCATTAAACTGGCTAGCAAAGAAGGATTTAAAGAAGTCAGTCTGGACGAGGATTTGGGCAAGAACAGAAAACTGATTTTTGTTAACCGCGCTAAAGCTTTGGCCATGGTTGATTTGGGCGAGCACAATTTAAACAGTGGCGTAAAAATACTTTTGGCGCATGTTGACGCGCCGCATTTGGATTTGAAGGTCAGGCCGTTATACGAGGATTCGGGCATAGCGTATTTTAAGCCGCACTATTATGGCGGGATTAAAAAATATCATTGGCCAACAACGCCTTTGGCCATGTCTGGCATGGTGGTTTTAAAAAATGGCGAGGAAATTGAAATTAATATTGGCGGTAAAAAAGACGAGTCGGTATTTTTGATTTCCGATTTATTGCCGCATTTGGAAAAGGAAAGATTAGACAAGCCTTTTGACAAAGCGATTGAAGCAGAGGAACTGAATATTATTGTCGGTTCAATCCCGGTCAGCGGCAAAAAAACTCAAGAGAGAGTTAAACTCGCCGTATTAGCTTGGCTGTCCGAGCATTACCGGATCAAAGAAGTGGATTTGTTGGCGGCTGACATTAGATTTGTGCCAGCTTATGAGGCAAGAGATGTCGGTCTGGACAAAAGTATGATTGGCGGCTATGGGCAGGATGACCGGGTGTGCGTTTATACAACCTTAAGAGCGTTTTTAGCCAGTAAGGATAAAGGAGTTAAAATTTTATATTTAGCTGATAAAGAAGAAATTGGCAGTGTGGGCACAACCGGGGCAGAGTCTTTATGGCTGGAAAATGTCGTGGACTATTTACTTAAACAGACAAAGTCAAATATCAGCCTGTATGATTTATTCAGGAAGTCATGGGCTATTTCAGCTGATGTGACGGCGGCTTTTGATCCGGATTACAAGAGCGCCTATGATAAAAACAACTCGGCCGAATTAGGCAAGGGCGCGGTGATTGAAAAGTATTTGGGTTATAAGGGCAAATATATGACGGTTGACGCTGAACCGAAATACCTGCGGCATTTAATGGATTTATTTGATAAAAAAAGAGTGGTTTGGCAGACAGGGCATCTGGGCAAAGTTGACCAGGGCGGCGGCAGTACCATCGCGGTTTATCTGGCTAACAGGAATTTAGAAGTGGTTGATCTGGGCGTGCCGCTGTTAAACATGCACGCGCCGTATGAGCTGTCCAGCAAGGCTGATGTTTATTCGGCGTATAAGGGGTATAGAGTTTTTCTGGAGGGACCGCTATAGCCTTGGCGAAGGTGGGCAGGCTAAAATTTTTTACCAAAAATAAAAGTGGCTTCAGGCATAAAAATACCTTAGCCACTTAAATGTTTTTTCTATCCCCTACCCTCTACTACCCTCTACGATTAACAAGATTTAAGATAAATTTTCTTTGCTTTGAGTTAGGCGGAATATAATTTTCCAAGATCATCATTACAAATTCCCAAAAAATATACTGGGGTGGTCCAATAATGCCATCAAAATATATTATTACATTTTGATGCACATTAATTTTTTGCCAGTAAGGAATTATCCTTAAAACTAAGTGCGGAATTAACCCAATTACGCCAAATGATTTAATATTTAATTCCTGGCATCTTGTAAACGATTCTCTAACTTCACGATTTGTGTCTGTAGCTTTAGAGCCAGATCTGGTTATTATTGGGATGTCGGTACCGTGGTTATTAAAAATATAATCTCTATAAATTTCAGACTCCATTCTAGGTTCATTTGGGACAGGATTCCCTACAGAAAGAATAATAGGCACATTTATTGTTTCCGCAATCTGATAGGCATAGTGGGCAATCATTTGGCCGCGTTTGGGAATTATGGAGTTTTTTGGTTTATATGTATGAAAACTTACTGCTTGTACATTATTGGGTATGCCTTTTACAAGTTTGATATTCCTTACATATAAATAAAGAGCTTTAGATATGAAGAAAATAATATGTGCAATAACAATAATGAAAAATAATTTTAAAACCATTGTCTTGCCCCCCTTTTATTCAATTGTGATTTTGATTGATAATCAACAATAGCATTATTTTTATAAGATGTCAAATCCAAAAACCACCCTGTTGTGTGGATGGTTTTTAGTCATTGCAGAAATTAGATGAAAGCTATATCAATTAATTTTGAGTATTAAGGAGATATGGAATTTGGATAAGAAATTAAATATGTCTAATATCTAATTTAGCTTCGTTTTAATATTTTTATTACGGCTTTATTGGCGTCTACTTCAACCAAACCCCCGTCCTTCAAAACTTTAGTGGCGATTTTGGTGCCGACAATACAGGGGATTTTTAATTCCCTGGAAACAATAGCGGCGTGGCAGGTCAATCCGCCCTCATCGGTTACAACGGCTACCGCTCTTTTCATCGCTGACAGATAATCAGGGTGAGTGGTTATCGCGACCATTACATCTCCCCGGTTGATTTTTAGAAGATCGCTTTTGTCGTGAATCAATCTAACATGACCTTTTACAATTCCTTTACTGGCGATGATTCCGGTTATTGTTTTATTATTAGTTACTTCCTCATGCTCTTTGAGATGTGTTTTTGAAAATGCCAGGGCCTTACCATCAGAAGAACTGACCAACTTGCCAGCTATGTTACGAATTATATAATTCCTCTGGCGTCCTAGTAATTCTTTATTTGAAGGTAAGCGCATCTTTTTTTCCAAAAAACCAATTATCTCTTCAGGAGAAATTAAAATCAATCTATTAATATCCAATCGCATCCTTTTGGCGAGTTCATTATATAGCGGCCTGCTTAGATAATAACAATATCGTCTGGCCTCGTCACGTTCATCTTTTAATACGCAAAGACGGTTTGTAATTTCCAAATATTCTTGAAACTTTGGATACGCGACGAATAGTTTTTTATATTGGTGCTTTTTTTTATTATTATCACATTTTGTCTGGCTAAGAGCGCTTAATTTTTTTTTGCAGTTGGCTGTCCCCGACAATTTCTTTGATTCTAGTTGCAAAAAATTTTTCATGCCAAAGAGGAGCATTTATTGTCATGGATGGCAGCCAACCGTATTTTTTCACAAGGCCTGCCATAGTTTTTTTTACTTTTGGGTGATTTAATTTCTCGGTTTTAATTTTATTTGCCAGCCGCAGCATTTCTTCTTCCATACGCGTGATTAATCTTTTCTCAAATGGGGTGCACGCCAGGCTTAAGATTCTCTCAATCTCATCTGGTTTGATTTTGGCTGTGATTAATTTATCTTTTAGATAATCAACCACAATAGAGCTAAGCTCATAACCGGCGAATTGGCCGACAATCATAAACTCTCTGTTGCTTTGTTCAAAATTTTTATACAGTTGAGCTATTTTTTTGTCAGAAAGCAGGCGCAGATTTGAAGAATTAATTTTTTGGGCAGTTTTTTTGAATTTGTTTTTTGATTGATTGTAAAGTTTTAAATAATTACTAAAATTCCGCCGAGAAGACAAAAATGATCTGATTAAATTATTACGAAATAATTTTAGATCAGTGTCTAATGCCCAAAAAGAGTCTTTATCTATCTGCCTTTGTACAACTGCGCTTGGAAGTGAAAATCCCAACAATTTTTTAGAAGTGATAATAACGGCATATATAAAAGTATGCATGTAATTGAAATTGTAATTTCTAGTCCAGTCTTTAATATATTGAGACATATTTTATACTATTATTATCTTTTAGCTTTTTTTAAGTAACCTTACAATCCCCCTATCAGCATCCACTTCAACTAAGTCCCCATTTTTCAAAACTTTAGTGGCGATTTTAGTGCTCATAATACTAGGGATTTTAAATTCCCTAGCGAAAACGGCGATATGCGAAAGTATCCCTCCTTCATTGGTTATTATGCCCGCGAATTTTTTTAGATGCGGCGTATCCGCCGGTTTTGTTATATTTGTTACTAATACATAGCCAGGCTTGGAAATTTTTACTCCATGGAATGCCTTATATACTTTCCCTGTTACCTTGCCAGGATAAGCAGTGGTTCCTTCCAAAATATTTATATTTTTTTTGGCATTAATAAATGTTTTATATACGCCATGAATAACATCCTGATCAGAGGTTATGTATTCTTTGCCCTTTTGGAATAAATATAAATAGCCCTTTCTCCTTTTAGACAACCCAATAATATTATTTTTAGAAATTTTTTTCTCTTTGATAAATTTTTTTAATTCTTGTAAAGTTGTATATCTTAATAAATCGCCGTCAAAACAAAAAGTTTTTCCGATTTTATTAACGCATTTTTTAATGAGCGGTTCTATCACTGGATAGATTAAATTAGCCGCAACATCTTTATCCCTTGCAACAAAAAAGGCTAAACTACCTAACTTTTTTGCCCTATGCTGATCGTTTTGCGCGTATCTCATTATAGAATTGTAAAAACCTGTTTGAGAAAAAACTTGAGGATATACATTTAATATAACTTCTAATGTTTTAAAATAATCTTTTTCTTTCTTAGCGCGCATTATAAGTTGTTTATTTTTATCAAAAAACCCCTTCATTTTTTGAATTAATGAATTTAAATTTTTTCGCTTTAACATTTTACCAACTGATTCCCCGACCTTGTTTTCATTTATCAAAAAATTAGCCTGATTTTTTTTGCCAATACTGCCTGTGGTGTTATAAGAATAACCAACCGCTTTTTTAAGAAGTTTGGTATAACCCAAAGATATACAGCTTGCTGATATCAAAGGAAATTCCCTTGAGCTGGTGTGGGTTAACCCATTATCTTTGATCATTTTTATATAATCATCTGCTTTCATTTTTTTTATTTAATTTATATCCAGGGGATATTCTTTTCCTCTAAACACCAGAGTCAACCCAATTTTATCATTATCGTCACCGACGCCTTGTCCTTTAATTATTATCTCAAACCCTTCGCCCGGCCTAATATTGGTTTGATCATAATCTGGCAAATATTTATTTAGGAAGCTGGCAATAACTATGTCATGGGTGATATTTAACACCTCGTGAATTGAATTACTCTCATATTTATTTCTATTATTTATTTCCGACTCGTATTTTTTAATAATCGTAGGAATTTTTTCAGCCATTTCAGCAGGCGATAACGTTTCATCATCTGGACGATGCGTCCCGTGTTTTAAATATTCAGCCAGCTGTTGTCTCGTAACCTGCTCATCAATTTCCTTTTTCTGGTCAGACGTAATGGTGGAAATATCTTCGGGTAACATTTTTCTTTTAATATCAAGCAACTGTTCCAAATATTCTTTGGAAAAATTATTTTTCACGCCCAATGATGCTTCTTCTTTTATTTCCCCATGTAATTTTTCTGATAAATTCGCAATCTCGCCAGTCAATTTAGTCCTGTCTGTCGGGCTATAATTGATTGAGAAAGTATCTTTTTCATCCCTTTTAGTGCCGAGAACAGCGGCTTCAAAAATTCCCCTTTTGGTTAAAGCGGTTTCCGAACCGCTAGTTAATTCTTTTTCACCATGACGAACAAAGGTGAGTTTGATTATGGCTCGATCTTTTTCTCGCTCCAGTTTTTTACCCTCAAAAAGATAACCGTAACCATTAGACCATTCATCCTTGTTCAGTCTTCTTTTAAAAGTTGATTCGTTCATATTTTTTTAATAAAAATGAATGGCAGCGGCTAATTTTTTATTGGTAGTCTATTCCCAGTTTACCTCTTTGCCTACCATAAGGCAAGAACATCAAAAAAACAGAATTTATTGCCAAAAGGGGTGATTGTTGTTAGAATTGAGATATACCCTTCACAAAGTTTTGTAAACTTTATCAAGGATTATTCCAATAAATATATGGCTGAAGAACGGGTGATAAATCCCAAAGAAAAAGAGGAAGAAAAAATTTTTGATCTGACGCTCCGGCCGAGAAAATTGGCTGAATTCGTGGGCCAGGAGGCGATTAAAAATAATTTAAAGATTTTTATTGAAGCGGCTCGGCAAAGAGGCGAGGCTTTGGAACATGTGATGTTTTATGGCGCGCCCGGACTGGGTAAAACGACATTGTCTCATATTATTGCTCAAGAAATGGGGGTGGATATCAAAGTGACTTCCGGGCCGGCCATTGAGCGGGCCGGCGATCTGGCGGCGATTCTAACTAATTTAAATAAAGGCGATGTGCTGTTTATTGATGAAATTCACAGGATGAATAAAACTATTGAAGAGATTTTATACCCGGCGATGGAAGATTACTCGCTGGATATTATTATTGGCAAAGGGCCGTCAGCCAGGACTTTGAAACTTGAGCTGCCAAAATTTACTTTGGTTGGGGCAACAACGAGATTGAGCATGGTTTCTTCCCCTTTGCGGGACAGGTTTGGCAATATTTTTAGAATTGGTTTTTATCAGCCGGATGAAATTAATCAGATTGTTAAAAGGTCAGCCAATATTCTGGATATTGCCGTGGAAGACGAGGCGGCTTATGAAATTGCCAAACGTTCGCGCAATACTCCCAGAATCGCTAACCGCCTTTTAAAAAGAGTCAGGGATTTTGTGCAGGTCAAGGGTAATGGTAAAATAAACATAGCTTCATGCCTTCAAGCTCTAAAAATGCTGGAGGTGGATGAGCAGGGGCTGGATGAAATTGACCGCAGAATTTTAAGGGTGATTATTGAAAAGTTTGGCGGCGGGCCGGTCGGGCTGGGCACAATTGCCGCGGCGACCAATGAAGAGGTGGCGACGATTGAGGAAATTTATGAGCCGTTTTTGATGCAACTGGGATTTTTGGCCAGGACACCGCGCGGCCGAGCAGCGACCAAGCTGGGTTATGAGCATCTTGGCATGGCATACCCAGAAGAAAATAAATTATTTTAGACCAATGGCGATACCAATTATTATCTTTCTGCTTTTATATTTAATGATGGTGACTTTTTTTATATTATTTTCCATTTTTTTGCTATATCATGCGGTCAGATTTGGCGTGGCGACCATGGCTAATATGACAACGATGATAATTTATTTGGCGGTATCAGCCGGACTGTTATTTTTTTCCTATATTTATATTGCCCGGATAGACTGGAGTTTGAAGTTAATAATTTTTTAAATATGTTTCGTCTTAAATATCTACCCCACAAGGAAGCAGATGAAGAAATAGTGTTTTTTTTGCGCCGCCATCCATTTATTTTGTGGCGGGTTTTGCTGGTTTATTTTTTTCTAGCGCTCGTGCCGCTAGCCGCTTATTTTATTATTAAAAACGAGCTAGGCTTCACATTACAGGGTGAATTGGAGTTGATTTTTATCAGATTGTTGGTCATCAGTTTTTATCTTTTTTGGTGGCTGTTTTTGTATTATTTTTGGCTGGATTATTATTTAGATGTTTGGCTAGTGACTAATTGTCGGGTGATTAATATTGAGCAAAAAGGGCTTTTTAACCGGGTGGTAGCTGAACATAAACTGTTCAGAATTCAGGATGTCAGAAGCGAGCAAAAGGGTATTATGCCCACATTTTTAAATTACGGAGAGGTGCATATTCAGACGGCCGGGGCGGAAAAGGTTGTTGTTTTTGAAGAAGTGCCGCGACCGCATTACGTGGCGCAGGAGATAATCAAATTAGTTGAGAACCATAAAATAAAAATGGCGAGGGAAATATCCCTCAAAGGCGGATCTCCCTCTGGGGGAGAGAAGATTGATCAGCCGGAGAGGATAGAATGAGAATTTTCAATTTTCAATTTTAAAAATAAAAAGTTTCATACCTTGAAACTTTTTAGTAATTTAGCAGATGATGATTAAATCAAATTTATTTCCTTAAAAATTTTAAAGCGGATTTTATTTTAGCTTCAACGCCAGCGGTATCTGCCGGCAGTTGTTTAAGAGCCTGGCGGATGTCGGTATCAGCATAGCCAAGGGAGACAAGGGCGTCAAAAACTTCTGAATCAGAATCGTCAAGGGCAATTTGTTTTTCAGTGGCCGGGAATAAGTCAAGTTTGTTTTTCAATTCAACCACAATCCGTTCAGCTGTTTTTTTGCCAATACCGGAAACTTTGTAAAGAATTGAGGGGTCGTCGCGCAGGACGGCCTTTTTAACATCAGTCAGTTTGGCGGCCTCAAGAATGCCCAGGGCTGATTTTGGCCCGACACCGGAGATGGTCAGGAGCAACTCAAAAAATCGCAGCTCTTCTTGGCTGGCAAAACCGAACAGACTCATATTGTCTTCGGTGTGACGGAGATGAGCGTAGAGTTCCAATTCCTGGTTAAGTTTGATTTTTTTTAAAAATGCTTGAAGAACAAAAATTTTATAGCCAATATTATTAACAAGGAGAATAATAAATTTTGGCTGTTTGGCCAGGATTGTGCCTTTGAGATAAGTGATCATATATTATTAGTTTAGCGCTGATTGACAGGGTTGTAAAATTATCGAATTTGACATATTTTTAGTATTTGATATAATGACCACGGGTTTAAAAATCTTCAGAAATATCCACACCTCCATACCTTCTCTGTTGGCGGGTGGCGATAATTTTACTAAGATTAGCGCATCAGCGCCGAACGGCTCCCAATTTTAAATATTAACATTTTATGCAGATACAAGTTTTACTAACTAATAAATTAAGCGGGTAGCTTTTTGGCAAACTTAAAATTTGGCTGCGCCGCTTAAGAGCGGTTTTTTGTTTATTTAAAAGGTACCAGTAAAATCAGTTTATGAAATTTATATTAGATTTCATAAACTGGAATTAGTGGATGTTCATCTAAACAGAATAGCTAGGGGGAAGAGTAAAAATGTAAGTTTTTTAAATTCCTAGAACCAATGCTTCGTAGAAGCATTGGTAATAATATAGGCTTTTAGGAATCCGTAATTTAATGTATGTGGTGGATGCCTTGACTTGAAAAGGCGATGAAGGACGTAGCAATCTGCGATAAGCCTCGGGGAGCTGGTAAGCAAGCTTTGATCCGGGGATTTCCGAATGGGGAAACCCGATCGCGTGAAGCGCGATCGCCGTCCCAATGCCGATTTTGATTCCGACGTTAAGTTTGGTTACCGGCCGAAGTTGCAATTTCGGCAAGGGACTGAATTTAAAAATCGGTATCAATATCGGCACGGGGACGGTGCATACCCGCTGAAGTGAAACATCTCAGTAAGCGGAGGAAAAGAAATTAATAAGATTCCCCTAGTAGTGGCGAACGAACGGGGAGCAGTCTAAACTATTTTAAGTGTTTGCGAGAGAAGTACACTTTTAGTGTATGGATCTAGCATTAAAGGTGTAAGCCGTTGCTTAACTTAGGGTTGCAAGACCTTGATATTTCTATTGCTTATACAATAGAAGATGAGTTACAAAAAGTAATTTCCCTAGAGGAACAGCTCTGGAAAGAGCGACCAAAGAAGGTGACAGTCCTGTACGCGAAAGGGATTACACTTATACTTCAAGTGTTCTTAAGTAGGGCAAGACACGTGAAATCTTGTCTGAATCCGGGTCGACTATGACCCAAGACTAAATACTTTTCAAGATCGATAGTGAACTAGTACCGTGAGGGAAAGGTTAAAAGTATCCCGGTGAGGGAGATGAAATAGTATCTGAAACCACATACTTACAAAGAATGGGAGTCCCGATGTTAAGTCGGGATGACCGTGTGCCTATTGAAGAATGAGCCAACGAGTTTGTGTATGTTACTTGTCTAATTCCCCGTAGGGAGATAGGCAAAGGGAAACCAAGTCTTAACCGGCGCATATCTTTTAATATTATTAACTCAATGCTTTCGAGTTAATGATATTGAAAGAAAAGGTAGCATATATAAGACCCGAAACCAAGTGAGCTAGCCATGACCAGGATGAGCCCAGAGTAATATCTGGAGGAGGTCCGAACCCTTGCGCCGTGCAACACGCTGGGATGAGTTGTGGTTAGAGGTGAAATTTCAATCGAACTTGGTAATAGCTGGTTCTCCTCGAAATAGCTTTCGGGCTAGCGTCGATAAAATAATTTACTAGGGGTAGAGCACTGGATGGGGTTGAAGCCTTCGGGTATTCTCTCCAATCAAACTCCGAATACTAGTAAATCTTTCCGGCAGTCAGACCGTGGGGGCTAAGCTTCACTGGTCTAAAGGGAAACAGCCCAGATCTCAATCTAAGGTCCCTAAATTTACGTTAAGTGTTAAAGGTTGTGGATTTTCTCATACAACTAGGAGGTTGGCTTAGAAGCAGCCATCCTTTAAAGAAAGCGTAACAGCTCACTAGTCAAGAATTTCCGCGCCGAAAATTTATCGGGGCTTAAACGTAGTACCGAAGATGAGGCCCTTCACATATTTTTGTGATAAAAATTTTTATCACAAAAATATGTGAAGGGGGTAGAGGAGCATTTTTAGGTCGTTGAAGCATATGGTGTGAGCCAGTGTGGAGGCCTAGGAAGCGAGAATGTTGGCATAAGTAGCAAAAAGGCAGGTGAGAATCCTGCCCACCGAAAACCTAAGGTTTCCTGGGCAATGATTGTCAACCCAGGGTTAGGCAGGCCTAACCGCGGCGGCGAAAGGCGTCGTGGGATGGAAGAACAGGTTAATATTCCTGTCCTGCTTTAGATTTATCTCCAAGATGACGTACTAGAGTGAATAAGCGTCATATGACTATGGCGTTTTTCAATGGCGTAAGCCATTGGGATAGAAGTGAAACCTCCGGGTGGATCGAATTTATGTAATTTAGTACCAAGAAAAGTTTTGGTGTTATGATTTAAAGCATCTGTACCGTAAACCGACACAGGTGGGTGAGGCGAGAAGCCTAAGGTGTACGAGATAACCCTTTATTCAGGAACTCGGCAAATAAGCGGGCGTAACTTCGGGATAAGCCCTCCCGTTCAGAGCGCAAGCTTTTGAGCGGGCGCAGTGAAAGACTCCAAACGACTGTTTACCAAAAACACAGGTCTCTGCTTAAGTCGTAAGACTATATATAGAGGCTGATGCCTGGCCAGTGTCAGAACGTTAAGGTGAGAAGTGCAAGCTTTGATCCTAAGCGCTGATGAACGCCGGCGATAACTATAATCGTCCTAAGGTAGCGAAATTCCTTGTCGGGTGAGTTCCGACCTGCACGAATGGCATAACGATTTGGAGACTGTCTTAATAAGGGGCTCGGCGAAATTGCAGTGGCGGTAAAGATGCCGCCTATTCACAGTTAGACGAAAAGACCCCGTGAAGCTTTACTATAACTTGATATTGGTATATGAATTGTTCATGTTCAGTATAGGTGGGAGTCCTGACGCAAGTCGGGACGTCAGTGAAATACCACCCTTGGCATTTTATATATCTAACTCCCCGATTAATCGGGGAAGACAGTATCTGGCGGGTAGTTTGAGTGGGGCGCTCGCCTCCTAAAAAGTAACGGAGGCGTTTAAAGGTTGGCTAACTTCGGATGGAAATCGAAGTCATAGGGCAAACCCATAAGCCAGCTTTACTGCAAGACCTACAAGTCGCGCAGTTGCGAAAGCATAAGTTAGTGAACCGACCACCTCATATAGGAGAGTGGAAGATCAACGAATAAAAGCTACTCCGGGGATAACAGGCTAGTCGCGCCCAAGCGTCCATAGCGACGGCGCGGTTCGGCACCTCGATGTCGGCCCATCGCATCCTGGGGGTGAACAAGCTCCCAAGGGTTTGGCTGTTCGCCAATTAAAGCGGTACGCGAGCTGGGTTCAAAACGTCGTAAGACAGTTTGGTCTCCTATCTACTGTGAGCGTATTAAATCTTGAAGGACCCCTTCTCTAGTACGAGAGGACCGAGAAGGACGAACCTCTGGTGCACCAGTTGTCATGTCAATGGCATCGCTGGGTAGCTAAGTTCGGGTTAGATAAGCGCTGAAAGCATATAAGCGCGAAGCTGTTCCTAAGATTAGGATTTTATGGCCACCTGGCAGACTACCAGGTTGATAGGTAATCGGGTGTAAGTCTCGTAAGAGATTCAGCCTAGATTGTACTAATTGGCCTTTTACGGATTCCACTACTTCTTACAATTTACTCAATAAATAATATAAAAAAGAGTGATATTTTTCTGGTGCTTTAAGAGAAGGGGTCACACCTGTTCCCATCCCGAACACAGAAGTTAAGCCTTTCATCGCTGATGATAGTCGTTATTGGCAAAAGTAGGCTAGCGCCAGAACAATGTCACTCTTTTTTTGTCTAATTTAAAAAAACTCGGCTGAATAGCCGAGTTTTTTGGTGGGGAAATTATTGTCGTCGGAGTCCCTAAGGGGAGACTCTGCCGGAGAGTAGTTTTAGCACAAAGTAAAAACCACAAACCTTTATAAGATATTGTGGTTTTTACTTTACCCAGTTCCCTTTCTTAGTGTGCCAATGGCCCTCCCAACAGTGGCTGGCTGTACAGTAGAATCCAGCTCGATTTTTTAGGTCATATCTAATAAATGCCCATTCATCCCTACACAAACAATACCCGGGATAATTTATAACCGTGACTCGTTTTATACCCTCTTGAGTAGAGTCGTGAGCACTTACCCATATGACCTGTTTTTGAGAAAGTTCCTCCAACTCTTTTAGAGTTAGGTTGCGACATTTTACTAAATGTCTTCCTTCCATTTTAAACATTTTATGACCTCCTTTTTGATTTTTATTTTTCCTCAAACACCTGTGCCTCAAAGGTATAAATTGTAACAGAACCATTTTTCCAGCAGTTGGCGGGCAGACCAGCTTTTTGCGAACATAGTTGGCCCATAAAAGTTTCTAAATCCCAGCCGGTTTCAGTGGCAACTTGTGGGAGAAATACTCCGGAGTGCGAACCAGAACGCACAATTACCCCGTGTTTGCCAAGATCAATTTCTTTTTCAGGATCTGAAATTTTTTGCGGCGGAGTGAGGACAGAAATTTCAATTTCAATCTTATTTAATTCCTCTTTGGTTAGAGGTGAAAAGCGAGAGTCATTAAAGGCGGTGGCTTTAGCCATTTCAATGATGCCGCTACCCAATTCGGAAACCGGTTCAATTAAGCCGATGCAGCCGCGCAGTTCGCCATTTTTTCTCAAAGTGACAAAGACACCCCGTTTTTCCGCAAAGACGGGGTATTTTTGATAGTCAGTAAATTTTTCTTTGGTTAAACCGAATGTCAATTCCAAAGTATTGCGAGCTAGTTGCAGAGCAGCAGTTTGCTCTTGCGGCGATAAATATTGTTGATTGTTGATTGTTGGCTGTTGGTTTTTTGTAAACACAACAGCACTATAGCCAACCACTTTATTTTTATCACCATATTCAGTATCTCCGGAATTTGAATAATGAAGTTTTGTGCCAGTGAGTTCAAGCTTGTCAGCAATCAACATACCAATCTTGATGGCCGAAGCGCCGCAGGCGCAGGTGACCAGATTGGGCAAATTTTCAGCCATGATTTTTTCCGTGGCCTCCTCTAACTCGGAAGCATCTTCGCTTAAAATGGCCTCTAAAATTTTATGGTCGCTGTAGACAGCATCTTGAGCGCTTGGATAATGCGACAAATCAGAGCTAATGACAATCAAGGTTGAAGGATATTTTTGGATAATTTTATTCAGGTCTTCGGCGATGGAGCTTAAGGTCTTTAAGTCATCGTTATTTGTTAAACCTAAAACGACTTGCCAGCCGGGAGCCAAAGTTTTTTGTAAAAATGGCAGCTGAACTTCTAATGAATGTTCCGGGGTGTGAATGTCATTATTGATAAAAATATTTGTTTTATCATCCACCGCTGATTGATTGTTAATCAGTTTGTCCACCATTTTTTTATTAACTTTAATTTGGCCAAGCGGCGTGGCCACGGCATTGCCGTTATAAAGCGCCAGACCAACAACCGGATAATTATGACTTGAGCCGAGAATGATGACGGTTTGGTAGGGTTGGCCAGCCACTGTTTTAAAAGCATCAGCCGCTGTTTGGCCGGAGAAGACATAGCCGGCATGAGGCACGATTAAAATCTGCGGCCGACCGGCGATATCAGTGGTCGTGGCCCTGGTTAAAAATTGTTCCAGCATGTCGTTTAATTCTTTTTTATCAGCCGGGTAAAATTGTCCGGCCACCGCTGGCTGGCGGATGATTTGATTTTGAGTTATGACAGGCATATTTTTTAATGGATTAATTTGTTCCGGGTTTTGTTTTTTAGGCAAGAAAATAAACAAAGCCAGAGAAACAAAGATAATAATTAAAATGATAAAAATTAACTTTCTGCTCATAAGCATATTTTAGCATTTTTTATATTTTGCGTAAATTTTTAATTTATGATAAAATAGATACATGATGATACAAGATTTCATTAAAAAAAGACCATACTTGGTCTGGTCAACAAGAAATTATGAGGCACTTTCAGACGCGACTATTCTGGAAGCAGTTTTGAACTACGGTGACTGGGATGATGTTAAAAAAGCGATTAAAATTTTAGGCCTAAAAAAAGCAGCTCGGATTTTCAGGCAGAAGTCACGACAGAAAAGATGTAATTATTTGTCAAAAACAAAAAATTATTTTGAACTTTATTTTAATAAATATGCATAAAGAAATAATAACTGCTGATCAAATAAAATTATTGCCATTAGTTAAATCTTTTTCCAAAGATTTTGGTTTGGTTGGCGGCACGGCCATGGCTTTACATATTGGCCATCGTCATTCAATTGATTTTGATCTTTTTACTGATAAAAATTTTAGCAATGTTCTTATTAAGAGAAAAGTAAGCCAGCAAGTAAAAATAGATAAATTACTTTATGCTGAAACTGGCCAATTCAATTTGGTAGTCAACAAAGTAAAAATGACTTTTTTTAAATATGATTTTAAGATAGACTACGCGAAAAAATTGGATGATATTATTAAAATGCCAGACCTCTTAACTCTAGCCGCCATGAAGGCCTATGCTTTGGGAATGCGCGCCAAGTGGAAGGATTATGTTGACCTATATTTTATTATGAGGGATTTTTATTCGCTTGATAAAATCACAAAAAAAGCTAGACATATTTTTGGGGGCGAATTTAACGAAAAAATATTCAGAACGCAATTAGCATATTTTAAAGATGTTGATTATTCTGAAAAGGTTGATTATTTAAAAGGTTTTGAAACTGATGATGAAATCATTAAAAAGGAATTGATAAAATTCAGTTTGGAATTTTAAATTTGACATCTTTTACTGGGGGGGGGTAGAATTAAGGCAGGATGTTAATAACTATTAATAACTTAAAATCTTAATAAAAGAGGGTTTATTAAGATTAAAAGAGAAAAATATGAAAATAGAAGAAGAATTTGGAACAAGAATGCATGCACCTACACCCGAAAATTTTGCGACAAAACACAGAATGCTATCTGAAGATATTAAGTCGCGGGAAAACAGTAAAGAGTTTAGGGGTTTAAAAAAAGGAGCAAAAGAGCAAAGCAGATTAAATAAAATTTTTTTTGGCAGTAAGAGAGATGATGTAGCAGCGTATAAAGAGAGAACTGATATAATTAAGGAAAAGCGTGCAGAAAATGATGAAGCAGCAAAGAAGATGGCTGGCGAATTTGCAAAGGAAGCTTATGAGATAATGGAAATGTGGGAAGATTATGTTAATGTACAAATACGCATGGCCAAGGAATTGGGGATTGAACCCAACATTCTGGAAGATGAGGCTTATTTTTTATCAGTGGATAAGATATTAAAATCCAGCAAAGAATTTGGGAATCAGGAAATAAGTATAAAAACTGCCGCAAAATTTGCGGGGATCAAAGATTTACTCCAACCGAAATTGGAACGCGGTTCTAATATCAGCGATGATAATGGTGAAGAATTTATCGAAGAAGATAGACGTGTTCCAATTAAAAATCTCGGTATAATAGATCCTAATGAGGCACTTCAGAAAGCGCAGGAACAAAACATGAAAAAAGTTTTGGTAGTCAAAAATCGGACATTAGTAGCGAATTTAGAAAAGAGTAAGAAAGCCTGGAACGATGTATATGATAAAAAACCGGGGGATACAAGATATGCGCCAATATCCAATGAAACAGCAGATATTATTAAAGATATTATTAAAAAACTAAATTTAGATTTGAGTATTCCGGTCCAAGATAAGGATGATTTTGACTTAAATAAAAAAGAACCACGGGGAGATAGACAAGTCCGATCCCACATTTATAGAGAAACAGATTATTCAGTCCAAGATATTGAAGCATTAACGAACGAAAAGAAGCGAAGTAAATAATTGTGAGCAAAGAACAA
>Ga0210031_1000770_pt1 | contig 19220 bp, 22 predicted proteins | sample CryGeyCG2014_080_FD_185455 | JGI IMG/M metagenome (GOLD analysis project Ga0210031, IMG submission 185455) | Groundwater microbial communities from aquifer - Crystal Geyser CG03_land_8/20/14_0.80 (SPAdes) (version 2) | ecosystem: Environmental > Aquatic > Deep subsurface > Groundwater | place... | reverse complement strand
AAAGCGACCTTGTATGTCAGGGTCGCTTTTTTTTGGGGACGGCGTAGTTTATGAGGATCGTAAATTTCCTCACGAACCTTCACCCCGTCCATATACCACTGGTGAGTTACTTTCACCGGTTGATGCCGCAATGCGGCATCATTGATGGGCTCGGCCCACATAGGGGCCGGATTGCGATAGCAACTTTTTTTATTCATAGTAGTACCTCCTTTCGCAATCTTGTTGACAATATCATAATAACGGCATTTTAGTCAATGCAAGGTATTAAAGTATTATTTGACGAATATGGCGCATTATGCTATATTTTATCAGGCCAAAGTTCTCTCATAATCTAACCTCGAATCGGTTGGCCTGCCGATTCGGATAATTCTGCTAGGAGGCAGAAAAATGAAAACCAATTTTAAGTTTTTTGTTTTTCTCGTGATCGTGAGCATGGTGCTCGCGGCCTGCGGTCCGGCGACCAAAGCCGAGATCGCGCCAACCGTCATCCCGCAAGACCTACCCAATGGGGATTATTATGTAATTTACGCCCCGGGGCAGATCGGAGCCGATGAAATTTTTAACTCTTCGGTTCCTATAGTCCTTGCAGTCAGCGGCGTTGCCGCCGCTGACGATTTAACTGTCTGGGGGGTTGCAAATGACCCACTGGCCGTGGCGGTGATCGTAACCATCGTTGCTTTCACCACCTGCACGGCAATTGAGCCGTGCCGCGGCGCAATGGTCGTGGGGATTGAGGGGGCTGTGGATTACATCCACAGCATTGCCCCAGCGGCAAGGGTTGCCGTCATCGATGGCTGGACAGCAGCCGAGTTCAACCCCCGCAAGGGTACCTTGCATTTGTGGGATGACTACACAAATGCAAGTGTTTCATGGATGGTCACCGGAGGCGGCGGCTGTAAGTATGATTTCTTTGGGGCATTTGGTCCCCAAAGATATTCATACTTTACAACAGATCCCTGTTCACGACAGGGTATTGTGGAGGCCATAAACGTCTTTTTGAAAGAATTAGGCGAAAATGGCCACAGGATATATTCAGAGATGTTAGAATGGATGTTAGATATCTTTGGGGGATAATAAGATACCAAACATCCTTGCAGGCAGAGCATAGCTCTGCCTGCGTTTATTTTTAATCAGGGTATGCCACCACACCAAATTTTGGTGTGGGGGCTTGCACATTACTTATATTGCTGCTATACTACTAAAAGCGATTTCGAAGACAATGGGTTCTGGAAGGATTAAATTTGCCCATCGAGAAATACTCGATTTCATATTGTCTGCGGAAACGCAGAATTTTTTATTCTAAAGTATCACCTCGAATTACAATGGCAATCCACCTGTCGATGGAACGAATGAATACTAAATAATACAAATATTTGTATCCATTCGTATCATTAGTATAAATTAGTATATTCGTATCGATACATTGTTATGGCCATTACCAAACAACAAAAACAAACCGCGCTTACGGAGTTGGAAACGATTGTCGCACACAACCCAATTATTTTTTTGGTTGATTTTTCGCGCGCAAAAACGCTTGATGTCACTGAATTCAGGAAAAAACTTATGGCATTGGACGCTGGGTATCGCATGGTGAAAAAAACGTTAGTCAAACGCGTGTTTGACGCCCATGGGCTTGCGTTTCCGAATTGGGAAACATACGCCGGTTCGTTTGGGATTGTGTACGCACAGCAAAACGAGATTGATGTGGCAAAAGCAGTGCGTTCGTTCGTGTCTGCTACCGCAAACAAAGTGAAAGTCAAAAACAGTTTGGCAGTGCTTGGCGGATTTATGGATGCATTATTTATTGACACATCAAAAGTCACGATGCTTGCCCAGATTCCTTCGCGTGAGGTTTTGATTGGCCAATTAGTCAATGCTATTGCGAGTCCTCTTTCAGGATTAGTGTATGCTTTGCAGTATAATCTTGCGCATTTTGTTATGACCGTGAAAGCGATTGAGGGCTCAAAAAAGTAGTTGAAAATAAAGTGGTCATAAGTTATAAGTTGTGAGTTATAAGTTATATATTAAGGTCGAAAACAAAATAGTCATAAGTTGTAAGTTATTAGTTATAAGTAGTTAGTTAAATCTATGTCTGACAAATACGCAAAAATTATTACAGAAATTGAAAAATTGAGCGTGCTTGAGCTTGCCGAATTGGTTAAAGAACTTGAAGAAAAGTTTGGTGTCAAAGCGCAAGCGGCAGTTGTCGCAGCGCCGACTGCAAACGCAGGAGGCGAAGGCGCTGGAGCAGGCGAGGAAAAGAGCGCGTTTACCGTGATGCTCACAGCAGTTGGCGACCAAAAAATCGCAGTTATCAAGGCTGTGCGTGACATTACCGGCCTTGGGCTCAAGGAAGCAAAAGATTTGGTTGACGCAGCACCGAAAGCAGTCAAGGAAAATGTTTCCAAGGACGATGCGGAAAATATCAAAAAACTTTTGACAGAAGTCGGAGCTAGTGTTGAATTGAAATAAAGCTCTGCGAATCACATCCGCGACATTCATATTATTTTATCCACGCACCAGTACTGTTTAATGGGACCGGTGCGGGATTTACCTGCGCACCCGTCCCGCACTAGTTCCGCTTAGCGGAATTGGTGCGGGACGGCTTGCCTTGTTAGATAAACAGCGAAACTGTATTTAATAGGGTTTACCCTATTAAATTGCCTTCAGCACTATTTAACAGGGTGAAGGTTCCGCGTCTCGAAGCCACGAAAAAGGAGCCGCGAATGTAAACCCGCGGGGCTCCACATGACTATACGTCAGTATAGTATAACGCAACCATTCTCATATTCTTAAGAATATGAGAATGGTCATGAATGCATGCGCTTGAATTTGTTTTTATGCAGCATAAAAACAAATTCTCGTGAAATGCCAAAAAACCCGCACTGCGGATTTTTTTGGTATACTGAATATATATGAAATTGAACAGCAAGGCGCCAAAGAAATTTTTTATCAAGGAAAATATTTGGATTGTTTTGCTTTCGTATGTGTTGATTATTTTGTTTACGCGCGCAATTCTATATTTTTCCAGTGTGCGATGGGGTATTTTTTCCGGACTTATTATTAAAGGCGTGCATTATCACCATTATTTCTGGGGATATTTCATATTGCTTATTGGCTTGATGTTGTATCGCACATCGTTTCGAGCCGCGGGATTGATGGCAATTGGTATAGGGACGGGATATATTTGTGACGAACTGACGATGTTGTTTTCTTTTGGCTCAATCGGATATTGGTCATTGTGGAGTTTAGTTCCCATTACGTTTGGTTTGCTCGTGCTTAATTTTATTTTTTTCCTTTGCCCTGATATGATTGACGAAAAGGCAAAGCAATTTAATCTTGAAGAGTTTGGCAAGAGGTTTCAGTGGTATGTCAAATGGGCGCAAAAGATTTTGTTTTCGAGGTTCGGGCCTGTACGTAAAGAAACATACAAACCTCTTGCGCTGGGATATGTCGTAACGCTTGTGCTATTTTTGGTTTTGGTTTCGTTTATCATATACGCAAGCGCAGAGCGTTTGGAGGATAATACTTTTGGCGTTTTGCCGTGTGAAAGCCAGTGTTCATTCATGCGGTTTTAAAAATTTTATGTTATAGTGAACTGAAATATGCGCGATTGGCTCAGTGGTAGAGCGCTTCGTTCACATCGAAGAGGTCGTAGGTCCGATCCCTACATCGCGCACATGCAAAAGAGCGGGGGTTGTTCTGCTTAGTAGGGCATCGCGTACATAATGCGATTTCCATTCAATATAGATTTGTTTATGATATGATGAATCCTATGTTGTCCACATTATGCACTACGCAAAACATGCAGTAACAGAGTTTTGGTAATAGAGTTCCAGCTTCATTTTTTGTTTGGGGTAATGGTAATTTATTAGAACCATTCTTAAATTCTTGAGAATTTGAGAATGGTAAGGTTATGTAGTATAATACGCATACGTATAATAGATTAAACGCAAGTACATATAAATTATGGATAAAGAAAATAAGCAAGCCTTTTCTAAATTAGAAAAAATTGTTAAGGGTTTTTCCAATCATTGGAGAATAGAAATTCTTATGCTGCTTGATAGAGAGCCGGAACTATCTGTTGTAGAGATTGTTGAAATGCTCAACATGAACTATAAAACTGCTTCAGAGCATATTCGGAGAATGGCACTTGCAGGATTAATCGCAAAACGGTATGACAATGCGAATGTGCGCCACAAACTTACGTCGCGTGGCGAGGCCATTCTTAAATTCTTAAGAATATTGGAATAGTTTTTAGTTGTTAGCTGTAAGTTGTAAGTTAATTTGTGGTATGAATTTATCTGTTGGTATCGTTGGATTACCAAATGTCGAGTCCCGAACAAATTTATGTCATAAATTTCAACGGAACTCGACATTGTGTTGGTTTCTATCTATTAAATATATGATAATTCTATGAATCTGAGCGTAGGCATTGTTGGGCTTCCCAACGTCGGCCCCGAACAAAGCTATCGCACTGTACGGGACTCGACGTTATATACGTTTTGTGTATTATTACATTTTACTAACATATGAATTTAAGTGTAGGAATAGTCGGATTGCCAAACGTCGGCAAATCAACGTTGTTTAACGCGCTATTAAAAAAACAACAGGCATTTGTTGCCAATTTTCCATTCGCGACCATTGAACCGAATGTGGGCGTTGTGCCTGTGCCCGATGTTCGTTTGGAAAAACTTGCGGACATGATTCGACAAACTGAAAATCTTGACCATATGCCGCCGCTTGTGCCCGCTACGGTTGAATTCGTGGACATTGCGGGCTTGATTGCCGGAGCGCATAAAGGCGAGGGATTGGGAAATAAATTTCTTGCGCATATTCGCGAAACGAACGCGATTTGTCATGTGGTGCGCGCGTTTTCGGATCTGGATATTATTAAACATGGAAGCGTTGCTCCCAAACAAGATTTTGAAGTTGTGCAAACCGAATTGTTGTTGGCAGACATGCAAACATTGGATAAGCAAAAAGACCCCGGTGTGACACCCGACAAAGAAGCGCAAAAGCGATGGAGTGTGATGAAAAAAATCAAAACTGCGTTATCACAGGGAATATCAGGTCGCGATATCCGATTAGCAAAAGACGAACAGCCGTATGCGCGCGACGTGCATTTGCTTACTGCAAAACCGATTCTCATTGCGTTGAATGTTTCGGAAGACGATTTGAAAAATGCAGATGAACTTGAAAAAAAATACGCAGCAGAATTCGGCGTAGGCATAGACCAAGTGATTGCCATTTGCGCGAAAACCGAAATGCAGCTTGCGGACTTACCAGAATCAGAACAAGTAGCGTATTTGGAATCGTTCGGCATTGCAAAATCAGGATTAGAACGTATTATTGTCAAAGCGTTTGCGACCCTGGGGTTGATGACATTTTTGACAGCAGGAGAAAAAGAAGTACGCGCGTGGACTATTCAAAAGGGAATGACCGCACCCGAAGCCGCAGGCGTGATTCACACGGATTTTCAGGAAAAGTTTATCCGTATGGACGCAATTCATTGGGAAAAACTTATACAAGCTCCAGGGTGGACTGCGGCGCGCCAAAAGGGCCTTATCAGGTCTGAAGGCAAGGAATATGTGGTGCAAGAAGGGGATGTGATTATCGTGAAACATAACGCGTAGTGTTTGAAACACTAAAAATTTGCAAACAACAAAACTGGGGACAACCCCCAGTTTTGTTGTTTGTGGCTCGACAGGAATAAACCAATAAATCGTTCCTAACTATCCGATTGGACGATCGTCCAATCGGATAGTACGTTTTCCCTGTTTCATTTCTTGTAATTTCGTCATTGAGTATGGCTTAGGTTTATTACTATTCTTGAACGCCTATGGACATATGGACAAGTCGAAGTGTTGATGGATTTAGCAAGCTCTTCATCAATCTTCTTGAAATTGAGCCTCGGAGTCGAAGTTCAGGAAGCCTGTGGATAAGTCAAAGGTTTGACAGGTGGCGCAAGTAGCATAGAATACATACCAAGGGTGGGGAATTGTGGATAAGTGTGTGGATAAGTGGCGGTAACTGTGGATAACTAAGTCATTCGCCAAAGAAATAAGTAAATCTGTATATTTGTACTAATTTATTATTTTATTCATTGATTTCGCCATTTGAAATATATTTTATAAAAAACTTGATTGTAATCTATGTAATTGTAATTCGTTTATTCGTAAATTTGTATTAATTCGTTATTCGTTAATTTTATTATGTTTATCGGAGAATATCAGCATAACATTGACCAAAAAGGCAGGATGGCCGTTCCTGTGAAGTTTCGCAAACAAGTAAGCGGCGGTGCGGTGATCACGCGCGGTCTTGACGCATGTTTGTTTGTGTTTACAAAAGACGAGTGGGAAAAACTTGCGCAAAAACTTTCCGTGTTGCCGCTTACACAATCAAATTCGCGCGCGTTTGCGCGATTGATGTTTGCGGGCGCGCACGATGTTGAACTGGACAGCCAGGGCAGGATATTAGTTCCCGACCATTTGCGCACGTACGCAGGACTTACCAAAAAAGTTATCGTAGCAGGCGTATTTAACCGATTGGAAATTTGGGACAGTTCCAAATGGGGCGAATACAAAAATAAGACCGAACGTGACTCAGGGGAAATTGCGGAACAATTAATGGAGCTAGGCATCTAGGTAAATTCCAAATAACAAATCCTAAACTCTAAATAATGACCAAAATCCAAATTCTTAGTATCAAAAATGTTTTGAATTTGGAACATTAAAGTCTTCGCAAGAACAAAGTTCTTGCGAAGACGAGAACATTAGTGCTTAGAATTTCTGATTTAGCAGTATGCACATTCCTGTTCTTTTACAAAAAACATTGGAGTATTTGCAACCCCGAAATGGCGGACGATACATTGATGCAACTGCGGGACAGGGCGGACATTTGCGCGAAATTTTAAAACATATTGGTGCGCGCGGCCGCGTGATGGCAATTGATTGGGACCCTGTCGCGATCGCGTATTTGAAAAGCGAATTTGCATCAGACGCACGAAACGGACGGTGTATGTTTGTCCAGGGAAATTTCGCGCATATCAAAGAATATGTAGTACGGTTTCACATGGGGCAATTGGATGGCGTGCTGTTTGATTTCGGATTATCGCGCGCGACCATTGAAGAATCGGGCAAAGGATTTTCGTTCCAAAAGAATGAACCGCTTGTGATGACGTATGGTTCTGACGTGGAGCAAACCGCAGAGGACGTGGTGAATAATACGCCCGAGCGCGAACTTGCGGATATTATTTTTCAGTTCGGCGAAGACCGGTTGAGCAGGCGCATTGCGCACGCAATTGTTCTTCAACGTCAAAGACATCGCATCACAATGACCAGCGAATTGGTCGCGTGCGTCATGTCAGCATATCCGCCGCGTTTCCGCCACGGAAGAATTCATCCCGCAACCAAAACATTTCAGGCAATTCGTATTGTGGTAAACAAAGAACTGGAAAACATCAGCCGCGCGCTTCCCGACGCACTGGATATGCTTTGCTCAAGTGGCAGGATTGTGGCTTTGAGTTATCATTCGCTTGAGGATCGGATAGTTAAAAACGTTTTTCAAGATGCGTCCCGCGACCATCAAGGATTGATTTTGACTAAAAAACCGATTACGCCGCTGAAACAAGAAAAAGAGCAAAATCCTTCAAGCAGGTCGGCAAAACTCCGTGCTTTTGAGAAAAAATAACAGGCATGATGCCAATCAACAAATATCATGCCAATAATGCGTATACAGTAAAGATGTTTCTAAAATTAAATTCGCAATTTGTAGATTCGCATATTCATTCGTAAATTTGCATCACATTGTATGACCGTTATTACTCCTACACAACGACAGCTTATTTTTACCACTTCGTTTGACGAGGAGTTTGGCCGTCCGCGTTCTTCTGAATTGCGTAAAACCTTGAAACGGTTCAACCAAGGCAAATTGAGTGTTCAAGATGCGGTGTGTTTGGTTGTTCCCATTGTATGCATAGCTGGTGTTGCTGCGTTGCTTTTGGGCGGCGTGAGTTCGGTGATTTTGTCGTATCATGTAAATCGCCTGAGCACCGAAATAGAACAGCAAAAACGGATAAATGAGTCACTCGGGGTTTCGCAAGCAGAATTTTTATCCCCGGAGGCGCTCAGCGCATACGCATCCATGATACAATTGAGTAGTCCTGCGCACACGCATTACGTATCCAATACCGTAGACCATCTGGCTGCGCAGGAGACACTCGTTGCGTTGCCATAGCATGCGAAAGCGGATTTTCAAGAAATCATTTTCTTTTCATTCATTTTCTATCCGGATGATTTTGCTGGCTGGTTTTTTTGTCGTTGCGGTCGGTGCAGTGAGCGGAAAATTCTTTATACTTCAAATCAGCGGATATGAATATTGGAAAGGCAAGGCATTGGCTCAACAAATGCAAATCGTGCAGACTCAACCGGATCGTGGAGATATTTTTGTGCAGGATAAAGATGGCGGGTTGCATGCGGTTGCCGTGATCAAACGTTTGTTTGACATATCGGTTAATCCTTCAAAACTTGTCGGCTCTCCTGCTGACCACGCGCGGATACTTGCGGATATGTTATCCCTTTCGTATGCGGATGTATTGCAAAAATTGTCAAAACAAAACGACCCATATGAAGCGCTTGCGCGCGGCGTTTCGCAGGCAACAGCCGAAACGCTTGCCGCGAAAAAAATACAAGGATTGACGATTCAAGAACGCAAGGCGCGGTATTATCCGCTTGGCTCGTTTGCAAGCCATGTGATCGGTTTTGTGGGGTCTGATGCGGCTGGGAATTTGTCAGGGCAGTATGGCGTTGAATTAAAATATGACGATGTGTTGCGCGGCGCCGGACCCACACAGCAAAACATTCAGGCATTGGTGGAAAAAGGATCGTTTTTGGGTGCGCATGATTTATATTTGGAAAACGGCGCAGTGCTGATTTTGACCATTGACCCAAATATGCAAGCTGAAGCTGAACGTGATTTGCGCGATGAAGCGCAAAAATGGAACGCGAAAGGCGGCAATGTTATCGTCCTTGACTCCAAGACCGGCGCTATCAGGGCGTTTGCAAATTATCCGGCATTTGATTTGAACGCGTACGGAAAAGTAAAAGACCTTTCTATTTTTTTGAACAGCGGCACATCGCTCCGATACGAGCCAGGTTCAGTGTTTAAACCTTTCACCTTAGCTGCTGGTTTGACCCAAGGAAGCATTACACCCGATACGCAATATTTTGATTCTGGTGTGATTCGCATCGGAAATAACGTGATTCACAATGCCGGCAATTCTGCTCCGAATAAATGGATCAGCATGGCTTTGTTTTTGCAGCGTTCGTATAATCTCGGCGCGGTATTTATTGAGCGAACCATTGGAAACGCATATTTCAGCGATTTTCTGGTTAAAACCCTGCATTTTGAGGATAAAACCAATGTTGATTTACCTCAGGAAATCAATAGCTCTTTTGCGAATCTTAAAGCAAAAGATGCTGTTGATATTGATTTTGCCACTGCCGCATTCGGCCAAGGCATTGCCGTCACGCCCATCAAGCTTATTCAGATGTTTTCTGCGTTTACCAATCACGGCATCGTGATGCAGCCCTATATTGTTGATGCGATAAAACGCGCTGACGGAAGCGTGCAAGCTACAATACCAAAACAACTTGGGCAAATGATTTCTTCGTCGGTTGTTGATAAAGAAGTTCCTCTTTTGGAAAGCGTTGTATCCGGAGAGCGGGGGTCGGGTATGCTTGCGCGGATTGCGGGGTATCGCATTGCTGGCAAAACCGGAACAGGCGATATTGCAAATGAAAACGGAACTGGATATACAAATAGGGTTAATCATACGTTTGTGGGGTTCGGTCCGGTGACTGACCCGCGATTTGTGATTCTCACGCGCCTCGAAGAACCACAAGGAGTCAGGTACGCGGAAACAACCGCGGTGCCGTTGTTTAAAAAAATTATGAAGTTCGCCTTGGAGTATTACGGCATCCCGCCGGATGCACAAATATCCCCGACTCCATAGCATATGAAACGATTGCTTATCAAATGTATTTTGGGACTTTCTACAAAGCGCATCATAGCGAAATATCATCCGTTGATTATCGCGGTGACTGGAAGTGTAGGAAAGACATCAACAAAAAATGCGATTGCGCAAACATTGGCGTCACGTGTCACGCTTCGCAAAAGCCAACGGAACTTAAACAGCGATATCGGCGTGCCGTTGGTGTTTATAAATGGTGAAGATGCAAAACGAAGCATCGCGGGGTGGTTGCGTAATGTTGGCAAGGCAATTTTCTTGATGGTAAAAAAATCAGCGTTGTATCCTCGTGTGCTTGTGGTTGAAATGGGGGCTGATCGTCCGGGCGACATCGCGTATCTTACAGGTATTGCAAAACCAGATATTGCAGTTGTAACTGCGATAGGTGATGTGCCGGTCCATGTCGGGTATTACAAGAATAGCGACGCCGTGATCTTGGAAAAGGCGAATGTGGTGCGATGTTTAGACAAGAACGATTTGGCGATTTTGAATTGTGATGATGAATATGTGTTCCGTATGCGTGTTATGACTCAAGCGCGCATTTGCACATTTGGATTCTCCAGCCAAGCGGATATTCGGATTGTTGATTTTCAGACAAAAACAGGACGCGATGCTTTAGGAAACGAATTTCCTTTAGGCATTTCATTCAAGTTGGGATATAGAGGAAGTTTTGTGCCTGTCAGTATTTTGGGCACATTGGGAAAACCAGTTGCGTATGCGTTTGCAGCTGCAGCAGCATGTGCTATGTCCTTCGATATGCATATGATAGAGATTGTTGAAGCATTATCCGATTTCGAAAATGAACCGGGTCGTATGCGGTTGATCCCGGGCGTACATCATACAATGATTTTGGATGATACATATAATGCTGCCCCTATAGCAATGCGCGCAGCACTTGATACATTTGCCGCGTGTTCAGGGAAACGAAAAATTGCTATTTTAGGAGATATGTTGGAACTCGGTTCGTATGCACAAAAAGTTCATGAAGACATGGGAGCGTATGCGGCAAGTATAAGCGCCCTATTGATATTTGTGGGTGAGCAATCGCGTTTCGGGTATGAGCAGGCGTTGCGCAATGGGTTTCCCGCAGATCGACTGTTTCACTTTTCTATTTCAACTGAAGTGATTGATATGATACGCACTATGCTTCAACCCGGTGATATTGTTTTAATTAAAGGATCGCAGGGCATGCGTATGGAGAAAATTATTAAAGGTATAATGGCAGAGCCGAAAAAAGCAGGGGAATTATTAGTGCGCCAGAGTCCAGAATGGAAGTAGCTGTACATTAAATTTTCTCGCATATACACGTATGCAAAAGCAAAAAACTCCGCATTTGCACGGAGTTTTTTGCACATTTTCTGTCGTATCTTGAACAAGTATATATTCTGAATAAGCAAGGAAAGCTTGCTCAAGACACGACAGAAGGAGGATACTGCCGTGTCGAAATTATAAGGTACTGCGCACATTATAGCAGAAAAACCTTATTTTGGCAATAGTTGCTCTTCGTTGCCTATTTTAAATCCAGTAGTTATTTGTTAAAATGAATATAAGCGTTTTTACCCACCCAATTTGTTTTTGCCGCTTTCGTCTAGTGGCTTAGGACGTCACCCTCTCACGGTGGAAACACGGGTTCAATTCCCGTAAGCGGTACCAACAATTGACAGCTTATCAAAAATCGCTAAAGTGTTAAATGTTAAGGTGGACGATTTAATAAAATAAAATTTTATGCAAAATACAATAGCCGTAAAACAGAATACGAAAGTTGATGAGATAAAATCTCAAAAACCATATTTTGAAAATGACAAAATTTCTATTTTTAATGAAGATATTTTGAGAATTACGGCTATTCCGGAAAATTCTGCTGATTTAATTATCACCTCGCCGCCTTATAATATTGATATTCATTACAATTCCCGTGCGGACAATTTAACTTACGATGACTATTTGGAATTTACCCAAAAATGGATTAAGAAATGTTTTAACTTGGCAAAAAATGAGGGGCGATTTTTGCTAAATATCCCTCTTGATAAAAATAAAGGCGGCCAAAAATCAGTCGGCGCGGATATTACAAAAATCGCAAAAGATATTGGCTGGAAGTATCACTCAACGATTATTTGGAACGAGGGAAATATTTCTCGCCGCACTGCTTGGGGTTCGTTTATGTCCGCCTCTGCCCCTTATGTTATCGCTCCAGTTGAATTGATTTTGGTTTTGTATAAAGATAGTTGGAAGAAAACAGGTGGGAGTAAAAAAAATGACATCACAAAACAAGAGTTTATGGATTGGACAAATGGAGTTTGGACTTTCAATGGCCAAAGTAAAAAGGGGGCGGGCGGACACCCTGCGCCATTTCCTATTGAATTACCAAGACGATGTATAAAATTATTTAGTTTTATTGGCGATACGGTTTTGGACCCATTTTTGGGTAGTGGCTCAACGCTTATCGCTTCATATTTGCATGGCAGAAAAGGCATAGGCGTTGATATTGACGAAAAGTATTCTTATGTCAATTAAAAGAGAAAAAAATATAAGTGAAAGCCAAATTGAAGATGCGCTCGCCGCAAATTTAATTTTTTTGGCAAAATTGTTGCAATTACCACTTGATTTAAAGTTGATTACTCGTCAGCTGAGATTGAAGTCAGGCGATGAGAGAATTGATCTTTTATTATCGAGCGGAAAAAATTTATGTTTAGTTGAGTTAAAAGTTGTTGGCTTTTCTGAAGATTGGATGAAACAAATACTTTCTTACAGAGATGAACTTATTCGTTTGCAAAATGTTGGTGAGTTGGTTGCTGGCGACATATTCTGCTATTTAATGGTAACAGAAGCAAAAGGTAATGATTTTGATTTGGCAAAACAAAGTGGTATCGCATTGATTATCTACGAACCGATTGATGTTTTGAAAGATTACTACGATAATCTTTCTGCGGTTGCGCCTTTCCTAAAAATTAAACCGAATGATTATGGCGTATTCAGTTTTGGTCTAATAAATCGTGCCCTGAGTTATTTAATCATGGGTGAGACAAAGCAGGAAGAGATAGCCACAAAAACAGGGCTCTCTAAACAGAGTGTGCATAATCATCTGAAAGTAGCAAAGGAGTTCGGCTTAGTGCGAGAGCGGGACAAAAATTATTTTCTTACTGATATTGGTGATCAATATGCGCAAAATATAAATAGAGATACATTTATTGACCGATTAAATGATGATCAAATTGGAATTCTTAAGCAATTCGTAGCAAGTGACCCGTTCTATTCTTCAACCGTTTTTGGCATCTATTCAATTGTTGAAAGCGCTTTTCTATTATCACGAAATTCATACCCACTGAGGCTCGCTGATTTGAGAGAGATGTTTAAAAAAGTTTCTGGTAAAGTCAATGAGTGGCAAGCAGAGAAATCGTTGAGTACAGCCACCTACACATTTCTTAATTTTGCAATTGAATTGGAACTACTCGGTAAAGTCGGGCAACAAGTTGTTATTACGCCCGCAGGATTCAGATTTATTTTGATGCTTCAGTTGCATAAAAGTATCGAAATGATCGAAAGTTTATCAAATAATAACAAATGAACTTATGACCAACCTTAGTTTTAGTCGGGAATGGGAATTTGTAATTACCGAGACGCATAGTAAAAAATTTAGGACAAACTTAATAAAAAGAGAAATGTTATTTGGCTTACAGATTTTATTAAGCAAAGTCGAAACTAAAAATTATCTTGATCTGAAAAAATTATATTTAACGGAAAAATCCAAACAGAGATATTAAACATCCCGAAGTCGTTGATTGGGTTGTTTTTACCTACAAGAAAAGAACAGGAAAAGTTTTTCGTGATCCCGACAGGGCAATTCGCCAGTTATCTCAAAGTGGTTTTCTGATAAAAATTGCCAAGGGAATTTATAAATATGATCCTGAAAAGGCATATAAAAGAGAGTTGGAGGATTTTACCGCCACACAAAAAGAAGCAATTCTCAAAAGAGACGGCTATAAGTGTGTAATTTGCGGCAGGGGCAAAAAGGACGGCGTTGATTTACACATTGACCATATTAAGCCAAAGGATTTTGGTGGCGAGGCAACGATTGAAAACGGCCAAACTTTATGCTCGCAGCACAATTTCATTAAAAAGAATTTGAAGCAAACAGAAACCGGCAAAAAAATGTTTATCCGTTTGTATGAATTGGCAAAAGGTGAGAAAAACGAAGAATTAAAAAAGTTTTGTGCTGATGTTTTGGAAACCTACGAAAAACATAATATAAACGGGCATATCGTCTGGAAAAGATAGGATAATTTAAGGTAGACAGGCGGGTGGCGGATCAACTTTGGAATATTTAACATCCCCTGGGTTGAGAATCCCGCTGGAGCTGCCGAAATATATATAAAGAGGGCAGAATAAAATAAGTTGAAAGAAATTGAGATTTTCTATGACATTGTTTTTTGGTATTTTAGGCCTTATTCTGCTATTATTGGCGTTTGTTCTTGATACGTTTAATGTTGTTTCTGAAAAATCGCGGCTGTTATATGGGTTGAATTTTGTTGGCAGTGTTTTGCTTGTATGGTATTCGTATGAAATTAGGAGCGTTCCATTTTTTATCTTGGAAAGTTTTTGGGTGTGTGTTTCACTTATAAAAATGTTGAAACAAAAGTGATATGCGCATATCTGCAAAACAATTTTTTTACGTATTGCTGGGCTTGAATGTTGTGATGCAAATCGCATCATTTGCTTTGGTGTATTTTTTTATTCCCGTATCCAACGCGCCGTTTATTATCCAATATCGGATGTTTGGCGGGGGAGATGTGTTCGGCGATCGGTGGGCGCTGTTTATCGGGCCGTGTACGGCATTGATAATTTTGGTCGTAAATGCTATGATGGCATACGCGGTGTTTGAAAAGGAGCGCAGCTTTTCCCCGATGCTTTTGGGAATGACTGCAGTGTATCAAGCGCTTATGCTTATGTATTCGTTCATTCTCATCCGGGTCAACACCTACTAACTATTAACTAACGACTGACGACTAATGACATATAACGGTCATTGGTTGTGAGTCATAAGTTGTAAGTCAATTTATGCAGGCAATTGTAAAAATTAAAGGCCATCAATATTTGGTCGTCCCGAAAATGAAATTTCGTGTTGACCGGATGATTGAAGAAGAAGGTGCTATTGTTTCGTTTCCTGAAGTGTACGCAATTATTGACAATGATACTATGCGGGTTGGCAAACCTATAGTTGCAGGAGCGTCAGTTCAGGCAACGGTGCTGAAGCATGCGCGCGGGAAAAAGGTAATTACTTTTAAATACCGTCCCAAAGCCCGCAGCAGAGTAAAAAAGGGATTCAAACCAGAATATACGGAAATAGAAATCACCGAGATACAAATCTAACACTCGGTGATTTTCATCGTTAGAGATAATCCCGCATAGCGGGATGCCGTTGCTGTCAACCAAAAAAGGAGAGCGGGCCCCTAACTGGGCTTACCGACGCGACAATATCGCGTTGGCTAAGGTATCTTCGTCCGCAAATTCCACATCAGCTCCACGCGGCAGCCCCAATCCTAATCGCGTGATGGCAATCGGGAAGTTTTTTAAAACTTTTTCTAATTCCATGGACGTAAGGTCTCCTTCTGCGGTATGGCTCAAAGCCAAAATCACTTCTTGTGTTTGAGGATTTATGCGCAGACGCTGGACAAGCTCCGGGAGTTTGAGTTCGTGATTATTGCCTTCAATTGGAGAAAACAGCCCGCCGAGCACATGATATAAACCGTTGTATTTTTTGGTTTTTTCAATGCTGATCAGGTCTGTTTCTTTTTCAACAATCGCAATGCGCGTGTTGTCTCTGCTCGGATTTCTGCAAATGGTGCAAAGCGTTTCTGCGCCCGCATTGGTTTGTTCAAATACGAAAAAACATTGCGGGCATACATGGATTTTATCAGCCAAATCTTTTAGCGTGAATCCGTACGTATAAATAAAGTTTTTGTCATGGCGCAAAAACCAAAACGCGATGCGGTGTGCCTGCCGCGGGCCGATGCCCGGGATTTTTGCGAACAGTTCAATGAATTTGGTAAGCGAGTAAGGGAGCATAGTAAAAACTCAAGAATAAAAAGTTAAAAGTCAAAATAAATTTGCTGGTTTTCTAAAATAGCATTTTAATGTTTGATTTTCGAATTTTAAGTTGAAATTATAGTTCCCCTCCGGGTTCAAGTTCGGCTTCATCCGACCCGATATACCGTTCATCGGCAAGGTCGCGAAAACTCACATATTGTTCGACGAACATGATCGTTGCTTTTCCAAGCGGCCCGTTTCTGTGTTTGGCAACAATAATATCAGCCATGTTTTCTCTTGACGAGTCCTCTCGCACGCGGTCTTCGCGATAGATAAGCATGACTACGTCTGCGTCTTGTTCAATAGCGCCCGATTCACGAAGGTCGGAAAGACGCGGGATTTGATTCGGGCGCTGCTCCACTGCGCGATTGAGCTGTGAAAGCGCGAGCACAGGGACATTGAGTTCTTTGGCAAGACCCTTGAGTGACCGCGAGATTTCCGTGACTTGCTGGACAATATTATTCGTATTGGTGCTGGGCAGTATCAATTGCAAGTAATCAATAATTAAGAGTCCAAGACCTGACTCTGCCTTGAGCCGTCGCGCCATAGCGCGTATTTGGATTACTGTGGGTGATGCCGTATCGTCAATATATATAGGCGCTTCGTCAAGCCGCGCCATGGCTTCTTGAATAAGTTCAAAGTCATTTGGGCTTCCTTCTTCGGAAAGTTTGCCTGTTCTGATTTTCCATAGCGGTACATTTGCTTCCGCAGCGATAAGGCGGTCAATAACTTGGTCGCGCGACATTTCAAGCGTGAATAACCCGACCGGGATTTTATGTTTTGTCGCCGCGTTTCTGGCGATATCAAGCGCAAGCGAGCTTTTTCCAAGCGACGGGCGGGAAGCCAGAATCACAAGGTCTGACTTTTGCAATCCTGCAAGGATATTATCAAGCGCTTTAAACCCTGTGGGAACCCCGCGCAATTGCCCTTTTTGTTTATGCAACATGTCAATGCGTTCAAATGCTTGTTTCAACCCTTGTTTGATGTGTTGGAATGCGTTAATGACAATGCGTTGGAATACGGCAAAAATTTTTTGTTCGGCCTCATCTAAGATATCTTGCGTTTCTTTTTCTTCGTGTGACGCCAATTCGCCGATTTCATACGAAGCGGCGAGCAGTTCGCGCAAAACCCGTTTTTTGTTTACGATTTTTGCGTAATGCGCGATATGGCTTGACGTGGGAACCGCATTTATCAGTTCGGTCAGGTACGATATGCCGCCGACTTCTTCAAGCTGTTCTTTTTCTTTGAGCCGGCTTGAAACAGTCAGAATATCAATGGGTTGGCTTTTGGAAAAAAGCTCAAGCATTGTTTCGTAGATTTTTTGGTCGTTCGGACGGTAAAAATCTTCTGCAACCAAAATATCCGCGACTTTGGTAATCGCGTTTTTATCAATCATAATACCCCCTAGCACTGATTGTTCAGCTTCAATATCTTGCGGAGGGAGTTTTAACTTGTCAGTATCCGATTGTTGTTTTCGCGCCATTGAAATAGTTTTTTAATACAATAAGGTACTTCCGGACATTACAGAATCAGCAATCGTTTATTCTGTAATGATTGTGGGTGTTGTTTTTAATTTAATGTATTGTCCTATTTTTCTTTGTATTTTACAAACGTATATGTGGGTATGTGGTGGATTATTTCTTTCTTAACCGAGAGCCGCTTGGCGTGTCTTCAACGCAATAACCTGCTCGTTCAATTTGTTTTCTGACAGCGTCAGCTTGCTGCCATTGTTTGTTGTTCCGAAATTGTTCTCGTTTCGCAACAAGATTGGTGATGGTGCGGGGTATGGCGGACAGTTTTTGTTTTTGAAGGATGCCGAATACTGTATCTATGTCTGTGAAGAATTCCAAAGCTGCTGCGCGCGTTTCTTGGGAAAGAGATTGTCCTAGGGATTGGATGAACTTAATATATGTAAATACAATCGCGAGCGCGCGAGGGGTATTGAAGCCGTCTGCGAGCATCGCGCGAAATTGTTTTTGGTATTGTTGTATGCGGGAAATTTCTCGTTTTGCGTTTGTGTTATGGGCGATGCGGGCATGCATAAGGCGAATGGTATTATACATTGAGTTAATGGTTTCCCAGTTTTCACGGGCTTGTTGAATCATGGATTCATGAAAGAGTATAGGCGAGCGATACAAGGTTGAAGCGATAAATAACCGAAGCACATGAGCAGGAACGGTGCGCATCGCATCGCGGATTGTGGTGAAATTCCCAAGCGATTTTGACATTTTTTCTTTTCCTATACGCAAAAATCCTGTGTGCATCCATATTTGGACCATTGGTTTTCTGCCGGACAAAGCTTCCATTTGCGCTATTTCCGCTTGATGGTGTGGAAATATGAGGTCAACAGCCCCTCCGTGTATTTCATATTGCGGACCGAAAAAATGCTCGGATATTGCGGTATCTTCTATATGCCAACCCGGTCTTCCCCATCCCCATGGGCTTTTCCATTTCGGTTCTTGCGGTTTTGCGGATTTCCATAAGCAAAAATCGCCTTTATTTCGTTTTTGCACTGATTCGTCAATTCTCGTTATTGAGTCCTCTGCCGAAAGCGCAGTTCTGCCAGCGAGTTTGCCATAATCTTGAAAGCGCGAGACGTCATAATAGATTCCGTCCGGGGTGAAATAGGCGTATTTCTTTTCTAAAAGGCGTTTCACTTGGCTTATAATTTCTTTGATTTTGGATGTTGCGCGCACATAACGCGATATAGATATAACCAAGAGGTTTTTCATATCGGCCCTGTATTCTTTTTCAAATTTGCGCGCGAGGTCCTTTGGTATCATTTTTTGCTCGCGCGCTCGCGTGATGATTTTGTCGTCTATATCCGTAATATTTTGAATGTATGCCACGGTATAGCCAGCCATGCGCAAAAATCGTACAAACATATCGTAGGCGATGTAGGTACGCGCATGCCCGATGTGCGCATAATCATACACAGTAGGGCCGCATACAAACATGCGGATTGTATTCGCGCGATACGGTTTGAGAATCTGTTTTTTCTTTGTTGCGGTATTATAAAGCTTGATGGGAATAATGCTGTCGCGCCGTCGTTTTTCGTTTTTCGTTTTTCGTTTTTCGCTTTTCGCTTTTCGCTTTTCGCTTGTTG
>Ga0210031_1000768_pt1 | contig 19236 bp, 16 predicted proteins | sample CryGeyCG2014_080_FD_185455 | JGI IMG/M metagenome (GOLD analysis project Ga0210031, IMG submission 185455) | Groundwater microbial communities from aquifer - Crystal Geyser CG03_land_8/20/14_0.80 (SPAdes) (version 2) | ecosystem: Environmental > Aquatic > Deep subsurface > Groundwater | place... | reverse complement strand
AAAGGTACATGGTGGAGTATGATTACAAGGTTATTTATTGGGGGTTTGCGGAGAAGTTTAAGGAGTTAGGGTTATTACCTTACCCTCAATCGCCTGACTCAGTCTGCACGGAATAAGGTTAAGGTTTGTACTTTTCTTTGCCAGTCAACGTCGACACACACATGTTGACTGGCAATTTTTCCAAAGCCCTTAAAAAACGACAATGCGCATTCATTGAGCGGTAGTGAGTTAAATCACCCCGCTCTTTTTTTATTTGCAAATAATACAAATTAATACAAATGGGTACAAATAAAAAAATTCTCCAAAAGAGAATTTTTTTGCTGGTTTTAGATAATCAAATCTAAAGTTTATAAATATTTAATTAGTTCATCAACCGGAATATCTGCATCGTTCAGAATAGATCTTAATGTGCCTGTTGGAATATCACGGCCTTGATGAATTGGAATAACAGCTCGCTAGCCATCAGAATGTTTTAGAATTAAATGCGAACCTTTTTGTCTGTGTTCAACAAAACCAAAATTCTTTAAAATTTTAATTAATTCTTTTGGTTTTATCACTGGCAGTTTAGACATAAGACTCTTGAGAAACTGGCGTTGCGAGAGCAATGGTTTCAAACGATTCCAACCCCTGTTCTTGCGGTATGGGTTCGCCATCAGTTTCCAAACTTTCCACGTATACTTCTATGGCTTCTTTCAAATTTTTCTTTGTTTCTTCAATGGAATCGCCAAAAGTATGACAGCCTTTTAAGGCTGGCACCCAACCGTGATAAGTGTTATTTTCATCGGGTTCAATAATAGTTCGAAAAGTGTAGTATTTCATAAATTTAATTTAATCAATATTTGTCTTTAGCTTTTTGATAAGATTTCTTAATCTTTTTGGGATGAGCATAATCTTCAATATTTTCCTGCGGGAAAAGCATCATTACTTCTGTTCGCAACAGCCGTAATTCATCAAGAATGGAATTAACAACATGAGGGTTATTAGTTTGTATTTTAACACTGGATGTATTCATATAATTATTATTAGTTTTTCTGTAGTAATTATATAGTTAAATTTATCTCATGTCAATTTTTATCTTATTAAATGTCATAAATTGATTTTTTTGGTGGTTTTGGTAAAATAAAGACAATATGACTTCTGAACAATTACGGAAAAAATATTTAGAATTTTTTGCTGAAAAAGGGCACGCGGTTATTCCGAGCGCGAGTTTGGTGCCGGAAAATGACCCCAGCGTGCTTTTTACTACGGCCGGCATGCACCCGTTGGTGCCTTTTCTGATGGGTGAAAAACATCCGGCTGGCCAACGGCTGGTAAATTTTCAGAAATGCGTCAGGACAGGGGATATTGATTGCGTGGGCGACCAATGGCATCTGACTTTTTTTGAAATGCTGGGCAATTGGTCTTTGGGCGATTATGGTAAAAAAGAGGCGCTTGAATGGAGTTATGAATTTTTAACTTCTAAGAAGTGGCTGGGAATACCGGTGGAGAAATTAGCAGTGACTGTTTTTGCCGGAGACCCCCCTTCGCTCAAGCTACGGGGGGCAAGCGCGCCGTTTGATCGCGAGGCGTTTAACATCTGGCAGGGTTTGGGCATACCCGAGGCAAAGATTTTTAAATATGGCAAAAAAGAAAACTGGTGGGGACCGGCCGGAGCGGCCGGGCCGTGCGGGCCGGATTCAGAAATGTTTTATGTCACAGCCAAACCAGCTTGCGGGCCCGATTGCCAGCCTGCTTGCAGCTGCGGCAAATATGTGGAGATTTGGAATGATGTTTTTATGGAATACAACAAAACAGCCAGCGGAAAATTTGAACCGCTCGCCCAGAAAAATGTTGATACGGGCATGGGCGTGGAGAGAACTGTTTCAGTGTTAAATGGCTATCAGGATAATTATCAGGAATTAATCAAGCCCCTGGTTGATAAGATTGAAGAATTAGCCGGGAAAAAATATGAAGGCGAATTTGTCAGATCAATGCGCATTATCGCCGACCATCTGCGCGCCGCTACTTTTATTATGGGCGATGATCTGGGCATTGCGCCGTCAAATGTTGACCAAGGTTATGTGGTCAGGAAATTAATCCGGCGGGCAATCCGTCACGGCCGAATGATTGGCATTCAGGATAATTTTACCCATAAAATTGGGCAAGCGGTGATGTCGGCGATGGGGGATGTTTATCCGGAGTTGATTAAAAACAAAGAATTTGTGCTGGCTAATTTTAAAACAGAGGAAGATAAATTTACCAAGACATTGCAGGCAGGGTTAAAAGAATTTCACAAAAGTACAGAAAACACAAAAGTGCAATCCCTCACCCCTAGCCCCTCTCCCGTTTTGCGGGAGAGGGGAACGGGGAGAGGGCGGAAAACACAAAAGCACACAACGGAGCTAAGTGGTTTGGCAACGTTTAATTTGTTTCAGACTTATGGTTTTCCTCTGGAGCTGACAAAAGAGATGGCGTATGAGAAAGGTTTTAGTGTTGATGAGCCAGGATTTAATCAGGAGTTTAAAAAACATCAAGAGCTGTCGCGCACGGCCGCGGCCGGGAAATTTAAAGGCGGACTGGGCGAGCAGACAGAGCAGACTATCAAATATCATACAGCCACGCACCTGTTGCATGCGGCCTTAAGGCAGGTATTGGGCGACCATGTTTTTCAGCGGGGGTCAAATATCACGGATGAACGTTTGCGTTTTGATTTTTCGCACGGAGCAAAAATGAGCGCTGAACAGAAAGCGGCGGTAGAAAAAATTGTCAATCAGCTGATTGATGATGATTTGCCGGTTAACTTTGTTGAGCTGCCTGTTGCCGAGGCCAAGAAAAAAGGGGCGATCGGAGTGTTCGCTGATAAATATGGCGAGCAGGTCAAGGTTTATAGCATCGGTGACTACAGCCGCGAGATCTGCGGCGGTCCGCATGTGGCGCGGACTGGAGTGCTGGGGCATTTTAAAATTATTAAGGAAGAGGCGAGTTCGGCCGGTGTCAGGCGGATCAAGGCAATTTTGCAATAAGACATGACGTTTATGACTCGTTACGATTATCATCAAAAATCTATCGGCGGAGAATATTATAGCGCGCGGCCAAAGAGAAAAAAAAGTAAAATTTGGCGGGTTTTCTTGCTGTGCCTATTTTTTGCCTTTGTGGCTGCTTTGTTTATTTATGTCTTTCCCGAAGTTGACGTGACAGTCGTGCCGAAAACTGAAGCGGTAGAGAATGATTTTGAGGTGATAATTGATGCCGGTCTAACCAAGGAAGATCTGGTGAATAATAAGTTTCAGGGCGAGATAGTTGAAGTTGAAGAGAGTTTGTCAAAAACATTTGCCACTACTGGCGAAAAGAATGTGGGCGAAAAGGCCGCGGGCGAGGCTGTATTTTTCAATCAAACTGGCCTGGCACAGCCGTTGACGACACAGAACAAACTGGTGACGGATGACGGGCTAGTGTTCTATTTAAAAGATAATATTGAGATTCCCAAAGCCGAGGTATCGGCTGAAGGCAATATTATTTATGGCAATCTTGTGGCTAGCATTGTCGCGGCTGAAGCGGGCGAAGAGGGCAATATCCCTCCGGGCAGGCTGACCATTATTGATTTGCCTTTTTCCAAACAGAATAAAATATACGGCGAGGTAAAAAACAAACTCTTGGGCGGAACAAACAAGGTGATTAGAGTGGTGTCGGCAGATGATTTAAAAAACGCGCAGGAAAAAATTGTGGCCGAATTGAAGCCGATGTTAAAAAAGAAAATTGAAGCCGGTCTTTTGGCCGGGCAGAAACTGCGGGAGGAGATGGTTGAATACGGCTTGGAGAGCGTGGAAAAAACGGTGGAGCTTGAGGAGGAGATAGAAAATTTTGAAATGAAAGTCACCACCAAGGCCAAGGCGTTGACTTGGGATGAAGATAAAGTCAGGGAGAATATTTTGAAAAAAATTATGGAGAAAACAGCGGGCGATAAAAAATTAGTCCAGACCTCGCAGGATGTTTTTGAGGTGACCGTGGCTGAATTTGATGTGAACAAAGGTACGGCCAAATTGAAGATTCATGCTAGAAACCAAATTTCTTTGCCGCTTGATCTGTCAGCGCTCAAAGATGAACTAAAAGGCAAAACCGAATATGAAGCCAGGAGATTGCTCTTAAGTAAAGATAACATTAAAGACGCCAGATTTAAATTTCGCTACAGCATTACCAGCAAAATACCGCAGAACGGCAATAGAATAAATATTATTTTGAGTTTTTAGTAATAATTATGTTAAAACTAACTTTGTCTGGCAGAATTATTTTTTAAAAGCTTTGGTGAGCAAAATTGCTTGGTCCGCCTTTGGCGGAATTTTGCGAACTATAGAGTAAATTTTTTCGCTGGAAAAAAATTTATGTCTTTTAAAAAATAATTCTGACAGATAAAATGGAATGCTATGTAGCATTAATTCTTAAATTAAGCTAATTTAAAATAACATTTAATTTATCTCTGCTATTACTTCTCCAGTTTTATGCAAGTCTAAAACTTTGGCTGGAACTTTAATGACATTTTCCCATTTATAGCCCAATTTGGTAAAGGCCGCGGTTGTGGCAAAAGCGCGTTTTTCGCCGTTGGCAATGACATAGACGGCCGGGTTATCAGGCGAGGTAGCCAATTCCCCGTCTTTGAGCTTGATTGGCTCCTTAGTGGGATAATTTTTAAGTTCAGCCGGAGTGATGGGAGTTATTTTTTTATTTGGGTAATAGAGTTTCATCAGTTCGCGCGCGATAATCGGGTATTTGGCCCCGTCCTGGACATAGTAAACTCCGCCGCTGGTTTTATCTTGAAGAAGAGCGCCAGTGGGATAAGCGCTTGATTCGCTAATCGGCTGGCCAATTTTGTAAAAGAAAATATCATTGGTTTTAACTGAAATTATTTCTTCCGGGTTAAAGCCTAAAAGCCGAAAAGTTTCTTTGGAAACAATTGGTCGGAGAGTGTCATCGTCTAAGAGATAAATGCCGCCAGTCGGGACTTGGAGCAGTGAATAATTTGAATATTGAATGGCTGCGCCAGTGGGGTATTTATCTAAATCAGCCGGATTGGCTGGTATGACTCGTTCAAATGACGGATAACGGGAAAGATAGGCAGACTTGGAAAGAAAAGGATGTTTTGTACCGTCGCGGATAAGATAAATGCCGCCGTCTTTGGTGTCTTGAAGCAGTGAGCCTTCAAAATAAACGGCCGAGAACCATTTTTGCCAGATGTTAAAAAAGTTTTCATTGCCGTGAATGTGCGGGGTGTAAATATAGAGCGCCCGCGTGGCGTTATTAGAGATATTAACTTTCTGGTCGTCAATGGTGTAAGTTTGTCCGACTTGAAAAGTGAAATTATTCGGATTATCAAAATAGAATCTGGTGCCGCCGGCGCCCCAGTCAACTTGATTGGTAAAGCCTTTGTATTTTTGGACTTTGTCATCTGTTTTTTTACAGCTATCGCAAATACCGTAGCCGGTCGCCCAGTCTAGTTGGTCGCTCACCGGGGAACCGTCTTCAATTAAGCTCTGCTCTTTTTGCAAGAGGACTAAAATATATTTGGGATTTATTTTATGCAGATTGGCCGCGTCATAGATGGCTTGGCTGGCAGTGATGCGCACATTAGGATCAACATAAGTGGCCAGGTAGCTGTTTTTACTTTTTAAGAAATCTTGAATTTGGTCCATATGCATCGTGTCATAGTCAATCAATTCCGCATCAGCGATGATAAAATCTGGATTAAAAGCAGCATCAGCGTTGCAGCTGCCAGTGATAAGCAATAAATGGCTGGTAATTAGAAAGATGGCAATGATTTTTTTAAGCATAGAGATATTATAGAGATATTTAAGATATTAAAAGATATTAGATAGTTTTTATTATGGCATATTAATGATATAATATATTATATGCGAATAAATAATAAAAATCAAACCGGTTTATCTTTGATGGAGATTTTGGTTACTCTGGGCATATTTTTATTTGTGATTATCTTGGTTTGGCTTTTTATCAAACAGAGTTATAGCGTGCAAAGTTTCAGTTTCGGGCAAACAACGGCCATCGCGGAAGCGCAAAGAGGCGTGGAAACATTGGTCAAAGAGGCACGAGAAGCATTGCCGGGAGATACCGGCGCTTATGCTTTGGTCAGCGCGGATGATTTTGAGTTTATTTTTTACGCCGATTATGATCGCGATGTGGCCGTAGAGCGCGTCCGTTATTATCTAGCCGGCTCTGATTTTACCAAAGGTGTGACAGAAGCCAGCGGCAGCCCATTGCAATATTTGCCGGGCAATGAAGTGGCCACGGTGATTTCCCAATATGTTAGAAATGAGGCTAATGAGCCGGTGTTTACTTATTATGATGGCAATTATTCCGGCAAAGAAGGCGATGTGGCTTTGACTGCGCCGGCCAATCCATTGGAGGTGAAGCTGGTTCATATTAATTTAAAAATTAATGTTGAGCCGGATAAAGCGCCTATGGATTATATTTTAGAGAGCGACGTGCAGATTAGGAATTTAAAAGACAATCTTTAAAAATTTTAAATTTTAAATTTTAAATTTTAAATTAATCCGCTTTAGCGGTTAAATTTATGCGCAAAGTATGTTTAGTGGCAGTGGATCTTGGTTATGGCCACCAAAGGGCGGCGTTTCCCTTGCGGTTTTTAGACAGGCAGGGAAAGATGACTTTGGCCAATAATTACCAGGGTATTCCACTGGCTGACAAAAAAATTTGGGATAAGGGCAGAAAGCCGTATGAATTTATTTCGCGCGCCAAACACGTGCCGCTCTTAGGAGACGCGTTGTTTTGGGGTATGGATCAGATGCAGAAAATCCAAGATTTCTATCCCAGAAGAAATTTGATTCATCAGAGTTTACAGCTCAAAGTTAATATCAGCATGATTAAAAAGAAACACTGGGGCCAAGACTTGATTGATAGATTAGACCGGGAGAATTTACCCATGTTGACGACTTTTTTTACCGTTGCTTATATGGCTGAAGAATTTGGTTATCGCCATGAGATATATTTAGTAATTTGTGACGCTGACGTCAGCCGAGCTTGGGCAGCACCGAATGCCACTACCAGTAAAATTAAGTATTTAGTACCCAATTTGAGAGTCTATGAACGTTTACAGCTCTATGGAGTGAGCCGCGAAAATATTTATTTTACTGGTTTTCCGCTGCCGCGGGAGTGTCTCGGGAGAGAAAATTTAAATATACTGCGCCAGGATTTGGTTAATCGTTTAAGAAATTTGGATCCTAATAATAAATATATTGCCAAGTATAGCAAAACAATTCAGGAGCAGGTAAAGTTTAAAATACCGGCTAAAACATTACGGCCGTTGACCATTACTTTCGCGGTCGGCGGCGCCGGAGCGCAAAGAGAGATGGGCATAGCGCTGATAAAGAGTCTGAAGAAAAAATTGGAAGTGGCGGAGATAAGAATAAATTTAGTGGCCGGTATTCATCAGGATGTGAAAAAATATTTTGAGAGCAGTGTTCAAGCATTAGGCTTACAGACAAAATTAAACAAAAATATTTTTATTTTATACGAACCGGCGAGAGAAAAATATTTTGCCAAGTTTAATTTGCTCATGCGCACAACGGATATTCTCTGGACTAAACCATCGGAGCTCTGTTTTTACTGCGCTTTGGGATTGCCGGTTATCATTACGGAGCCTTTAGGCAGTCAGGAAAAATTTAATCGCCGCTGGCTGAAAAATTTGGGAGCCGGGCTTGACCAGGAAAATTTAAAGTATGCTAATGAGTGGTTGATAGACTGGATTAATTCCGGCTGGCTGGCAGAAGCAGCCATGCAGGGCTTTATGGAAGCGCCAAAATATGGCACATTTAATATAGCCAAGGTGATCAATGGGGAGCTTGACGCGGAAGAGCAAAATGTTATACTTCAATATTAGCGTACTGAATAATTTTAAATTTTAAATTATAAATTTTAAATGAATTTTAAATGTTTTAATTTTAAAATTTATTAATTGAGATTTGATTTAAAATTTAAAATTTGTAATTTAAAATTAATTTTTATGTCTTGTGTTTTTTGTAAAATTGTGAATAAAGAAATACCGTCGGAAATAATTTACGAGAATGATAAAATCATGGCATTCTTAGATATTAGCCCGGTAAATAAAGGGCATACTTTAGTGGTGACTAAGGAGCATTATGAAAATTCATTGGTAACGCCGGAGGAGATTCTGCGGGAGTTGATTGTGGCGGCAAAAAAAGTCGCTTTAGCCGTCAAAGAAGCTACCGGGGCGGATGGGATTAATCTGGGCATTAATAATGGTAAAGCCGCCGGGCAGGTTATATTTCACGCCCATTGGCATGTCATCCCCAGATTTTTAAATGACGGCTATAAAATGTGGGGGAGCAAAGAATACGCCAGCAAAAAAGAGCAGGCGGAAATAGCGGAAAAAATCAGGCAGCAACTTTAATTATATGAGTAAAATCATCAAATCAGCCATTAAAAACATAAAATTAGCCAAAGCGGGCAAAGAGCGCATTGTTTGGGCAGATAAAGATATGCCGGTTTTGAGGTTGATTCGGCAGAGGTTTGAGAAAGAAAAGCCTTTAATGGGCGTGAGAATGGCGGCCTGTTTGCATGTGACGGCAGAAACGGCGAATCTAACGCGGACTTTAAAAGCTGGCGGGGCGAGCGTGGCGCTCTGCGCGTCAAATCCGCTTTCAACCCAAGATGATGTTGCCGCTAGTTTGGTTAAGGATTATGGCATGTCAGTTTTTGCCGTTAACGGCGAGGACAAGACAACATATTATCGGCACCTTAATCAGGCAATTGATTTTCAGCCGCAAATAACCATGGATGACGGGGCGGATCTGGTGTCGCTGCTGCATTCCCAGCGGAGTAAAGACGCGGCCAAGGTTATGGGTGGAACGGAAGAAACAACCACCGGGGTAATTAGACTGCGGGCATTGGCCAAGAGCGGCCAGTTGCGATATCCGATTATCGCGGTCAATGATGCGGCCACCAAACATTTTTTTGATAATCGTTATGGCACCGGACAGAGTACGGTTGACGGGATTATTCGGGCGACTGATGTCTTGCTGGCTGGTAAAAAAGTAGTCGTGGCTGGCTATGGTTGGTGCGGCCGGGGATTTGCCGCTAAAGCGCGGGGCATGGGCGCGCAGGTGGTGGTGACTGAAGTGGATGAGCTTAAGGCGCTTGAGGCAGTCATGGATGGATTTCAGGTGATGACAATGAATGAGGCGGCCGGCTACGGTGATTTATTCGTAACTTTAACAGGCGATATAAATGTGATTGACGAGCGGCATTTTAAGCAGATGAACAGCGGAGCCATAGTCTGTAATTCCGGCCATTTTGACGTGGAGATAAATATTAAGGCTTTGGCCAAATTAGCTAAGAGCCAGAAAAAAGTTAAGCCGTTTGTTGACGAATATATTTTAAAGAATAATAAAAAAATATATTTACTGGCTCAAGGGCGGTTAATTAATTTGGCGGCGGCTGAAGGACATCCGGCGAGCGTGATGGACATGAGTTTTAGCAATCAGGCATTGTCCGCCGAGTGGCTGATTAAGAATTATAAAAAATTAGAGAAAAAAGTTTATGATGTGCCGCAAGAAATTGATAAAAATATTGCCAAATTGAAATTAAAAGCAATGGGGGTGAAAATTGATTATTTAACCTCGGAGCAGAAAAAATATTTGACCAGTTGGCAGATAGGGACCTAAAACAGGCGGAAAATTTGACTTATTACCCGAAATAGTATAAGATTAGGGCAGTGGATTAACCAAAATATAAAATTTTATGGATTGATACAAGACCGCTAACTGTGCGGTTTTTAATTTTTAGCTAGCTGTGATATAATGCCATTATTAGGAGGCAGTTAATTATGAGACTATCTGCCTTACAAAAATATATATTACAAGAGTGTTTAAATGCCAAGGACTATCGGATTAATCGGGTAAAACTTGGTGATTTTTATGTAAACTTTAAAATCAAGCCGCGGGAGAATTTAGTCGCTAAAATTATTACCAAGAGTTTGGAGCGGCTGATTAATAAGGAACTGCTGATTGGCTATGGCGTGAGAACGCCGCATAAATGGTTTATCAGGGAAATTAAGCTGACTAAAAAGGGGCAATTAGCAGCCAAGAGATTATTAGGCGAGCAGGTGAGACTGCCTTTTAGAAAACAAAAAACAACCGGCAAAGAACAAAGAAAAAGATGAATTTATTATTTTTAATAAAAGTTATTTATTTTTTTGCCATCGCTATTCTTTTGGCGATTTTGGAAATTCAAATTGAAGGCGATCAGGGCTGGGCAAGCAAACTGCCGACCTGGAAGCCAAAAGCTGGCAGCAGATTGGATAAAATTTTCAGGAAGATATCAGGGCAAAAAGAATTGACCGGCTATCATACGGCCTTAATGGTTTTTTTGTTATTAGTCTTTCATCTGGTTTTTATCTGGAATTGGCATTGGACTATCTGGCAGGAACTTGAGCTCTTAGCTATGTTTGTCTTGTTTACGCAGGTTTGGGATTTTTTGTGGTTTATCTTAAATCCAAAATTTTCCCTGCACAAGTTTAATAAAGATAATGTCTGGTGGCACAAAAAGTGGTGGGGTTGGATGCCGCTTGATTATTATCTGGGGATTTTTTCAGCGCGTTGTTGTTTTTACCGGAAACCATTGTCTTAAATCCAGCAGCGGGCGTATTTAAAATATTAGTCTTGCTCGGGGTGAATTTAATCTTAATCACTTTGACGGTGATTTTTTATCCCAAAGCATATTAAAAAATTTTAAATTTTAAATTATAAATTTTAAATGAATTTTTAATGCTTTATTTTAAAAGATTATTTAATTAGTTTGTTTTAAAATTAAGTCATTTAAAATTAAATATTGATTTAAAATTTAAAATTATTAATTTAAAATTTTACCCATATGCTTTCTAAAAAATTACTCAAATATTTAGGTGAAAGTAAGGTTAAACACGAAGTTGTGGCGCATAAAACGGTTTATACTGCCTATGACGCGGCGCAAACTATGAGGCTGAAGCTCAACGAAATCGCCAAAAGCTTGCTGGTTAAATTCAACAAGCCGTTTATTAATGGCGAGAAGCCTTACGCTTTGGCGATTGTCGGAGCGGATAAAAATATTGATTTAAAAAAGTTGAAAAAAGTGGTGAGTGAGGCGGCCGTGCGATTAAATAAAGAGTTGCGCCTCAAGAAACCGGATAAAAAAAAATCTATACTTGATATATATAATAAAGTGGCCAAAGTAATAATTCCCAAGGAAAAGGAATTGAAGAGCAAATTAAAAGTCAAGCCCGGGGCGATAGCGGCTTTTGGGGCAATGTATAAGCTGCCGGTTTTCATTGATAAAGATTTTTTGAAAAATAAAACAGCGGTTTTTGCCGGAGATAGTTTTATCCAGAGCGTCAAGATGCTGGCCAATGATTTTTATCAGCTGGAAAATGCTTTTGCCGGAAAGTTTTCAGCGCCTAAAAAAATTAAGAGAACACTCGCTTCGCTATCGCTCCGGCGAAGCGGGAAAAAGTAATCCGCCTTACTAAAAAAGAAATAATTAATTTGAATTGCAAAACTTCTATTCCTCCTCCCCTCAGATGAGGGGAGGTGGCGAGCGATTAGCGAGCCAGAGGGGTGTTGAATTTTTAACACCTCCTCCCCTTAATCCGTTTAAAAGATAATCAATCTTTTAAACTCAACTGAGGAGGGGAGGATACACAAAATGACAGTCTCGTAATTCAAAGTAATTAAATAAAAATTAATGCCTAGACCAAGTAATAAACCAATTCAATTATTAAAGGGTTTTAAAGATATTTTGCCGGAACACCAGGATTATTGGGAGTTTTTTACAAACAAAGCAAAAGTTTTAATGGATGCTTATGGTTTTAAAAAAATAGACGTACCGATCTTAGAGCAGACAAATTTGTATATTAAAGGTACGGGCAAACACACGGATATTATTGAAAAAGAACTTTATAGCTTTGAAGACAAAAGTGGAGATAATATCAGTTTGCGGCCAGAATTTACTCCAGGCATAGCTCGTGCTTATATTGAGCATGGGATGCTTAATAAAATACAGCCAATAAAATTATACAGCCTTGGCCCGGTTTTTCGCCATGACAATCCTCAGTCAGGCCGTTTTCGCCAATTTCATCAGCTGAATTTGGAAGCCATCGGCAGTGATTCACCAGTGGTTGACGCGGAACTTATTATTATAGCTTACAAGCTCCTGCAGTCCTTAGGCTTGGCAGTGACAGTCCATCTTAATAGTATTGGCTGTCTGGAATGCCGGGCAGAATATATTACCCGTCTCAAACAATTTTTACAGAATAGCGGTCGCAAAAAGGAACTTTGCGATTCATGCAAAGAAAGATATTTTAAAAATCCTTTGCGTATTCTTGACTGCAAAGAAATATCTTGTCAGGAAGTTTTAGCCGATGCGCCGCAAATCGTGGATTACCTGGATGAAGAATGTAAAAAGCACTTTATGACGGTTTTGGATTATTTGGACGACCTGGAGATTAAATATAATCTCAATGTCAAATTAGTCCGCGGTCTTGATTATTATACTCGGACCACCTTTGAAATTTATCTGGCTGATGAGGATACCAGCAAATCACAAGGCTCGCTTGCCGGTGGCGGCCGCTATGATGGCCTGATTGAAATTATTGGCGGTCGGCCCACTCCCGCTATTGGTTTTGCTGTCGGTATTGAACGAGTAATCAGTAAACTTCGCGAACAGCAGATTACAGTACCAGCCATAGATCAAATTGATGTTTTTGTCGCGCAGCTGGGGGTTGAGGCTCGAAAAGAATGTTTTAAGTTGTATCAAAAATTAACTGATGCCGGAGTTAAAGTGGCTGAAGCATTTTCTAAAGATAGCCTTAAAAGCCAAATGGAAAAAGCAGATCAACTGGGGGCAAAAATTGTTTTAATTCTAGGCCAAAAAGAATTAATGGATAAAACTATTATTATCCGCGACATGCAATCGGGCATTCAGGAAATTGTCAATTATGATAAAACCGTAGAACAAGTTAAAAAAAAGATTGACCCAGTTTTAAGCGAGGTAAAAAGTTACCGAATTGAAGTTAAAGACAACCTGGCTGAAAATAGCGAACAATTTTCAGAAAAAAAACAAGGAGCGCTTAAGCAACCCAAAAAAAATAAAGATTTTAAGTCATCTTTGGATTTAGCTGATGACGATCTTTTAAAAGATGATATAGTAGATATTGAGGATAAAAAAGAAGATTATCTGATAGAACCCGTGGAGGGTGAAGATCAGCCAGAAGAAAGCAATAAAGAGCCAATAGACGATTTTTAATAATTAGCAGGGATAAGAAATAGCCTTAACCAAATTTTTTCACCAGCTTTTTAAATTCCTTGCCCTTTTCTTGATAATTCTGATAAAAATTATAGCTGGCAGCGGCCGGAGAGAGGAGCACGGTGAAATTGGCCGGTGTGTATTTATAAGCGGTTTTAATGGTTTGTTCCATGTTTTTTACCGCGATTAAGTTAGGTCTAAATTCAGACTTAATTTTTTTTATTTCTCTTATTATTTTTTCACCCGTATGCGGCCAATAGATTACATTTTTAATTCTGGCACTCACAATCTTTTTAGCCAGATTTTTATAGTCCAGACCACGATCAAAACCGCCGACGATTATAGTTTGCAGGTTTTTTCGCTGCAGAGCGTTAATTGCTTCCATTGTTGATTCCGGTGTGGTGGATAATACGTCATTATAGAAATTTATGTTTTTATACTTGCCCACATATTCCAGCCGATGCTCCAGCGGCTTGAAATTTTTAATGGTCTTGTTAATTATATTTTTTTTAATTTTAAATAATTTAGCCACTGCCATGGCCGCCGCGATATTTTCCTGATTATGCCTGCCAAGCAAACTAGCTTTAATTTTTACCGGCCCATAACTAATCTTTTTTCTATTTATTTTCTTAATTTTTTTATTGACAATAATAATTTTACTATTCTTCACTAAATTCATTTTGGCCTGCCAATAATTTTTTAAATTACCATGATAATCGAGATGCTCTGGATAAAAACTGGTAAACACGCCCACATCCAGGCCACCCTTTAAAGTATCTAATTGATGGGATGATAATTCTGCTACATATATCGTATTTTTACTGTCTAGCTTTAAATAGTCCAAAAATGGTTTGCCAATATTACCCACCAGAACAACTTTTTTATTAGCCGCCTTTAAAATACTATCAATCAAACTTGCCGTAGTGCTTTTGCCTTTAGTGCCAGTCACGCCGATTATTTTGCCCTGAATATTTTCTAAAAATATATTTAAATTAGTTGTGATATGTATATTTTTTTTATTTAATTTTATCCCAGCTGTCTTAATTATTAAATTATATTTATCTAAATTTTTTAAATAATTTTTACCCAATTTTAACTCAAGATTCTTATCTTTTTTCAATATATCCCTGTATTTTTTATCAAATTCACTCAATTTTTTAGCATCAGCAACGGTGATTAATTGCTGTCTATATTTTTTTCTTAAATATTTGTAACTGGACAGCCCTTCTCGGGCAAAACCTAGAATAAGTATTTTTTTTCTAGCCATGGCCATTGCTTTCTTCATTGCTTCCGGTGTGCCCACGCATTCAAAAGGTTTGAATTTTTCCTTGCCCAATAATTGGTCAAATAAGGGCTTTAATTTTCTTTCTTGGTATAAATTCTTGCCAAAAATATCAACTAATTCTTTTTCTGATAAATAGGCTGATAGCATGGTAAAAGTAAAAACACATTTAGGACAATCATTGCACCAATGATTTTTTGCTTTGCCTTTTAATTTAAAATTCTTGTTGCAAGAAGAAAATACCGGGAAATATTTTTTGTGTTTAACAAATTCTTTAGTTATTGCTAAATCATCCCAATTCCTTAAAAAACTATAATATCTAATATTCGGCGTAATAAATTTTTTAAGATAATTGCTAAACATCTTTTCAAATTCAGCTGATTTGCTCCACTGATGATTAATGGTCGTACCCAGATATTTTATATTGCCGTAGCTGGAACTTTTTTCATTCCCCATGACAATATATCTGTAGTCATATAAAATTGCACGAACCAGAAGAATAAAAGCATGGCAGGCGCTAATTGGAATATGCCCATTATATACTCCTTTTTTCTTATTTAAACTAAAAAGATTGGGTGATATTTTTCTTTTCACAAAAATTATTTTTTTGCCTGATTTTTTAGCCACATCATTTACAATTTTTGAATCACCTATATGGCTCAGATCAAAATCAATTCCATTTTCTTTCATTTTTTCTAGTACCACAATTGAATCTTTACCGCCGCCAAGAGGCACCAAACTCCTATTTCTGGTTTTTATTTTGACTGGCTTTTCCTGGTAGTTTTTATGATAGGGGAAATCAATAAGTCCTCTGAAATCTAGCCTATTTTCATAAAAAAACTGACCCAAGCCTTTAGTATATACTTTGTTCCAAAATTTAGCTTGCTCTTTTGAAATTTTATATTTACCCAACTCAATTTTTTTAGGGCAATAAGTTTTATAATAACTAATCCCAGTGATCAGGAATAAATTAAATAAAGCCTTATTAAAAGCTTTTTTTCTAGCGCCAATTAATTTTTTTATTGGCTTAGGGAAAATAAGTTTTTCCTTGAATTTAATTTTATCCAAGGAGTAACCAAAAACCGCAATCCCGCTGGCGGGATTGAAGTTGTAGTTATCAAATTTAAATATTTTTTCAGGCATAGTTATTTTTTAATCAACGCCACCAATTCTTTTTTCAGTTGATCAACCGTTTTTTTATTTTTCCCTTCAATTGTCAATCTTAACAGCGGCTCGGTGTTTGATGGCCGGACATTAAACCACCAGCCGCCCTTTTGCCAATTATCAACAGTTGTTCCATCCAGTGAATCTTGTTTATACTTTTTATATTTTTTCTTGATTTTTTTTAATTTAATTTCAACATCTTTGACCGGCGTATTTATTTCAGGCAATTTATAGTATTTATAAAATGGTTTGACTATTTCTGATAATGGCCGATTATCTTTTGATAAAAGTTCAAGTAGTATTATTAAGGCAATAAATCCGGAGTCGGCATAGGCATTGTCGCGGAAAGAATAGTGGGCCGAAAGTTCTCCGCCCATAATGCCGTTATTTTTTCTCATGCCATTTGATACATTGACATAACCGACCGGGGTGCGGATCGGTTGGCCACCCCATTTTTTTATCATCTCGGGCACTATTTTTGAGCAAATTAAATTATATGATATGCCTTTGCCAGGCTCACGCTCTAAAAATAATTTGGCTAAGAGTAAAAGGGTGATGTCAGCCCTGACGAATTTTCCTTTTTCATCTATAAAAAAAAGTCTGTCCGTATCTCCATCCAGAATCATACCGAAATCAGTTTTGGCAGACTTTACTTTTTTAGCGATGCCAATTTGGCTTTTGGGATCAAGCGGGTTTGAAGGATGGGCCGGAAAATTTCCGTCCAGCTTAAAATTCATCGGAATAATTTTTATGGGTAAATGTTTGGCGAGCAATGGCATAACTTTACCAGCCATGCCGTTACCGGCATCAATCACTACTTTTAGGGGTTTAATTTTTTTTAATTCAGCAAAACCCAAAACATGCTTAATATATTCAGGGTATAGATTTTTTTTGATTATCCTTACTTTATTTTTGTTATTTTTTACCTTTGCTTTTGAATTTTTTTTAATCATTGGCAGCAATTCTTTGCCGGTAATCCAGACCATATTCTTTTTAACCATCTTAAATCCGTTGTATTCCTTGGGATTATGGGAAGCCGTCACCATTATCCCTGCCTCATAACCAAAAATACCGACACTGGCATAAATCGCGTCAATCGGTACCAAACCGACATCAACTATTTCCCTCACCCCTTCATCTGTTAAGCCTTGAATTAATGATTTTTTTAAAATTTCTCCATAATGTCGCATATCCCGGCCAACCACGACTTGCTTGACTTTTGTTTTTTGGGCAAAAGCACGGCCGATTAAATAGGCCGTTTCAACGTTTAACTCATCCGGACAAATTCCCCGGATATCATAGGCTTTGAAAATTTTTGGATTAATCATAAAAATTAAAAATATAAATAAAGTCAAATCTTGGAGGCCACGACCGGAATCGAACCGGTGATAACTCTTTTGCAGAGAGTCGCCTTAACCACTTGGCTACGTGGCCATAAAATAAATAATAATTTTTTAGTTTTGTCCCTCTGCGAGGGATCTCTCAAAGAGAGACAAACCGATGCCTTGGGCCGCTTGTCCCCCAGAGGGGGATCTCCCACAGAGAGAGCTACCAGGCCAGATATATTTAAATCCTACCTTAAATTAACTATTTTTTCAAGTAAAAAAGGCGGGGATTGCCCGCCCATTAAAAAACAATAATTATTTAACCTTTTTAATTTTAATCTTATTAAGCATTTTTCCAGCAGGTGGTTTTTTGAGCAACCCGTGTTTTGCTCCCATTTGAGTGACAACGGAATTAGAATTTAACATGGCTAGTTGCAGCGCTTTTTTTAGGTTTCCTTCATATAATATAAGACCGGCCACAAATCCGGAACCAAAGGCATCTCCCGCGCCAGTGGCATTAACCACCTTCTTGCTTAAAATCCCTGCCCAATAAAATTCCTGGTCCTTTTTCACCCAGGCGCCCCTTTTGCCAGCAGTGACGCAAAGAATACTATCAGGCGCAATTTTTTCAAGATTATGATAAATACTCTTAATATTTTTTGTCTTGCATTGAGTCAGTTTTCGCGTCTCATCTAAATTTAAGAAAAGTATCTTAACCCGTTTTAATAAGTGAGTTACCCGGGATTTAGAAAAATCAAGTTCGGCGCTTCCCGGGTTCCAGGCAATTTTAATATTTTTATTATTTGCCCAATCAAATAAACTTTTTAGCAGAGTATGATTGCCATTCAAAGTCGTGATAAAAAACCAATCACTCTTTAATTTTTTGACCGGTACTTCTTTTATTTTTTGAAAATCAGCCGCGCCGCGAAAAACAAGGGCGGTTCTATCGCCATCTTTATTTAAAAATATTACCGAATATGCTGTTTCAAGTTTTTTATCAAGCTCAATCAGGCTGGTATTAACTTTAAACTTTTTCATAACCTTAATTATTTCTTTGCCAGCCAGGTCATTTCCTACTCTGGTAAACAAGCCGACTTTCAGCCCCAGATTAGAGAAGGCGGCCGCGGTATTTGAGCCGCCGCCGCCAACATCAAAATACATGTCCTTGACGGAAATTTTATCGCCAATCACTTTTTTGTCAAAAGGATTAACTGCTTTAACGGGGTATTTTAAGTCTTTGTTTAAAATAAAGATATCCTGTATGGCAGAGCCAATACTTATAACATCAAATTTTTTAGCCATATAAGTTTATTATACCTTATTTTTTAATTCTTCACGAACTACAGTTCTATCATCCCAAGGCATTTTTTTGTCATTAGCCAGGCAGATTGCCTGTTCTGCTCCTTTGCCAGTGATTAAGATTAAATCATTTTTACCAGCTAGTTCTAGCGCTTTTTTTATCGCTGCCCGCCTGTCTAATATTTTATATAATTTATTTTTATTTACCTGGCTAGCCACTTGATCTATTATTTTTTGAGGATTCTCATCATAAGGGTCTTCATTGGTCACTATTATAATATCTGCTTTCTGGCTAGCCATTTTGCCAAGGATTGGTCTTCTGGCTTTATCCCGGCCGCCGCCTGTTGAGCCCAGCACATGAATTAATTTATTATATTTAATGTCATCTATGGTCTGGTATAGTTTTTCCAGCGCTTTGGGCTCAAAAGAATAATCAACTATTATCTTTATTCCCAAATTATTTTCAATAAATTCCAATCTGCCCGGCAGCGGTTTTATTTTTTTTATAGCCTGGCTGACTAAATTTTCCTCAACTCCCAATTCTTCCGCCACCTTGGCCGCCGCTATCACATTGTATTTATTATATTCGCCAAACAAATTCATCTGCCAGTTATTGTTCCAGTCTTTTATATTATATTTGATTTTCTTTTTAGCCGGGAAATCTAAAAAATAATCAGCATGTTGATCGTCCGCATTGATGATAATAGTTTTTTTGCCTAGATGTTCAAATAACTTGCCTTTTGTTTTTTTGTAATTCTCAAAACTGCCGTGGGCTTCAATGTGTTCTGGATATAAGTTGGTCAGGACTAGCAGATCATAATTAATGCCCATATGTCTGTATTGTTTAATTCCTTCGGAACT
>Ga0210031_1000762_pt1 | contig 19268 bp, 27 predicted proteins | sample CryGeyCG2014_080_FD_185455 | JGI IMG/M metagenome (GOLD analysis project Ga0210031, IMG submission 185455) | Groundwater microbial communities from aquifer - Crystal Geyser CG03_land_8/20/14_0.80 (SPAdes) (version 2) | ecosystem: Environmental > Aquatic > Deep subsurface > Groundwater | place... | reverse complement strand
GTCCAATGATTTTTACGAAATAAAATCATTGGCGGAAAAAATTGGAACGAACCGCCGCCTGCTTTCCAAACAAGTCCTCGTCGGGCTTCGCCCGCCGTTTGATTTAATCGCCAAACAAAAGGGTTTTTGCGAAGCGAGACCCGCCGAAGGCGAGGCGAGCAAGCAACCAATCGCCTCTGATTTTGAAAAAAGTTTAAGTTGGTCGGGGTGAGTGGACTCGAACCACCGAAAACCTCTCGCACCCCATGCGAGCGCTCTAGCCAACTGAGCTACACCCCGATTTTAATTCCCTTCATTTTAACATAGCTTTTTCCTGTTGACATCTTCGGGTTTTATTTGATTTAATAAAATTAATGCCCAAATTGACAAATATCACAAAATTGTGATATTAATATATTATATGGATTGGCAAACTCATAAAAAAAAATTATTAAAAAACTCTAATTTTAGAAAAGCGTTAAAAAAAGATCGCTTGGAATACGATATTGCCAGAGCAATTATTAAAGCCAGGATAAAATATCAATTGACTCAAAAACAGCTGGCAAAAAAATTACACACAAAACAATCAGTTATTTCGCGTGTCGAAAATGCTCAAACAACCGCGTCGGTTTCTTTCCTTCAACGTTTGGCGGGAATATTCGGCGGGGAGTTAAAGATTAGTTTTAGCGGGATTTAATTTTCTTCTTGACACTTTCGGTAAATCTTTGTTTAATGGAAGCTATGACCGATAATCCGAAACTTCAGGCAATTAAAGTGGCGATGGAGCAGATCGAAAAACAATACGGCGTTGGCTCGATCATGAAATTAGGCGATATCTAACATCAGGAAGTGGCCTCCATTTCTACCGGTTCGATTGCTTTGGATATTGCCTTAGGCGTCGGCGGTCTGCCCCGCGGCCGCATCAGCGAAATTTTCGGTCCGGAAGCTTCCGGTAAAACCACCCTTTGCTTGCACGTTATTGCCGAAGCCCAAAAAGCCGGCGGTACGGCCGCTTTCATTGATGCCGAACATGCCCTTGATCCTCAGCGGGCCGAATCCATTGGCGTTAAGCTGGACGATCTTTTAATCTCTCAACCCGATACCGGCGAACAAGCTTTGGAAATTGCTGAGACTTTAATCCGCTCCGGCGCGATTGATGTAATTGTTATCGATTCGGTGGCCGCCTTAGTTCCCAAAGCCGAAATCGAAGGCGAAATGGGCGATGCCATTATTGGGCTTCAGGCCCGGTTGATGAGTCAGGCCATGCGCAAGCTCACCTCGGCCATTGCCAAATCCAAGGCCGTGATTATTTTCACCAACCAAATCCGCATGAAAATCGGCGTCATGTTCGGCAACCCGGAAACCACTCCCGGCGGCAAAGCCTTAAAATTTTATGCTTCCATCCGCCTGGACTGCCGTAAAATCGGCAACATCCAGGACGGCGAGGTAATTATCGGTTCCCGCCACCGGATTAAAGTCGTTAAAAACAAAGTTGCCCCGCCTTTCCGCCAGGCCGAACTCGACATTCTCAACGAAGGCGGTATTTCCCGGACTGGCGGTTTAATCGACTTAGCCGTTGAATACAACATTATTGTTAAATCCGGCAGTTTCTATAAATACAACAATCAAGTTTTAGGCCAAGGCAAAGAATCTGTTAGGTTTAAACTGGAAGAAGATCCCAAACTGGCTAAAGCGATTGAAGCCGAAGTTTGGAAACACTTTAAAGCTGAAGAAACTCCGTCCGAAAAACGCCGCCGCGGCCGGCCGGCCAAAAAATAATGGCCATTGTCAGCACCTTTGAGTACCTCACCGCCAAAGCCTTAAGATTATTATCTTACCGTCCCCGCAGCATCCGGGAAATTAAGAAGCGTTTAACCAAAACTAACGCCGATACTAATACCATTAATCGGGTTATCAATAATTTAATTGAGCAAAACTTGCTTAACGACCAGGAGTTTGCCCGCTGGTGGGTGGATCAAAGAGTTAAGTTCCGTCCCCGGGGCAACTATGCTTTAACCCAGGAGTTGGCGCAAAAAGGCCTTGACCGGGAAATTATCGATTCGGTTTTGTTGTCTTTTGACGCCGAGCTGGCCCTAGCTAAAAAACTGCCTCAGTCAAAACTTTCTTCCCGGGGGTTTTCTTTCTCCGTCATTGACGCCTTAAATGCAAAAGAGTAGAATACCCCTAGTTGATAAATGGTTATTAGAAGATCAAATGTTATTAAAATTAAGACAAATTAGTCAATCTTCAACCACTCCTTTGCTGGAGTAATCCGGACCGTTTATCTTCCAAAGAAAGGTTTTATATGTCATTTTTTAAGCGGATTACGCAAATTATTAGTGGTGGCAAAGCAACTGTTCCCGTTAAAGCTAAGATTGTGCCGGCGGTTAAAAAGCCGGTTGTTCCGGTTGTTGACCAAACCCAAGTTGTTGCCGCCCAGGCTCAGGCCCGGGAGTTAATCATTGAAGCTAAGGATCAGGCTTTGCGGATTAAAAGCGAAGCCCAGTCAGAAAGGGAGAAGGCTGTCCGCCAGCTGGCGGAAATCGACCATCGTTTAGGGGCGATCGAACAGCGGGAAAAATCCACTGCCGGTCAGGAAAAACATTTACAATCAGAGTTAACCAGAATCGAAACCATCAAAAAACAGCAGTTAGATAAACTGGAAGCCATTGCCAAATTAAGCCAGCCTGAAGCCCATGATTTAATTTTAAAACTCTATCAGCGCCGCATGGCCCGGGAAGCGGCCGAGATTATCAGAGATGCCGAAACCGCCGCCAAAGCCGAAGCCGAAACCAAAGCCAAAGAGATTTTAGTGGAAGCCATGCGTCATGGGGCGACCGATTACGTTGCCGAATACACGGTTTCCTTAGTCAAAGTAGCCGATGAAGACATGAAAGGCCGGGTGATCGGCCGCGAAGGCCGGAATATCCGGACTCTGGAAAAAGTTACCGGCGTGGAAGTGGACTTAGATGAACCGGGAGTGATCCGGCTGTCTTGTTTTGACCCGGTCCGCCGCGAAATTGCCCGGGTGACTCTGGAGAAACTGATGGCTGACGGCCGGATTCAGCCGTCCCGGATCGAAGAAATTCTCTCGCAAACTAAAAAAGATATTAGCCGGATTATCCGCCAGGAAGGCGAAAAACTTTGCCATGCCATTAAAGTTTTTAATCTGCCGATTGAAATCATTGATATGCTCGGCCGCTTTAAATACCGCTTTTCTTATGGCCAAAACATGATCGCCCACACCTTGGAGGAAACTAAAATTGGTTTAAAGCTGGCCTATGAAGTCGGTGCCGATCCGAACATTGTCCGCTTAGGCTGTTTGCTCCACGATATTGGCAAGGTCATTGACGAAGAAGAGGGGACGCACGTTGAATTGGGTGTCAAATTTTTAAAGCAATACCGTATTCCCCAGGCCGTGATTAACTGTGTCGCCGAACATCACGAAGACAAACCGTTTTCTTCGCTGGAGTCGACTTTAACCTACATCGCCGATGCCATTTCCGGGTCCAGGCCGGGTGCCCGCTATGCTGACCACGAAGGTTATTTGAAACGCATGACCCAGCTGGAAGAAATTGCCGCTTCGTTTGAAGGGGTGGAAACTGCCTATGCCATCCAGGCGGGCAGAGAAGTCCGGGTCATGGTTAAACCGGCTGTTTTAACCGATGACCAAAGCGTTAAATTAGCCAGTGACATCCGGGATAAAATTAAAGAACAGGTGCAGAACTTTCCCGGTCAGATTAAAGTTACCGTTATTCGGGAAATGCGCTCCGAAGCCATTGCCGGCTAATTTAATCAATTAAATTGGCACTTGATTTAGGTTGATACATCGGCTATATTTATTCTGTTATGACAAAAACAGCCATTTTAGAAATCATTGCCAAAAAAGCCCACCTGACTAAAAAAGCCGCCGCTGAAGCCATTGACGCCTTCTTAGATGAAATTGTCCGCCAGATTGATAAAGGTGAAAAAGTCGTTTTATCCGGTTTCGGCACTTTCAAAATCAGCAAAGTCAAAGACAAAAAAGGCCGCAACCCTCAAACCGGTGCTGATTTAATCATCAAAGGCCACCGCGTCGTCCGCTTCTTAGTCGGCAAAACCCTCAAGCGCCTGGTCAAAAAGTAATTCCCTCTCCAAATATAACTTTTATTCTTTCCTGTTATAATTTTCTCATGAGAAAATTCTGGGCTTACTATGTTACTCATTTAATTGATGCTTTGCTTTATCGGGCCGAGATTTTTGTTTGGGTCCTAACCGACATTGGTCCGGCGTTAGTGGCTTTGGTTTTTTGGTTGGCGGCTTTTCAGGCCCGCCCAAATATTGCTGGTTATTCATTGCCGCAGATGGTTTTATATTATTTTGGTGTAATGTTGGTTAAAAATTTAATTGGCATTCAGCCGCAGTACCATTTAGCCGAGGAGATTCGCGATGGGACCTTTTCAAAATATTTACTTAAACCATTAAACTTTCTCATTTACCGGCTGGGAGGAATTTTTGCCTGGCGGACCGTTCGCTTAATTTTCTTTTTGCCCTTCTTGCTGATTCTTCTTTATTTTTTTATTCATCAAGTTAATATCTTCAGACTCTCTTGGTTAAATTTTATTGCTTTCTTAGTCAGTTTAGCTTTAGCCTTTTTTCTTCAGTTTTTACTTAAAATTATTCTTGGTTTAGCGGCCATTTGGTTTACAGAAGTTGGTTGGTTGTTTTTTGGCTTTGCGGTTGTTTCCAGTTTTTTGAGCGGTGAATTGATTCCCTTAGACTTATTCCCCCAAGGCTTAATTGTCATCAATAATTGGCTGCCTTTCAAATACATGCTCTATTTCCCTTTATCTTTAGGGTTAAATCGGGTTAACGGTCTTCAAGCCATCAGCTCAGGTTTGCTGATTCAGTTTTTTTGGTGCCTGTTGGTTTATTGGCTCTACCGCCGGGTCTTCAAAGCCGGCACTAAAACTTACTCGGCTTACGGAGGTTAAATGAAGCGCTACCTTAAACTTTACTGGTCATTTTTTAAAAACTGCCTGATTCGGGAGATGGAATTCCGCAGTCATTTTTTTCTTATTAATTTTATTAGCTTGAGTTGGGCGATTTGTTTTCTGCTTGTTTATTTTTTTATTTATCAGCACGTTGATTCGGTTCAGGGTTGGACATTAGAACAGGTTTTGCTTTTAACTGCCATTTATTTTTTTATCGACCGGATTTTTGACAGTTTTTTTGAGATAAATTTTGACAATTTTATCAACTTGGTCAACCAAGGGGACTTAGATTTGGTTTTAACTAAGCCTGTTTCCTCCCAGTTTATCGTCTCCCTGCGGCGCTTCTCTTTTAGTATGGTTTTTAGTAATATCGCCATGATAGGAGTTATTGTTTATCTGTGTCGCCTCTATTTCTGGCCCTTAAGCGGCTGGGTGATTATCAATTTCTTAATGTTAATTATTTGCGCGATCGTGATTACTTACTCATTATGGTTTATCACCTTATTGCCGGTTTTTTGGTGGGGCAGGGCCCGGAACTTAAACGAATTTTTTCGGCCCATTCACCAGCTTGGCCGGGTCCCTATCGATGTTACCGGCAAATTAAAACCATTTTTGACTTATGTCATTCCTTTGGCGTTTATTTCCACTATTCCGGCCCAGGCTTTAATTGGCCGGCTGTCAATTCATTTAGTTTTTTACGGTGTTTTTGTTGCCGGCTTTTTGCTTTGGTTATCGCACCGCCTCTGGCGTTTTAGCTTAAAACACTACACCTCCGCCTCATCATAGGTTCTTGACAAGGGACTAAAAAGGGACTATTATAGTACTATATGGATACAATTCAACTTAAGGTTACCTTGCCGGTGGCGCTTTACGATTATTTAGAGTCTAAGGCTCAGCGCTTTGGTTTGGCGATGGCCACTTATATTAAGCACCTAGTGATAAAAGACGTGGAAGATATGGATCTGCCCACTTTTAAAATGAGTCCAAAAACCGAAGCAGTAGCCCTGCAGGCTCTCAAAGATCACCGGGCTGGAAAAACTAAACTTCTTCGGTCGATTGATGATTTGTTATGAAGATTTTTTTCACTGCGCATTTCCGTCTGGCATATAAACAACATTGTAAGAAAAATCCTCAATTAAAAACAAAAATCGAACGCCAAATCAATTTTTTTCGGAAAAATATTCTTCATCCGTCTTTACGGGTTCACAAACTTAAAGGCAAAAGAAATAATCAAATGGCTTTTTGGATTGAAGGAAATTTACGGATTACTTATATCAAAGACGATTCAGATTATATCTTAACCGATATTATCACCCACGACGAATACTGAAGACGCTTTCGTGTTAAAATAATTCATGTCCGTAATCTCCGTTTCCAATTTAAAAAAATATTACCGGGTTTACAAAAAAGAGCCGGGCTTAGCCGGTTCAATCAAATCATTGTTCCACCGGAAATACGAAGACGTCAAAGCCGTTAACGATATTTCTTTTTCCATCAGCGAAGGCGAACTGGTTGGTTTTATCGGCCCCAACGGCGCCGGCAAAACCACGACTTTAAAAGTTCTTTCCGGCCTTTTATACCCGACTGCCGGCGCGGTCCAAGTTTTAGGGTTTACTCCTTTTGACCGCAAACCTGCCTTTCAAAAACAGTTTTCCCTAGTTATGGGCCAGAAAAACCAGCTCTGGTGGGACCTGCCGGCCTTAGACTCGTTTCTTTTGAACAAAGAAATTTACGAAATTCCCAACGATCAGTTTCAGGCCACTTTAACTCAGTTAGTGGAGATGCTGAGCTTAAAAGAATTTTTAAAAGTTCAGGTCCGGAAACTTTCCCTGGGCCAGCGGATGAAGTGCGAGCTGGCCGCTTCCTTACTGCATTCCCCCAAAGTTTTATTTTTAGATGAACCGACCATTGGTTTGGATGTGGTCATGCAAAAAAAGATCCGCGATTTCTTGAAAGACTATAATCAGAAATTCCAAGCCACCATCATTCTTACTTCTCATTACATGGACGATGTCAAAGAGTTATGTAATCGGGTGATTATTATTGATAAGGGCCAAATATTTTTTGACGGCCGCCTGGACCAGATTATTAAAAAATACGCCGACCATAAAACCTTAGAAGTTATTTTTGAAGGCCCGATTGAGAAACCAGACTTTAAAATTATTCCTGATGCCAAAATTAGCGATTACAGTCCGCCCCGGGTGATTTTTTCCGTCAAACGCCGGCTGGCCAATCAGGTGGCCGCCAAACTTTTAACCAAATTCCACGTCGCCGATTTAAACATCACCGAAAGCTCCATTGAAGATATTATCCGTGAAGTTTTTACCGGCCGCGATCTTTCCTAAATGAAAAAATACTGGTTAATCTTCCGTCTTTCCTGGCAGAATGCTTTAACTTACCGCTTAAATTTTGTCATGTGGCGGGTGCGCTCAATTATCGGTTTTCTCGCCAGCTACTTATTTTGGTTAGCCATTGTTAACAGTAATCAGAACATCGCCGGTTACAACCCCTCACTTTTATTAACCTATATTTTTGTCTCCGCCTTTTTAAGAAACCTGGTTCTTTCCAATGTCAGCTATGGCGCCTGCGTGGAAATCGCCGGCGGCGATTTAAGCAATTATTTAATTAAACCGCTCGGCTATTTTAAATACTGGCTGACCAGGGACTTGGCTGACAAAGCTTTAAATTTAAGCTTTTTCAGCGTAGAAATAATTATCTTTTATTTAATTTTAAAACCGCAGATAGTCTTGACTCAGCATTTATGGTTATTTTTAGCCATCAGTTTTTTGGCCGCTTTGCTTTATTTTTTCTTAAGTTTCCTAATCAGTACTTATGCTTTTTGGCATCCGGAGCATAACGGTTGGCCTTTCCGGTTTTTATTTATCATGCTTTTAGATTTTCTTTCCGGCTCCAGTATCCCTTTGGATATTTTTCCGCCCCAAATCGTTAAAATTTTTCAGGTTTTGCCTTTCAGCTACCTGGTTTTTTACCCCAATCAAATTTGGCTTAATCGGGTCAACACCAATCAAATCATTAATATTTTCCTGATCACTTCTTTTTGGCTGATTGCTTTTTACTTAATTTTCCGCCTGGTTTGGCGTCGGGGTTTAAAAAATTATAGCGCCTACGGCCGCTGATTTATGAAGCTGAAACGTTATCTTATCTATTGGTTAAAAACCAGCGAATTAACTTTCGAATCTCTTATTGCTGACAAACTCTCATCCACTTTATTTATTAGCGGTAAACTATTGCGCTTTGGCTTTATGCTGGGATTTTTACTGGCCATCAAAGAAAAAATTAAATTGGTCTCCGGTTATAATATTGACCAGCTGGTAATTTTTTTCTTAATTTATAACTTGTTTGATCTGGTTGGTCAGCTGTTTTACCGCGGGGTTTACTGGTTCAGAAGCGACATTCTTTCCGGCGACCTGGATTTTAAACTGGTCAAGCCCATTAATCCCTTATTTCAAATTTTAACCTCGCATACTGACTTTTTAGACATCCCTCAGCTATTTATTGTTGTTGTTATTTTAATCATCAGGTTGCCCCACGTTGCTTGGCAGAATGTTTTGGTCTTTAGTTTATTAAGCTTAATTTCTATGCTGATTTTAACCGCCGTTCATATTTTTGTCGCCGCCCTCGGCGTCATTACCACCGAAGTTGACCACACTATCTGGATTTTCCGGAGTTTATCCGGCATGGCCCAGGTTCCGATCGATATTTACTCACCCAGCGTGAGGGGCTTTTTAACCTTTGTTATTCCGATCGGCCTGATCTTTACCTTTCCGGCCAAAGCCCTTTATGGTTTATTAACTCCGGCCTTAATTTTCTGGACAATCGGTTTTGCTTTGGTTTTTTATTACTTATCCTTAAAATTCTGGTACTATAGTTTAAAGACCTATGCCTCTGCTTCCAGCTAAATTTAAAACTGACTGCCTGGCCCTGATTTTACTGACATTAGTTGGCTTAATTTTTATCCGCTTTTTCTTTTTGCCGACCTTTCCGTCTACTCACGATGGTCAGAATCATCTGGCCCGCCTGGCCAATTTAGACTTAGCTTTCCGCGACGGCCATTTTCCTTTCCGTTGGGCCACTAACTTAAATCATGGTTTTGGCTACCCTGTTTTTAACTTTAACTATTATCTGCCGGAATTTATCAGTCTGACTGTTTCTAAGGCTAATCTTTCTTTTGAAACCAGCCTGAAAATTATGATTGCTGCCGCCTATATCTTCGCTAGCCTTTTTTGGTATTTGTTTTTGCGCCTTTACTTTAAGCCTTTGGCCTCATTTTGCGGCTCACTTTTTTCCCTTTCGGCGATTTACCCCTTAGTCATTATCTGGGTGCGCGGCAGTCCGGGGGAAACCTTAGCTTTAGCCCTGTTTCCTTTAATTTTTTTACTGCTTAAACTTTATTTAGCCAAACCTAACCGCCTCAAATTTTTCCTAACTACTATTTGTCTGTTTTTGTTTTTGCTGACTCACAACCTTACCGTTCTCTTCGGCTTGCCAATACTATTTGTCTTTAGTCTTTTAAATCGCCGCTCTTGGTTTATTACCGTTGCCCCATTTATTTTCAGTCTGGGTTTAAGTTTGTTTTTCTGGCTGCCAATAGTCATGGAAAAACAGTTTACTTATTTAAAGTACTTTGATTCTGCCGGCTATCTAGCCCACTTTCCTTCTTTTTGGCAATTAATTTATTCCCGCTGGGGCTTTGGCTATTCTGTTCCCGGCACTGCTGACGGCTTTTCTTTTCAGCTCGGTCCGTTTCATTGGCTGGCGGTGATTATCTCATTTATTTATTTAAAAAAGACCACTTTAATTAAACGAACTTGGTTATTTTTTGCTTTAATTTTCTTAATTTATTTATTTTTAACCTTGCCCATTTCCGCTTTTATCTACCGTTCCCTGCCGTTCCTTAATTTTATCCAGTATCCCTGGCGCTTATTATTATTTCTGACTTTATCGTCAATTTGGCTGGCCGCCTTTGTGGTCCAGCACCAACCAAAGCTTGGTTTATTTTTAAGCTTGTCCGCTGTCATTTATGCCTTAATTATTGCCAAGCCGCAGGGCGGATTTAACTGGCCTAATCACTATTACTATCTTTTTCCTTTTACCAGTACTGTTGGCCAGGAAGCCATGCCGGTTTGGTTTGATGAAGCCAAAAACTCTCAGCTGTTTGATTCTAGTGATAAAGTGGTTGGCCCTCTCAACTTTAAGCCAAGCCTTTGGCAGACCCAAACCCATATTTATGAGGTTACGGTTGATAAAGCCGCCGCCGTCTTTGAAAAAACCGCCTACTTTCCCGGTTGGGAGTTAACCGTCGACGGAAAACCCTCAGCCATTATTTATGATAATCAGGATTATCCCGGTTTAATCGGTTACCGCTTGATTCCTGGCACCCATACCATTGCCACCCGCTTTACCGAACACACTCCTGCGCGCCGGTTAGGTGACAGCCTTTCCCTTATTAGTTTTGGATTATTTATTTTCAACCTGATTGCTTTTCCTAAGTTACTTAAGATACTAAAGTTTCCTAAACATTAATGTTGACAAAATTTTATCAAAGTAAATTAGTATTAGCTGCGGAAACTTTGCTTCTTTCGGCATTCCTGTTATTTTCAGCCAAGATTTTTCCGAACTGGTTGGTTTATCGGCATTGGGTGATGTTGGCTGGATTAATTTATGTTTGGTTGTTTGTCTGGTCACAACACTTTGGTTGGAAACAGTTAGGTTTTCAGTCAATAAATTTTAACCGGTCGTTAGCCGTACTTATCCGGCCGACGTTATTAACCGTGTTATCCGTTGTTGCCTTATTTGTATTTTTGCCGCTTAAGTATGTGTATCCTTTAGGGGTAGCGGGAGTTGGAATTTATCCGGTTGGCATCAGTGTTTTACGTTACAGTTTTATTTCTGTGCCTCTGCAGGAAATTATTTTTCGGTCGTATTTGATTAATCGAGCAAGCATTGTTTCTAAAAATCAATTATTAATTCGTGTCTATGCAGCAACAATTTTTATGTTAATTCACGTCCCTTTTAAAACCACACCTTTAATCTTAGGGTCACTAAATTATGTTGAGCCACATTCTTATTGGCCTAACTTATGTATTATTGATGTTTCTTCTTAGATAACCTTTGGTGTTAAAATAAATTAAATGACCACACCTCTAAGGTGTGCTAGAGAAGACTTTACTTCAGCGCTAAGATTATTTGCGTCAGGGCAAGGATTACCTGCATTGCCGCCAGAAACAGCATCACCTTTTCTAACTTCTCCGCTTTAGCGTTAAACTCTTTAATCGTGTCGATTAACCGTCTGAAAATTTCCGCGTGGGCCGATTCCGTATATTGATGTTTTTCATTCACTAATAACTGGGCGACAATTTCTTCGTTAGTTTGATCTTTTGGGTTCATGTTAGAAATTATAACAAAAAAATGCAGTTTGGTGTTAAAATTAATTAAATGAGAATCATGGTTTTTTTACACGGTACGGCCATAAAGCCTTCAAGGACAGACCTTGAAGGCCATGACTTTGCCAATTATGTGCCGGTTGGCAATGCCGTAGCCAAAATTAAAAACTGGGCAAGTCAAGGAGCAAAAATTTGTTATTTAACTTCCCACGAAAATAGCGCCGGAGTGGGAATAGACAAGCAGGTTTTAGTAAAATACGATTTTCCTAAAGGAGAAATTTATTGGCGGCAAAACGGCGAGGCTTATAAAGACGTGGCCGAGCGGGTAATGCCGGATATTTTAATTGAAGATGACTGCGAATCCATCGGCGGCGAGTCGGAAATGACTTACCCCCATATTCGCGAAGACTTAAAACAGAAAATTAAATCAATTGTCGTCAAAGAATTTCAGGGCATCGATCATCTGCCGGATTCTTTAACAGCCTTAATTTAAAAAGCGTATTCCTGTTTTACTTTTTCCGCCAGCATCATTTTCATCAGGGATTGGTAGGGTACATCCCGATTATTGGCCATGATTTTTAAAGCGGCCAATAATGATTCCGGCAGCCTGATGGTGATCGGCCGTGTTGACGGTTTTAATTGGGATAAATCCAGTTTAACTTCTTCAAAAGTATCAAAATAATCGGTCAGGTCATGAGTTGTCCAAAATTCTCGTTCCTGATCTTCATTTTTGAACCGGGGAATTTGTTTGATTTTCTTATTTTTTATCATAAATTTTCCTTTCTTTTCTGCTCAAATCACGAGCAGAGATAATTCTTATCTTATTATTTCTGAAGGTAAAAATTATAAATAATTGTCTTTTTATTCTTGTTTTTCCGATGGCAATATATCTTTTTTCTTTTTGTGAATGTTTTTTGTCTCGCAGGGTATGTAGAGGCTTATTGAAAAAAATCTGTTCACATTCATAATAGCTGACTTTATGTTTGATTAAATTTTTCTCCTTATTGCCTTTATTCCAGTCAAATTTATTGGGAATAATTTTTATTATTTTAGGCATTGTGTATGTAATGATACAATACATCATAATATTTTGTCAAGAATCAAATTCTGTTAAAATAATCTATGCTTCCATTTGGTCACACTGCTGTTGGTTATTTAATCGCCAAAAAATCCAGGCAAAAATTAACGCTAAAAGAAATTGTTTTAGTCGTCGTAGCCGCCAATATTTTTGACTTGGATTTTTTCTTGCTCACTATTTTAGGAATAACCGGCGGCCAACATCATTATTATCTTGGGCATACTCCCTTAATAGGTTTGATTTATTGGCTGATTATATATTTGGCTTTCCGACATAAATTCCCCCGGCAAATTTTTGTGTTAGTTGCGTTGGCGTTGTTAAGCCATTTAGTCATCGATGATTTTAGTTATTGGTTGACGCTGGTTGGTTTAGAAAAAGACGTTTCCTCACAAGTTAACTGGTTTTTTCCTTTTACGCAGAAAAATCCACCCTTGGAACCGCTTACCAATTGCGAAGTTTTAAAAATATATTTGTTTCAAGCCCCCTAAACTGTTTTATTTGGAAATTATTGTTGCGATTACTGCCTTGGTCGTTTTCTTTCGTGCTAAAATACGAGCGCGATGAAAAAGGCTAAAACTTACTTTATTTATACCTTCGGCTGCCAGATGAATAAAAGCGACTCGGAGCGGATTGCCGGCGACTATCAAACCAGGGGATTTCAGCCGGCCAAAAATGTTAAAGAAGCCGACGAAATTGTGATTAATACCTGTTCCGTGCGTAAATCCGCCGAAGATCGGGTCATCGGCCTACTTTTAAATTTAGCCAAAAATAAAGGCAAGAAAAAGATAATTTTAACCGGCTGTATGATTCATTACGGCCGCCGCCGCCTACTGGAAATGTTGCCCCAAGTGGACGAAATTTTGCCCATTAACGAGGTCGGTTTTAATTCTCCCTCAATCCGGCGCGATAAAATTAATGCCTGGGTGCCGATTTCTAATGGCTGCAACTCCTTTTGCTCCTACTGTATCGTCCCTTATTCCCGCGGCCGGGAAACCTCCCGTCCGGAAAAAGATATTCTTGATGAAATCCGCCAACTAATTGATAAAGGCTACACCGAAATTACCTTGTTAGGCCAAAATGTTAATTCTTTTGGTTTGGATAAAATTGGGATTGGTCTGCGCAAAGCCCGGCCGCGCCAGGGCATTCCGCCGTTTGTTGAATTATTGGAAAAAGTTTGCCGCTTTAATAAATTAAAGAAAATCAGATTTATGACTTCCAATCCTTGGGATTTTTCCGACGCCCTGATTGACTGTATTGCCCAGCATCTGCAAATTGACCGTTTTGTCCATCTGCCGGTCCAGTCCGGCTCCAACAGAATTTTAAAATTAATGAACCGCGGCTATACCTGGCAGGATTATTTAAAATTAGTTAAAAAATTAACTGCCAAAGTTAAGGATTTAACTTTAGGTACCGATATTATTGTCGGTTTTCCCGGCGAAACCGAACCAGATTTTCAGGCTACGGTTAACTTGGCTAAGAAGGTTAATTGGCAGGTAGCTTTTGTCGCCCGCTATTCGCCCCGGCCGGGAACTGCGGCTGCCAAAATGGCCGATGATGTTTCCGCGGCCGAAAAAAAACGTCGCTGGCAGATTTTAGAAAATTTAATTAATCAGCCTTATTTAACCAACCGGCCAAAAGTAATCAAATGACTAAAATTTTAATTATCTGCGGACCGACGGCGACCGGCAAGACCAAGCTGGCCGTGAAGCTGGCTCAAAAATTTAACGGCGTGCTTATTTCTGCCGATTCTCGCCAGGTTTTCCGGGGCATGGATATTGTTACTGGCAAAGACAAACCCAAAGGCGTTACTATCTACGGTTATGATTTAATTAAGCCGGATGAGGATTTTTCCGTCGCCCATTTTGTCAAATATGCCCGCGCTTTAATTAATCAAATTAGTTCGTCGGCCGGCGGATTTCCGATTATCGTCGGCGGTACCGGGTTATATCTAAACTCTTTAGTCAGTCCGCCGCAAACCTTAACCGTGCCTCCCAATTGGCCCCTGCGGAAAAATTTAGCCAATTTTTCCGCTCGTAAATTACTTAAGCTGCTTAAGCAACTTAATCCGGGTCGGTTGGCGCAAATGAACCATTCGGATCAGCAAAACCCCCGCCGTTTAATCCGCGCCATCGAGGTTAACCTGCAAGGACAGTCCCTGCAGGTTCCGAACCTGCAGGCGGAATTCGATGTTTTATGGATTGGTTTGACTGCCGATAAAACCACATTAGCTGAAAAAATAGAAGCGCGGGTAAAACAAAGGGTTAAGGCCGGCGCTGTCAAAGAATGGCAGCAACTGAAAAAAAAATACCGGGCAAATCTGCCCTCAATGTCTGCCCTTGGCTACCGCCAGTTGCCGGATGTTGATAAATGGATTCTGGCCGAACAGCAGTATAGCCGCCGCCAGCTGACCTGGTTTAAGAAAAATTCCCATATTCATTGGTTTGATATCACTCAGGCCTTTCAGATTCCGGTAGTCAACTTAGTTAAAGCTTGGTATACTAAAAAATAATATGGAATCTACCAAAAAAGTCGAGATTTCTTCCAAAACGATTGTCTTTACTGTTTTTTTCTTAATCTTCATGTGGTTTTTATACAGGATTCGTTACTTACTGCTTTTACTCTTTATCGCCGTTATTTTTATGTCGGCCTTAAGTCCTTTAGTGGATAAACTGGAAAAACGGAAAATCCCCCGGGCATTAGGGACGCTTTTTTTCTACATCTTAATTATTACCGTTATTAGTCTGGGAATCGCTTCTTTGGTACCGCCCTTGGTGGAACAATCAACCCGGTTAGTTGCCAGCTTTCCCGAGGATATTAACCAGCTGACCAAAGGTCTCATTAATATGTCAGTCTTACAGCCTCATCTTCAGGCTCTGCCTGAACAAATTCTTAAAATTGCCCTTGGAGCTTTAAATAATATTATTGGTTTACTGACTTTCTTGGTAATTCTTTTTTATCTGATTATGGAGCGGAAAAATCTAAAAAAATATTTGCTCTTTCTTTTCGGTAAAAACGCCAAGGAAGAACACGCGGAAATTTTTATTTCCAAGCTCGAGCATAAACTCGGCGGCTGGGTGCGCGGTCAGTTAACCCTGATGTTTATCGTTGGCTTGTTATCTTATTTTGGTTTGACTTTTTTGGGTGTCGAGTATGCCATTCCTTTAGCCTTTTTAGCCGGACTTTTGGAAGTTATTCCCACCATTGGTCCGACTCTTTCCGCCATTCCCGCTGTTTTGGTCGCCCTGGGCGGATCGCCGGTTTTGGCTCTGGCCACGCTGGCGCTGTATGTATTAATTCAGCAGCTGGAAAACAACTTGATTGTTCCCAAAGTTATGTCCAAAGCCGTTGGCTTAAGCCCTTTAGTGGTTATCTTGGCTTTAATTGCCGGGTTTAGGATTGCCGGCATCGCCGGTGCGGTTCTCTCGGTGCCGACAGTTTTATTAACCGAAATAATTATTAACGATCTCTATAAACTTCATTATCGAAAATGAAGCTGTTGTTAACTTCTGCTGGTTTGGTTAATCAACCAATTATTGATGCCTTAGCTGATTTAGTCCAAAAGCCGTTTAAAGAATTAAAGCTCGCCTTCATTCCAACGGCCGCCAATGTTGAACCTGATGGCAAGGAATGGCTGATTGACGATTTAAATAATTGTAAAAAACTAAACTTTAAACAAGTGGATATTATCGATATTTCCGCTGTTTCTAAAGCCATTTGGCAGCCGCGTTTGGAGCTGGCAGATATTTTATTTTTTGGCGGCGGCAACACTCATTATTTAATGTCTTGGATCGAGAAATCAAGCTTAAAAGCTTTATTAACTGATTGGTTGAAAACTAAAATCTATCTTGGTTTATCTGCCGGTAGCGAAATTGCTTGCCGTAAACGGTCAGATAAATATAATGCTCATTTTTTCGGCGAACCAAACAATAATAAAGAGTATGAGTGTTTAGGTTTGGTGAATTTTCAAATTATTCCTCATCTAAATTCTCCTTATTTTCCCAATGACCGTCTTCCTCGAATAGCTCAGATTGCTCCGGAAATGAAAACACCCGTTTATGCTCTGGATGATAATTCTGCCGTCAAAGTTGACGGTGATAAGGTTGAAATCATCTCCACCGGCGCTTGGCAGAAGTTTAACTAAAATTTAAAGCTCTTAATTTTTTTGATTATTTCTTCTTTGATTTTTCCCCAACTGACATCTTGATGCATTCTTGGCATTGGTTGGTTTTCAGCATTGTCAAAATATACCAATGATTTTAATATATGCGGCAAGTTATAGTTCGTCTTTGAATATTTTTTATCCAGCTCCTTAAATAATTCTTCAAAAGAAAAATGTTTTAACAGAAAATAAATATCAATAAAATCTTTTTTGCTTCCTCTCATACCGATTGTTTGTAGTTTAGTGCAGGCAATATCAATCAGCGAACTTAAATTAATATTTTGCCAGTCAATTATTGGCTCAAGTAATGGATAAGGATATTCTAAAAATTGCAGCTTAATTCCTGTAAGGCTAGTGTTTAATGTTCCTTCGCTTATTTCGGTGCCTTCCAGTTTTCCAAAAACTTCTATTTTTGCCTGTAATTTAATTGGGTCAAAATTATTTTCAGTAAACCAATCTAAATCTTCTGATTCGCGGTGGCCTAAAAATAAAGACAAAGCTGTGCCGCCGGTCAGATAAAAATCATGTAACCAGTCTGGATTTTTGTCTTGTAATAGGGAAATTAATTCTTTAGTCTTTAGCGGCAGGGTATTAACAAAAAAATCGTTCATGAAAGGTAAATTTTCCAGAAATTGGCCGATTTGGGACTGAGCTTTAGTGAATTAAGTTGCTGTTTTAAGGCGCTTTTATTAGTTGTTTGTAGCAACCATTCTGCGGCCTCGCGATCACCTTTTTCCAAAATAGTTTGGGTAATATATTGTTGGTGGTTTTGCCAGTTAAGCTCGTTAAGATTATCACCCCAAAAGTATTTCGTGACGTATTTCGGCAGAGAAGGAATCATAAATATATTATACGCTTCTTGAGGAAAAAATGCTAGGAAGCTGTAAGCCGGATTCTGTTCCGCCAGTTGGCGGATGATGACATCTCTCTATGCCTTCAAACTTTGAGTCTCGGGGAAGCGTCCTGATAACGACTCATTCGGAAGTTGCTGCGGGGAGAATTACCCTAGTCCCCGAAAACATAGGCTTCGGGGCCGTTTCACTCCGCCAGCTGGCGGACTCGTCTCTGTGGCTTCACTGTCTCCGTTGGCCATGCCCAGCGGAGCCAAGGCTTTCGCCAAGCACCCTGCTTCCAGCAGTCCGGACTTTCCTCCCTCGATGGGTAAACCCTATCGGGGCGTCACCACGCTTCCTAGCGTGCTAATTATACCAAATTAGGCTACAATTATTTTAAAGAAGGGAGGTGATTAATTAATGAACTCATCGCTCAGCACTATTAGTAATTGGCAGGAAGCCATCTTTGTTGCCGCCGCTAATATTTTTACTCAATTTTTTAATTTTTTACCCAGTCTTTTTGGCGCTTTATTGATTTTTGTCATCGGTCTGATTTTGGCCAAATGGGCCAAAGCGATTATTGTTAAAGTTTTATCTGCCGTTAAACTTGACAAGATTTCCCGGAAAATCGGTCTGGAGCCGTTTTTGTCTAAGGCTGATGTCAAACTTAAAGTCGAAGTCATTATCGGCGAGATTGCCCGCTGGCTGATCATCATTGTTTTCTTTATGGCCGGCGTCAATGTCTTGGGTTTAACTACGGTTGGCTCAGTTTTAGCCAGCGTCTTAAGTTTTATCCCCAGCATCGTTTCGGCAATTTTAATCTTAACCGTCGGCGTTTTACTGGCGGGTTTGGTTGAAGGCCTGATCAAAGGCGCGGTCAATCAAATCGACCCCAAAACCGGCCGGTTGTTAAGCAAAGTTGCCAGCTATCTGGTCGTGATTGTCGCTGCTTTGGCGGCCATCAACGAGCTTGGTATTGCCCAATCCTTAATTAACATTTTATTTATCGGCATCATCACCACTTTGGCTTTAGGCATTGGCCTGGCCATTGGTTTGGGTGCTAAAGACTTAGTTTCCAAAATGTTAATGGATTGGTATAGCAAAGGCAAGAAAAAATGACGCTGATTCAGGCTTTAATCTTAGGCCTTTTGCAAGGTCTGACTGAGTTTTTGCCGGTTTCCAGTTCCGGTCATTTAGTTATTGCCCAGCATTTTTTTGGTTTCCTTACCCCGCCGGTTTTTTTTGATATTCTCCTGCATCTGGCCACGGCTTTGGCAATAATTATCGTGCTCTGGCGGCCGCTGCTTTCTTTAGACAAAAAAACCTTTGGTTTTATCTTACTGGCCAGTCTGCCGGCCGGAATCATTGGTATCCTCTTAAACTCATCGATCACTGCTCTTTTTTCCTCTGTAAAATTAGTCGCCGTCACCTTACTGATTACCGGCTTGCTGTTATTTTTAACCCGCTATTTTTTCTCTCAAGCGAAGAACACCCGCTTGACTTGGAAAAACACTCTGTTTATTGGTTTGTTTCAGGCAATAGCGATTATTCCCGGCATCTCCCGTTCCGGCAGCACTATCAGCGCCGGTATTTTTGCCAAACTCCGGCCCGAGCTGATCTTTAACTTTTCCTTTTTATTAGCCTTGCCGGCTATTTTTGGCGCCGCCTTCCTGCAGTTAAAAGACTCAAATTTTTCTTCTTCTCTGCTGGGCTTGCCTTTAGCAATCGGTTTTTTCGCCGCCTTTATTTCCGGCCTGTTTGCCCTAAAAATCTTGAAAAAATTCGTCTCCCGGGGTCAGTTTTCCTTCTTTGCTTATTACTGCCTGGCCTTAGGCTTTGCGT
>Ga0210031_1000760_pt1 | contig 19291 bp, 21 predicted proteins | sample CryGeyCG2014_080_FD_185455 | JGI IMG/M metagenome (GOLD analysis project Ga0210031, IMG submission 185455) | Groundwater microbial communities from aquifer - Crystal Geyser CG03_land_8/20/14_0.80 (SPAdes) (version 2) | ecosystem: Environmental > Aquatic > Deep subsurface > Groundwater | place... | reverse complement strand
ATTTTTGCCCCAAACATCTTCATCGCCTTGACACCTTCATCCCAGTCAGGACTTAATTTTGGCTGTCTAATAATTGAGACTCCTTCAGCCAATGAACCTAAAACCAACGCCCGAAATGAATGAGTTTTTGACGGTGGCATAGAAATTGTACCTTTTAAATTTTGACTTTTTTTGACTTTCAAAAATTTCATATTTTTTTAATAAAACTTATTAATTGCTTTAATCCTTCAAAATAACTTTCTTCTTTTAATCCGGTTACCTGACCGACTCTAATATCTTCCAAAACATTAACTCTTTTATTAACTCCGGTTTTATTGATATCAGACATATGAATCTCCATGACCGGTTTACCGTGATCGACTAAAGCCTGACGAAAACTATAAGCGTAACGGATCAAAGCCCCGGGATTGACTAAAATTCCATCAGCTTTCCGTGACGACTCTTGTTGCAAAAAATCAATAATCTCTCCTTCGTGATTTGATTGGAAAAACTCCAATTGGCAATTTAATTCTTTCGCCAGTTTTTTTAACTTTTCATTTATTTCCAATAAAGTAACTTTCCCATATTTATTAGGATCTCTTTTCCCCAACATATTCAGATTTGGTCCGTTAATAATAAGGATTTTCATATTTTTGTTTGCTCCACAGCTTTAACTACTAATTCTTTTGGCGCTTCAATATTAAAATCAACTTTGCCGATTTTTCTTGGCAGACTCCAGAAAATTTTTTTTCTGATATTTTTTTTGTCAAAAGACATCACTGGCAAAATGTCTTCAACTGACAGGTTTTTTATTCTCGTTGGCAAACCAGCATGATTAATTCCTTTTTCTGTTGCGATAAAATTTTTTTCTGACGACAGACCCATTAGCTGCGCTAATTTACTTTCTGCGACTATACCAATTGCGACCGCTTCTCCGTGTAATAATGGACTATCAGTTTTCCAACTTAAAGACTCAATCGCATGCCCGATCGTATGACCGAAATTAAGAACTTTTCGTAAATCTTTTTCTTTTGGATCTTTTTGGACAATATTTGATTTAATTTTTATCGATTGTTTGATTATTTTAATTAGTTCTCTTTGATTAAATTCTTCCGGCTTTTTTGAAGTCACTAAATCAAAATGTTTTTGTCCTGAAATAACTCCGTGCTTAATAATTTCCCCAAAAGCTGAAATCAATTCCCTTTTCGGTAAAGTCTTTAAAGTTTTAACATCAATAATTACTCTCATTGGATTTTTAAAGACTCCTATCCCATTTTTGATTCCCTCAAAATCAATCCCTGTTTTTCCACCGACTGAAGCATCAACTTGGGCCAAAAGAGTGGTTGGAATATTTAAAAACTCTATTCCTCTCATAAAAGTCGAGGCGCTAAATCCACCAATATCACAAATCACGCCTCCACCCAAATTTATAAGAAGAGATTTTCTATCAAGACCAAAATCAAACATTTTTTTCCAGATATTTTTTACTGTCTTGATATTTTTTTCTTTTTCTCCTGGTTGAATGATTATCTCTGATGTCTTTTTTTTCAAGGATTTTTTTAACGGCAATAACCAGTGTTTAGCCACATTAGTATCGGTTAAAATAGCAAGTTTGGAAAATCGGCTAAAATCAAACAGCTGATTAATTTTTGACAAGAAATTGTTTCCAATAAAAATTTTTTCCATATGATTAAAATATTTTTAACAACCGATCAAACTGAGAAAAATTCAACTGTTGTTTTTTATCTGTTTTTGCCTTTTCTGGGTTCGGATGCACCTCAACCATCATCCCATCAAAATTATATTTTCGTGACTCCTTCACCACTTTAAAAACATTAGGTACGCTACCGCCACTGTGTGATGGATCGATAATCATCAATAAACCGGTTCGTTTTTTTACTCTCATTGCCATTTCATAATCTGGGATATTGCGCATATTATGAGGATTTTCTCCTCCATTAGGTGAAAATCCTCGGTGACAGAGAATAACTCTATTAGGCGAGATCCCAGAACTTAAAACATGGCAAACTATTCCCAGCCAATGATCTTCATCAAGCCAGGGCTGATTTTTTATCAGTAATTTAACTTGGCTGGGTGCTTCTTTTTTAATTCTTAGGCTGATTAATCTTTGAATCTGATGATTTTGGTTGCGGCTACCAAGCCAAAAAAGAATTTTTCTAGGATCGCCTTTTTTGGCAATAGCTTTTATGACTTGATTTACCTGTTCTGGAAATAAAACTTCGCTGGCAATGATTAAACCTATTTTTGTTGCTTCAGCTAACCAAGAAATACCTCTTTCTCCTACTCCATCAAAGCCAGGGTTTGTTCGCGGCTTCCAAAGACTGGCCCGCATGATCTTAATGCCTCTTTTTTTCAATTCTTTGGCAGAATTAATAACCTGTTCTTGTGATTCGGCCGCGCAAGGCCCGGCGATGATGATTTTATTGGTTTTTTTTAACATATTTAATAAAAATAACTTTTAAAAATAAACCCCGCTTGTGGCGGGGTCTGTAGTTTTTTAATGTTTTAAATCATTAAAATATCTCCCGCCTAAAGCGGATAAAAATAGAAATAAAATGAAAATGATTTAGTTTTTATATCCATATAACAAATGAGCCCGCCTCTCGGCGGGTATGATTTTTAATTTTATTCTACAAATCAACAACCGCCGGCTTGACGGGTAAAATAAAAATAAAAATTTTTATTGCTCAAATTTTTCATAAGATAAGTAATATTATACTCCGGAAAATTTCAAAATCAACCGCAAATTTATTCATCTCGTTTCTATTTTTACATGAGTGAATAACAGAAGTTACGCACCCCGCTGTCATTCAGAGCGAAGTGAAGCGGAGTCGAGGAACCTTACAAAAGATCCCTCCACTCACGGAGTTTACCCTGAGTGAAATCGAAGGGTTCGGTCGGGATGACAATCTAAGCCAGAGTTAAATGCGTAAGTCCTGTTATTTAAGTAGACAAAAAAAGTATTTAATATTCAAGACCAATATTTTTCCTAGCCTTAGCTTGGTCTTCTAGAGACTCATAGCCATGTTCTATACCTGCGTATCGTCTTTCTGTATCATACCGCACAGCGTCTAAATGAGAAGGACTTAATGCACACTCGAGGCATTGAATTGCTTGGCGAGCTTCAATGGGAAACATAATAACGCTATTTTATTTCTACTTCTTCTTTTTGTCAAGAAGCACTGGAGTTTGAAAGAGTTCACGAGTCTTGACACGGATTGTCATTGACTGGATCCCCGTCTTCACGGGGATGACACAAAATAATAGTTGATGTACTGTGATATGGTTTTGTCAAAGATCCTGAACTCTTACAAAAAATGTATATTTTTGACTTTTTCAAAAGTATATTATATAATTCCCGTCAGTAGTTTTTTTAATATATGGCAGTAGCACCAACTGAATTACTAGAATTAGCAAAAAATCGTAGACCTATCGAGTCAGTCTCTCCACCAGAACAAAATCCAAATTCTGCTTTAGATTCACTACAACAACATGGGACTTATCTTCTTGAACAACAACCAGACAGATTGGAACACGTCTGCCATCCTAGCGGAAGAGACGCTACAGGGCCAATTGATCATGCTTTGTCACACGGAATATATGATATTATTACTAATGAAGAAGGTAAAATAGTAAATGTATTTATAGACTTTACCAGCCATTGGTTTACCTCAATCTTAGATAGATTCAAACATGCTAATTTAAACGATCCTTATTATCTCTGGCTACTTGGCGTTCTTGCTCAAGAAAAAGGAACTCCAACAGAAAATGTTTCCTGGATAGAAATGGCATTTGTTGATATAATGCAGTCTTTTTTCACTAAAGAAGAAGTAGAAAAAGATAACTTTGTTGTTCTCCCTGTCAGTACGGGAAGCTTGGGAGTGACAGATGCGATTGATACAGCTAAAGGTTTAATTTCGGAAAAATATCTGTTAAAAGACAGGGAAAATGGATTATTTACTAATCATCTCAAAGGAATAGCATTTGAAAGTGGTTTTCATGGTAGAGTTGATGATGCGGCAGAAGCCACTGCAAACCAAGCTAAAACCGGTCATAAATGGCAGGGAAATGTCGAACATGTTTTTACACCGACTGTAGAATATAATCTTGATGGCTCTATAAATGAAGAGTTAACAAAACGAAGAAAACAAATATCCTTCGAAGAATTGGAAAAGTATTTGGTAAAAGACGAATATGCTTATTTAATCGTCGAGTATCCTATTCAGGCAGAAGGCGGGGTCAATATATTTGACAAACAAACATTAATAGAAATTTCTGATCTTTGTAAAAAATACGGAAAGCTTCTTATTGTTGATGATGTTCAGATGGGAGGAAGAACATGGACGGTAGAAGAAGATTTTGTCAGCCCGTTTGCCGAAGAAGTGATTGAACTGGCTGATATTGTTACTTTCGGAAAAGTATTTCATGCTAACGGAAGCGTTTATAATTTAAAAAATATAAAGGAAAAAGGATTAAGCCCCAAATATATTAAAGATCATGCTTTACATTATGGCGGAACTCATACCTCTGACTTTGCCAACATGTTATCAGGAGCAATGATAATGAAAACAATAATGGAAGAAGAATTATGGAAAAACGCTTTAGATAAAACTGATGAGATATATCAAGCAATAAAGAATCTATCGAGTGTATTTCCCGAATTAATTAATACCGTAAGAAAAGCGGATAACACCGCTTACATGGCCTGGAGTTTTAAGGATCAAGCAACAAGAGATAAATTTAAAAAATTTATGTTTGATAATGAATATATAAAATTACTTACTGCTGGTGAAACATCTATTAGATTTGCTCCGCCGGCTGATATGGATAATGATGAAGTCGCTGGTCTTATGGGTGCGATTGAAAGACAAATGGTAAATTTGTAATTTTTTTCTTCTTAAAAAAGTGTATACTACTCCGCTTTGATTATGCAACTTTTTTGGTATATACCAACCATAGCTTTCAAATGAGAGTTTAAATATTAATATTACAGTCAAAGCGATAATTTAAAATCAAAGCTTCGTTAGGTATAATCCCTTGCAATTTGAAAGCAGAGGGGTATAAACTAAAGTTATGCTTATCAAACCTGATCAAAAATTAATTGATAGTCTCTACGTCAAAAACTACGAAAAACTTTATAAAGAGTCGATTGAAAACCCTGAGAGCTTCTGGGAAAAAATTGCCAAGGAACTTTTCTGGTTTAAACCCTGGAATAAAGTCTTAGACTGGAAATGGCCATATGCCCGTTGGTTTACTGGCGGACAGACCAACATCGTTGCTAACTGTCTTGACCGCCACTTAGGAACTTTAAAAAATGATACAACTCTTGTGCGGCCGTCACAAAGTGGTAATGGTCAAGCAGATAAAATTGCTTTAATCTGGGTCGGCCAGGATATGAGCGAACGCAAATTCACCTACCGCCAACTAAACGAGGAAGTCTGCAAATTTGCCAACGGCCTAAAATCTTTAGGTCTAAAAAAAGGCGACCATGTCACTATCTATCTTCCCCGTGTTCCTGAACAGGATATTGCCATGCTTGCTTGCGCCAAGATCGGCCTGGTCCACTCGGTCGTCTTTTCCGGATTTTCCATTGACGCTTTAAAAAACCGGATTGAAGACGCCCAGTCAAAAGCGGTTATTACCACTGACTGGTATCCTTATAAAGAAAAAACTTTAACACCGATAAAAAATGTTGAGGAAGTTTTGAAAGAAAATAAAACTGTTAAACATGTAATTGTTGTAAAAAGAATTGAGGGAGCGAAGATGCCTGTTTCGAACGACTTGGGAGGTGCGCAGCGAAGCGAGCACGCCCACGAAGTGAGAAACACGGTATCAAGCGACCAAAATTCGCAATGCTATCACTGGTGGCATGACTTAGTCGCCAAGCAAGATACCATCTGTCCAACCGAAGTCATGGAAGCAACCGATCCTTTATATATTTTGTACACATCAGGAAGCACTGGAAAACCGAAGGGAATTTTACACAGTCATGGCGGTTACATGGTTGGCACTTACATTACCTTGAAATGGATCTTCAATTTAATGCTGGACGATATCTACTGGTGCACCGCCGATGCCGGCTGGGTGACCGGTCACAGCTATATTGTTTATTCACCGTTGATTAACGGTATAACCACTTTCGTCTATGAGAGTGTCCCAGACTATCCTCATCCTGGCCGCTGGTGGGAGCTAATTGAAAAATACAAAGTCACTAAATTCTATACTGCCCCAACTGCCATCCGCGCTCTGATGCGTCTAGGTGATGAGATTCCGAAAAAATATAATTTAAGTTCTTTGAAAATCTTAGGTAGCGTTGGCGAACCGATCAACCCGGAGGCTTGGCTTTGGTTTTACAAGAATATCGGACGTGAACGATGTCCTATTATGGATACCTGGTGGCAGACCGAGACCGGCATGCATACTCTTTCACCACTGCCGTCGGTTCCCTTAAAACCAGGCAGTTGTTTCAAACCATTTTTTGGCGTCAAAGCCGAGGTGGTTGACGAAAACAATAATAAAGTCGAAGTTAATAAACAAGGATATCTGGTTATCAAAACTCCCTGGCCAGCTATGCTTTTAGACGTTTATAATAATCCGCAGAAATACAGAGAGACGTATTTTGAGAAAATCAAAAATGAAGAAGCGAAGATACCTGTTTCGAACGACTTGGGAGGTGCGCAGCCGAACGAAAGTGAGGCGAGCACGCCCACGGAAGTGAGAAACACGGTATCGAGCTTAGATGATTTCATTTACTTTACCGGTGATTCAGCCAAAATCGACGAAGACGGCTATTTTTGGATCATCGGCAGAAACGACGATGTCATTAAAGTGGCTGGTCATCGGTTGGGATCGGCTGAGCTGGAAAGCGCTTTTGTTGATCATCCGGCAGTCGCTGAAGCAGCAGTCATCGCTAAACCTGATGAGATTAAAGGAGAAAAAATAAAAGCTTTTATCATCTTAAAGGTAGGACAAACACCAAGTGAGGAATTAAAACAAGAATTAAAAGCTCACGTCCGTAAGCTCATCGGCCCGATCGCCACGCCTGATGAAATCGACTTCGTTGATAAATTACCTAAAACCCGTTCAGGGAAAATTATGCGAAGGGTTCTGAAAGCTCAGGAATTAGGTCTTCCTGTAGGAGACACTTCAACTTTGGAGAGTTAATAATTAAATAATTTTAATCCCTTGATCTTTTTAAAATCTTTTGTATTTTTTGTTAAAAGTGGTAAATTATGACACAAAGTGCAGGCTGCGATTTCAGCGTCTTGAAATGTTATTTTATAATCAGAAACTCTCATTATTTCTCCTGTAAGTTTCATTATCTCAAAATTTGAATACAAAATCTCAACTTTGCTTAAAAATTCTTTTAGAATTGACTCTTCTTTTTTATCTTCTATACTTCTTCCGGCAAAAAGCTCCGCTACTGTTACTGAAGAAATCACCGGAATATTAGTATTGATTCTAAATATTTTTGAATAAAGACATCGCGATCTTTCTTTTATTCTAAAAAACTCAATTAAAATATCGGTGTCAACGAGGATTTTTTCCATATAATCGTAAAAGTTTATTCCTTGATTTTTCTCTTATCTGTCTTAATTTTTTTTCGTCGAAATCAGTAAAATATTGTTTCTTATCTTTCATCATTTTCTTCAACCATTCGCTTAATTTTTTTGCCTTATCTTCTTTTACTGGTTCAAGTTCTATTTTTCTATTTTGATCAACCCTAATCCAGAGCCTAAATCCTTTTTGTAAATTAAAAATCTCCCTTAACTTAAGGGGAATAGTTATCTGACCTCTTTCCATCACCTTTACCATATCCTCAAAAATTATGTTTTGCATACTTTCATATTAATATGAAATTCATATTTTGTCAAGGGCATATTTAAGTTTCGACGCTGGAAGATTGATCTACTGGGGGTGGAGGAAAAACCCTATTCCTTCCATTATTTTTAGCTTTAAGAAGATTTTTGTCTGCTTCAATAACTAGATCTTTTGGTTCCTTATGAGAATCTTTAAGTTCAGCTGCGCCAACACTAATAGTAACGCTAAATTTCTTACCATTAAATTTTAATTGATACTTTTCCACTAATTTTCTTAGCCTCTCTGCTTCTTTAATTGCACCTTCTTGATTGGTCTCTGGTAGAATAATCAAAAGTTCGTCTCCCTCCGCGTATCTTCCGAGTATGTCAGCTTTTCTTATAGATTGTTTTAATAATGTAGAAATTGATTGTAATGTAAAATCTCCTCCGTCATGCCCCAAATCAGTATCATCGTTTATGTTTTTAAAGTGGTCTAAGTCAAGCATTAAAACGCTTAAAGGCTTAGGTATCTCTGTTCTTCTTTCTCCCTCTCTGAAACTCGTTCTCCTTTCCCCCACCCTGGCTTTTGCAATTTCTCGGGTTAAGTGAGGAACAAAATTACCACCTTTTATTTCATTGGAATCTTCATCACCTAGTAAAGCTCGCCTATTCCAAATATTCATTAAGGGATCAGTAAGCGCCTGCTTCTCTAATTGGATTCTTCTTTCATGTTGTTGTCTAAATTTAGTCAAATGTTTTAACTGAACAGATCTGGGTGGTCTTGCGCTAAGTTATCCCTCAGTATTTCCTTCTAACATATTTTTATAATTTTACCATTTTTTTCACCACTCTTATCCCTGCTAAAACAAAAAATGAAATTAGTAGAAATTGAAGATAGGTTAAGGGTGAAACCGGACTGACTTTAAAAATAGCAGCGGAAAAAGGATGGCTTAAAATTACTAATTGTAAAATAAGAGGAATAATAAAGGCTAAGAGAAAAAAAGGAGAAAGAAGATGCGCTATATTTTTGTGAATATGGCGATGGCTTAACCAAAGATCAACAAAGACAAAGGATTGAATTAAGGTGAGAACAGTAAAGGCAGCGGTCTTGCCAAAACCTTGAAAAAGAAAATAAGCTGTGATTACTAACCCTGCTCCAACCAAGCCAACCGCGCCAATATAGGCCTGATCTTTTTTCTTCAAAAGAACCATTTCTTTTTCCGGAGAAAGATTCATTAGATGAGAACTTCTTGGCGAAAAAGAAAGCATTAAGGCTGGTAAACCATCGGTCACCAGATTAATATATAAAAGTTGAATTGGATAAAATAAGGTCGGCAGACCCAAAGTCAAACCAATTAATAACGACAGCGCTTCAGAAACATTGCACGACAGTAAATATTTAATGGCATTTTTCAGATTATTAATAATCCCCCTTCCTTCTTCAACCGCGGTAACAATTGAGGCAAAGTTGTCATCGGTAATCACCATATCAGCTGTTTCGCGGGCAACATCAGTGCCAACCAGTCCCATGGCCACGCCAACATCGGCCTGTTTTAAAGCAATGGCGTCGTTTACACCATCCCCTGTCACCGCCACTACCTCGCCTAGCTTCTGATAAAGTTTAACAATCCGGTGTTTTTGAAACGGATTGGTCCGGGCAAAAACCTTGACTTTTGGTAGAATTTTAATTAGCTCTTCGTCAGAATATTCATCAATTTGGACACCGGTCAAGATTTCATCACCTTCTTTTATTAAACCACTGGAAACTCCGATTGCTTCAGCTGTTTTTTCATTATCACCGGTAATCATCACTACCTTGATCCCGGCGGTTTTTGCTTTATTTAAAGCTTCTTCCACTTCAGGCCGAGGAGCGTCGTGAATGGCAACCATACCCAAAAAGACGTTGTCTTTTTGGAAATTTTCAATTTTCAATTTACAATTTTTAAACGAAAAAGCCAAGACTCTCAGTCCTTTACTTGCCCATTTGGCAACTTGTTTTTCTATTTCCTCTTTTTTTTCCTCAGTTAGATTTTCTTCTTTATTATTAATTAACATTTTATTACAGATATTAAGAATTGATTCCGGAGCGCCTTTGGAAAATTGATGTACGGGCGCGGTCTTCGACCCCGCCCCTACATATTCAACCACCACCGTCATCATCTTGCTAACGCTATCAAACGGTTTCTCATCAACTATCTGCCATTTTTTTCTTTCCTCTTCATAATTTATTCCTATTTTTTGCGCCAGATATAAAAGCGCTCCTTCGGTCGGATCGCCCAAGACATCCCAGCGGCCGTGGTCGTGGATATATACTAAAGAAGCGGTCGAACAAAGAATACCATCTAGCAATAATAAGTTAGAAGCACTAAATTCTAAATTACAAGTTCCAAATAAATCTGAATTTCCAAATCCTAAACGTTTAGAATTTTGTATTTGAGATTTATAATTTATTTGTGATTTGGGATTTAGGATTTGGGATTTTATACTGTTATCGACGAATACTTCCTTCACCTGCATTTTATTCGTCGTCAATGTTCCTGTCTTGTCAGTGGCAATTAAAGTAATACTGCCTAAAGCTTCAATGGCTGATAGCTTCCTAATAATTGACTTTTTTCTCGCCATCGTCTTCATGCCAATCGCTAAAATAATCGTCATCACCGCTGGCAAACCTTCGGGAACAACTGCCACAGCCAAAGAAACTGACAGTAAAAAGGCTGGGAAATAGCCAGTTCCCTCCCATAAGGAAACAAAAAAAACCAGAATCGCCAAAATAATTCCCCCAATGCCGATTAATCTCGTTAAACCAGCTAGTTTTTTCTGCAAAGGTGTTTCGCTTTCTGCAATTAGGGTCAGACTTTCGGCAATCTGACCAAATTTAGTTCTCATTCCGGTCTTGGTAATTATTATTAATCCCCGACCTTTGGCAACTATGGTTCCCGAATAGACCTCTTCTTTTACATTCTTCACGACCGGTAAAGATTCACCTGTGAGAGCCGCTTCATTAATCTCAAGATTAAAAGACTGAAAAACCTCACCATCAGCTGGTATCTTTGTTCCTTGTTCAAGAAAAATAATATCACCCGGCACTAAATAACGGCTATCAATTTCCTGTTCTTTCCCGTCTCTAATCACTCGGACTTTGCTAATGGTCATTTTTTTTAAAAGACTGAGTGATTCCTCGGCTTTTTTTTCCTGATAGAGTCCAAAAAAAGCATTAAGAATTACTATGGAAACAATCAAAATACCATCAACTTCTTCGCCAATTAAAAAGGAAAAAAAAGCCGCTCCTAGAAGAATATAGGTTAAGAAGTTATTAAACTGTTCAAGAAATTTCAAGAGAATAGTCTTTTTCGGAGGCTCTGAAATAACGTTTAAGCCGTATTGCTTTAGAAAATCGTTTGTTTGAGCTGATGTAAGTCCTTTCATAATAAAATTCGAAATTCGAATATCGAAATCCGAAACAATAATTAAATTTTAAACTGTTTAATATTTAAACATTTATTATTTATAATTTGTTTCGAATTTCGGATTTAGTATTTCGAGCTTAATTTATAGTATGCTTCTTCCATCGTCCTCAATATTTCCTCGACAATTTTTTCCGCCTCATCAAAACTTATGGCTTTAATGTTGTGGGGAAAGTAATGAAAGATCTGATTCCTCCCACCTTTCCAAGTATTCCAGATGCGATCTGCCAATAGTTGACCTGCTTTTTCTTTGATTTTTTTATAGAGCGAGCGGTCACCTAAACGACCGATTAAATTAGGTGACATTAATTTACCAAGACGCAGGTGATCGGAGATATAGTCCAAGTGAGAAATTAATCCGGCATCCTTGAAAAGCTGTTTTAGAAATCCTTCATAGGCTTTGGCAAAGGGAAAGACCAAGAAAGAATAGTCTTTAAATTGATAAGCGTGGTCTTTAATGATGTCATTCATTAAATACTGGCCTTCTAAAATCAGGTCTTTCTGGTTTTGGGAAAGATACTGCCAAAAATCACTGGTGCGCAATATTAAAGTATTAAGTTTATCCATAAAAATAAGATTCTAATCTACGAATGAATGCTAATCTACTAATATTTGTTGATTAGGATAAATTTGTAGATTCGGATCATATTTAATGATAGCAAAAATATGATATAATTTCTTTCATGAAGAAAGTCTATCAATTGATAGAAGAAAACTTCTTAACAAAAATCTTTTCCCAAAAAAAAGATCTTCCTCAAAAAGGACCGCTTCCTATTATTACTATCTCTCGCGAGATGGGCGCCGGCGGCAAAGCCATTGCCAACTTGTTGGTTAAAAGATTGGGTGAACCTTGGAAAATTTACGACCAGGAGATTATTGATGAAATTGCCAAGAACGCTAATCTAGAAAAAAAATTGGTAACCTCAATTGACGAAAAAAAACTGCCCTTGGCTGATGTCCTTATTGCTGAAATTTTTGGCCGAAGATTTATCAATATGTCTGCCTATTATCGTCACTTAGTTAAGGTGCTTTCCCTGATTGGCCAACGAGGATACGCAATTGTTTTAGGCAGAGGAGCAAACTTTTTCTTTCTTCATGCTTTAAAAATAAGAGTTATCTGCGATATGAATCAAAGAATTGACTGGTTGATGACCTATGAAAAAATCTCTCGGCTTGAAGCCCAAAGAAGGGTTGATGAATCAGACTTAGAGAGGCGGTCTTTTGTCCAGACTCTATTCAATCATGATCACAAAAAGCCCCATCATTATGATTTAGTGATAAAAACCGGCCCCAATCTCTCTATTGAAGACGCCACCGACGTCATCCTTGAGCTGGCAAAGAGAAGATTTAAGATATAAGAGTCATAAAGTCCATAAAGTTTATAAAGTCTATAAAGAAAAAACACCTACCTGCCGGCAGGCAGGCTTTATAACTTTAGACTTTACGACTTTATAGACTTATCTTCACCGAAGGACTCATCGTTGATTTAAGGTAGGCTTTTAGAATGCGTTTATTACCAACTGATGAGAAAAATTTTTCTGCATTAGCGACTAGTTTTTTTTCTTCAAAAGATATCTTGCCAATCATCTGGTGAATCAAAGGAAACTTAGCTTCGGTCTTCCATCTTAAAACCCCTTTTTGGAATTTTTTTACTAGTTCCTCGGGATTTGGCGAGATCGTCCCGGCTTTCGGATTAGGCATTAATCCCTTTGGGCCTAAAATTTTGGCAAACTTGGCTAAGCGCGGCATAAAAGACGGATGAGTGACTAAGATATCAAAATCAATCTTGCCTTTTTCAATATTGGTTAGGACTTTATCATCAACGACTGTTATTTTTATAATCTTTCCTGTCGGATTTGGTAATTCCACTTCGCCTTTTAGACCGATTTCATTAACCACCAGATGAAGTTCTACTGACTGATCAAAACTCGCCCGATCCATCTTTTTCAAAAGTTTTACCGCTTCTTCAAGCGAATAGGTTTTGGTTTTATCAACTAATTTTTTTGCTTGTTGATAGCGCTTGCCGCGGGGTTTGGCCTTTGGGCTTTTTAGGGGTTTTGGGGATTTGGGGGATTTGGGGGGTTTGGGGGAAACGGGTCGAGCCTGCTCGACCTCTACAGGTTTCTCTATTCTTTTCTTGGTAGCTTTTTTTTGAGCGGCTTTTTCTTTTTGCTCTTTTTTTTGCTGTTTTTCTACCTCTTCGATGCCGATTAATCGTGTTTTAATTTTGCCCATAGTTCCTTAAAATAAGATTCTAATCTACTAATTTATGCTAATCTACGAATTCGTTGATTAGAATTTATTCGTAGATTGGCATCTTATCTATGTTTCAACATCAATGCCCATTGACCTTGCTGTTCCAGCCACAATCTTTTTTGCCGCCTCAATGTCATTCGCATTCAAATCAGCCATCTTATCTTTAGCGATTTCTTCCACCTGTGCTTTAGTCAACTTACCCACTTTTTCCGTATTCGGTTTTCCCGAACCTTTTTGTAATGCCAGCTTTTTTTTAATCATCGCTGCCACGGGAGCCAGCTTGGTAATAAAGGTAAAACTCCGGTCTTCATAGATCGTAATTACTGCCGGAATCACCTGACCCTTTATCTTGGCGGTCCGAGTATTATACTCTTTGATAAAGTCCATGATCGCTATGCCGTGTTGACCCAAGGCCGGACCGACAGGTGGAGCCGGGGTCGCTTCTCCAGCTGGAAGATTAAGTTTAATAATTATTTTTACTTTTTTAGACATAATATAAAAAAATTCTAAATTCTAAATCCGAAGTTCCAAATAAAATTTAAATTCAAAATACTAAATTCTAAACTGTTTGGAATTTTAAATTTATGATTTATTTGTGATTTGGTACTTAGAATTTGTAATTTAACTTGATTTTCTTATTTATAACTTGGTTACTTGAAGAAAATCAAGTTCTACCGGTGTTTCTCGATCAAAAATTGACACTAATACTTTAACTTTTCCTCTTTCTTCATCAATCGACTCAACCGTGCCTAAGAAATCGGCAAACGGTCCTTCGGTGATTTTAACCGCCTCACCAATCGAAAACTTCGTCTTAAACTTCGGCTGTTCCTGCTCGACAAACTTCATAATCGCCACCACTTCTTTGTCAGAAATAGGAGTTGGTTTTAGGCCAGCGCCAACAAAACCGGTCACTCCCTGGGTCGTCCGCACCACCAACCATGAGTTGTCATCTAAAATCATCTTTACCAAGACATAGCCGGGGAAAACTTTCTCTGTCTGCTTGGTTTTTTTTCCTTTTTTAACGACGATGACTTCGCGGGTCGGAATAACGACTTCAAAAATCTTATCCTCCACTCCCAAAGATTTAACTCTTTGTTCAAGGGCGTGCTTCACTTTCATCTCATAACTGGACTGGATGTGGATGACATACCATTTAGCAGCCGAATCTACAGTCGCATTAGTTTTTACAGCTTCAGTTTGTTCCTTAACGATTTGGTTGGTATCCATAATAAAAAATCCAAATGACAAAATCCAAATTTCAAATCAAGTTCAAAGTTCAAAGTTCAAAAATAATTTAATCATTTGGATTTTGGATTTAACGAAATTTCGTCACGAATTCCAGTCCTTTCGCTAATAGAATGTCTATTATACCGATATAGAATCCAATTATCAACGAAACACCGATGACGATTAATGTCAGCCTGATGGTTTCTCCCCGAGAAGGCCAGGAGACTTTTTTCAACTCATCTAAAACATCGGTCGCCAGATTTCTTCTTATTTTGTCTTTATCCATGATTTTATATTTTAACACAAGATTATGAATTTTATAATGGTTATAATCGTTATAAATGTTATATTTATCTTATGACCAAGGAAATTGTTCACTCATTGGTTTTGGTGTTTACCATTGTTTTGACCTTTATCTTTCCTAAAACCAATCTGGCCAGTTATGAACTGCAGATTACCGCTGGACTTTTCGTCATTCTTTATCTGGCAAAAAAAATATTTGTGCCGGAAAGCTCCCAGTCGCGCCTGATTGAGTCGGTCATCTTCACTTTAGTTATTCTGGGAATTATCAACTCAACCGGCGGACTCTCTTCCCCTTTTTTCTTTCTCAGCTACTTTCTTTTATTTTCCTTAAGTCTTCTTTTGGAGCCAATAATTTCTATCACGACGACACTAACCTTAATCATTTTTTTCCTTTTTTCTCTACCAGCCAACCAAAGCTTTTCCACCCTGCTTCCGATTATTTCTTTAGCTTTTATCACGCCTTTTGCTCTCTATCTGGGAGAGGAGCATAGGAAAAATGAAAAGTTAAAAGTGAAAAATGAAAAAACTAAAGAAGAAACATTTCTTTTTTTATCCCTCCTTTTAAAAAACCACCTGAAAAATATTAAGGAGGCAATTGAGAACTTTGTTGGCGACCATGAACTAACTAGTATCCGCAAATCTGTCAGTCGGATGGAAAAGTTGATTGAGAAGTTCGAGAAATAAAATTAAAAATTAAAAATGAAAAATTACAATTTAAAATTAAAAATTTTCAGATTTTGCATTGTAATTTTTACTTTTGCATTTTGCATTTTAAATTTAGGCGGCGTAGCCGCCGTCAGCATGGACTCATCAAGCTTTCGTATTGAGTCAGCTTCGATTAATGATGCCGCTGGTAATAAAACTTCGGACAACTACAAGCTCTCCGATACTTTGGGTCAGCTGGCCGCCGGCGAGTTTTCCTCAACCGGCTATATTATCAAGGCTGGATTTCAGTATCTCCACTCAATTATTCCCTTTCGTTTCTCTATCTCAGATATTAGCATTAACTTCGGCACATTAATGCCCAATACTCCGGCCACGGGAACAACAGAGCTAACGGTTTATTTTGGAGCGGCCGGAGAGTATCAGGTCACAGCCACCGAACTGGGAAAGTTACGGACGTTAAATGAGGCTAATAACATCCCTGATACTAACTGTAATGGCGGCGCTGATACCTGTACAGATTCCCAAGCCAAGGTCTGGACTTCTTCAACTGCTTATGGTTTTGGCTATGGGATGACTGGCAATGATATTCCCAGTGATTTTATCAATTCAACTTATTATCGTTATTTTGCTGATAAAAATCTTTCTGAAGCGCCGCAGATCGTCATGTCCAGCCCAAATGTAGGAAAAAATCGTCAGGCAACCATGACAATGAAAGCCAATATTTCCAATGTCCAAGCAGCGGGTAGCTATCAAACGGTTATTAATTTCGTGGCAACACCGAGCTATTAAATTCAAAATTAAAAATTAAAAATGAAAAATTACAATTTAAAATTAAAAATTTTCAGATTTTGCATTGTAATTTTTACTTTTGCATTTTGCATTTTAAATTTGAGCGAAGCGAACGCTCAGCAAGTTTCCCTCGCGATCTCTCCTCCTTTAATTCAAACAGTGATCAAGCCTGGTAAAGCCATCCTTATTGCCTATTCTTTGGAAAATTCCGGCGATCCCACCATCTTGACCGCTAGAGTGGTTTCCTTTGAGCCAAAAGACAATTTCGGTAATATCCGGCTTAAGGATAGGGCCGAAGGACCGGTGCGCTTTTCTTTGGATAATGCCGAACTCTCTCTTGACCAACCTTTTTTCTTGAAAACTAAGGCTTCAGAGCAGCTTCTTTTGCGAATCCGCGTCCCAGAAGGAGCGCCGGAGGGAGATTATTATTACAGTCTGCTAGCAGAAACGACGCCGGCAATCGGCCGGGAAGGCATTGGCTCAGCCCAGGCTAAGGCGACCATTGCTGCCAATATCTTAGTGACCATCAGCCATTCAGGAACTATTGAGATCAAACCAAAGATCGTTCTTTTCCAACTCCTTTCTAAGATGAAATGGAAGATCTTTGACAGCTTAACTGAAGTTCCTTTAGTTTTGGTGTTAGAAAATCAGGGAAAGAACTTGATTAGGCCGGAGGGAAAAATTACTCTTCGAGGCCTTTTGGGGACTTCAGCTGACTATGAAATCGTTCCGAAAAACATTTTGGCTGAGTCGCAAAGACTAGTCCAGGCAACGCCGTCAGCGGAGTTTAGTAAACAACTAATTAGTCTCGCTTTGTCTGGTTTTTTCCTTGGGCCATATAAACTGTCAGCTAATATTAATTTCGGAGAAAACTCGCCGAATATCTTCGCTTCCACCTCTTTTTTCGCCTTTCCTTTTAAATTGGTCGCTGGAATAATTTTAGTCACGATAATAACGGTTTTTATTATCAAAAGATTCTCCGCTGATGAGGACTGATGGTATATTATAAAATTTTTCCCTTCCCAACCTGCTAAAACACTGCAAATGTAGACTATAGTCCATAGACAAATTAGTTCATAAAGTTTATAAAGTTATAAAGTCATAAAGAGTGACTATTGGCTAATAGGTGTTTCTTTATAGACTTTCGACTTTACGACTTTATGACTTATTTTTATGAATGGTTTTATAAAATCTTTTCTTCCAATTTGGAAAAGAATAAAAAAATATCTTATTGAAATTATTTTAATCTCTCTGGCTTTAATCGTTGCTCTTATTTCCCTTTTTCTTTATCTAGAAAATAGTCAGAGAGAGGAAGAGCCTGTTATTGAATCTAGCCCCAGAACTATCAATGAGAAAATCTATCTTGACATTGCCGGCAGCGTCAATAAACCAGGCGTCTACCAACTGAATTCAGGTTCGAGGCTTAAAGACGCGATAAAAATCGCTGGAGATCTTTCCGATGAAGCGGATAAAAACTTTTTTTCGAGAAACTTTAATCTGGCTCGAATCGTTTCTGATCAAGAAAAGATTTATGTGCCGTCGGTTTGGGAGATCAATAATGGTTATAATTCACCAGCAACGGGCGTGATAAATCACGCCCCTACAAGTAATTTAATCAATATTAATTCCGCCACGATTGAAGAACTCGACCAACTGCCGGGAATTGGTCAAACAACGGCCAACAAAATCATCAAAAACCGGCCGTACTCTAATATCGAAGAGTTATTGACGAAAAAAGTGGTTAATAAAGGGATATTTGAGAAAGTTAGAAACCTAGTCACAGTCAATTAAAAATTCAAAAGTAAAAATGCAAAATTACAATTCAAAAATAAAAATAAGAAAAACTTTAAATTTTACATTGTGATTTTTAATTTTGCATTTTGCATTTTCAATTATCTTTATGCCTACTCCTCAAGTCTTTACTTCCATTATTAACTCTTATCTTCCAGAGCCTCAGGCTTCACTGTTAAATGGTATTATCTTTGGTGTTCCTTTAAAAACTAGTCGAATCTTTTACGAACACTTAAAAATGGTTGGCCTACTTCATATTGTTGTCCTTTCAGGAATGAATATCACTTTACTAGCCGCTATCATCACCAATCTAACTAAGTTTCTTAGCAAACGAGCTTCTATCCTGCTAACGATACTAACGATAATTTTGTTTATTATTTTTGTTGGTCCTCAAGCCCCAGTGGTCAGAGCTGGCTTTATGGGCATTATCACGCTCGTGGCGATTTTAACTGGAAGAAAAAATTACGCTTTATACAGTTTATTTTTGTCGTTAATCTTTGTCTGTTTATTTTGGCCGCAGTGGTTAAAGACGGTTTCTCTATGGCTGTCTTACGGAGCGACTTTGGGTATTGTTTTGTTTGGACAAAGTAAATCAAATAATTATATCTTGAAAAATTTCCGTCTAACAATAGCTGCACAAATTTTTACAGCACCAATAATTTTTTTGTATTTTAAACAGATTTCTCTGATCTCTCCATTATCAAATTTACTTGTGGCGGAAACGATTCCTCCTTTGATGATCTTTGGATTTTTAACCGCGATTTTGGGAAAGATTAATTATTTTTTAGGATTGATACCAGCTTATATTTGTTATGGCATTTTAAGCTATATGGTTTGGGTGATTGAAACGCTGGCAAAGTTACCTTTTATATTTTTGCAATTTTAAATATGGCAAAACACCGAAAATCAATCAGATTAAAGAATTATGATTATTCCCAATCAGGATTATATTTTGTTACCATCTGTACACAAAATCGTGAATGTATTTTCGGGAAT
>Ga0210031_1000754_pt1 | contig 19343 bp, 20 predicted proteins | sample CryGeyCG2014_080_FD_185455 | JGI IMG/M metagenome (GOLD analysis project Ga0210031, IMG submission 185455) | Groundwater microbial communities from aquifer - Crystal Geyser CG03_land_8/20/14_0.80 (SPAdes) (version 2) | ecosystem: Environmental > Aquatic > Deep subsurface > Groundwater | place... | reverse complement strand
AGTTTTTCAAGGGGGATATGCTGTAACAAATCGCGGTCGTTCATCGTGCGACTCTATTACCCAAACGCTGCGTAGCCGTGCCGTGGTTCCGATCGGCGTGACAATCTCTCCATCAATAATATACTTGGTCCCGTAACGTGAGGCAACTTCTTGGCTCACTCCTCCAGATTTGGCAATTATTAGCAAGGCATTTGCCAACTGATCAACATTTTCTTCGGTATAGCCAAGCGACCGAAAGTATTTCGCTTTTGTCTTTCCAACCGCATGTGTTTCGGATAACAGATAATTACTCAGTTTCTGTTTTGGAACATAAGCCTTTTCGTAATTCGGAAGATTCATTTTCATAGGATGTCAACGTGCCTTTGGATCGAATCTGCTCGCCGGCATAACGTCGCGGATCACGCGCGGCTGTAAGCCGTCGCGTGCATCCGGCTTGTTGGGCATTCTCATACGAATGTGATCTGGGCTTCATACTCCGGCAGATCGGCACGAAACCGCTTGGCGAAGGACCGGGGAAGGATTACCCTCTCAACGTCAGCAAGGGTGAACTCAACGGAACGAAGCGCTCTCCATTCTCTCTCCATGTAGTAGTTGTCAGCGTCGTCCACAGACTTGCTCCCGTCAAAGAACTTGACATAGCTGAGGACATGTAGAGACAGAAACATGCGCATGAGCAACTCGTTTGTAAGAGTCATCTCTCCTGAGAAGAGCTTCGTCTCGTCACTCGGATTCTTCCCAGAGCCCTTCAGTTCCTGTGTCTTCTCAACGAGCAACTTCATCATGGCTTCTGTCGAGTGATTGAACATGCCCACCCCGTTGTCAAAAACGGTCGCCAGTTGAGCGGGGTCACGGTCTCCCTTCCTCGGTGGCCGTAGTCCCAGCGCATGACCAAGAGCATCCTTGGCAACGTAGAATACGGGAGTCGCGCCTTTGGTCAGCAGAAAGCTCTTCGCAAAGGCAATCCCGAAACGGCTGTATTTGGCCATGTGAATGTCTAGGTCGGCGACTGGGATGTCACAGAAGCATACGACGGCGGGAGAGTACATCTCGTTGTCGGAAATGCGTCCTGCTCCCAGATGCCAACTGAAGCCCTCCTGATGGGGATCGAATTCCGGATGGCGAAGCTGTCCAGACGTCAGGATTTGACACAGCAAGGAATACTGCTCTTCTTCCGGTTTCCCTCGACCGACGAAGTGCGTCAGTTCGCTTGAGATATATCGCTGTCCACCAAGCATCTCTATTCTCTCTGAGTGCCCAACATTTACATATAGAGCAATTTTGCCTGATATCCTGATATTGAACAGACAAACAGGCAAATTTGCTTGCTTCCAATATTCAATATAGTATATTCTCCCTAATTGTAAAAAATACGATAATATAGGAAGAAAGCTATGTCAAGGAAGATTCTTGATGATATGTGCGATGTGATGCGGCGGCGACACTATTCAATTCGCACGGAGCGAAGCTACTGCGAATGGGTGAGGCGCTTTGTCCTTCATTTCAACATGAAGTCGCGCGATGACCTGAGTGAAGGAGAGAAGAAGATCGAAAGGTATCTGACGTTCTTGGCTCGTGATAGGAATGTGGCGCCATCGACACAGAATCAAGCGCTGAATGCGCTGGTCTTTCTTTACAAACATGTACTCAAGCAACCATTGAACGAGAAAATCAACGCCGAACGGGCGGCCAGGAAGACCAAGATTCCTGTTGTCCTGACTCGCGATGAGACGAAGCGGATCATTGGTGCGATGACCGGAATTCATCAGCTTGTTGTTAAACTGTTGTACGGTTCCGGGTTGCGCATCATCGAATGCCTGAGGCTGAGGGTGCATGATATTGACTTTGATATGAAGGCGCTGACAGTCCGCAGCGGCAAGGGGGACAAAGACAGAGTCACGACATTTCCGCCCAGTCTCCAAGCGCCATTGGAGACGCATTTGGGGCATGTCAGAATCGTACACGAAGGAGATCTTGCCAGTGGATACGGTGAAGTCTACCTACCCCACGCTCTTGCCAGGAAATACCCCCATGCCGCAAGGCAGTGGCAATGGCAGTACGTCTTCCCCGCTCAAAGCCTGTCAACCGACCCGCGCACAGGCATCGTTCGCCGGCACCATCTGGATCCCAGTCCCATCAACAAGGCATTATGTGCCCTGTATCCAGTTTGCCAATCTTCGTTTGATGCGAGATAGACGTTGAGTATCAATTTGGCCTAATTTTCCCAAGAGAATATCGCCATCAACTACAGCAGGTCTGCTGATTCTGATAACGCTTGCTAACTTCAAACCAGACTGTTGGAAATCTGAATCAGTGGGAGTGATAACTTCATCAAAATCAGGAATTTTTTGATGGAGTTGTGACGATATAATCGAAATTAGCCAATCGTTATATTGATCAAGTAATCGACGAAGTACGAGGGCAGGGTGAAGCTTTGCTTCTGTTTGATCTGTTTGAGGAAATCTGAAAAGGACAATCTGACCTTCGGTAATCATGAAAATAATTCCGGTTAGGCCTTCTACGCCTTGATGCCGCATATCCTATCGTGGATTCGGCAGGATAGTAAGCATCCATTTCCTTGAGAATGATATAAATTCAGAACTCCTATGTCATCGCCGGTAAAGATGGGATATACCACGACTGACCTTATATGTAAATATTTTGAGAAGCATCTGATATCAAATATCCAGAAGGGAAAAATAAGCTTACTCTATTTTGTGGATATTGACACACAAGACTGCTTGATTTATACTTACCACTAACCTGGATCTGTAGATAAATGGACGAAACAGATAAAAAGATACTCAATATTATCCAGACAGATTTTCCCGTCGTGGCTGAACCTTTTAAAGTGATTGCCTCTATGACCGGTATCAGTGAGGGAGAATCTCTGGCACGTATTAAAAAGCTCAAAGATGATGGGATCATTCGGAGAATCGGAGCGGTATTTGATGCGCGTAAGCTCGGGTTTGCAAGCACCCTCTGCGCCGCCAAGGTTCCGGAAGGAAAGCTGAAGACCTTTATTGAAGCTGTCAACGCCTATCCGGGTGTTACCCACAATTATAGGAGAAATCATGAGTACAATGTGTGGTTTACCGTAATCGCTCCCTCAGGGGAAGAACTGAAAAGATTCTTCACAGAGGTCACTGAGAAGACCGGTATCACTGAGATCTTAAGCATGCGCGCCTCACGGATCTTCAAGATCAACGCAAGTTTTGAAATGTAAGAGCCATCGTAACTACTCAGGCATAAAGGCTGAAGGTAGATAGACTGAAGGGAAAAACATGTGCGACCACACAAAGCCAAAATCGTTTGGATACCTTGACAGATTGTTGTGTCATGAATGATGATTATTGTCCTTCAGTCTTCAGCCTTCAGTCTATACACCTGAGTAATTATATGAAAAAAAGGAAAGTCCTATGACCGAAGAAACGAAAAAACCGGCATTATTCCTGGTTGATGGCAGCAATTATATCTATCGCGCCTTTTATGCCATCAGGGATCTTTCCAATTCCAAGGGATTCCCTACTAATGCCATCTATGGATTTACCATGATGCTGATCAAGCTCCTCCGTGATTGGAAACCGGAATTTATCGCCATTGCCTTCGACCTCAAAGGTCCCACCTTTCGCCATGAATCCTATGAACAGTACAAGGCAACCCGTAAGGCCACGCCGGATGCGCTGGTCTCCCAGATTCCCTTCATCAAGGATGTCGTTCGGGGATTCAATATAGCTGTATTGGAAGAACAGGGAATCGAGGCCGATGACATCATTGGAACGTTGGCGAAGACACACGCCGGGACAGAGATGAAGACCGTTGTCGTTTCAGGAGATAAAGACCTGCTCCAGCTCGTATCAGAGGATATCATCATGATAGATACGATGAAGGATATAACCTACGATATTGAAGCTGTGAAGGCCCGCTTCGGGGTTGAACCCGGCAGAGTGGTGGAAATCCTTGGCCTCATGGGGGATACATCCGATAATATCCCCGGTGTTCCCGGAATTGGTCCGAAGACCGCCCGGAGGTTGATTGAGGAATACGGGACGGTGGAAGAGGTCATAAAAAATGTGGACCGGGTCAGGAATGCAATTTTAAGGGAAAATATCCGGAAATTTGCCGATCAGGCCAGGTTGAGCCGTGAACTGGCTACGATCAAAACGGATGCCCGGGTGGACTTCGCTCTGGAGAGCTTCCGGTATTTACACCCCGACAGGGATCTTTTGAGAAAACTTTTTACAGAGCTTGAATTCTCCTCTCTCCTTGAGGAACTGGATCTCGGTGAAGAGGCCGCGGCAGGAGAATATCGCCTGATTCTGAAGGCGGATGAGCTGGGGAAATTGGTAGAGAGACTGAAGGAGATAGGAGAGTTTTCCATTGATCTTGTCCTGACATCCGACGAGCCGATGCGGGCCGGTGTTGTCGGCTTATCCGTCTGCCCGGGGCAAAATGAGGCACGGTATATACCGGTTGCCCATGACTATGACGGCGCGCCGGTTCAACTCAAGATATCTGATGTTCTGAAAGCTTTGTCCTCTTTTCTTTCCGATAAAGTTACCAAAAAACATGGCCATGATCTGAAAAATACCTTGATTATCCTGGCCAGGGAGGGAGTCAATATGAAGGGCCTCGGGTGCGACACGATGGTAGCCTCTTATGTCTTGAATCCCACGAGGCGCAACTTTGATTTAACCGATGTAGTAAGAGATCACCTCCATCGCCAGATCGTTTCTACCAGGGGTCTCGTAGGCAGCGGAGCCAGGGCAACGCCCGTCAGTGGCGTTTCTGTGGCGATGATGATGGATTATGCCTGCCATAGGGCAGATGCAATTTTCGGACTTTCCTCAATTCTTTCCCAAAAAATCGCCGAGGAGGGATTTAAGGAACTCTTTTACCGGCTGGAGATGCCCCTCATCCCTGTCCTGTCCTCGATGGAGAAGAAAGGTGTCTTACTTGATCTTTCTCTGCTTTCGACCATGTCAAAGGAGATCGAACAACTGCTGTCTCTCTCTGAAGAGAAGATTTACCGCTTGGCCGGAGAGAGGTTCAATATCGCCTCACCCAAACAGCTCCAGACTATCCTCTTTGACAGGCTCGGCCTTCCCAGAGGTAAAAAGACCAAGGAGGGGTATTCCACCGACGTGGGGGTTCTTAGCTTCCTGGCCAGGAACCATGAACTTCCCGCAGAGATACTTGCTTACAGGAGCATGGCCAAGCTGAGATCCACCTACATTGATGCCCTGCCCCTGCTGGTCAACCCGGATACGGGGAGGATTCATACCTCCTATAATCAGACCGTTACCGCTACGGGAAGACTTTCCAGCAGTAATCCGAACTTACAGAATATCCCCATAAGGACCCTCGAGGGGAAAAGGATAAGACAGGCCTTCATCTCCCCGGAAGGCTGGGAGATTGTCTCCTCCGATTATTCTCAGATAGAACTCCGCGTCCTGGCGCACCTTTCCGAGGACAGGGCCCTTATCGAGGCCTTTCACGCCGGTGAAGACATCCACAGCAGAACTGCTTCCGATATCTTTGGGGTGTTTCCGGAGATGATCAACGAAGATATGAGGAGGCAGGCTAAGGTGATCAATTTCGGTGTCCTTTACGGGATGAGCGCCTTCGGCTTAGCTCAGCAACTGGGGGTGTCCCAGAAGCTGGCACAGGCTTATATAGACGGATACTTCAATAAATACCATGGTGTGAGAACATATCTGGATGGGATTCTAACAAAGGCAAGGCAGGACGGATTTGTATCTACACTCCTCGCCCGCCGCCGGTATATCCCGGAAATAAACAGCGGCAGCTTCTCCCAACGTCAGTTTGCCGAGCGTATGGCCATCAATACCCCGATCCAGGGGACGGCGGCCGATCTCATCAAGGTTGCCATGCTCAATATTTCAAGGCGTTTTGCGGAAAAGAAGCTCTCTGCCTGCATGATCATGCAGGTCCATGACGAGTTGGTCTTCGAGGCGCCCTCGGCGGAAAGGGATGAGGTTATGACCCTGGTCAAGGAAGAGATGGAAGGGGTAATTGAGCTGCAGGTACCCCTCAAGGTGGATATCGCTTCCGGGAAGAACTGGGATGAGGCGCACGGATGAGAATTGCAGCAAAAGGAAACCCGTCATAAAGTTGGTTTAAGGATAGGTTGGGATAACAGTTTTTCTAAATGGGTGAGAATAAAAACACCCTGGGTCACAGAATGACCACATCAAAGGCCGGTAGAGTCACCTCCACCGGCCTTTGATGTATTTGAAATCACTACTTAATCAGCGGAACGATAAGCAGCGCCACAATGTTGATAACCTTGATCATCGGGTTGATTGCCGGGCCTGCGGTATCCTTGTAAGGATCGCCGACGGTATCACCGGTAACCGCTGCTTTGTGGGCCTCGGTTTTCTTTCCGCCGTATGCGCCATCTTCGATGAACTTCTTGGCATTATCCCATGCACCGCCGCCGCTCGTCATGGCGATTGCCTGAAAGAGCCCCGTGACAATACAGCCTATAAGCATCCCACCCAGAGCCTCTTTGCCGATGATTACGCCTACCAGGATAGGAGCTACTACGGGAATGAGGGCAGGAATCATCATCTGCTTTATAGCGCCTTTTGTGACGATATCAACGCAGGTTCCGTAATCGGGCTTTGCCTTTCCTTCCATGATGCCTTTGATCTCTCTGAACTGCCTCCTCACCTCTTCAACAACTCCACCAGCCGCATTTCCGACAGCTTCCATCAGAAGAGCGCCGAAAAAATACGGTAAAAGGCCGCCGATAAAGAGACCTACGAGGACTTTCGGATTTGAAAGGTCAAAAGCAATTATCTGGTCGAAAGACCTTGAGTACTCTGCAAAGAGCACAAGCGCCGCCAGAGCTGCCGAGCCTATTGCATACCCCTTTGTGACCGCCTTTGTAGTATTTCCGACTGCATCGAGCGGGTCAGTAACTGCTCTTACGCTTTCAGGGAGCTCAGCCATTTCAGCTATTCCACCGGCGTTGTCGGTTATCGGACCGTATGAGTCAATGGCAACAACGATCCCTGTCATGGAAAGCATTGCAACTGCTGAAAGCGCTATGGCAAACAAACCGCCGCCCGTATTTCCTGCAAAGCCGCCGCCCAGCGAGTATGCCCATAAAATGGCTCCGCAGATAACAAGCGCCGGGAGCGCCGTTGATTTCATACTGACTGCAAGACCGGCGATAACGTTGGTTCCGTGACCTGTCTGGCTCGCCGCAGCGATGTGTTTCACGGGGTTAAAGCTTTTGGACGTAAAGTATTCGGTAATCACAACAATCAACCCGGTGAGGATCAATCCGATAAGTGCTGTGGTAAAAACGCCTGCTGCGGTAAACGCTTGTTCAACACCGGGAAGAGTAAGGAACCACTGGGATGCAAAAAAGAAAGCGACTGCAGCGAGGATTCCCGCAACTGCAAGCCCTTTATAAAGAGCGCCCATAATATACTGGCTCTTTCCAAGTTTTACAAAGTACGCTCCTATAATTGACGCAATGATTGAAATGCCACCGATAAGGAGTGGAAACTCAACCCATAGACTCTGTGCTCCGAAGACCGTCTTTGCAAGAAGCATTGCAGCAACAAGGGTAACGGTATAGGTTTCATAAAGGTCTGCTGCCATTCCTGCGCAGTCACCGACGTTGTCACCGACATTATCGGCGATGACTGCAGGGTTCCTCGGGTCGTCTTCCGGGATTCCTGCCTCAACCTTTCCGACAAGGTCTGCTCCAACGTCTGCTGCCTTTGTATAGATGCCACCGGCGATACGGGCAAAAACGCTCATGAGGGAGCATCCGAAGCCCAGACCTATAAGGGCGTGGAATGCTTCATCAACAGGCGCCATTGATTTTGCAAGCAAGTAATATCCTGTTATACCGAGCAATCCGAGGCCGACAACCATAATTCCGGTAACCGCGCCACCCTTGAATGCCATGGTTAATGCAGACTGGATTCCTTTTTTTGCAGCTTCTGTAGTCCTTACATTGGCCCTGACAGCGACCATCATACCGATATAGCCGGCAAGGGCGGAACCTACTACACCGATAATAAATCCTATGGAAGTCCAGACACCGAGATAGAGCAGTATTATCGCAAGAATAATACCGACGATGGCGACGGTTTTATACTCTCTTCTCAGAAAGGCGGTTGCACCTTCTTTTATGGCATCTGAGATCTGCTTCATTCGCTCTGTACCGGCAGGCTGTTTCGTAACCCATAATGCGGTAAAAAGGGCATAAATAACACCCAGACCGCCGCATATCAGGGCAAAAAAAATTATTGAGCTCATCTAAACTCCTCCTTGTTTGATATTTACTCTTTAAGTATAATCACTTCACAATTGCTTCCCCAAAAGACAAACGCCTTAAATACTAAGGCCGGTTCCCGGCCATACGCTTACGCGATAACCCTTTTTTCACCTCCTTTTCTTCAATTAATGATCTCCCCTCTCTTTAAGGTAACGCCTTGCCACTTCCTCGGCGAGTGTGTAAGGATCAGACTCTCTGTGGGTCAATTTTTCTACCATGCAATCAAATTCACCGCTTGTTATGAGTTCCTTTAAAACCGGCTCCAGGATAAAGTCACGGAGAGCTTCGTTGATCTCAACGATTGTTTTCCTGCGGAGGCGGTCGCCCAAGAGCTGGCTACTGACCAGGTGCTGATAGTGCTCATCAATTTTAAGGGATAGCTCTTCAACCTTTGCCTTAAACGAGACCGGTTCAAACACGTTTTCCACCAAAACTACAGGAGGTCTCCATCCGCCGGGAAAGTCATGTGCCATATTGAGCATGGCTTCTACCAAGCTGTGGAGCTGTTGTGCGCCTTCACGGTCCGCCTTGTTAATCACAAAGATGTCAGCAATCTCCATGATCCCCGCTTTCATTACCTGTATTTCGTCTCCCATGCCTGGTACCAGGGCCACAATGACGGTGTGGGCATGGTTGACAACTTCAACCTCCTGTTGTCCCGCACCCACTGTCTCCACGATGATGATATCTTTTCCCATGGCATCGAGGATATGGATGGCATCACCAACCGCCTTGGAGAGACCACCGAGAGCCCCTCTCGTCGCCAGGCTCCTGACAAATACCTCAGCGTCCTCGGCATGCCGTTGCATGCGGATCCTGTCACCGAGGATAGCGCCCCCGGTAAAGGGACTGCTTGGATCCACCGCCAGGACGCCAACGGTTCTTTTCTTTTCCCGAAATGACGTAATCAGGGCGTCGGTAAGGGTACTTTTCCCCGCACCTGGTGAACCGGTGATACCCACAATATGGGCCTTACCCGTATGAGGAAAGATGTGTTTGAGCGTTGTCTTTGCTTCGGGAAGACGATCTTCCAGATTTCTTATCAAGCGGGTAGCGGTCCGGACATCACCTTTTCTTATCTTTTCTGTCTTTTCCATAATCTCAAAAATCCTCGTTTATTGTTTTCCTTTTTCTATGACCTACGACTTATGACTTGTTTTCTACGATCTCGGAACTACATGATTCCTGACCCACTCCACAATTGTCGCGAGGGAGGCGCCAGGAGTGAAAATCGCTTTAAGACCGGCATCGTAGAGCATCTTAAAATCATCATCAGGAATGACGCCTCCTCCGATCACGATAACATCGTCTGCTCCCTGTTCCCTTAATAATTCCACGACCTTAGGGAACAGGTGCCGGTGGGCGCCGGAGAGGCAACTGAGGCCAACCAGGTCTACGTCTTCCTGTATCGCTGCGGCAGCGATCTGCTCAGGACTCTGGTGGCAACCCGTGTAAATGACCTCAAAACCTGCCTCACGGAAACATCTGGCCAGCACCTTGGCGCCGCGGTCATGGCCGTCAAGACCTGGTTTCGCCACCATGACACGAATTTTTCTCTGGGTCATGTCGTTTTCCTTTTCAGTAGTATCCGGGGTCGTGGTACTCGCCGTAAACTTCTCGATACACGTCGCATATTTCCTGGACAGTGGCCAGATTTTTAACGGCTTCAACACAGTAGGGCATAACGTTATTCCCCTTTTTGCAGGCATTTCTCAAGTCATCAAGACTTCTGCGCACGGCCTGATGGCCACGCTTTCTGCGCACGGCATTTAATCTTTCGATCTGTTCCATCTCAACACTATCGTCTATTTCCACACGGGGAATCACCTGATCCTTGGCTGTCTTGTATTTATTGACGCCCACCATGATCTTTTCATCCGCCTCAAGCTGCCTCTGGAAGGCATATGCCGCATCGGCGATCTCTGTTTGAGGAAACCCTTTTTCAATGGCCACCACCATACCCCCCATATCGTCAATCTTATGGATATATTCCCAGGCCGCCGCCTCCATCTCGTTGGTCAGGGTTTCTACAAAATACGAACCGGCCAGGGGATCAATAGTGTTGGCAACGCCGGTTTCTTCCGCAATGATCTGCTGGGTTCTCAAGGCTATTTCCACGGCCTGTTCCGAGGGGAGACATAAAACCTCATCGAGGGAATTGGTATGCAGGGACTGGGTGCCTCCTAACACGGCTGCCAGAGCTTCGATGGCCGTCCTGACAACATTGTTGTACGGCTGCTGGGCTGTCAGCGAGCACCCCGCCGTCTGGGTGTGAAAGCGCATCCACCATGATCTCGGATTTCTGGCTTTAAAACGGTCACGCATGATCCTGGCCCACATCCTTCTGGCGGCCCGCATTTTGCAGATTTCCTCAAAGAAATCTATATGGGAATTGAAGAAAAACGATAGTCTCTGGGCAAAATCATCCACATCAAGACCCTTGCGCCGGATGACATCTTCGACATATTCTATGCCGTTACGCAGGGTGAAGGCGAGTTCCTGAACGGCCGTGGAACCGGCTTCCCGGATATGATAACCGCTGATGCTGATTGTATTCCACCTGGGAACATATTTCGCCCCGAATTCCACAGTGTCACTGATAAGTTTTACCGACGGTTCGGGGGGACACATCAGGGTCTTCTGGGCAATAAATTCCTTGAGCATGTCATTCTGGATAGTGCCGCCGATCTTGGAAAGTGGAACACCTCTGAGTTCAGCCGCAGCACAGTACATTGCCCAGAGCACCGTGGCCGGCGGATTGATGGTCATCGAGGTGGTCGCCTGTTCCATGGGAATCCCGTCCATCAGGGCTAAAAAATCTTCGAGGGTGTCAATGGCAACACCGCACTTGCCACATTCGCCACGGGCCCTGGGGGAATCGCTGTCATAACCCATAAGAGTTGGAAAATCGAAGGCCGTACTGAGACCTGTCTGGCCTTCTCTCAGCAGGAGGCGCCAGCGCCTGTTGGTGTCTCTGGCGGTGCCCATGCCGGAGAACATCCGGAACGTCCAGTGCCTTCCCCGATAGCCGGTGACCTGATTACCGCGCAGGAAGGGAAATTCCCCGGGAACGCCGACATCCCGGGTAAAATCCATATCTTTGATGTCTTCCGGGGTATAGAGCCTTTTGATTTCGAGGTCTGATACCGTGGACCAGCGGGATTTCTGATCCGGTACTGTGCTCACAATTTTTCTTACCTCGTCCTCCCACTTTTTTGTAAGTTCCCTCGAATGATCCAGCAATTCCTCAGCGAAATACATTTTATTTCACCTCTTAAAAACGTGGCAACATAGTATCTCAAAACTGTTACCTTGTCAAGTTAAGTGTCTAAAGTGAGCTAAAGTTTAAAGTGCCTAAAGTTATTTAAAAAGGAAATATACTATCAAGATATATGACTGCCCGTCTATTTTAGTCCCTTAACTCTAAAATTCATGCTTTTCAGGGCAAGAAATAAATTCAAAACGAAGTTTTAAAATAAAGTTAGAAAATCTTACCTTAACTTTAGTGCACTTCCAACTTTAGCGTACTTCAGAGGCACTTTTCCCCTTTATGCGGGTTAGGATTAAGCGATTTCAAAGAGAAAAGGACATCTTCAAGGTTCCTCCCCTCCCCAGGATGTCATGAAGATGTACATAACCTTTGAGCTGATTTTTCTCGTTGACGACAATAAGGGTGGTGACTTCATCCTTCTGCATGTATTCTATGGTCTGGGCAAGGGAAGTATTTTCCTCTATCGTTTTGGGAGATCGGGTCATTAACTCGTCAATAGTTTTACCCTTGAAATCTTCTCCTTTCCGTACCAGGCGTCGTACATCCCCGTCGGTTAGTATTCCTAACATATGATTTTTTCTATCCGTAATCAGGACAAATCCCTTATTTTTGGCGTCAACTTCTTCTATGGCCTGGATTGCCGATACTCCTGAATAAACCCTCGGCACTTCTGTTCCAGTTATCATGACATCCCTGACCTTAGCCCTCAACCGCAAGCCGAGATGTCCACCAGGATGAAATTTGTAAAAATCTTTCTCATTGAACTTCTTCTTTTCAATAAGGGCGACCGCCAGGGCATCCCCCATAGCCAAACAAGCTGTGGAACTTGATGTAGGGGATAGGCCAAAGGGGCAGGCTTCCCTTTCAACGCCCACATCAATCACCACATCACTGGATCGGGCAAGGGTCGAGGAGGAGTTGCCGGTAAAGGCTATCAGTACGGCGCCGATCTCACGAATATTGCTAATGAGTATATTGAGTTCATATGTCTCTCCACTGTTAGAAATGGCGAGTATGACATCATCTTTTGTAACAATGCCGATGTCTCCATGCATGCCCTCCACGGGATGGAGAAAGATGGCATGGGTGCCGGTACTGGTTAGAGTCGCCACAATTTTCTTTCCCACCAGTCCGGATTTACCTATCCCCGTCACGATAACCCGGCCTTTTGATTTATAGATAATCTCAACTGCTTTTGCAAAATTGTGGTCCACCTTATCAACAAGATGGAGGACGCTTTCAGCTTCTATTCTCAAGACCTCTTTTGCCAGTTTTATCGCCTGCTCATCTTCCATTTGATACTACCTTTGCGTATAAATTAAGTGCCTAAAGTGAGCTAAAGTTTAAAGTGCCTAAAGTTATTTAAAATGGAAATTCCTATGCAATTAAATTATCATTTCCTCTCTGGAGAGAGGCAGAAATCAACTTCGGGACCAAATTCGGTTTAAAGGTACAGCAGTTCTCCCGGTGTGTCAATCAAGTAATCCGGTCTTGCCACCGTAAGTTTTTCTCTGCTGTGCCACCCCCAGGTGACGGCAACGGTTCTCACCCCGGCCATCTTTGCCTCCTTGATATCCCCGGCGGTATCTCCGATATAGTAAGTACTGTCTCTTTCCATCTGAAACCTGTCCATGGCGTGAACAATCTTCCCCCTCTTGCTGAACATGAAGTCAGACCCGAGGACTTCCTCGAAGTAGCCATTGTACTTATGACGGGACATAACCGCATTGATGGCCTCTGAATCATTGGAGGAGATGACGGCGAGGGTGTGATCTTTCGCGAGTTTATCCAGGACAGGCGCTAAATCATAAAAAGGCGTCATCTCATCGTAGTTGATCCGGGCGATGATCTCCTTTGATGCATCCATGTACTCCCCGAGATCTATACCCCTTGAGACGATGGCCTCATAAAAGTTTTCATCAAAGAGATTCAGGAAATCCGCACGATTTTTAACGATAGGTTTGCCGATCTTTTCCAGGCAGAGGGTCACCGCCCTTTCATATATCTCCAGTGAATCAATCAGAACACCGTCAAAGTCAAAGAGAAACAATTTTTTCATGACATCTTGAGTTCGTAATAGTAAGTTCATCTATCAGGCAGTTCTTGGCGTAGGAAACCACATCGTCGCAATCTTCCAGAAATCGGGCAAACAGCAGTTCAAAATGGCTGTCGCCAATGATGCGGTTGAAGACGCTTTTTTTCGGGATGAGGTAGCCCTGATCCTTGGCCACAAAGGGGCGCATCTGCCGCAGCTTGGTGGTGTCGCGGATTTCGGCGTCGCCTTTGTCCTGCACGGTAAGAGCATTAATCGCCTTCTTGAAAGTTTCAATCAGCGTTTTTGTGGCCGCCAGTTCCGACAGGTTGCGCAGGCCCTGAAAATCCTTGTAGATGCGATCCAGCACGATGATATTGGGGGCAATCACCAGAAAGTTGCGCGCCAGTCCCGACTCCGGCTCATACAGCTTGTGGTAAAAGCTCCAGGCCAGAACCAGACTCAGCACCTTTGTCTTGCCTGTGCCGGTCGCCATTTTCACCACAAAGCGCCGCCAGGTCTCGTCAAACATGCCGGTGGAAACCGCACCGGAGCTGTCGAAGCGCATTAAGTCGTACTTGTCCTGCACCCCCGCCACATCGTACAGGTAAATGATCGTCTCCAGCGCCTCGCGCTGGGCAAAGTAGTACTGGAACTCGGCCATCGTGCCGTCAGCCTGGGGCAGCAGGTGCGGGGTGTTGAACCACCAGTTGAGCAGGCTCCGGCTGGTCTCCGTCGCTCCCACATAGCCGCTGTCCCGCCATACTTTGGCTCGCTTGCGCAGTTGCGGCACCAAGGGCGGCATCAGCTTTTCAGAACTGGACTCCCGCAACGCTTCATCCGCCGGAAACCAGCGGATTTCAGGGTCGAGGATGGCATATGGCGATTGCGGAAAGTCTTTATTCAGGGCCATTAGACAGCTCCTTCTCGTATTGCACCATTGTCATCTCGACCGAGCACTTGAGATTTCTCCCTTCGGTCGAAATGACAGATTTTGAAGTCCGCTCTTGTTTCCGCTTCGTTCATGGGTTGTAAACTCCAATTTTCCAAACACCTTTTTCACGGAAAGCCGGAATCGTCTGTCGGCGGGCGGCGTTAAGCAGGGTGTTGATTGATTTCCGGCCCTTTTTCGCGTAATCGGCAAGCGTGGTTATCTTCTCGCCGCGCAGATAGGTAATTCTTTTATGCAGCGACTCCGTCAGAGCGAGAGTGACAATCTTCTCCATTGTTTTGGCATTTTTTGCTTTGCTATATTCATTAAACGAGGCATAATAAACTCGTTTCTCTTTATCCCGAATGATGATGCCGGGGAAACCCAAACGTCTAAGCTGGAAATTGATGATTACCCGGCCCATCCTGCCATTGCCATCGCAAAACGGATGGATCGTTTCGAAATCAAGATGGAATTTGGCGATCTTGTCGGTAAAGTAATTAACGTGGTCGGCGGCAAATTCCCGCAGAATTGTCTCCATCATTTGTGCGACATATTCAGGCGCCGGCGCGATATGGGTTCCCACACGGACGTATTCGCCGGTGGTGCGGAAACGCCCCGCAATCGCATCGTTGATATTGCCGATCAGCATTTTGTGCAGAAGCAGAATCATCTCCAGAGAAAGTTCCGCTGCCTGTGCTTTGCTTTTGGTATATTCCATCACCCGGGCGAGATTTTTTGCTTCAAAAACTTCTCGCACCGAGACATGGCGGGAAACTTTCATCTCCAGCAGAATGCGCTCCGTCTCCTTCAGCGTCAGCGTCGAATTCTCGATGGCGTTGGAATTGAAAACGCTTTCCGAAAGCTCGACTTCATCAATAATTGCCAGTAAAGATTCTTTGCCCTGGGCAAGTCGGTCGTATTCGGTCTTCAGGTCTTTGATAGCGTTTTTTACCGGATTTGTTGTTGCCATGGATGAACCATATCTGCTTAATGGGTATTTGTCAAAGAGTCGTTAATTTAACACGAAACAGGCAGCAATTAACGTTTTTTTATAGAGCCGTTCCCTTTATTTGTCCTCGCTTTTCTTTTTTGCAGGCGTCTCAGCATTGCCGAGTCGCTTGCGCTGTTTGGTCTCGATCATTTCGGTGAGGTCAACGAAGCGATTCGGGAAAATTAGGATGCAGCGCCATCTTGTAAATCCTTTATCATGACACGGACAGTCCTTATCAGTTCGAGAATATCCTTTTTGCAGATATTGAATACCTGCTCGGCATCAATATCGAAATACCCATGAGCGATCACATTAAGGCGGTCAACCGATTCCTGTCGGTCATACATAGCGGGCCTCCTGCAGAATGCGCCGTTTCAGACGCGGATTCATCCGCTCGCGCAACCGCACCACATCCACACGCCGCGCAAGGAGTTCCTCCAGTTCCTGTTTCATGCGTGAGGTGCGGAACAGGTTCGGTTCACTGGTTTCAAATACGACATCCACGTCGCTTTCCTCTTGCGCCTCCCCGCGCGCAAAAGACCCAAAAACACCCAGGGAACTCAAACCATACTCTGCCTGACGGCTTTCCTCGAACGTTCTGAGCCGGGCAAAGACATCCTCTGTCGTCATTACCGCAGTATTCATACGTTCACCTCTATGATCGTCATCGTGTCAGTGCCGAAGATGTCCACCACCTTGACCGCCATCAGCCATCCGGCCTTCTTGCCGTGAAATGCGGCAAAGCCCTCGGTCTTTTCCGCGCGGTAGGCTTTCATGACCAGGTCGAGGAAAGCGGTTTCCTTTTCTTCCAGTTGTTTTTGCTGTCCCGCCACTTCTTCACCTTGCGGCGCAGTTGCGGCACCAAGGGCGGCATCAGCTTGTCCATACTGGATTCTCGGATTCCGGCTTCCGCCGGAATGACGAGTTACTACGAAAATAGAGCAAAAACCGTAATAAAATCAACAAAAATCTATTTTCATGCTTCGTGGCGCCCCACGTGGCATGGGGGTTTTTTACGAGACCATCAACTTTATATTTAGTTTATATTTAATTTAAAATATCACAACTCTTTGCTTATTAAGTATTTTTGGTTTCTGGATACCTATCTAAATGTAAAATTACATTTAGTTTATATTTAATTTCCAAGTACCCAATATCCATTTCTTTTTGTCCCTAAAAACCTTATTTTCTTTTCCCGTTTCAGCTCTTGCAAGATATTTGAAATATCTTGTGGATTCAACTCCGGAAAGACAGTTTGCAAATCATGGCGATAGCCTTTATTCTTCTCCAAGTGTTTGAGAATCAGCTCTTTGTCTTTTTCCCGTGAAATGCCTGTTAACTTGATATGGATACCTACCTTACTTTCATAAGCATAATACCTATGAGAAAGAATATACTTTGCTCCTCTAGTTTTGCCGACCTGCTCAATAACACCAATCTCTAAAAATTTGTTCCTATTTTTTATCTGGGCTACAGGCTGATTTTCTCGAATCTTCTCCAATTCGTATATCTCATCAAAGGATAGGATAACCTGTTTTTCGTTGATTATTTTTTCAAGAAAGAAAATAAAACTTTCGTCTTTTACCTTAGCTGGAATTTTAAGACAGACAGAAAAATCATCACTTTCGGAAAGGTCTGGCAGCCCTTTGCCTTCCTTGATAGTATATTCAAATATGTCATCCATCCCCTGTCCTGAACGTTCAACCAGGCCGGCTTTTTCAAATGTTTCGGCAATAGACCGGTTTCGCCAACTCTTTTTATGTAGAATATTTTCAATCGTGATGCCTGGAGGAAAACCACCCGGGCTCTCAATAATGAACGATTCCGGTGATGCCTTAATGAACACAGACTGGTTTCTGAATGTGTAGTCTCTGTGAGCCACTGCATTTAGAATTGCTTCACGAACAGGTTTTTCACTAAAGGCGTAGATTTCTCGCTGGAAAAACCCTTGTTGAAATGGAATTCTGATATTTCGGGCATTGATGGTCTCCCATATTTCATCACAGATGTTAAAAAAGGGGGCACGCCAGTTCTTTCGGAAATCATGGGTTATTTTTCTTGCATCCTGCCTCCATTCAAATATTATCTCGCACCCAGGCAGCAACTCATTAAGCTTCTCTTTCTTCCCAAAAAGGATCAGGCTTGTGTAATTCAGACCATTGTCCGTCAGCAAACCGATGGAACGCAATGTTTTCTCACTTGCAAAAGATAGATAATCCTCACGTCTTGCCTTCTCAGCCCAGCGTCTTTTAAAGTTCGCTATCGCTTCTTCATCGAGGCCATCCAATTTCAGCCCTTCCACGATTTGAGCAGAAAAATCCGGCTGCGATTCATTGAGAATCCTTTTCAAGGTTATCTGGTCCATTTCAACCAGGGATTCCCCTGCTCGCATCGGATAATAATATTCGCCTGTTGACCGGATTACCTGACCGACGGGACGGGAAGGTATATGGAATATAAGAACACGCCCATCGGGATGTGTCAACTCCTCAACATCTATCCGTATCTTGATCTTATTAAGCAATTCATTGGACAGCTTATTATGCGTACTCAGAAAAGCCTTCGTGCCGACAACCTCTCGTTGATAATTCACGCCAAGAATTAGCTTTCCACCGCCCTCATTAGCCAGAGCGGCGCAATAATCCGGCAGGTCTTTATCCGTGCTGAAACTATTTTTAGCTGTCTTAAACTCCAGAGTTTTATCTTCTGACCTCTTCAGCCATTTGTTAAATTCTTCAACCGTTGTCATAGTGTTTTATACTGATACCTCCACTATGGTCATCGTGTCGTTGCCGAATATGTCCACCACCTTGACCGCGATCTTGCGCCGCCCTGGCGTGCATTCGTGGAAAATGCTTTTTAGTTCCAGGGAGCGGTCTTTCTTTGTCCGGAAGGATTGCCACTCGTTTTCGAATATGTAATCTCCGGTCCAGCGTTCTTCCCATTCGCCGGTTTCCTCATTCTTAACACAGATGATTTCACGCTTGTTCTCAAAATTGAAATCCACTGCCCAGTAGTCAATCCAGTCTGTCCACTTTTTTGTAAGCACCTCTCGGTTAGTGATACCGTTTTTGTCTTTGATCACCTTTACGATCTGTCCCTTTTCGACTACGATCTTGCTGGTTTTGTCCTTGAGCGTGGCTTCGGTGGCGGCGATGGAATCCTGCGCCGGAAACCAGCGAATGGCCGGGTCGAGGATAGCATGTGGAGAGTCTGGGAAATTCGGGTGTAGGGCCATTATCTTATCTCAATTAAAATGTCCAATCTTCTCTTTCCATAAAACCTTCTAAATTCAAACAATCTATACTGAAATATTCACAGACGTTGGGAATGTGTGCTGCATTTGGCTTTTTAGATTCCTGGGTGATAACACAGCCCTTAAGCGCTTTTGCTTTGGCTATCACAAAGGGATCGGCGACGGGTTTTCCCTGTAAACGCTCCTTTTTACGAACAAGAGATTGAAAATGGGAAACTTTAAATATTTCAACGACAAAGGCAAATTCTTCTGGAGAAGGTAGTTGAAAAAATCTCGGTTTTCTTTTGCCCATTCACCCAACCGGTCACTATATCCCTCAATTTCATTATAAACCTCGCGAACCGAAACGATCTTTCCTTCAGTTATATATTCTTCAAACTTTTTCCACAACGAAGGGAAGCGCATGGGATAATAATTACTAAACAAATCAATCAGGGCGTTGCTATCGAAAACATAGATCATACGCCCCCTCCCCTGGTAAACAATAACTCCTCCATGCCCGGCACACTCTTCACTTTTACCCCGAGATAATCAGCAAG
>Ga0210031_1000748_pt1 | contig 19410 bp, 23 predicted proteins | sample CryGeyCG2014_080_FD_185455 | JGI IMG/M metagenome (GOLD analysis project Ga0210031, IMG submission 185455) | Groundwater microbial communities from aquifer - Crystal Geyser CG03_land_8/20/14_0.80 (SPAdes) (version 2) | ecosystem: Environmental > Aquatic > Deep subsurface > Groundwater | place... | reverse complement strand
GAAACCGAAGAACCAACGGAAGAAGCCCTGCAAATTAGGAAAATGAATGCTTTTTTAAGCCCAGAAGGGATTATAATGATGGCTATCGCTCTCTTCTTTGATCTTCTTGATATTCTTTGGCTCGTTCTTGATCTGGCTTTTGCAATCGGAGAAATTCCTTCTTTGATCTCCAGCATTTTAGCGTTTATAGTATTTGGGTTTTGGCTTTTAATCAGTTTTGGGATGAAAATGGCGGTACAGTTAGGGCCGCAAGTTTTAGAGCAAAAAAGCCAAAGAAAAAAAAGCACCCAAATTTTTAGGATGGCTGTTAGAACGGCTGGAAAAGCAGCCAAGAAAGGCTTTAAAACCGGGCTAAAATTTGCTATTGCCACCATCTGTGAGATAATTCCTTTTTTAGGCACTTTCTTTTTTTGGACATGGTTTGTTTCTTCTGTCTTAAAAGACAGAAGTAAAGAGGGTTAAAAAAATCAAAAGACCTAAATTATGGACAAGGGCTAATGACTACTTTTCTTTCAGGCTCCTGTCCGATGCTTTCGGTCGTTATGTTTGGAAGGTTCGCCAATTCCAAATGAATAATTCTTCTTTCGTAAGATGACATCGGAGGAAGAATTTTTTCTTTTTTGATTAGAACAACCTCCTCGGCCAAAGCTCTCGCCATTTCTTTTAAATAGGCGATTTTTTTCTTTTTATAATCGCTGATGTCCAAGTCAACATAAAAAGCCTCTTCAATGTTAATTTTTCTTCTGAGGATTAGTTTTAACAGGTGTTGTATTTCAAACAGGGTTTCGCCTTTCTCTCCAATCAAAATCTGAGGCTCCTCCGTTTTCAGGCTCAATGTTAAGGTTGGACCCTCTTTGGACAGAGATTGAATTTCTGCCTCAAAAGTCATTTTCTTAAAAAACTCTTCAATTTCTTTTTTTATTTTTTCTAAATTGTTTGGCGACACCATAATGGAAAGTCGTATTAAACGGTTGGGAGCTTTTTAAAAACGAGGTATTGCTGGATGATTGAAAATATTGTAGTGACCACCCAGTAAAGCCCGATGGCTGAAGGAAGGCCCCATAAAATAAAAACGGTAAAAACAGGAAAGAAATAAAGCGTTTGTTTTTGTATCATTTCGCTCATTTGAGCTGTTTTTTCTTTTGCTTTTGTCTGAGCCTTGGGCATTATCATTTTTGATTGAAAAAATTGGGAAATCCCGGCAAAGATGGCTAAAAACATGTTTGGTTCTGACAAATTTATTATTCCCAAAAAACTGGGGTTAATCATCTCTGGATGGGGCACAAAGCTGTAAAGAAAACTCATTTGCTCTGGCTGAAGCCCTTTCCAGAATACCCGATAAAGAGCAATTAAAATAGGAAGCTGGATTAATAAAGGCAGGCATCCGGAAAAAGGGTTAATTTTTTCTTTTTGATAAAGTTCCATGGTGGCCCGAACCTGTTTTTCTTTATCGTCTTTATGTTTTCTCTGGACCTCTGTAATCTTGGGCTGAAGAACAGACAAAGCTTTTTGCGAGCGAAAAGCTTGGCTGCCCAGCGGATAAAAAATAAGTTTGATTAAGACCGTCAATACAATAACTGCTATTCCAAAATCATGACCGGGTAAAAAAATGTAAAGAAATACCAGGCCGTTGAACAATGGCTGATATAATATTGTGTTAAAAATACTGATTAATAAGTTCATAGTTTACGGCAGATCTACTCCGCCCGGGGACCAAGGCTGACATCTAAGTATTCTTTTCCCTGCCAACCAAATACCTTTAATCAATCCATATTTTTCAATCGTCTGGAAAGAATATTCTGAACAGCTCGGATAAAATCGGCAGTTCTTTCCGAAATTTGGCGAAATGAAATATTGATAAAATTTAATAAGTTTAAGGATTAAATTCTTGACCATTTTTTATTAATTTTGCCTTTTTAAAAAGTTTATTTATTGTTTCTTCAATCTCCCAAAAACCTTTTGTCTCCAGTCCCGGCAGAGCGAAAAAAACTATATCTGCACCCGTTTTGATTTTGGGTATTTTTGGTTTTATTATTCCCCTTATCCTTCTTTTAATTTTATTGCGAACGGTGGCTCTTTTTGAAATTTTTCGGGAAACTATAATCCCGAAACGGCACTCCTTAGATTTGTTGGAAACAAATCTTAAAATTAAAAAATCTTCCTTGAATCCCTTTCCCTTTTTAAAAACCGCTCTGAAATCATTCTTTCTTGTCAAACGATTTACTTTTAATAACATAGATTATACGGTTAATCTCTGTCTTTTTTTTCTTCTTCTCCTGACCAAAACCCCCCTCCCTCCCTTGGTTCTTTGTCTCTTTATAAATCCGTGGCTATGTTTTCTCTTTTTTTTCTTTGGTTGGTAAGTAATAGACATTCTAACTTTAATTGTATCCAAATTTTTTTTAAAGTCAATTTTATTTTGACGGCGGATATCATAAGATGTACTCTCTAATCAATTCAGTAACAAAAATCTCTAAAGCGAGGCAGGATGTGAAGGGAGCACTTCGCAGCCGAGCCGTGCAGGAATTTTGTATTTTGTTAAAACCTTGTGAAGCTCGGCGAGAAATAGCAGCGGCTGAAAAGGAATTCTGTCTTTTCACTTTAGCCGACTGCGTGCTCCCTGAACAGTTTGCCGAGCGATAATTGTTACCAACTTGGTTAGCAATTATACATAAGAGATTCCACAATTTATCCCCAACTTATTAACAAAAACTGGTTTTTATCGCCAGTTTACATTGTCTTGACCTTGAGTATAATATGGTATTGAGGTCAATATCTTGTTTTAGTAGAATTATTAATTTAACCTTTTTTCTTTTATGACAACAGAGGAACTCTGGCGGGCAGTTCTTGCCCAGATTCAATTGGATATTTCGCCAGCCAACTTCGCTACTTGGTTTAAAAACACCGGCATTGTTAATTTAAAAGAAGGGGAGGCGGTAGTTTCTGTTCCTAATTCTTTTGCCAAAGAATGGTTAGAGCAAAAATATAATAAAAATATTTTTAAAATTCTGCGCGGTCTAAACGATGAAATAAAAGAGGTAAGGTATATTCTTGGCAAACAAGATTTAAAAACTTTAAAGAAAGAAAAAATTCCCTTGCCCGTCGTTGATCAGCTTGAATTCCCTGAATTCAAGATTAGCAAAGAAACCAACCTTAATCCTCGTTACACTTTTGAAAATTTTGTTGTAGGTCCCTTTAATGAACTGCCCCATGCCGCGGCCCAGGCTGTCTCCAAAAATCCTGGCTCTGTTTATAATCCTTTATTTGTTTACGGCGGAGTGGGTTTGGGTAAAACTCACCTTTTGCAAGCCATAGGAAACGATGTTGTCAAAAATTTTTCCGAAAAGAAAGTAAGATATATCCCGGCTGAAAAATTTACTTCAGGCGTCATCACTTCAATAAGAAACCATGAAATGGAAGCCTTCAAGTCTCAGTATCGCCAGATTGATGTTTTAATTATTGATGACATCCAGTTTTTAGCCGGCAAAGAGAAGACTCAAGAAGAATTTTTTCACACCTTCAATGCTCTTTACGAAAAAAACAAACAAATCATTCTTTCTTCCGATCGGCCGCCAAAAACTATTCCTGCCCTCGCCGAAAGACTGAGGTCAAGGTTTGAAGGAGGAATGATTGCCGATATCAGTGCTCCTGATTTTGAAACCAGAGTAGCAATTTTGAAAACCAAATCCAGAGAAAGAGACATAGAGTTCCCAGACGACATTCTTCATTATATTGCTTCTAATATCCAAAGGAATATCAGAGAGCTGGAAGGGGCGCTTAACAGATTAGTCGCTTACCAAAAGATAGACAGCCGTCCGGCGGATCTGGAAACGGCCAAAAATCTGCTCAAATCCATAACCTTTTCTCCGCCAAAAGTAACAAGTCCCAAAAAAATAATCCAGGTCGTGGCTGAATTTTATGACCTGAAAGAAAGAGAGGTCTTGACTGCTTCTCGGAAAAAAGAAATAGTCTACCCCCGGCAGATAGCAATGTATTTGTTGCGTGAAGAATTAAAAAGTTCTTACCCTTTCATTGGTAGAAAATTTCAAGGAAAAGACCATACCACCGCTATTCATTCCTGTGAAAAGATTACCAAAGAACTACAAGTAAACGAGAAGTTGCGGGAAGAAATTGTTTTAATAAAGCAAAGGATTTATAGCCCTTAGCTTCTTGTTCATTTACCCGAGCGGGCGATGAGGATTTCGTCCTCATCTTCACCTTCGCCTCCTTTGGAAGCTCGGTAAGCGAAGGGGAAAGAAGAGGATTTATCCTCTTCGCCCTTAGGGGACAAAGAGTTGAGAGAACACAGAACAATCTTTTCTCAAAAAAAACACCTTTTTTGTCCACAAAAAATCCTCAACTTTTTCCATTTTCATTTTTCTCTTATTTTACCTTTTAAAAAATCAAGCTTACACTCCTTAATAACAATAAATAAATATATAAATAGATTAATTAAATTATGAAATTATTAGTTTTACAAGAAAAACTAAAAGAAGGATTAAACGTAATCGAAAGAATTGTGTCAAAATCTCTTTCTTTGCCTGTTTTAAATAATGTTTTAATAAGGGCGGATAAAAATTTCCTTAATTTAGTAGCGACCAACTTGGAAATAGGAATAAATTGGTGGACGCTGGCTAAGGTTGAAAAAAAAGGAGAAATTGCCGTTCCCGTTTCCCTTCTTTCTGGTCTTTCCTCTCTTTTGCCCAAAAAACAAATAAGTCTTCAAGTAGAGGACAGCTTTTTAACGGTTGAGTGTGACGGTTTCAAAACTCAAATTAAAGGGATTTCCTCTGAAGAATTTCCTATTATTCCTGAGGTCTCAAAAGAAGACTATATTGAACTGGACTCTGCTGTTTTTTGCCGGGGATTAGAACAGGTGACAGACATTGCCGTAATTTCGCAGGCGCGCCCTGAAATTTCCGGGATATATTTTAGTTTTTTTAAAAATGTTATTAAAATAGCGGCCACCGATTCTTTCAGGCTTGGAGAAAAAACATTTTTTCTTGAAAAAATAGGCAGTGCTCCAAAAGTTTTTGACAAAGAAATCTCTTTTATTCTTCCTCAAAAAACGGCCAGAGAAATAATTAACATTTTTGGCGAAAAACAGGGGAAAATCAAAATTTATTTCTCGCCAAACCAAATTCTTCTTGAGAGTCAAATGGCAGAGACTCAGCATCCTCAAGTCCAGCTTGTATCTCGGCTGATTGAAGGAGAATACCCGGGTTATCAGGAAATTATTCCCAAAAAATGCGAAACGCAGATTATTCTCAACCGGAGCGAGTTTTTAAATCAAATAAAAATAGCTGCTCTTTTCAGCGGCAAAATAAGCGAAATAAAATTCAAGGTTGATGTTAAAAAATCAGGCATAGAAATTTTCAGTCAGAATTCGGACATCGGCGAACATCGTTCATTTTTGGCAGGGAAGGTAAAAGGAGAACCTTTGGAAATTTCTTTTAACCATCGATTCTTAACCGACGGACTTTTGAACGTCAAAAGTTCGGAAGTGATTTTTGAGCTGAGTAAAGAAGAAGGCCCGGCAGTTTTGAAGCCGGTCGGAGACCAGAGCTACCTATACGTGGCGATGCCCATCAAAGCGAGTTGATTAAACCTTTCACCATTTTTACAATTTCTTTGTTTTCAATTACCAGCGCCAAGGGTTTTCCAAAAAAGGGCAGATAGATAAGTTTGTCGTAGATGATTAGGGCTCCGGGAAAATCTTTTTTGTTTTTAATTTCTTTTAATTTTAAACGGCCCAATCTTTTTTTAATTTCCGGGAGTTTTTTTCGCCACAGGTTAAGAGATTGCGGTCTGTTGGTTACAAATAAAATTTCATTGGTTTGGCTTTGGGAAAAATCATTGATCAAGGCCTTTAATCCTTCCTTGTCTTCATATGCCCTGATTTCCGATTGATTCTTTAGATAATATTTTGAGCGCAGGGTAGAAATTATTCTGATAAACTCCCTTTCTTTTTCTTCAACTTCTCTTTTTTGAATTCTTAAGATGCCTAAAATTCTCTCCGGAGACTGAACGGCAAATAATCTTTTTTCTTTTTGCTTTTTTCCTTTTGGGGTTTCGGCAAATAACCCTTTTCTCTCCAAGCCCTTAATAATTTCATAAGCGGTGGGTCTCGTAATTTTCGCCATTTCGGCGATTTTTTTAACCGAACTCGGCCCCAATTCTAAACCGGCTAAATAAACCCTGACCTCTTTTTCAGTTAATCCTAATTTTCTTAATTCCAGCTCAATAGGTGGAGTTACCATATTTTGAGCATACCAGAAATTGAAGAAAAAATGAAGTTGTTGTAAAATTAATTAAAACCTATGAAAAGAATACCCTTAATTATTTTTTCTACAATTTTAATCCTTATTCCTTTAGCATCTCTGGCCGCGGGTTTAGTTCCCTGTGGCGGCGACGGAGAACCAAGGTGCCAACTCTGCCATTTCTTTGTATTGTTCAAAAATGTCGTTGATTTTCTTTTAACAAAGATTATTCCTCCTTTGGCGATTTTAATGCTCGCCATTGGCGGCTTTATGTATGTTTTTGCCTATCTCAGTCCTTCGCAAGCTTTAGGAGGCGGAAGCGGCGGACCGGCCCTATTGTCTCAAGCTAAACAATTAATCATTTCAGTCATATTCGGTCTCTTGATCATCTTTGCGGCCTGGCTTATTGTTAACTTCTTTTTTCAGATGATTGGCGTGGCTGACTGGACCGGGCTAAAAGCCGGCTGGTGGAAAATAGATTGCCCGACAACGACCTCTCAATCTCAATCACAAACTGGAACGATAAACACGACTGATCTTAAAAGCGTTTTAGCTAAAGCCAATACTGATTATTTTTCGAATCCTGGCAAATCCGTATTAAGTAAAGAAGAGCTAAGAGATTTAACGGATCTTTATTCGTCTTCATCGGCCGGCGCAGCTGATTTATCAAAGACAGGTTCTTTTTCTGGCGAAAAGCTGGCTGATATCTACAATAAAGCCAATGGAATTGATTCTAATAGCTTAGGGCAAAGCAGCGCTTCAGAGAGATTGTTGTCTGGAATGCAGCAAAGTCAGGAATTTAGCAGCGGAGCAGCAAAAAACAACATTGGATTTATGTCTAATTTGGCCAATGCGCTTGATTTTAACCGAGGTTTAGTTGCTGCAAACCAGGGGGTGCCGCTTTCTTCTTCGGGCAGTTCGGTTTCTCCTGAAGTTTCAATTGCCGATATAGACGAAAGGACTCAGACTGGAGACGGAACAACGATTGTCTCTGGTAGAACCGCTGACGGCTTAAGGGCGGTCAGCATGACGCGAGACAATGTCACGGTTATTAGCGCTACGAATGCCACCGGAGACCTGGTCAAAATGAGCATTATTGATCAGTTGGGCAATGTTCAAAATTTAACAGGAAGTTTTAACAAGGATGGCAGTGTTTTTTTGACCGCCAACGGAACGCAAAATTTCAGCGGCAATATAAGTGCCGGCAATTTCGCAAATATTACTATCGCGATGTCGTCACTTACAGGACAGAGATCCGACATAAGAAATCTCTTCGGTACGGGATATTCTTTGAGCCAAGGAAATGTTAACAGCTTATTTCAAGCCGCAATGGGCTTTGAAGACGCGATGTTTATTGGTTTAACCAATCCTTCTCAATCAATTATAAATTCAGCCCAAATGCATAATATGTCGGCGGCGCAGATGTCTTCATTATATAACAATATCATTCTGGGCAACATGGATTTTATCGCGTCCCAGTCCGCTGGCGGTTCATTTGCTTCTCCAAGCGCGTTGTCTTCTGTGTATAGTCAAGTAATAGGAGAAGCAATTGATATATCGAGTTTGACTGGCAGTAGCCAAGGGTTTATGCAGAACAGCATTTCGGCATTCCAGAACTTAATGAACAGTGGGTCGTACGGGAATATGTTAAACACTCCGCAAGGACAGGAGGTTCTTTACGCGATACAGGAAGTCCAAATTAGCGCTCATAACTCTGCCGATGGCACTCCTGATCCAGCTTTGGTTGATAGAGCGATGACAGAATTTAACGATTTAACCATGGAGCCGGAATATCAAGAGGTCATCAATTCATCGGAAATGTCCAACACTATAAACAACTCGGTTCCAGCAGATCAGGTATACGATGACTTCTGGGGTACAATTGACGATTCTGGAGAAGTGACAAATCCGTGGTATAATGCGGCGCCTGGTACCACGGATATTATGCCGAATGTGCAGATTCTTGACCCTGAAGCACAATTTTCGCTTGATCCGTATTCGCCATTTTATAACCCTGAGCAATGGACAATTGAAGTTGAAGGCAAGCCGGTAACGATGCCGATAGTAGAAGAAGTTCAGCCCGGCGCGATTTACTCTGATATTAATGGGCAGTGGGAAGTTTCTTATCCTGAACAAGTAGAAGAAGACGTTTACAATTATTGTTGGCCGGACTGCGAGAGCGTTTATGATAGCGGAAATACTGAAAATTATGATTACAGCACAGGGAACACCGATTATTATAATGATTACAGCGACTATTCAGATTACGGCAGTCAGACAGACTACGGAAACGAATCCTACGATTATAGCGATGGTGGTTGGTAATTAATTTCAAAACATTATGTCATACGAAACAACATTTGTTCAAAGTTCTACAAAAAAAAGAAAATTATTGATTTGGCTGATTATTGTCTTGATTATAGTCGCCGTTGGGCTGACAGCGTGGTTTTTATATCAAAAGAACTTCGGCTGGTCAACTTATAGCAACTCAAAATACGGTTACTCTCTGCGTTATCCCAGCAAATGGGCTCTTGATGCGACTTACGCCGAAAAAGATTTTGTCAATGGCGTTGGCAGCGAGCTGATAATTTCTAATTACAAAAACCCCTTAGCTCAATTAGAATCGAAAAATCCGCCAGCCGATTTAGTGGCTGTGAAAATCGCTGTCTATAAGGTGGATGCTTCAACCACACTTAGCGAATTCGTCAGAAGCAAAGTTATTTTTCTTCTTCGCGATGACGCTGATTTTGTAAAACATAAAACTTCTCTCGCAGGGCTTGAAGGCGAACAATTGGTTTACATCCAATCTGGAGAAAAAGGCGGTATCCTCTCTGTCAAAACCGTCGTAAAAAAAGACACTAATATATTTGTTTTATCGCTCAATTCTTTCAAGCAGGACTTGTCAGGGAAAGATAAATATAAGTTACCTGATGCGCTTGCCGATGTTCACAGCGCTATTTTAAATTCATTTCAACTGAAATAAAACAATAACTTCTATTTCATCACAATGAAAAAAGGGCAAGCTTTTGAGCTTGCCCTTTACTTTTGATTCAATACCCTCTCGGCGGTATTGTTTATGGGGAATGAAGGATTGGCAGGATGGGGAGCAGTTGGCTTGAAGATGGGGAGGAAATGGAAATAATTACTAACTCTCCGCTGCCGGTGTTTTTTATAGAGCAGACATTAGCTCTGGAGTTAAAGTAAATATTGCCTGTTTTCAGTTCAACCCATTTTTCCAATTTTTTGCCGACAACCCGTTTTTGACTGATCAATATCCGTCCTTCCCCCTTGATCGTATATACGATCTCGTCATCGGTCAGGTAAAAAAGAAACTTGAATTCGGCTCCTTCTGCGACCCTGATGATTAGAAGGGCCATGGCTCGACCCTCAGCGATCTTAATCGTTTGTGCTTCTTCGCCAGCTTTCAGCGGATTTGCTTTTAAAACGTCATCAACGGTAGTAAGGATCTGGTCTGTCGTCTTTGCCTGTGTTTCCGCCTGAGCGAACGTGCAGAAAATAAAGAAACCCATAACGACTCCACAAATAGCTATACTTTTCTTGGATAACATGGCAATCACCTCCTTTCTTTTTTATTGTTATAACAGCCATCTATAAATTTATCGATAAGTATCCAAACATTTGGTACAATATTATTAGCAAAGAGCTATAAAAAAAGATAGCATATTTCAGCTATTTTATCAAGAGAGGTGTTGGCTGCGGGAGGGTGTTTAATCCTTGGTAAAGAATTATACGATAAGATGCAATGGCTAGGTTTTTCTGACAAAGAAAATTTGTTAATGGTTGACCCTAAGAATATCTCTGGATTTCAGGAGGTATTAGAGGTGGCACTAAAAGAAGATAAGTTCAGAGAGAGCCTTAAGCAAAAGGCTCGTCAACTTTCAGAAAAAGTAGAACATTTCGATAGATATATCGATGGCATAATTCAGCTATATGAGGAGGTGTTGAATAGCTCATCGTAGGAAAATCTAATCCCTGTGCGATTATAGAAATCGCACAGGGATTTTCATTTGCTGAATTGGCCGGAAAATGTATAATTAAAATATGACAAAATATCCTAAAATAAAATTTATTTATAGTTTTCCTTACGATAGGTTACTGACCAACTACGAAAATAAGACTTTTGAGGAAAAACAGGAAAAAGAAATAAAACAATATATCAAAAAACTCCAGACTAGATGGAATAAAATTAATGGCTCAGTGTGCCGAACTTTAGAAAAAATAGTTGGAAACAAATGGCGAGAAAGAGAGATAAAATGCTATGTGGTCAAATATTGCAAATACAACGGAGTTTCTAGTCCCTTGACCATAAAATTGGACACAGATACCGATTACGTTATCGATACTTTAATTCACGAATTAATCCATATTCTCGTTTCTCATAATTTTAAAAAATATAAAAAAATAGAACAGAAATTAAAAAAGCAATTTCCAAAAGAAAATCAAAAAATAATTCTCCATATTTATATAAATTTCCTTGAGCTTGAGGTATTAAAGAAAATATTTGAGCCTGATTTTATTGATAAAATTATCAAAAGAACGCTAAATTTTAAAGGAATTGGGAAAGCTTACAAGGTTGTTTTAAATAAATGGGATACCTTAGAAAAATTATTTAAGTAAAATTAAAATTCAACTTTAAAAAAACAAAAAGAGCAGGCGTAAAAAACTGCTCTTTTTGTTTTTTGTCAGAAGTTACTTTGCAAACGATAAATTCAATTTTAACCTGAAAATTGAGGAAAATCGGCCGAAAGGGCGATTTTTGTCGGTAAACCAAACTTTTACGCTCTTTTTTTATATGTTAGTATAAGCTAAGTGAGGAACTTAATCTTATGATAATTTTTACCCGCCATTCTCTATTAAAGTTAAAACAAAGAGGAATTTCAAAAATCTCGGTAAGAGAAACCGTAAACGCACCGGGTTATAAAATCCATAGCTATTCACACAGAATAATTGCTTACAGAAAATTTGACAAATTATATCTAAAAGTGATATATAAAATAGAGAACAGCAATATTATTATAATTACACAACATTGGGAAGAAAGACCAAAATTCATTAAATAATTTTAAATCTATGGAAATTACTTATGACCCCAAAGCTGATGCCTTAAATCTCACTTTCAAAAAAGGCAAGGTGGCAAAAACTGTGGAGATTGCTCCAGAGATTAATTTAGATTTGGATAAAAATGGAAAACCTCTCTATTTAGAAATAATTGGGGCTAGTGAGAAAATCGGCGAGAGAAGGGTCAACGAAATCTTGATGAGAAATCTCGTTCCGGCCGCGGGCTAATTCCAGTTTTCGATAAGATGAGAAAAATCCTCGGAGGTTTTCCGAGGTTTTTTATTTTGTCGGGAGGTGCTTTACAAATGATAGCTTCAATTTTAACCTGAAAATTGAAGAAAATCGCCCGAAAGGGCGATTTTTGTCGGCACTTAACAAAAGAGGCTAATTTCGTTAGGCTAAATTAGATTAAGGAGGGTAATAAAATTGTACACTAACAATTAAATAAGGATAGAAAACAAAAAAGAAAGGAGTGAGAGAAAATGCAAAAAGTTAATAGTTTGACAGGAAAGTACGGAGATAAAACAACAGAACGATATTGGTTTTCGGTACAACTTAAGCCCGTAGGAAGCACATGCAATTTAAGGTGCAAGTATTGTTATGCAGAACCTTGGTTAGCCTCTGGAAATGTTATGTCTTATGAGACACTTGAATGTATAGTTAGAAAATGTCTACAGAGTTCTCCTTGTCCAACTTTTAGTTGGCACGGTGGAGAGCCGACTCTTGCTGGATACGATTTTTTCCAATGTGCTATAAAATTAATGGAAAAATATCAACGACCTAACCAGAAAGTAAGGAATTTAATCCAGACTAATGCTACAAAAATTACGCCAGAGTTAGCCGGATTATTTAAGGAATGTGAATTTGGAGTAAGCGTTAGTTTAGATGGTCCGGAGCATATACATGGGACCAATCGAATACTGATAAATGGAAAAAATTCATTTTCTGAGGTAATACGAGGAGTCAAAATCCTTAGAGAAATTGAAATTGACCCTTCTGTTATTTGTACTGTCTCGAGAGAAACGTTGCCTTTTGCGACAGAAACCTTTAATTTTCTGATTTCCCAAGGTTTTAAAAGAATCAAATATAGCCCAGTATTTGATTCGGTAAAAGATGAGTTTAGCATTACAAGCAATGAATGGTTTGGATATTTAAAGACAGTATTTTATCAATGGTTTGAAATTGGAGATTCCACTATTCAGGTACGAGATTTAGACGAGGTGATTGTATGGTTATCAGAAAAATCCCTAAACCTGTGTTCGACCGACAGAACTTGTTTGCATTGGGTTTCAATTAATCCCAAAGGAGAGATTTACCCATGCGAATATCTAAAGGAGCAGTACTATTATGCGAATATCAGTCAAACAGAGATTGAAGATGTTGTTTTTACTCCCGCATTCCAAGAGTTTAAAAAGATTTGTGAAGTTGTTCCTTTAAAATGCCGGCGATGTAAATTTTTTGAATTATGCGGTAATGGTTGCCCAGCAACAAGAGTAAAAGATGGAAAAATTTCGCCCGATGGTGTTTACGCTTTTTGCGAAGAAAGACAGATGCTCTTTTATGAAATCAAAAAGGTCTTTGATGCCACTTTGAAAGGAGGTGATGAGCAATGAAGAAGCGAGAGTTTGTCTTGGCAGTACTCGCCAAGGTGTCGGAAGAGATGGAGAATCTGAAGCCCGATGACTGGCGAGGGCTACTTTACAACTGGATAAAGTGTTGAAGTAGCCGATTCATGATGGTGTTGCGGAAGATTTCTTCTCAAAAATATCTTCCGCAACACCACTTTTTTAATGGCAAGCACTTAGTGGGTCAGAGAAAAACTGGATTACGTTTTTTAAATTTGATAAACTAAAATCAATTAGACTAGAAAGGAGACTAAAGATGGGAAAAGAAACAAACCTGCAAAAAATTTGGGATGAAATGTCGTCATATTACCAAAAAAAATATGGTGGCTCTCTAATGTTTTACGAAAAGACAATTCATCTAAATCTTTTCGGAAATTTAAAAAGCAAAAAGCTTCTTGATATTGGTTGCGGTGGTGGACAGACTTCCATCTTCTTTACTGAACAAGGAGCTCTAGTTACAGGAGTTGATTTGTCGAAGAAACAAATAGATTTTGCAAGGGTCTTGGCAAAGAGAAAGGGAATAGAAAAAATCTCGTTTCACCAAGGTAATATGGAAGATCTATCTGTATTTGAGGATTGCAGTTTCGATTTGGTTAACTCCAGTCACACCATTCATTATGTCGAAAACTTGCAGAAGTGTTTTGACGAGATAATCCGAGTACTTAAACCAAAAGGGAAATTTGTTTTTAGCGTTTCGCATCCTTTAAATCACATTGTTGAGACAGAGAATAATCAGCTTGTAGTAAGGCGAAGTTATTTTAAGAAAGGGAAATACGAGTGGAATTGGGAATATCCAGAGGAGGGACTAAAATATCCTATGTACCTGCTTATAAGGAAAGTGGATGATTATTTTGTTGCTTTAAGGAAATCAGGTTTCGTCGTGGAAGACTTGCTTGAACCTAAGACTGATTTGGATAAAAATAGTCCTTGGCATAACCAATCAGAGCCACAAGAAGAATTAGTCCCTGGTGTCCTGATTTTTGGGGCACGGAAGTAAAGAGCAGACATCGTTAAGATTTCTGCTCTTTTTATTTTAAATTATGTTCCAAATTTCTAATATAACCAAAAAAGATTTTCTAGAAATACTTGATCTTCTTAAAAAGTGTAATTTAGATTTTCAACGGAATATATCCGATTTAGAAAAAGCTCAAAAAATAAGCGATATATTTTTAGTCTGTAAAAATGAAAGAAAGAATGTAATCGGTACTGTAAGAGCAATTTTCGATGGTTGCTATTGCATGCTTTTTGATTTAGCAGTTGAGTCAGAATTCCGTAATCAAGGAATTGGAGAACTTTTAATGCGAGAGGCAGAAAAAAGATTAAAAAAACAAGGAGCAAAGTATGTTTTCTTAAATTCAACTGATGAAGCAGTAAAATTCTATGAAAAAATAGGCTACACTAAACCAAAAACAAATCCGATGATCAAAAATTTTAAGAAGAATATAAAATATAATTTATTGTAGTGATAAAAAAGCCGCCATTTTTTATTTTTGTCAGAGGTTGCTTTACAAACGATAAGTTAAATTTTAACCTGAAAAATGCCGAAATTCTGACCTGTGGACAACTTTTGTCAGAAAGTCTTAACTCCCTTTTTATTTTAAATACTTGACTAACTAAATTGATCTGATAAGATAAACTTAGTGCTGATTTAGGATTTAATTAATATGCCAATCGTTCTTCAAGAGAAAAAAATTGAAAAAATAGTAGAAAGAGTTACTCTTAGAATATTGAAAAGAGTATTAAAGAATTTTGATGAATTCGCTCTTTTGGCCCAAAAAGGAAAAAGCTTTGACTTCCTTTTTGAAGAGCCTGATTTATATTCAAAAAAAGATTTATTTTTGACTCCTAAAAGAAAGTCCTAAATTTTTATGAAAAAGGGCGATATGGTTCTGGTTTATTTCCCCTTTACCGATTTTGAAAACGCTAAATTACGGCCGGCAGCAGTTTTAATTCCTGAAAATAAATATGGCGATATTTGTTTAGCATTTATTACTTCGAAAGCGATTGAAGATGATATTGACAATCTTGTTATTAATCAGGAAGAAAAAGATTTTAGTAAAACTGGTCTTAAAGTAAGTTCTACGATAAAGGTAGGGAAGATTGCCACACTTCATAAAGATTTAATTGCTGGTAAAATTGGAGCACTTTCTAAAAAACACATCAAGAAGCTTAATGAAATTTTAAAGAAAATCTTTCAGATAGAAGATAGATAGATCAATTCTTCCGATGTCTGCCCGCCGAAGCGTTAGATGAGGCGGACTTTTTTTGTCAGCAATTACTTTACAGACGAAAATCCTATTTTTAACCTAAAATTAAAGAAAATCGCCCGAAAGGGCGATTTTTGTCAACAACTCTTGACAAAAGGTTTTGGGTTGCTATAATGTAGCCAGCGCTGAAAATTTTTCAGCATTTTAAAAATTCATATGGAAAGGAAAAGAAAAAATGAAAAACAGAATTTTTTGAGAAGAGTGAATCTAAACGACAAAGAAGAATTACAAAAAATTGCTGAAGAATACCTTGTGCCTCTTTATGGGGACCAAGAAAAGGCATTACGAGGGTGGCTGACTGGAGACGATTATAAGACTTCTTGGGTAGCAGTTGATGAAAAGGGCAAAATAATGGGATTACTCGTGATTTCAGATAAACCATCAAGAGAGTACGTTAAAATTTCTACCCTGCTTGTGTTAAGACAATTCCAAGACAGGAGGACAGGGCGTTTATTGTTAAAAAGAGCTATTGAATACTTAAGATATTCAAAAAAGAATAAGATGATAGTTACAGTTTCAGAGAATGTACCGGATTCTTTGGTCTTCTTTTTGCGGAATAAATTTGATATAATAGCAAAGAAAGTCGGAAGATATAAACCAGGAATTGTAGGATTTATTCTACAGTGCCAAAAGCAAAAGGAGGATTAAAATTATGAATGGCGAAAAAACAAGTCACATGAAACAGATGTGGATTAAACGTCCATATTTCCAGTTAATTAAATCTGGTAAGAAAACGCTGGAAGGCAGAATAGGTTATCCAAGTATGTCGCGAATCAAAAAAGGTGATGATGTTTTGTTACAGACGGGGGGAGATGAGGTAAAGATAAAGATTATCGATGTTAGAAAATATGAAAGCTTCAGAGAGGCACTTGAAAAGGAAGAGATTGCTCAGTTGTTGCCTGATATAAAATCGGAAAATGCTTTAGAGCTTTACGAACGGATCTATCCACAATGGAAGGTGGAGCAATATGGTGGCGTATTAATCTTTGAATTGAGAGTGATGGAGAAATAAAGTAAAAGGATGTTTTAGAGGTCAGAGCAGTATAAAATCAGCGCTGAAATTTTTTCAGCATTTTAAAAATTTATATGGAAAGAAAATAAAACTTGATTTTTTAACAACAAACTAATTGATTGAAAACCAAAATTTATATGGAAAGGAGGAAAAGAGATGAAAAGATTTGTGTTTTTGATTCATCCACGTGAAATTATTGACTTTGGAAGACGAGTTGGTCGAATGATCGGAATAGGAGAAAACTTAGGAATGAGAATTATACCAAAACGCCCATCCGAATGGTTAATTAAGCACCTTCATGGAAGATTAGGTTTTACCGTCTGTTCTTATTTCGACGTTTTTGGGAAAGCTGAAGGAATTATTATTGCTGTATTGTTAACCGGTAAACAAATGGTATCTCTGCCTTTACCTTTTGTTAGACAACGGATATTAGATGCTGTTTTATATGCTCAAGACCATATGGGTGTAGAAGGAATAGGATTAGGAGCTTACACCGCGCCTTTAACTTCAGCTGGACGATGGCTGGCTAATCATCCGGCAGTGGACATATGGATAACTCATGGTGATTCGTATGCAGCTATTTTAGCTTTAGATGGTATAAAAAAAGTTGCCGATCTAAAAAATTTAGATCTTAAAACAGCTAAGATAGCTATAGTCGGAGCTTATGGATTAATTGGCGAAGCTCTCTCTGAAACATTAATTAAAAAATCAGAGTTATGTGATCGATTAACTCTGATTGGGAGAAAAAAAGAGAGGTTTGGTCGATTATTGAGAAAGGTTGGCGGTAGTCTGAATGGAACCAAAATTTCCGATAATCTTTTTGATGCACGAGAAGCTGATCTAATCATCGCTGCCACAACCGGAGAAACGGCTATTCTTAAATCCGAGCATCTTAAACGTGGGGCCATTGTTTATGACATTTCCCAGCCGATTAATCTTCAGTTTGATGTCTGTGCTGAGCGTTCTGATATCACTAGGGTGGATGGAACTTATGCGCAGATTAATGGAATCAAACTTAATTTCGAAATGGGACCGCCAAAAGGAGTTACTTTTGCATGTCTAGTTGAAACCATCATGCAGACGTTAGTAGGAGATAAACATCACCATGTTGGCCATATTGAATTAGAGCACATGAAGCGAACTGCTGAATGGGCGCAACAATTTGGTTTTTCTCACGCTCCTCTAACCAATTTTTCTCAACCTCTTACTTCTATACTTGGGGAGGCAAAAGAGAGAAAAACAAAAAAGCATCCTTTCAAAGAAGCTTTGGCAGCTTTGAAAACGCTATTTTAGGAGGGGAAACTGTCTCTACTTATAACTGTAGATTTCCCCTCTTTTCTTTTGAGAAAGAAAATAAACAAGTTCATTACAAACAATATTAGGTAGGGAGGAAGACGACATGAAAAACAAGAAAAGAACAGAAGTTATTATTGTCGGCTCTGGAGCCGGAGGAGCAACCTTGGCAAAAGAACTAACTAAACAGGGAAGAAAAGTCATTGTTATTGAGAAAGGACGTCGAATAGAAAACCTAGGAACGATAAGAGCAGGTTTAAAATTCTACGATCGATTTAGTCTTTTAAAATCAAAAGAAGGAACCATTTTATACAGAACCATTATGGTTGGTGGAACTACAGTTGTTTCTTGCGGTAATGCTGTCAGAACTCTCCAGAAAGAATTTTCCGATTTAGGAATCAACCTGGAAGAAGAATTTATTGAGACAGAAAGAGAGCTTAATGTAGGTCTTTTACCAGAGAAAAGAATTATCGGTGGGTCTCGAAAGATTCTTGAAGCTGCCCAAGAGTTGGGTTATAAAATGGAACCGATGCCTAAATTTGTCAAAGCGATAGAATGTAAATCTTGTGGTAACTGTGTTTTAGGATGTCAATTTAATGCCAAATGGACAGCTGTTGATTATTTAGAACAGGCCTTAGAGAATAATGCTTCAAAAATATCATTGATTACCCAAACAGAGGTAACCGGAGTATTAATCTCTAATGGAAAGCCATAGGAGTAAAAGGATTAGGACCGGATGGCCCTATGGAGATTATCGGTAATGTAGTGATTCTGGCAGCTGGTGGTATTGGCACACCAATCATTCTTCAAAAATCAGGCCTTTCCGCCGGTAAAAACTTCTTTTGTGATTTATTCAATGTTATTTATGGGGCGACTGAAGATATTAGTCAATTAAAAGGAATGAATATGTCTGTGGTAGATACTGAATTTCATGATTCTAAAGGATTCATCTTGTCTTCTTTTGTGGACCCTTCATTGACGTTTATGTTGGGATTTGGCTGGAGATTTCTAATAGATAAATTACCTCGGAAAAAAACTTTAGGCATTATGACCAAAATAACAGATGAGTCCATGGGAAGAATCTACTCTAATGGCAGAATTGAAAAACCGGTAACTGCTAATGATAATATTAAACTACAGGAAGGTGCTGCTATATCAAAAGAGATATTGATAAAAGCAGGAGTCAAACCGAAATCTATTTTCGTTACTCGTCCTAAAGGAGCTCATCCTGGAGGAACAGCCGCTATCGGAGAAGTTGTAAACAGGAATTTAGAGACAGCAATTAAAAATCTATTTGTCTGCGATGCCAGTGTTTTTCCTGTAGCGCCTGGATTGCCACCAATTCTGAGTATCGTAGCCCTAGCTAAGTGGTTGGTCAAAAGGCTACCATTATAGACATGCTAAAAGGGTTAAGAAATTACTGTCGAGTATTTCTTAGCCTTTTTTATTTGTGCTTGTCAATAAAATTTCAGAAGAGTAAAATAATAATATGAATCCCTTTGCTCTTTCTGGGTTATTAATCGGCATTTCCAGTCTTTTTTTTGGAATTTTTGTCTATCCAAAAGGCAGAGAAAATAGGGCAAATCGACTTTGGGCTCTTTTTTGTTTTTCTGTAGCTATTTGGGGATTTGGAGGTTATAAAGTAGGACTAAGCGTAGACTTGCCTGCAGCACTTTTTTGGTGGCGAATTACTTATATCGGAATAATCTTTATTCCTGTTCTTTTTTATCATTTTGTTTATATGTTTTTAGGACTCAAGAAGAAGAAGTTACTTTATTTGATCTATTTATTTGGCCTTTTCTTTTTAATCTTAGAATGGACACCTTGGGCTTATTTATTTTTTGGTCTATCTAATATGGGATTTCTTTTTTCTT
>Ga0210031_1000746_pt1 | contig 19422 bp, 21 predicted proteins | sample CryGeyCG2014_080_FD_185455 | JGI IMG/M metagenome (GOLD analysis project Ga0210031, IMG submission 185455) | Groundwater microbial communities from aquifer - Crystal Geyser CG03_land_8/20/14_0.80 (SPAdes) (version 2) | ecosystem: Environmental > Aquatic > Deep subsurface > Groundwater | place... | reverse complement strand
TTTGAAACAAAATCTTTTGAAGAATTAATAGATGCAATTATTAATTTTATCTTTTTGGTGGCTATAGTCATTGTTCCAATAATGATTCTTATTGCTGCTTTTTATTTTCTGACCTCAGGTGGAAATTCAGAAAAAGTAAATACAGCCAAAAAAATATTATTATTTACTTTTATCGGGTTGTTTATTGTTCTATTGGGAAAAGGGATAGTAGCTATAATCAAACAGGTTCTCGGAGGAGGAGGTCCTGCTGAAACTTGTGCTGATTATGGTGGATCTTGTGATCATGCTCCAGACTGTGCCGCTCCATGGCATTGTCTCTGCAGTGGTTGTTTAGATTGTACTGAAATGGGTGCCTTGTGTTGTTGTGTACCTTAATAAAGATAATTTAAATTTTTCCGCCAGACATAAAGCCGATGTGGCTTTTTATTTTTTAAAATTTATTGTAAAATAAGATTGAAATGTTAACTCCTGAAGAAAAAGAAAAATTAATTAAAAAGTATAAAATTCACGATTTTGACACTGGTTCGCCGGAAGTTCAAATTGCCTTATTAACCGAAGAAATAAGAAGGCTGCTTTTGCATTTAAAAAAACATCCGAAAGACTTTCACTCAAAGAGAGGATTATTAAAAATGGTTAGTAAAAGAAGAAGGTTTTTAAGTTATCTAAAAGAAGAGGACGAAAAAAGGTATAACAGTTTAATTAAAAAAATAGGACTGAAAAAGTAATATGGTTATCAAACATATCGGACAAAGAGTAGCGGTTTTAATTGACGTTCAAAATTTATATCACTCAGCCAAAAATCTTTATCGGGCCAGAGTGAATTTCCGAGAAATTCTAAAATTGGCTGTTTCAAAAAGAAATTTAATTCGGGCTTTTGCCTACGTTGTCAGAACAAAAACAGGTGAAGAAAAACCATTTTTTGATGCTTTAATAAAATTGGGAATCGAAACCAGAGTAAAAGATTTGCAAGAGTTTTATGGTGGTTTAAAAAAAGCTGATTGGGATGTCGGGATAGTCATTGACGCCATCAGGATTGCGCCTGGTATCGATACCTTAGTCTTGGCTTCGGGAGACGGTGATTTTATACCCCTAGTTGAATATTTAAAAAATCAAGGAAAAAGAGTTGAGGTCGTTGCCTTCGGGAGAACCGCCTCTTCTAAATTAAGAGAGTCGGCTGACGAATTTATTGATCTGGAAAAAGATCCCGAAAAATATTTGTTAAAAAAATAGCCCTACGAAATTACGAAAACGGTACGAAAATACGAAATCACGGGACCCTTTGTACGAAAATTTGGTTTCCGGCAAAAATATTTTTCGTACTTTCGCCCCGTAGCAGAGCGAAGCTCGCTACGGGGCAGCCCCGAAGTTCTACTTCTGGGGCGTAAAAATTTCGTAATTTCGTAGTAAATTATGAATTATAAATTAGATTTATCAGGCAAGGAATTAAAGGTGGAAATAAGTAATTTAGCTGAACAGGCCTCCGGTTCTTGTTTTGTCCGTTATGGTGATACCGAAGTTTTGGCTACGGTTGTTATGTCAAAATATGAACGGGAGGAAGATTTTTTCCCTTTAACGGTTGACTACGAAGAAAGATATTATGCGGCCGGAAAAATCTTGGGTTCGAGATATATTCGCCGAGAAAGTCGACCTTCTGACGAAGCCATTATCACCTCACGGCTCATTGACCGGACCATCAGACCACTTTTTCCGGAAATTTTGAAAAGAGAGACTCAGGTTATTGTCACCTGTCTCTCCTGGGATAGGGAAAATGATCCAGATATATTTGGTTTAATTGCTGCTTCCACTGCTTTATCGATATCTGAAATTCCTTGGTCAGGACCAATAGCAGTGGTCAGAATCGGTAGGTTAAACGATGAAATGATTATCAATCCAACTTATGAACAAAGGGAGAGGTCTGATTTAGATTTAGTCCTGGCCGGAGTTGAAAAAGAGGGCGATATTTTAATCAATATGATTGAGGCTGAGGGGACAGAAATACCTGAAGAGGTGATTTTAAAAGCAGTTGATTTTGGAAAACCCTATTTGAAAAAAATAATTGATTTTCAAAATCAAATCGTTAAAGAAGTTGGGAAAGAAAAGATTAAAATTGAAACCCTGCCCCAGGATTTGAAATTAGAAAAAGAGATGAAAGGATTTTTAGGAGAGAGGTTAGAAAAAGCAATTTTTCAGTCAAACAAAACTGAAAGGTTTGAAGATCTTAGTAGTTTAAAAGAAGAGTTAATTTCCTATGCTGAGGGAAAATATCCAGGGGAAGGGAAATATGCCCGAGATTTAGTCAAAGAGAATAAATCCTCTTTTCTACCTTCGCTTCCGCTTCGCGTAAGCTCGGTCTTTGAAAAAGAAATCAAAAGATTGGTTCATAAAAATATCATTTTGAAAGAAAGAAGGCCGGATGGCCGAAAATTAGATGAGTTGAGAGAAATTGGTTGCCAAGCCGGGCTCTTACCAAGAACCCATGGTTCCGGTCTTTTTTGTCGGGGTCAAACAAAAGCTCTTTCCATTTTAACCTTAGGAGCGCCGACAGATGTTAAACTTTTGCAGGGAATGGAGATTATTGGTGAAAAGAGATTTATGCATCATTATAATTTCCCTCCTTATTCTACCGGCGAGGTTAAACCAATCAGGGGACCGGGTCGAAGAGATATCGGCCACGGTATGCTTGTTGAAAAAGCCCTTCTACCACTTGTCCCCAGCTTTGAAGAATTCCCTTACACAATAAGAATTGTCACGGAAATTTTATCATCCAATGGCTCCACTTCAATGGCTTCTGTTTCCAGTTCTTCTTTGGCTTTGATGGATGCCGGAGTAAAAATAAAAAGACCGGCGGCCGGAATTTCCATTGGCTTGATTCAAAATAAAGATGGTCAGTACAAACTTTTAACCGATATCCAGGGACCGGAAGATCATTACGGCGATATGGATTTTAAAATAGCCGGCACCAGAAAAGGAATCACGGCAATCCAGATGGATGTTAAGATTGAAGGAATTACAAAAGAAATTTTCAAAGAGGTATTAGAAAGAGGGAAAAAAGCCCGGATTCAAATCTTGGAAAAGATGGAAGAAATTTTACCCGGACCCAGACCAGAACTCTCCCCTTTTGCCCCTCGAACCCTAACCCTGCAAATCAATCCAGAAAAAATCAGGGAGGTTATTGGGCCTGGTGGGAGGGTGATTAATGAAATAATCGCTGAATGCGGAGTTTCAATTGATGTCGAGGAAACGGGAAAAATTTTTGTCACTGCCGAAAAAGAAGAGGCGGTTAAAAAAGCCATCGCTTGGATAAAAAATATTACCAGAGAAATCAAGGTAGGGGAAGTTTTCCAGGGAAGGGTGAAAAGGATCTTGAATTTTGGGGCCTTTATTGAAATTTTGCCAGGGCAGGAGGGATTGTTACATATTTCCCGGTTAGGTCGAAGAGTCGAAAGGGTCGAAGACATTCTTAAAATTGGCGATGTTGTTCCGGTCGAGGTAATCTCAATTGACGAACAAGGAAGGATAAATTTATCAATGACCCTATGAAAATACGAAACCATTACGAAAGTACGAAAAAAAAGGTTATAACTCGCGAATATGCGCTAATTTAACCACAAATATCACTAATAATATTCGTGCAAATTCGTGCTCATATTCGTGTAAATTCGCGAGAGACAAATTATGCCAGAGAAAAAGGAGTTCTTAAAAAGAGGGGAGGTCAGGACAATGACGAAAGATATCGAAAGATTAAAAGAAGAGGAGGCAAAAAGAGAAAGAGAAAGAATTGCCGCTTTAAAAATTGAAGAAAAAAAGAAAGAAATCGAAAAAAGAGTAGCCGAGGAGAAAAAAGGAGCAGAGGTTCAAAAAGAAGAAGTCCCGGAAAAAAAGATTGGATTTAAATTGGAAAGAAAAGAAAAAAATGCCAGACAGGCATTGGAAAAAGAAAAAACGGAAATTGGAAAGAAGATTATAAGCTTACTCCAACAAAAAGATTTTTTTCAAAGAAGAAAAGAAGGATATCAAGAAGAGGCCGAAGAGCTAAAGAAAACATTGGAACCAATTTCGAGAAAAGAAAAAGAAATTAAAGAAAAAAAGGGAGAAATTGAAAAAAGGGAAAGAGAAGCCGCTTCTTTTACTGAAAAACAAGTGATTGAAAGAGAAAGATGGGGAGTGGAAAGAGAGAGAAAGGAAATTGAAGCAAAGAGGTGGGGCATAGAAGATAGAATTTTCGAGGCGGAAAAGAAAATAAAGGAAATGGAATTGGGATCAGAAAAAATCTCAAGCGAAATCAGGGAATGTAAAAAAAACCAAAAAAAAATCGAGGAAAGGGAAAAGGAAATTGAGTTAACAGAAAAAAAAGAAAAATTAAGAGAAGAGTTATCCACAATTTTAGCCGAGGGAGAACCTCTGAGGAGGGGATTAGAGGAACTTTCTCAAAAGAAAGAGGAACTGGGAAGAAATTTGGCTGAAATTTTGATTAAAGAAAAAGATGTTGAGCAGAAAATATCAGAGCTTGAGGAAAAAGAAGAAACGGCCAATTTAATTGAAAAAAGGGAAATTGAAAAAGAGAGGTGGAAAATGGATGAAGAAAGGGAGAAAATTGAAGAAAGGAAATGGCAATTGAACGAAGCGAAGGAAAAAATAGCTCAAGAAGAAAGAGAAATCAAGTTAAAACATCAACCTCTAATAGAAAAAGAGAATTTAATTAAAAAAGAAATTGAGGCGATCGAAAGAATTATTGGCAAGGAAGTGGAAGAAGAAAAAAGGGTGGAAATCCCAGAAGAAGCACCTTCAGGCAAAGAAAAACCAATCGAAGAAATGGAGAAGATCGAAAAACCGGAGGAATCAAAAATCGAAAAAGAACTCAGGGAAAGAAAAGAATTTTTAGAAAGATTAAAAGAAGAACGGGGAATAGAAAAAGAAGTTCTAGAACCAACCGAAGAGCTTGAAGAATTGATTATCCGTCCGGTCCCTCAAAAACCGCCCCTGTTCGAAAAACTCCTGGCTAGAATAATAATCACAACCGTGGTCTTGGTAATCTTAACTACTCTTTTTTTCCTATGGTATTTCCTTTTTAAAACTAAAATTTAATTATGTTATGACTAAAATCACTAAAAAACTTTTAGAAGAACTAAAATTAAAATTGGTCAAAGAAGGAGAATCACTGGAAGAGGAATTAAAAAAATTTGCCGAAAAAGACAAAAGATTAGAAGGAGATTGGGATACTCGTTTCCCCCATTTTGATGGCGGAGAGACAGGCAGCACCGCTTTAGAAAAAGCGGCTGATGAAATTGAAGAATACAGTATCCTTTTGCCAATCGAGTACGCTTTGGAAACTCGACTCCGGAATATTCATTTAGCTTTAAAGAAAATAAAACACCCGCGACGCGGGTACCCGAAATACGGAATTTGTGAAAAGTGTGGCGGAGAGATTGAAGTGGAGAGATTAAAAATTTCTCCCGAAGCTCGCCTTTGTTTAAAATGCGCCCATCTCAAAAAGTCTTAAAAATAATCTAATTTTTCAAATGAGCAAACATTCTCATTGGGCTAAAATTAAAAGAAAAAAGGAGGTCGCCGATAAAGAAAGGGGGCAGATGTTTTCTAAAGTTTTAAGAATGATTTCGGTGGCGGCCAAACGGGGAGGGGATCCCGAAACCAATGCTTCTTTGAGATTGGCGATTGAAAAAGCGAGAGAGTTTAATATGCCAAAAGAAACTATTGAAAGAGCCGTCAAAAAGGGGTCGGGTGGGTTAGAAGGGGGAATTCTAGAAGAGGTGCTTTATGAAGCTTACGGTCCCGGAAAAATCGCTATTTTAATCGAAAGTATTACTGATAATAAAAATCGGGCTTTCAATGAAATCAAAAAAATCTTAGAGAGGTATAATGGAAAACTGGTCACCCCCGGTTCGGTCAAATGGATGTTTGAAAGGAAAGGGTGTTTAACTGCAGATTGTAAGCCCAGCACCAGAGCGAAGCTCGGTGCTGGACTAGTCCCGCACCGAAACGAAGTTTCTGGTGCGGGGTTGCAAATTGAAGATTTTAAAAATAAGGAAAAACTAGAATTGATGGCTATTGAGGCCGGGGCTGAAGATATCCGTTGGTCTAACGATGTTTTAGAAATCTACACCAAGGTCGAAGATTTAGAAAATGTCAAAAGAAATTTAGAAGATAAAGAGGTAAAAATTGAGTCGGCATCTCTGGATTGGGTGGCAAAAGAAGAAATAAAGGTAAGTGAGGAAGATAAAATAGCTGCCCAAAAACTTTTTGAGGATTTAGACGAAAGCGAAGAGGTTCAAGAAATCTATTCTAATCTAAAAATATAACATGCCTAAAGAGAGTCTGATTAGAAAAAAAGCAATTGAAATATTGAGAAGGGAAAGATGGATTACCTGGTATCCCTATCGAATAAAATATAAGCAAAACGATATTTTCGGCATCATCGATCTTTTGGCTATCAAAGGAAAAAAACAAAAAAATATCCAACTAACTACTCTGCCAAATATCTCAACCAAAAGAAAGAAAATAACAAATTTCCTTAAAAAATTTAAGGTAGAACTCCCGGTTGAAATTTGGGCCTGGTCGAAAAGAGAAAAAAAATTTAGAAAAGAAAAAATCCAACTGAAAATTAAAAGGAGACCGAGAGAATTGAAAAAAAATTAAACTAACTTTAGAAATTTTCTTTTGCCAATTTGAATTATTGTTCCCTTTTTTATTTGAATTGTCGCCCGCCAATCGGTCGCAATTTTTCCATCAATTTTCACTCCTTTTTGCAACATCAATCTTTTGGCTTCCGATTTTGAGGAGGCTAATTTTGTTTCAACTAACAAATCTAGGATATTAAGAGTTGTTTCTTTGATTTTAATTTGGGGAATTTTTGTAGGTAATTTTTTTTCTTTAAATATCCTCTCAAATTCTTTTTCCGCTTTTCGGGCTACTTCTTTGCTATAATAAATCATAACTATTTCTTTAGCCAACCTGGTCTTCAAATCTCTGGGATTAATTCTTCTTTCGCTTAAAGTATTTTCCATCTCTTTAATTTCTTTTAAAGGAACCTCCGTACATAATTTAAAACAATCCGTGAGAACCTCGTCGGGTAAGGCCATTATTTTACCGAACATTTCATTTGGTAGAAAAGCCAAACCAACAAAACTTTCGGTTTTTGACATCAATTTCTTCCCGGTTTTTGGATTAATCAAAAGTGGAGTAGTAACGACAAACTTCTCTTTGTTTTTATAGATTTTCATTAGGTCACGACCGATTAACATATTAAAAGTTTGGTCGGTTCCTCCGACTTCGACATCAACATTCATTGCCACCGAATCGTACCCTTGGAATAAAGGATATAAAAATTCATGAAGATAAATTTCTTCTTTCCTCTTTAACCTTTTTTGAAACATATTTCTTTTAACCATCTGCCCGTGGGTAAAGTTGGCTGCTAATCTAATGATTTCTTCTGGTTTTAATCTGCTCAACCACTGACTATTAAATTTTAGCTCAGCTGGATTTTTCTTAGATTTAAAATCTAAAATCTTCATCGCTTGTTTTTGATACGTTTTGCAATTTTCTAAAATCTCTTTTTTTGTCAGGGCTTTTCTGGCAGTTGATTTCCCTGTTGGATCACCGATTTGAGCAGTAAAATCTCCGACCAAAAGGATAATTTTATGCCCTAATTTTTGAAATGTTTTTAAAAGGAAAAAATTAGTCGAATGGCCTAAATGAAGATGTGGGGCAGTTGGGTCAACGCCAAAATAAATAGTTAGCTTCTTCTGTTTTAAAGCGTCCTTAAATTCTTCTTTTGAGGGGTAAATTTTATCTGCCCAACGAGCCAAGGCTTCTTCAATTTTTTGTGAGTCGGTATTAACCTTCATTTTTTAAGAATAACAAAATTAATGGAAATTGTAAATTTAAACCAAATTTAGTAGAATAATTAAGCTTATGCCTCGGAGAAAAATATATCGAAAAATTTATCAAAAGGGTAAAAATAAAAAAAGATTTGGTTTAATTTTAAAGTTTTTGGGTATTTGTTTTTTATCTTTTATTTTTGGTATTTTATTTTTATTTATTTATTATGCCAGAGATCTTCCTCGACCAGAAAAATTCTTAGAAAAGGAGTTCATTCAATCAACTAAAATTTATGACAGAACCGGTAAGGTTTTGTTATTTGAAATTTATGGCGAGGAAAAAAGAGAATATGTCTCTTTAGACAAAGTTCCCATCCATTTGAGAAACGCAGTGATTGTGGCTGAAGATTCCAATTTCTATCACCATTTTGGGATAGATCTAAAGGCGATCGGAAGAGCAATCTTGGCTGATTTAAAATTGAGAAAGCCTGTCCAGGGAGCTTCGACAATCCCCCAGCAACTTATTCGTTCTTCTTTTTTAACCAGAGAAAAAACCTTGGGAAGAAAAATTAAAGAAGTTATTTTAACTTTGGAATTAGATCGAAGGTATTCAAAAGACCAGATCTTAGAATGGTATTTAAATCAGGTTCCTTTTGGACCGAATATTTATGGAGTAGAGACGGCAAGTAAAAGTTACTTTGGAAAATCGGCTTCCGAACTAACTTTAGCCGAAGGGGCAATTTTAGCATCGGCAATCAAGGCCCCGAGTTATCTTTATCCTTATGGCGAGTATTTAGATGAACTATTAGCCAGAAAAGATTACATTTTAGACCGGATGGCAACCTTGGGCTACATCAGCCAAGAAGAAAAAGAAAAAGCCCAAAAAGAAGAAATAAAATTTGCCGGACCTTCTTCCAAAATTTTAGCCCCCCACTTCGTAATGTATGTCAAGGATTTATTAGAAAAAGAGTACGGAGAAGATTTTCTGAAAGAAAAGGGGCTAAAAGTTTACACAACTTTAGATTTTGATCTTCAAAAGTCAGCCGAAGAAATAATAAAAGAGCGGGCCAAAACCAATGAAAAATATCGGGCCTTCAATGCTTCTCTGGTAGCACTTTCTCCCAAAACCGGAGAAATCTTAGCAATGGTCGGTTCTAAAGATTGGGACTCAACTCCTTATCCCGACGGTTGTCTCCCTGGGAAAAACTGTCTCTTCGAGCCCTACCCAAATGTTGCTCTCAGAGGCAGACAACCGGGTTCGGCTTTTAAGCCCTTTGTTTACGCCACTGCTTTTAAAAAAGGTTACGATGATAAAATCCAGGTTTTGGATGAATTAACAAATTTTGGAATCTGGGGACAAAAAGAATACATCCCTCGAAATTATGATGGAAAATTTAGGGGGATTGTGACCTTGCGAGAAGGATTGGCACAATCTCTCAATGTCCCCTCAATAAAAGTTCTTTATCTCATTGGTTCTGCCGCCTCTGGCGAGCCTCGCCCTGATGGGCGGGATGAAAAAATTGAGAAATTGGAAATTAATAATTTTTTGGGCAAGGAAGAAGTTTTTAGCAAAGGACTAGAAGAAAGTATTGAAACGGCAAAAGAAATGGGAATAAATACTTTGACTCAACCAATCTCTTTTTATGGTCCCTCAATTGTTTTAGGTGGGGGTGAAGTAAGGTTATTGGAGATGGTCTCGGCTTTTGGAGTTTTTGCTACTGAAGGACTAAAAACCGAGCCAACCGCCATTTTAAGAATTGAGGATTCAAGCGGTAATATAATACAAGAAAGTAAGAAAAATCCAAGAAGGATTTTAGAATCGGAAATCGCTCAGTTGATTTCGGACATTCTGGCTGATAATGAAGCCAGGGCACCAATTTTTGGTTCCAGATCACCTCTTTATTTTGAAGGATTTAAGGTCTCGGTCAAAACCGGGACAACTGATAATTTCCGAGATGGTTGGACTGTAGGTTTCACCCCTGATGTTGTTGTCGGAGTTTGGGTAGGAAACAATAACCAGTCACCAATGCAAAAAGAGCCAGGTATCGTTGTGGCTGGCCCTATCTTCCATCAGTTTATGGAAAAGATTTTGAAAAATAATTTTTAGCTTGGCTTAATCGGCATAGCCAGATAAAGATAACTTTGGTCATCAACTCCTCTCAAGATGGTTGCCTCTTCTTCGCTATTTAATTCGAAACTAACCTCTGGACTGGGAATGCTTAAAAGCCCATCGATGAGAAAACGAAAATTAAAAGAAACCCCGATTTCTTTCCCTTTTATTTTAGCAAAAATTGTCGAGCGGTATTCTCCTAAATCCGGATTTTGACTCGATATTTCAACCAGTCCTCTCTTTCCATCCGTTTTCAGTTTTATTTCGTTGATTTTAGAAGCGAAAATACTAGCAGCTCTTAAATGATTTAAAAATTCATTTTTATTTAAAACAATCTCGGTGGCAAATTTTTGAGGTAAAATTGTCTGATAGTCGGGGTATTCACCCTCAATTAATTTAGAAACGATTTGAATCTCCGGATGAGGAGTTTCGACCATCTGAGATTCGAAGAGAATCTGATTTGGGGAAAGGAACATTTTACATTCTCCCTCTTTCTCTCCAAAAATATTAATAATTTCTTTGGCCGTCCTTTGGGGCAAGATACAAGAATATTCTTTTTGGATTGGAAGTGGTTTTTTCAAGAAAATCTTTTTTTCTCCCAAACGGAAACTGTCAGTAGCTACCATTTTAACAAGATTTTTTTGAAACGCAAGATAAACTCCGGAAATTTCTGGTCTGGCCGAAGAAAGGATGGGAATTTGGACGATTTGTTTTAAGCCATCGCAAAAAAGACGTCTTTCGAGGTTTATCGGTTCATTTGGAGAGACCTGAGGGATAATGGGAAATTCTTCTGGGCTCAATCCTTTTATTTTTGTGTTGTATTTTTCGGTTTCAATTGTTAAAGTTTGATCCTTAACTTCTAATTTTATTGGTCCGCCTTCTAAGAAACCGATGAAATCGGAAAGAATTTTGGATGGAATAACAATTGCTCCCTCTTTTTCAATTTTAGCTAAATTCCACCATTTTATTCCTATTTCTAAATTAGTTGAGGAAAGACTAAGAAAATTCTTTTCGGTTTTTATTAAAATATTATTTAAAATCGGTAAGGTTAAAGATTTTATTGTAATTCTTTCAATGATATTTAGTCCCTCTTTTAATTTATTTTGTAATATTTTTATTATCATTGTTGTAAGGGTTGTTTATAAATTTTTTTTAAGTATAAATGAAGTTGTTAATTTATCGGAGGGGAGGGTAGAAAAAATCTGCATATCTTCAATCTCTTTATTTTTTCACCCTTTATCCCCATCTTAATCGCTTGATATTCGTTGCTGGATGAGACCGATTTCCTCTCTTAAATTTTCATTTTTTTCCATCTCTTTTTTGATTTTTTCACAGGCATGGATAGCCGTGGTATGGTCCCTTCCACCAAACTTTTGACCGATGTAGGGATAGGAGCATTTTAGAATTTCTCTTAACAAATACATCGCTATTTGCCGCGGTTTTACCACTTCCTTTTTTCTCGAAGGATCCTTCATCTCCTTTTCTTTTAAATCATAAAATTCGGCTATTGCCTGAATGATTTTCTTCGGATTGGCAATTTTTGGTGGATTGGAAATAAATTTTTTCAAAAGATTTTTCGTCGTTTCTAAATCCGGAATCTGATTTTTTAATTTTTGGAAAGCTAATAGTTGATTAAGTGCACCTTCCAACTCTCGGATATTTTTTTGAATTTCCGTCGCAATATAAGAATAAATTTCGTCGGGAAAAACTGCTTCTTTTTCTTGGGCTTTGGCTTTGAGAATAGCCACCCGGGTTTCAAAATCTGGCAAAGAGATATCGGCAGTCATCCCGCCTTCAAATCTTGACCTTAATCTTTCGGCTAGGGCGGGAATGGCTTTTGGTGACTTGTCGGAAGACAAAACGATTTGTTTGTTTTTTTCATACAAAGAATTAAAGATATGGAAAAATTCTTCTTGAGTTTTTTCTTTACCGGTTAGAAATTGGACATCGTCGATAATCAAGACATCGATTGTTTGATACTTCGATTTGAAATTTTCAACATCATGATTTCGGATTGAGGCGATGATACCGGAAGTGAACTTTTCACAGGGAATGTATTTAATTTTTTTCTTAGAGAAATTTTTGGCAATTTCATTGCCAACTGCCTGGAGTAGATGGGTTTTGCCCAGACCCACCCCACCGTAGATAAACAAAGGGTTATAAACAAAACCGGGATTTTTTGAAACAGCCCAAGCCGCGGCCTGGGGTAGTTCATTAAAAGGGCCGACAATGAAATTTTCAAAAGTATAACGAGGATTGAGATTGGTTTCCCGGTCAACTTTGAATTCTGGAAATTCTAATTGCTCAGTCAGGGAAGGGAAAAATGACGGGGTTTCCTTGGCGACCTTTAAACCGGTTTTGCCAATTTCATATTCCACTTCTTTTATTCCTTCATCTAAACTACGTAAAATTTTAAAAATTGATTTATGATATTTATTTTCCAGCCATTCTTTGGCAAAAGAATTGGGGACAAAAATAATAATCTTTTCTTTGTCTCGGTTAACAATTCTTGTGTCTTTGAACCAGGTGGCAAAATTTGCCTGAGAAATATTCAATTGGATTTGGGCAAGAACGGCTTGCCACAATTCTTCTGAATTCATAGCCCTTTGAAATTATATCATATGTCAAATTTTAATGGAAATAAGGCAAGGCACCTTTCTTTTGTTAATAATCTGGGGAGAATTTGTGGAAAAATTTGAAGTTTGACTAAAAAGAAAATATTTGTTAACTTTTAAGAATCCCCCGCGGTGGAAAAATAGGAGGCACCTTCAGTGCCGACGCAAGAAACCGAAGGTGTCTTGAGCGGGGGTCGGGGGATTTCTATGTCAATTACTTACCAACCAAAAAAAAGGAAAAGAAAGAAAACCCATGGCTTTAGAAAGCGGATGAAAAAAAGAGGCGGCAGAAGAGTTTTAAATCAACGAAGAGAAAAAGGTCGTTGGAGGTTAACAGTTTGATATGCTGGCTAAAAGAAACCGTCTTAACAAAAAAAAGGATTTTGAACGAGTTTTTAAAGAAGGAAAAGGATTGAAGGAAGATTTTTTAATTTTGAAAATGGCTGAGAATAATTCATTTCAAAGCCGTTTTGGTTTTATTGTCGGAACGAAAATTTCAAAAAAGGCGATTCTTCGCAACAAGCTAAAAAGGAGATTAAGAGAATTGGTGAGGGGAAAAATAGAAAAAATTAAAAAAGGCTTCGATATCATCTTCATTGCCCAACCCGGTTTAGAAAATAGAGATTTTTGGGAATTGGAAGAAATCTTAACTAGGATTTTCACCCGGGCAAAATTACTCAAATGACAAATTTTTTTATCCAAATTTTCAATACCATTTTCTACCGTCCCTTATTGAACCTTCTAATTCTATTTTATTTTTTGGTTGGCGATTTCGGAGTAGCTATTATTTTACTGACCGTCCTCATTAGGATTTTGTTTTATCCCATAACAACCAAAAGTATAAAATCCCAAAAAACCCTGGAGGGTTTTCAACAAAAGGTTCAAGAAATTCAAGGAAAATACCGGGACGATAAAGAAAGACAGGCGAAGGAAATGATGGAACTTTACCGAAAGGAAAAAATTAATCCCTTTTCTGGATTTTTACCTCTTTTAATTCAGTTCCCCATTTTAATTGCCCTCTATCAGGTTTTCCGCAAGGGATTAATAAGCGAAGAGATGACAAACCTTTATTCTTTTATCCCTCAACCCGGTCAAATCAACCCTTTTTTCTTTAAATTTTTAGATCTGACAAAACCCTCTTTGATTTTTGCTCTTTTGGCTGGAATTTTCCAATTCTTTCAGACCAAAATGACCTTGCCAAAGACCAAAAAGACAAAAACTCAACTAGAACAATTTTCCAATCTGATTCAAAAACAAACCCTTTATTTCATTCCGATTTTCACAGTTTTGTTGCTTTGGAAACTACCAACTGCTATTTCACTTTATTGGTTGGTGACAACGATTTTTTCAATCGTCCAACAATATTTAATTTTAAAGAAGTTGAAATATGAATAGCGAAAATTTAGAAAAAGCCCAAAAAATCGTTAAGGAATTTTTCCAGAAAATGGCTGTTGAGGGAGAAATCGAAATTTTGCCCCCAGAAGACGAAACCTTGATCATCAATTTGAAAATTGAGGACCCTCAGATTCTTATTGGAGAAAGGGGCCAGACCCTTTTTGAAATCCAGCACCTTCTAAAAGCGATTTTAAAAAGAGAAATTTCGGAAAATTTCTATGTTGATTTAGACATTAACGATTACAAAAAGAAAAAGATTGAGTATTTGAAAGAATTGGCTCGTTCAGTTGCCGATGAGGTTTCCCTAACAAAAAAAGAAAGGGTTTTATCCCCGATGCCGGCTTACGAAAGGAGAATTATTCACTTGGAAATTGCCGAAAGAAAAGATGTGACAACCGAAAGCATCGGCCAGGAACCAGAAAGAAGAGTAGTCATTAGGCCCTATCCCTAATTTAAAAACCCTAAACCCTAAACCCTAAACCCTAAACTTCTTCTTCCCCTGTCCTTTTTTTCATCTCTCTAATTTTCAAAACCTCTTCTGGGGAAGTAGTAATTATTTGGTCCTCGGCATAAGAGGCCACTATTTTTATTGCCACATGTTTTTGGCCGGCGAAGAAAAGTCCCTCCCCTACTGCTACTTCCAAAAGCATATATTTTTCCTCATCGGTTAAAAGAAATATCTTTTGGACAACATCGATGGTGGCTGGGGATTGTTTTAGTAAAAGTTGCAAAGAAGAGTTAGTGATAATTGGTTGGCCATAGTTAGATTTCATAAAATCTGAAACATCTTGAGTAATAGTAGTTACTCCCAGCCAATATTTTCTGGCTCTTTTGCAAATTCCGTATAAAAATGAAGCTCCGTCTTCGGACTGCATTAACCACCAGGCCTCATCAACGACCAAGATTCTTTTTTTGAGAGTTGCCCGAATGGTTTTCCAAATATATCTCAAAATGATGTAAAGGGCCATTGGCCTTAATTCTTCCTCCATATCCCTGATGCCAAAGACAACAAATTTTTTTTCCATTGAAATATTCGATGGCTGATTAAAAAATGAGGAATAAGCCCCCCTGGTATATTTTTGTAATCTCCTGACCAAGGATTCGGCTCCTTCCATATTTTCTAAAACCGTTTGCAGGTCTTCCATCAAGGGCAAATTTTCATTCCATCTTTTGGGGTCTGACTCTGAAGTAATATCTTTGGCGGCATAGGTTTCGGTTATGGCTCTATCAATGATGGCATCTTCTTCAGGGGTCAATCCCCCTAACATAATTCTTAATAAACCAACCAAGTTAATAATATTTGACCTCAAAACTTCATCTGCAGTTTCATCTTCCCTTGGTACAGGAAGTTCAAAGGGATTGATGCGATTAGGCGAGGTAAGAGAAATTTTAAAGAAAGAACCACCAACCCCATCGGAAAGGAACTGATATTCGTTCTCTGGATCGATGATAATAACCTCTACTCCCATCATCAAGGATCTTAAGATTTCTAATTTGATGGCGTAAGATTTGCCCACGCCGGCCTTGCCGAAAAAAACTTCGTTCGCATTCTCCAAACTGAATCTGTCAAAAAGTATTAAAGAATTATTATGCCGGTTTATCCCATATAAAATTCCCTCGTTAGCGCTCAAATCAAAAGAAACGAAAGGAAAAATTGAAGAAAGGGGTTCGGTGTTCATTGGGGTGTGGATTAAAAGCCGGTCTAAACAATAAGGAGAAGTGGAGATAAATCCTTCGTGTTGCTGGAAAAGAGAAGGCTTAATATAAACCAATCTGGCTTCCAAAATTGACCTTAAAGTCGTTTCGATATCTCTAAAATCTTCTTTTTTGTCAGCATAAACAGTTAGATAAAGACCAAATTTAAACATCTTTTCCCTGGCTGTTTGTAATTTGTCTCTTAATTCTTCCAAATCCCGAAAGGCAGTTTCTAAAACCGGATCTCTGATCAATCCCTTCTCCTCCCTTTCCATAATTTCTGATTGAACTTCGGTCACCCTTTTTACCAATTGCCTCAAAAACATTCCGGTTTCAATGGGGTGGATAAAAAAAGAAATATCTAAAGGGACATCCAAATTGATAATCGGAGATAGCCAGGCCGTGCTTAAATATCGGGGATAGGAAAAAATGAAATAGCTTTTGGCAAATTTTTCCCCCAATTTTGAATAGTCCGAAGAAATTTCAATGGAGGCCGGAGCAATGATATCGGTCACTTTTAAAATATCGGCTTCAAATAATTTCGTCGGCATCTCTATTTCTTTTTTTCTTTTGAAAAATGGTGACATAATTTTTACCGAGCACATAATAAATTATGTGCTACGGTCTAAACTGATAGTTCCGGAGGAATCTCCGGGTAATAACCAAATTCGGCTTCTTTGGGATGATAAAATCTCCAGAATAACTCAACCAATTCCGGGGTAATAAGAGGAATGGCTTGGAGCCCGCATCTTCTTAATCCTAAAGCCAAAAATTCCATTCTCTGCCAGAGTTGGGCTTTGTATCTCTGGAACGCCTCTTCAGTTAAACTGACCGGTTTTTGGTCCTGGGTTTTTTTGGCACCAAATTTCGGGCCTTCTAAAGGGCTGGGATAAAAAGGGATGATAATATAAAAGGTCTTGGTCATAATGACTCCTTCTTTAATCATCGAGGCAATAAATTCTCGATAACCCCGGGTTTGAATTTTCAACAAATCGTTTTCTTGCTTTTCTTCCAATTCTTTCAATTTATCTAAATAGCCGGTAATGTTTAATCTTCGGGTTTGAACAAGAATTTGGCAGGAAAAATCCAGAGAATTCAAAAACTCCTGAAATTGATAGATAATGGCATTTTGTTCCTCTTCTGATTTTAAAGCAAAATTCAAAGAAGAGACCATTAAAATTCCTCTTAAAGTTTTATCTCTCAAAACCACCACTCCTTCTCTAATTTGTTCAATTTCTAAAAATTGTTGGGTCGGCGCTTTTGGCATAATCAAGAATTAATAATTAATACTATATAATGAATAATTTTCGTTACCTCCGATTTTTAATAGTTATAAGACTCGAAGCCAAGATAGCAGCTATTTCCTGTAACTCTTTTAATAAGATATTAATCGTTTCTTTTTTACTCCGCCCCATATCTCTTAAAAGAGCTAACCAGACTTTACTTTCATTAGCTGATCTCAAAGCAGTCCTGAAATAATATGCAAAATCTTTTCTGGAATTTGAGAAGTGAGCCTCGACATAATTAGCTAAAATACTTGTACCACTTCTTATTAACTGATTTCCTAAATTTCGCGAGATGCTATCCTTTGGCAAACCATCTATGAATTTAAGGAGATTTAAAACCCATCTATAGATTTTATTTTTAAACTCCGCTTTAAACTTTTTCCTGTCGTTTTCCATTACTCGCGCTGATTATTAATTATGTATTATTATTTATTAATTATATATTATTAATTATTATTTAAGTCTTCTTGTTTCTACTTGAGTTGATAACTTTTGTAAATTACTTTCTTTAACGATTTTCAATGGCGTCTCTTCAACCTCAGCTTTCTCAAATTTTTTAATTTTGCTGACCTTTGGCGGAATCAGTTTTCTATGCCAAAGAAAAATTTTTGGCATGATTGTGAAAGCGAAAAAATTTTTTATTAAAATTGGCAAAGTATAACCTTTAATTCTTATAAAAGCCAGAGCCAGAGAACCGCCAAATAACAAAATGGCAATCAAAATAAAAAGGGGCATATTCTTCTTGCCAATAAAAAAATAAAGAAAAAAACAGGCCGCCCCGGCAATAGCCACAAAAATAAACTGTTTGAAAGTGAAAGGACCTATCAATTTCGGTTCCCTTTCAACAAATTGAGGAACAGTAAATTCCATAGTTTTGGCAATCTTTTTATATCATACCATAAACAAAAAATAGCCCAAAATGAGCTTTTATTATTTTTAAGACTAAATTTCTTTATTTTATTTTTCCCATTTCGGCGGTTTAAGGATTTTCCAAAAGTTTTCTACTGAAATACCAAAATCTTTTAATATTGATTTAAAAGTTTTCTTTTTCAGCGGTTCTGAACCATGATTTGGGATTGTGGTTTGGCGACTATCTTTATCTCTACGCCAAATTTCATGAGAACCTTTAGCCATTCTACAAGAATAAAAGCCAAGTTTTTTGGCTACTTTCGTTATTTGAGAGTAATTCGCCACCAAGAGCTTTTTACTCATAAACTAAAACTGGAAGATTGAGAGTAATTTGAGTCCCTTTTTTGATTTCAACTCCAGGCAAAAATTCTTTATGTTTTTTTCTTATCTCCAGATGAGCTTTAATTACATCTTCAATATTCTCAATCGTCTCCGAATAACTCTCGCCTTCGGCATGGCAACCTTGAATTGAAGGACAATAAGCAAAATAACCCCCTTCTTCACAAGGTTCAATAATCACCGGATAAAGTAAGACTTTAGTAAATTTTTTAGCCATCAATTATATCTTAAGAGTTTCTAAAATAATGTCAAATTTTGGCTGTAATTAATAAAAATAAATTGTTTGAAAGTGAAAGGACCTATCAATTTCGGTTCCCTTTCCACAAATTGTGGTACCGTAAATTCCATTTTAATGTTAGATTGTTAGATTGTTCGAATGTTAGAATGTTATAGCGGTTGTTTATTCAAATATTCACTGAATTTTAATAACTTAAAATAAAGTTCTTTTAAAATCTCATCTAAATTTTTAATTTCGTCTTCTTTTAAATAATCTAAATCATGAGCAATCTTTAAACAGGCAATTACTTCGAGAGTTGAACCGATAGCATTTGATATGAAACGACCAAAATCTTTTTTAGTCTTTCGACCCCATCCCTCGGCAATATTTAGCGCGATTGAAAGAACGGCTCTTTTAATTTGGTCTGCCAAAACATATCTTTCCTCTAAAGGAAATTTCTTAGTTATTCTCTTTATTTCTTTAATTACCTTTAAAGAAAGTTTCCAGATTTCTAATTTTTCAAAATTGTATTCAAATATAATTTAAAAACAACCTAACCCTCTTACACTCCAACATTCTTACCTTCTAACATTCCAACATTCACTCGATTGGCTCTCTATACACATCCTCTCTTTTCGGCATTTCCGGTCTTTCTTCCGACGATCCGGGGGGTGGTTTTTCTGGCGAGGCAATTCCAGTTTTATAAATGGCAGCCAAACTTTCTCTCACTGGATAAAAAATTGAATCACTAATCTCTCTGGCAATTTTCCCGGCTAAGAAGGGCGCGATTTTTACTTCTTCTTTCAGAGCTTCTTGAAATTTGTCTGGTGGTAAATCGCCAAGCAAAACTCGACCGGTTTGGTAGCCTATTTCTCTGAACTTTTCTTCTTCCTTTATTCCATTTTCAAAACAAATCCGGGCGATTTCTAGAGCTGTGTCTTCAGATTCGATTAATTTCACAAGTTCTTCCGGGATTTCATTTGATATTTTTTCTGGTATATTTTCTTTTGGCATATTATAT
>Ga0210031_1000742_pt1 | contig 19457 bp, 18 predicted proteins | sample CryGeyCG2014_080_FD_185455 | JGI IMG/M metagenome (GOLD analysis project Ga0210031, IMG submission 185455) | Groundwater microbial communities from aquifer - Crystal Geyser CG03_land_8/20/14_0.80 (SPAdes) (version 2) | ecosystem: Environmental > Aquatic > Deep subsurface > Groundwater | place... | reverse complement strand
TTCCTCTTGCCCATGTCCGCCAGCGTGAATATCCATCATTTGGTAGTGGTAGACCCGGCCGCCTTGCCGCCAAAGGACGTCTTTGAGGCTTTGAACGGTTCTTTCGTTGCCCGGGACGACCGAGGAAGAGAAAATAATAGCGTCGCCCTTCTGTATTTTAATATGTCGGTGTTCCTGATTGACGATTCTCATCAAAACGGCGTTGTCCTCGCCCTGGGCGCCGGTGCAAAGGATGACAATTTTTTTATTCGGATAGTCATTGGCGCGGTTAACTCTGATAATTGTGCCTTTTTGCGATTTAAGATAGCCAAGTTTTTTAGCGATTTCAACATTGGTTTTCATGCTGTAGCCGTCAATGGCAACCTTGCGGTCATATTTTTCGGCCAAATTGAGGACTTCCTGGACGCGGCTAATTAAAGAAGCAAAGGTGGCGATAATAATCCGTCCGGGGGCTTCCTTGAAAATTATTTCCAGATTATCCTGGATTTCTTTTTCAGAAATAGAGTGACCGGGCTTTTCGGCGCTGGTGCTGTCCGACATCAAAACCTTAACGCCTGGCTGACTGATTTCCTTCAAGCGGGAAATGTCAATCGGCTTGTCGCCAACGGGATCGTGGTCAAACTTAAAATCACCGGTATGGACCAGCCGTCCGACGGGCGTATCAATGACTATTCCGACGCCGTCCGGAATATTATGGTTGACATGGAAGAATTCAATCTTAAAGCAACCCAAATCAATTTTATCGGTTTCTTTGATTTCATGGATATTCAGTCGCGGCGCTTGAGGAAAATCCTCCTGTCTTTTTTTAATAATCCCGGCCGTCAGAGGAGTGGCGTAAATGGGCGGATTGCCCAGCCGTCCCATTGAATGGGGGATAGCCCCAATATGGTCGTAGTGTCCATGAGTGATAATGATTCCCCTAATTCTATCCCTTTTATCTTTGAGATAGGCCGTATTCGGAATGATGTAGTCAATTCCCGGCATATCTTCTTCCGGAAACTGTAAGCCCATATCAACGATAATAATATCGTCTTTATATTCAAAGACGGTCATATTTCGGCCAACTTCTTCCAGCCCTCCCAGCGCGATAATGCGGAGGTTGGACATTTTTTCTTCGGTTGTTTTTATCATATATTTAGTTTTTGCGTCATTAGTTTTTGTCCCGCTTCAAGCGGGACAAAATTGTGTGGGCGAGGCGGGATTTGAACCCGCAAGGCATTGCTGCCATACGGCCCTGAACCGTACGTGTCTGCCAATTTCACCACTCGCCCTTTGTTTGCGAGGGGTTAAAACCCTTTAGTTCCATAAATAATTCTGGGGGTTTTTCAAAAAATCCAGTTTTTCCAAACTATTGACCAGATGATACATCGGTTGGTCTTGAGAAATGCCAAATTGGGAAAGATTGTTTGGCTGGACGAATCTTAATTTGGGAACAGCGGAATAGTTTTGGTTTTTAATCCAATTAATATTAAGGCCATTTTCCGATTTGTCCTGTTGGGACTCGCCTCGCCGCGAAGCGGGCTTAATGGCGTAATAGCCGGCGCCTTTCATTTCTTTGATTTCCTGATAGTCCTGCTGACTGGCGACAGCCAGCCAATTGGCCAGGACAGTTTTTTTCTCGGTTGGATTAACGCTGATATGGGCATAGCCGGGTGGGATAATATATTTATCTCCAGCCAAACAACGAACGGCAAAGATGTCTTCAATCTTGTCCTGTTGGGATTTCTCCCGATTGAATTTTTGAAAGAGAAAACAAACTTCGCCTTCTAAAACCTCATAAATTTCCGTGTAGGATAAGCCGCTGCCGGGGACAGGGGAATGAGTATGGCCAAAAGTTTTATTGAATTCTATCCCTAAGGTTAAGGGAGCAAACTGTGTAATATCATAGCGTAGGCCCAGCCGGGCTATTTTTTTTCGGTCTTGGTCGTTTTCAGCGATATCCCGCCAAACATAATACAGTTCGGTCTCGGGATCGGCTTTTTTGAGCCACTCCCGGTCGTAGACGATATCTGTCATTTCTTTTAAGCGGCGGATATTTGGTTGGATGTTTTTAAGCGCGGTAATCATGACTATTTCCAAACCCTTTTTGTTTTAATAAACCAGTCCTCAATCTGGGAAAATCTTTGCGAATGGATAGGCAACCGTTCAATATCAATTCCTTTAATTGATTCGTCAACCGGATAAAGATAGGTTGGACTATAGAGGAAAATCGCCGGCAATTCATCGGTGATGATTTTTTGAAATTCGGCATACTTGGCGGCTCTGATTTGTTCATCAGTGGTCTGTCTGGCGTCTTCAAGCAGTTTATCAACATCCTTGTTTTGATAAAGAGATAAATTCAGGCCCGGGTCTTTTTTTTGCGATGAGTGCCAAAAAGCAAACGGGTCCGGGTCGGCGTTTAGGACCTCGCCAAACAGAAGCGCCTGATACTGTCTGGGACGGATGTATTCCTGCTGGATGACGTTTGAGTCGGCTGTTGTCAGGTTGACCTTGGCGCCGATTTGCTCCCACTGGCTTTTGATTATCTCGGCCGCCTTGGCTAATTCCGGCCAGTTGCTCGTCAAAAGATTGATTTCCAGTTTGACCTCCTCGTTGCCAATTTTCTTTTCTAAAATGCCGTCTCCGTCGGCGTCGGTCCAGTTATTATCTCCTAAAATCTGTTTGGTTTTCTCCGGTTCATATTCATATCTTTTGATATCTTCGCTGTAGCCAAACCAGCCGGGGAGAAAGGGTGAATCAACAACCGCTCCTTCTTCTTTCAAGACATCATTGACTACCTGCTGTTTATTTAAGGCGTAGACGAGAGCTTGCCGAACGCTTTTGTCGGACAGGGCCTTACTCTCGGTCTGGTTGAAAAAAACAGCGTAATAAATCGGCAGATTAATTTTGTAAATATTTAAACTGTTTTCGCCGCCGGCGATTTCTTCAGCCGGAATAAAACTTATCCCGTCTATTTCTCTTTTTTTAAGGCCGTTAAGCACTTCCTCCTGACTGGAATAAAATTTAAAAGTGATTTTTTCAATAAATGGTCCTTGAAGTTCGTTATTCTTAGAATAAGGGAGATAGAATTTCTCGTTTCGGACCAACTCAATCGAATTTACTTTGCCATCCTTGTTGTTTTTCAGATGCCTGAATTTATACGGGCCGGAGCCGACGGGCTTAAGATTATATTCCGCCAGGGGGAAGTTGGCGGCGGAAATCCCGGCCCAAAGATGTTTAGGCAGAATGCCGCCGGTTAGGTTATGAAGAAAAGGAGCATAGATATTATTCAGTTTAAACTCGACGGTATAGTCGTCAACCTTTTCAATTTTGACTCCCTGCCAATTGGTCTTGAGGGGGCTTTTGTATTCCGGGTCTTGAATTGTTTTAATGGTAAAAATGACGTCGTCGGCGTTAAGCGGCTGGCCATCATGCCAGAAAACGTCTTTTTTCAAAGAGATGTTGTAGGTCAGGCCTTCATCTTCAATCGTATATCTTTTGACCAAGTCGGGGATGAGATTGCCGTAGCCGTCATATTTAAACAGCCCGGAATAAACGACTTGAGCGATGTCCCTGTCGGCGTCATTGGTCTGGGCTAAAACGGGGTTGATGTAGCGGGGTTGGCCTAAAATACCTTCAGTATAGCTTCCGCCAATCTTCGGCTGGACCAAAGTGCGGCTGATATAAAAATTGCTTAAAAGTCCGATAACGGAGATTCCGACGACAAAAACCAGGCCGTAGACCAGCCATCTTTCGCGCGAGGGGAGAACTTTGGAAAGACAGAGCCACTGCCGCCAATTCGGCCATTTTTCGCCCGGAACTTTAAAAATCTTCTTAGGACTGATTTTCCTAAGAAAAGAGATGAAATTGTCTATTAGGGTACGAATACAGCGCCTATATTTACCTGCTTGTTCGGAAATGAAAATAAATTTTCATTTCTCTCACTCGCCGCGTAAATAATATTAGATTAAAAGATTTAGAAAAGCAGAAACAATAAACAGGCCAGATAAGATTATTGTGGCGATAAAAATAACCTTTTCAAAACCTCTTTTAGTGTAGTAGCTTTCTCCGCCGCCGATGCCGCCAAAAATAGACGAGCCGCCTGTTCCCCTTTGTTGAAGAAGAATAGTGGCGATAAGCAAACCGGAAACGGCGATTTGAGAAATTAATAAAGTTTGATGCATTTTGGATTCTTGCTAAGCGATTTTTTCTTTTTTCTTTCTGCCGACGCCCAGGAAAATATTGACTAAACTAATGATTAAAACGCCCCAGAAATATGACCAGAAACCGCTAATGACCAACTCCGGAATCAGATAACTCAATATCCATAAAAGGAACATGTTGATAATGACGGTAAACAATCCCAGTGTCAGAATAATCAGGGGAGCGGAAATAATTTTTAAAATCGGCCGGATAAAAAAATTAATCAGGCCAAGAACCAGTCCGGCGATAAATAAAGTCAAAATGTCTCCGGTAAAAACAATATCCGGAACCAGATAAGCGGCTAAAAAAATAGCCAGCGCGTTGCTAAAGATTTGAATAATAAACCTCATGCTGTCTTAATAGATTATCATCTAAATAGGGCTTAGTCAAGATTTTGGTTTTCTAACGATGATTTCCCGCAATTTAAAAACGCTTTTGCCTGAAACATTCATTTTCGCCTTTTTTTTCTTTTCCCTGTTGGCCGCTTTGGCCAGCGCCCTTTTTTCGATCTCCTCGTGGTTTTCTTTTTTCCGAGTCATAGCCATATTTTAGCATATTTCCATTCCTATTGTCATTCCGTTCCGCCTATTGGGAGAAATCTCCATTGGTCTTTACTTGACTGACAAATTATAGTATAAAGAAAACATAGTCATTAACCAGTTTCTTAACTTTTGAATAAATTTAAATTGAAATGACATAAGGAGGGAAAATGGATTATTATAACGGAACAAACTGGCGAACGCCTTCGCTCTTCGGTTTTTTTCTGGTGGCTGTCATTCATCTGTTCTTTTTCTTATTTTTTCTTTTTAATAGTCAGATTATAAACATTTTATCGCGCCATCAAATTGGAGATTTAATAGCGCGGTATTTGTGGAAATGAATTTAAGAAAGGGTTAGTTATTCGTTTAACTGACCCTTTCTATTATATTGAAAGGCCTTCCGTTGTTTTGGAAGGCCTTTTGTTTGGGAGTGGGGCTAAGTGGGGCTAGCGCCTTTTTTATTGTCCTGCCGGCTTTATAGCGCGCGTGATACTGGTGTGTGCGTGAGCCGTCGCCGAAAGCGCCTAGCCCCTGTTCGCGAGTTTCTGCCCTTTCTTTGAGCATTAATTCAACTTTAGCAAATCCTATTTTTTTGTCAAGCCCTTGTATCCATCCATCTGGACGGATACAACTATTTGACAATCTTTTAAGGCTAGAATATAATATAAATGTATAGATTTAGATAGTTTTTGTATAGATTTACCTAAAGAAATACCCAAAAATATGGATTCCAAATTATTAACAATAGGACAGGCCTCTAAAATGGTTGGCGTTTCTATTCAAACCCTGCGCCGTTGGGATGATGTCGGCAGATTGCCTTCGGTTCGCAAGCCAAAGGGCGGCCACAGGCATTACAGAAAAGAAGACGTTGAAAATTATATAAAAAGCAATGTCAAAGATTTGTTCAGGTTGGCGAAAAGTTGGATTACGAGCGATTCGGGAATAGAGCCGCGCCACGATTTTTATTGCTCCAACAGCTCCGTTTTCCAGGCGCGACTGTCAAAATTAGAAAACGATTTGGGAAGGGTAAAAGAAATCAGCGGGATATTCCCCTTGATAGTAGCCATCGCGGGCGAAATCGGCAACAACTCTTTTGACCACAACTTGGGCAATTGGCCGGATATCCCTGGCATATTTTTTGCCTATGATTTAAAGAAAAAAGAAGTGATTCTGGCCGACCGGGGCCAAGGCGTTTTAAAAACCCTAAAGAGAATCAAACCGGAACTGGCAAACCATCAAGACGCTCTAATGGTCGCTTTTACCGAAATTATTTCTGGCCGGGCGCCGGAATCCAGGGGAAATGGGTTGAAATTCGTCAGAGAAGTTGTGGTTAATAATGAAATACGTTTGTTTTTTCAGACCGGGGACGCCCGGCTTAAAATTCAAAAAGATGATTCCAATTTAGACATAAAAAAGACACTAACTAATTTTCGCGGCTGTTTAGCCCGAATTAAATTCTAACAAACATATGACTATTTTTCTAAAAAAATTCGGAACAACTCTGACGAGCCGGCAATTCGGCAAAGAATCCTTTGCCGCTTTTGAGCCGTCTTTGAGAGAAATAAAAGACGCCGAAAAAGTTGAAGTTGATTTTGAAGGGGTGATAACCTTTACGCCTTCCTGGGGCGATGAATTTTTAAGTCCCTTACTTGAAAGATTTGACGACCGATTAATACTGAAAAATACGAGCAATCTTTCGGTCAAAGCGACGCTAAAAATATTAGAGGAGGTTTACCAGAGAAAGTTTAAGGTGGAATAACAAGCCATGGAGGGAAAAGTTAAAATCAAGGATTGGCCCAAGTCGTTTCGGCCAAGAGAGCGGTTAAGGCAAAAGGGTCCGGAAAACCTCAAAGACGCCGAATTATTGGCCATTCTTTTAAGAACGGGCTACCAGGGCAAAAATGTCCTGGAACTGGCTAAATCTATCCTGAAAAAACACCGAATTAGCAGATGGTCTGCTATCGGCTACGACGAACTAGTCAAAATCAAGGGCGTCAGCCAAGCCAAGGCCTGTTTAATATTGGCCGGGATAGAATTAACCAAGAGAGCGCTCAAATTCAAAGACGACCAAACCCTGCCAATAATCAAATCGGTTAAAGATGTCGTCGCCCAAGCGGTCTATATGAGAACCAAAACCAGAGAGCACCTTTTGGTTCTTTTTCTCAACGCCAGAAATGAAATGGTTTTCAGGCGACCAATGTTTGTCGGCACTCTCAACGCCAATCTGGTCCACCCGCGAGAAATTTTTGAAGAAGCCGTCCGGCAAAACGCCGCCTCAATCATTCTAGTCCACAACCATCCCTCCGGCGACCCGGAGCCGTCCGAAGACGACCTCAAAATCACCCGACGGCTATCCGAAGCCGGCAAAATTATGGGCGTGGACATCGTAGACCACATTATTCTGGCCAAAACCAAGGTGTTCAGTTTCAAGGAGAAAAAGTTGCTTTAATACCGCTACTATTGACAAATTGGATGTTTGTATGGTATAATCATAGCATAAAATTGGTACCTTTTAAACTTTTTATATATTTTTTATCGATCTCGCTGGAAAAGGAGGATAACATGGCTGATATCGTAGATATTAATGATTTTTTGGAAGCAGGGCTGGAAAAGAAAAAAGAAGAGATAAAAGCAATGAACATCTTTTCCGAATCGTTTTGGAAATTGGATGCCAAGCTCGACGAGGCGGACGAGGTATTTACTAACGAAGCTATGGAATTGCTGGCTCAGTTGGAAGCCGGTTCGCCTCAAGCGCATTCGCTGCTGAAGATGATGGGCATTTTCCAGTTTTTGCTTTTGGTAGCGAGGGAAAAATCCCTTCAAGGGGAAATGAATTATATTCTCTTTGATCAAACGATCAAACGAGTTGCTGATTGAGGCAACAGGCAGGTCAAGAAAAAGAAAAGCCGCGCGGCAACAATTGCCGCCGGCTTTTTTGTTTGATTTTCCTCATATTTTGTGGCAGAATGAAGAGGTAAAATTAGCCAATATATTAAATAATAACCATGAAAAATTATTATCGCATAATGCTAGGCAGGCAAAGTATTTACGCTAAAGAAGCGTATGAGGGAAATTATATTGGCGCCGGTTGGTTTGAAAACATAGATTTAACAGACAAATTATCTGATAATGGGCGTAAATTTAATAAGAAATTTATTCCGATTTATCTCAGAAAATACCCAGACAAAACAAAAGTATCTGCTGGTTTGGCTTGTGGAATGTTGTATACAATCGCCAAAGGAATCTCAATTGGCGATATTGTTTTATGTCCTGATGGTCAAGGCAATTATTCAGTTGGCGAAGTCGTTAGCGACTACGAATATCACAAAAACGCTACGCTCTCGCACAGACGGAATGTTCGTTGGTACACAAAAACTATTTCTCGCGATGAAACGAGCGAATCTTTAAGAAATTCTGCCGGAAGCATCGGCACGGTAAGCAATATCTCTAGATATGCTGATGAAATTGAGTCGCTTATATCGGGCAGTCATCCTATTCCAATTATTTCTACTGACGAAACAATTGAAGACCCAAGCACTTTTGCTTTGGAAAAACACTTGGAAGATTTTTTGGTTGAAAATTGGCCCCACACAGAATTAGGAAGACACTACGATATTTACGAAGAAGATGGAGAAAAAATTGGCAAACAATATCCGGCGGATTCCGATTACATTGATATATTAGCGATTAGTAAAGATAAAAAAGAGTTATTGGTTGTTGAATTAAAAAAGGGTAGAGCGAATTATGTTGTTGTAGGGCAAATCCAAAATTATATGGGATATGTGAAAGAAGAGTTGGCCGAAAAAGGTCAAAAAGTGCGAGGGGCTATCATCGCTCTCAAAGACGATATTCGTCTTCAAAGAGCCCTGTCCGTCACTTCTAATATTGATTTTTATACATACAAAATCCGATTTAAACTAGAAAAGAAATAAATTAGGGTTAAAAGAGCCGCGCAAAGCGGCTTTTTTGTTTGATATCTATTATATTTTGTGGGAGAATAAAGATGAGATATCTTGACAACTATGTTTACATATGATAACTTCAAAGCTTAAATTAAGATTTGTTTTTTATGGCAAAAACTAAAAACTATATCACTACCACGGAATTGGCTAAAATGCTGGGAATCAGTCGTGTGGCGGCGGCTAAAAAAGTAACAAAATTAATCAAAGAAGGCGCTATTACCGCTTCTGAAAAAGGCAAGGGGTATATCATTGACCAAGATTCTTTGCCAGACGAAATAAAAAACGAGATAAGAAGACAACAAGACGAAGCCGCAAAGAAAATTACTGAACTGGGTAAAAAGGCAGGGCGAGATATTGAATTTGAAAAAGAGCTTTGGAAAGCCGCCGATAAATTAAGGGGTAGTATTGACGCCGGGGACTACAAACATATTGTCCTCGGCTTATTATTTTTAAAATATGTTTCGGATTCATTCTATATCCGTCGCGAAAAACTTACCGAGATGGTAAGGGACGCGTCAAATAAAGAATACTATGTTCCTTCCGCCGCCAGTCGCGAAATTGTCATTGATGACAAAAATCAGTATCGCGCCGTCGGCGTCTTCTTTATTCCGGACAAAGCGCGTTGGGAACATCTTCGCGCTCGCGCGATGCGTTCCGATATCGGGAAATATATTGACGAAGCGATGGAAGCGATTGAAAACGAAAACCCGAAAGATTTAAAAGGCGTTCTTCCAAAAATCTATACCAAGAGTCAATTAGATAGCCAGATTTTGGGTGAATTAGTCAATATTTTTTCAAAGATAAAGTTTGACCACGATATCGACAAAGAAAAAGACATTCTTGGCCGGGTGTACGAATATTTTTTAGGCCAATTTGCTTCAGCTGAAGGCAAAAGAGGCGGTGAATTTTTCACGCCGCGACCGATTGTCAAACTATTAGTTGAAATATTATCGCCGTATGAAAACGCGCGAGTGTTGGACCCGAGCTGCGGCAGTGGAGGAATGTTTGTCCAATCCAGCGAATTTTTGAAATTACATAAAAAAGACCAGGGTAAAATTTCTTTTTTTGGTCAAGAGAGCAACCAGACCACTATTCGTTTATGTAAAATGAATTTGGCTATTCGTGGGATAATCGGCCAGATAGAATGGGGCAATTCATATTACGAAGATAAATTTCCCGACCTTCGCGCCGATTTTGTTTTGGCCAATCCTCCTTTTAACGCCGACTGGGAGCCGGGACGGCTTTCCGACAAAGACCCGCGGGTAAAATTCGGTTCTCCGCCGGCCAGCAATGCCAACTTTTTATGGATTCAGCATTTTATCCATCACTTGTCGCCCAGTGGGATGGCAGGGTTTGTAATGGCCAATGGAGCGCTGGCTGTAAGCGGACGGGAAGGCGAAATTCGCAAGAAAATTATAGAAGAAGATTTAATTGATGTCATAGTCGCTTGTCCGCCGAAACTTTTCTATAATGTCGCGCTGCCGGTTTCGCTTTGGTTTGCGTCTAAAAACAAAAAGAACGGCCGATTTCGCAACCGTGTCGGCGAAACGCTGTTTATCGACGCGCGAGAAATTTTCGAACTGATTTCCCGAAAGCAGGTCATTTTTACCGACGAGCAGATTCAAAGAATCGCCCAGACGGTCCGCGCCTGGCGGGGCGAAAAGGAAGCGAGTAAATACAAAGATATTGCCGGTTTTTGTAAAGCCGTTAAAAAAGAAGAAATTGCCAAAAATGGGTATGTTTTAACTCCCGGCCGTTATGTTGGCGTCGCCGAAGAAGTGGACGACGGGATTCCCTTTGCGGTTAAAATGAAAAAACTGACGAAAGAATTAAAAGAATACTTTAAAGAAGGAGAGAAATTAGAAAAAAAGATTGAAAACATTTTAAGGAAAATTAAGTTGTAGCGCTATGTTTAATCCTAAAACAAAAAGAATAGGAAAATTAGCTGAATTATTTCCAAAACCAATTAAAGAATTGGAGAATATTTTTGATGGTGATTCTGGGATATATCTTGACTGGCAGAATGTTATACATTGGCAAGAAAAATTAGGTTGGAGATTTAATTTAAAAAGAATAAAACAATTTTTTGATTCTTTTAGTACAATTAAATTTATTAAGATATATGTTGGGACGCTTAAGGGCAACGAACAGTCGGAGAATCAGATAACAGAATTAAAGATAATGGGATATGATGTCAAAACAAAACTGGTCAAAATTATGCCTATTTCTATAGATGTTTCCAGTATTCCTAAAAATTCTCCGGCATTGCTGCAAAGTTTTATTAGAAAATCATTACTGAAAAAGTTAGATTTAGAATCTATAGAGTTTTTAAATAGTAAATTGGCTGAATTGAATCAAAGAGGAATTTTAAGTATTAAAGACCAAAAGTGTAATTTTGATGTTGAAATTGGAAGGGAGATGTCTTGTGATTTTGAGTCCGACGGCTTAGACAATTATATTTTATGGAGTGTTGATAGCGACTTTGCTGACCCAATAACACAAATCAGTTCGGGTGGTAAAAGAGCGGTTATTTTCGCAACTTCAGGTAGAGTTTCTCCTGAACTTGATGCAACCGGTGTTCTAATTTTTGATATTAAGAAAATAAAAGAGTTTATTTGTTGGCCTAAAGATTTGCCACAGGGTATAAAAGATAAAATAGATGGACAATAAAAAGCCAAAGGGACTCCCAAGGGAGCCCCTAAGCTATCGTTTTTGTGATCTTTCGATCATTTTCAGTATATATCAATTATTGGTTTTTTGTCAATATTTTACAGGTGGATAAGTATTTTAAATAAAAAAGCGGGCACCCAGACCTGGGACACGCTCTTATATTTAAAGTATATATCAGCCAAAATTAAAAGTCAATGAAATTATGGATAACTAAAAATAATCGAAAAGTCGTAAAAAATATTAAAAAATATTACAAATATGGCAAAAGTAATTATTAAAGATAAAAAATCTTTGGAAATCGCCAAAGAGAAGATGCGTGGTATGATTAATTTTCGCCAGACAAAAGGGGGTATAGTTGCGGCGAAACAAAAACGCCGAATAAAGCGAAAACCCGGCATTAAGCCGAGTTCCGCGAATAGTTAACTCGTATTCACGAACAGGTTTTTATAATATATATCAACTAAAATTAAAAGCCACATGAATTATCCACAAAAGCAAATATAATCAGAATATGACTATTCACAAAGAGTTTATTGATCAAATAATAAAACAATACAGCGCTACATTGGGCGACCTTATTAGCGATCGCGGACTAGATATTACAAAGAGTATGAAAAGCGTTGATGAACTTCCTGATCAACTCGATAAAATTTTTTACACTTTGGAATTTCTGAAAAAAGAAGGATTGATTGAAATTAAGGAAACTCGTAGCAATACAACACCTACTATATTCCAGATACCAATAGGAAGCGATATTGAGAAAATCCCAGCGGTTATTTTTTATCATGAAAAATTAAAACAATCCTACGACTGGGATATTGAAATAAAACCAGGACTTATTCATTTTAAGCAACAAGGATATCAAACCGATGGACAGATAAAAGAAGATAAACAATTCTGGCTTGCTATTGGTATTGCCGTTCTTGCTTCTTTTTTGTCAGCGTTGTTTACGACATATTTTCCGAAAATTTTTTAATATGTGCGAAACAAAATCACAATTAGGTAGTTCTGAAAAGAGAAAAGAATTTCATTGGAATGCCCATGTTAGTAGTATGGGTACTTTAGATCTCGCTTTATCTTTTCCCAATGCCGAAACCGAGGAAGAAAAAATAGGGGCTCTATCTATAGGATTAGTCCAATCCTATAAGTATATGCTAGATAAGGGATATTTATCATTTAAAAATTCTTTTTTTTACGCAAAAACTCAAGAATACTGGCAGAAACTTCTTGAAGAAGGAAAAATCCCGTATAGGGAAATTTCCAAAGGAGAAATAAAAATAGATTTATGGGTTCCTGGTTATCTTGATAAAGAAAAAGTAGACGAATACGTTGATAGATGCAAAAAAGTCCTTAATGATATAGATAAAAGCGAAAATAAACGAAGCGGAACAATTGGATGTCCGGTATGTAAGGAAGAAATTTTTCACTTCAATGTTAATGTTGGCGGAAATATTAATGGGACTTGTCAATCTTGTGGGTTTTATCTTTATACAATTAAGTAACGATTAAAAAAAACTATAATGGTTTCTAGTAGCTCGACAATAATATTATATTTTCTGAATACAAATAGCGGAGCAATACAAGCAATATCAACAGTATTTCTAATTGTGATTACTGCTTTTTATGCTTGGCAAACTTATAAAACCAATAAATTGGTTTATAGACAAGTTTTATCAGACATTCAAGTGGAAATTCAAAATCTTCAAACAAATTTATTAAACCAAAAATTAATGGTTAGCTTAGACAGACAAATAAAAAAGAAGAGAGGTAATGTTATAGTTATAAGCTTAAGATTTATTCTGACTTATTCTGTAATAAACAAATCTGCTAGTCCTGGAACTATAGAAAAACCGGATTTACTGATATATTGTCCCGATTGTGATAAAACAAGAATTGTAACGTGTCCACGAAGCCAAAAAATCTACGGAGGGGGCATTTATAAAACAAAAGAGTCGGCCACAGAAACTCTAGCAGCTTTACAATTATTTGAAAAAGAAAAGATTTTCGCCAATACAGTATATCTAATGGCTGGTGAGAGAAAAAACATAGAAGAATATTATAACAAAATTATTGACTGCCAAAATCCAAAAGAGGAAGCCCTTTGCTTAATAAGGCATAGAGATAAATTTGTTTATAAAATTTCCTATTTAAATGATAAAGGCGAAAAAGTGGATATTCCTATATCTAACGATTTGATATGTGTCGAGCACAATGAGTTTTAAGATTAATATATGTTAAGTAAAAATTTACAATTTAAAATTTGGCGGAAGGTGAAGTTGGGGGAAATCGTAAATATTACTATGGGTCAATCGCCACACTCAGAGTTTTATAATACACAGGGGAGAGGATTACCATTTTATCAAGGAGTTACAGATTTTGGCGAAAAATATCCCAAAAAATCGATGTATTGTTCTCAAGCAAAAAAAATAGCGGAAAGAGACAATATTTTCTTTTCTGTGAGAGCGCCGGTAGGGAGCGTAAATATAGCCACTGAAAAAAGTTGTATCGGTCGCGGAGTGGCGGCTTTACAAATGAAAAACGGGAATAATAGTTTCCTCTATTTTTTACTAAAGAATTATGAAAGATATTTCAAGAGTGTCGCAGGCGGTACGACTTATGAATCAATCAATAAAGACCAAATAGAAAATATCAAAATTTTAGTCCCCGAAAATTCCGATGACCAAAAACGAATCGCTTCTATTCTTTCCGCTTTTGATGATAAAATAGAATTGAATAATAAAATCAGCGCGGCGCTGGAGCAAATGGCTCAAACGATTTTTAAGGAGTGGTTTGTCAAAGATAAAAAATCTAAAAAACTAAAAATAGAAAGGATTGGCAATATTGCAAAAGTAGTTTTAGGCGGTACACCATCAAGGTTAAAAAAAGAATATTGGGATGGTGATATTCCATGGATAAATTCCGGAAAGGCAAATGAGTTTAGGATTATATCCGCGAGCGAAAATATTACAAGTGAAGGACTAATAAAATCGAATACCCAATTAATGCCTAAAAGGGCAACGATTATTGCTATTACTGGCGCAACATTAGGACAAGTTAGTTTATTAGAAATTGACGCCTGTGCTAATCAGTCGGTAATTGGAATCTTTGGTTCAGAATTATTATCACCGGAATTTATCTATTTATTTATTAAAGAAGAAATCTTGGAAATTATTCAACAGGCCGCCGGTGGGGCGCAACAACACATCAATAAGGGGATAATCGAGAATTATCCGATATTTATTCCTTCTCTAGAGGTCAATTCTAAATTTAGTAAAATTGTAAAACCAATTTTTGACGAAATATCAAAAAATGTTTTTGAAAACCAAAAATTAGCCGCTCTTCGCGATTTGCTTTTACCAAAGTTAATGAGCGGAGAGGTTGAAGTATGAATACATTATTGCAATATCTAAAGGACATTCTAAATAATATTGTTTTTCAAACGGTTATATCGGGCGTTTTGATTTTTCTTGTCGGTGAATGTATCCAGAAATTTATTTTAGCTCCAATTATAGAACACAAGAAAATAATCGCTAAAATTGATAATAGGTTAAAATTTTATTCCGATGTTATTTTAAATCCGCCAAGTGGTATTGTTAGATACGAGACATATTTAAAAAGTTACGGGAAAGCAAAAAATGTTTTAAGAGAGCTCTCTTGTGATTTAGAGGCAACATATAAGGCAATACCATTTAAATCATTATTCCATTTATTTAGTTTGGTAAGTTGCAAGAAACAAATTTTAGATTCTGCTGTAAGTTTAATTGCTTTATACAATTTAACTGGTCAAAGAATGTTTTCAATTGAAGTCGGTGGTAAAAAAACCACATCGATTTTATGGGCGTTAGAAAATATCAATAATATAAGAAAAAATCTGCGAATAGAAAGTTATGGGTAAAAAACTTAACAAAAACGCACTAACCAGATAGCCAGTGATAGAATGGCTCAAGGAAATAGGCTATGATTATGAATTTGGGCCAGATTTATTTTCGTCGAAGTTAATAAATAAAGAGATAAAAATGTAATAAAATTTAAATTTATGAGTCAGATTTATAACATATATTGTGACGAAAGTTGTCATTTAGAAAATGACAAACAAAAAATAATGGTATTAGGGGGTCTTTGGTGTCCTTTAGAAAAAATAAAAGCGATTAGCAAAAGGATAAAAGAGATAAAGGAAAGGCACAAGTTAGGCGATAGTTTTGAAATAAAGTGGATAAAAGTCTCACCCGCTAAATTAGATTTTTATATAGATATCATTGACTATTTTTTTGATGATGATGATTTACATTTTCGTTGTTTAGTTGCGTCTAAAGAGGGATTAAACCATAAAAAATTCCAACATGGTCACGACGACTGGTATTATAAGATGTATTTCGGAATGCTGAAAGTTATTTTGAATCCAAATATTAAATATAGAATTTATTTAGATATAAAGGATACTAAAAGTGCCAGAAAGATTGATAATTTACATTCAATTTTATGTAATAGTATACACGATTTTAATCGTAGGATTATTGATAGGGTTCAAACAGTAAGGTCGCACGAAATAGAAATCATGCAGATAACAGATCTTTTAGTTGGCGCTATGTGTCATTTACACAGAGGTATAGATTCCAGTGATGCGAAACAAAAAATTATTCAAAGGATACAAGAGCGCTCGAATTATTCTTTAAAAAAATCCACCTTATATCAGGAAGAAAAGTTCAACATTTTCATTTGGGCTCCTTCCGGCGAATAATCATGTTAAATTTACCTGCTTTAATTTTGTATAACGGAGATTGGAGTAAATACGAAGAAGTTTTATACGCTGTTTTTAAGAGAGATTTTCTAAATAGCCAACCAATACTCAAGAAACATAAGGTTTTTATTATAAAAGAACCTAAATTCAAAAATAAAGAAGCAACATTTTGGCATATTACCTCCAAGGGTAAAATAGAATCAGAAAGGACGCCGGATATTAGAAAATGCGAGAGAATTGCGTGGATTAAGCCGATTATTGAGAGTTACCCACATCAAGATGTAAAAGCATGGCTAATAAAAAAAGGCGGGACGAGAGTTTGTCTATGTTATGGTAATTGGGAATATTTAGCTGTTCTTAGAAGAATAAAGAAAGGGTTTTTGCTTATTACCGCTCATCCTGTTGAATATAATAATACTAAACGAAAATTAGAAAAGCAGTATAAAGATTTTAAAAATACGAAAACCGCCTATTGAAAGACGGTTCCGCTACTCTTTCCACACATGGTAGATGAGATAATATAACTATAGCATAAAATTAACTGTCAAGCAATGGTTTATCCACAGATCTAAAAATGACAAAAAAACTTAACGAAAACTCACTAACAGAACAACCGGTCATAGAATGGCTCAAAGAAATGGGCTATGACTATGAGTTTGGCCCGGATTTGGCGCCAGGGCAGATTTTGGGCGAGCGCGAGGATTTTCGCGAGGTGGTTTTGACTGGGCGATTAAAACGGGCGATTCGCCGGCTCAATCCGGATTTGTCAGAGGCGGCGATTGACGATGTTGCCAGAGAGATTGTCAAATTTGAACATCCAAATCCGGAAATCGCCAACAGGGAGGTCTATAAGATGCTGACGGAGGGCGTTAGGATTGGCGTCCGCGACAAGTCCGGCGAAGAAAAGGGGAAATTAGTCAAAATTTTTGATTTTGAAAATCAGCAGAATAACGAATTTCTGGTTGTTAATCAATTCGCTATTCAGGGAATGGGAAAAGTCCGCCGGCCGGATGTGGTCGTTTTTGTTAATGGAATCCCGTTGGTGATTTTTGAGCTGAAAAATCCGGCGTTGGAAAACGCAACGCTCTATTCCGCTTACGAACAATTACAGGAATACAAAAAGGATATTCCGGAGATTTTTAAATACAATCAAATTCTTGTCATTAGCGATTTAGTGGAAGCGAAGCACGGGACAATTTCTTCTCCTTGGGAGTGGTTTTCGGTCTGGAAGAAAATTGAAAGTGAAAATGAGAAGCGCCGGCCGGGTGAAAGCCAGTTGGAGGTTTTGGTCAAAGGAATTTTCCATAAAATCCGATTTTTGGATATTTTTGAGAATTTTACTATCTTTGAGGCCGACAGCGAAAAAGAGGTAAGCAAATACACAAAGAAGATGGCTTTGCATCATCAGTATTTTGGCGTTAATAAAGCGGTCGGCGAGACATTACGGGCGACAGGGCCGCGGGGGAATAAAAAAATCGGCGTTTTCTGGCATACGCAGGGGTCGGGCAAATCTCTCTCTATGGTGTTTTATACCAATAAAGTTAAGCGCTTAGAAGAATTAAAAAGCCCGACTTTTGTTTTTTTGACCGACAGAAATGACCTTGACGGGCAGTTTTACAAAACATTTCTACGATGCGGCTATCCCACCGCCAAACAAGCCGAGGGGATTAAGGATTTAAAGAAAAAATTAAAAGAAGCAGCCGGAGAACTCATTTTTACCACTATTCAGAAATTTACCACCGAATATGAAGAATTGAGCGACCGAGAAAATATTATTGTCATCGCGGACGAAGCGCATCGTTCGCAGTACGCTAATTTTGCCGCTAATGTTCGGGCATCTTTGCCTAACGCTTCTTTTATGGGTATCACCGGCACACCGATAAGTTTACGCAATCGCGAGACGCGGCTGGTCTTTGGCGAACATATCAGCGAGTATAAAATCAATCAGGCGGTTGAGGATGGAGCGACGGTGCCGATCTATTATGAAGGACGGCTGGTGCCGTTGCATCTGGCCAATCAGTTTATTGACGAGGAATTTGAGGATTTAGTCAGCGAAATAGATTTTGAAGAAAAAGAGGTCTATAAAAAGAAGTGGGCACGATTAGAGCAGGCCGTCGGCGCGAAAGACCGCTTGGAACAGGTGGCAAATGATATTGTAGAGCATTTTAATAATCGCGGGATTGAAGGAAAGGGAATGATTGTGACTATCAGCCGGAAAACGGCGGTTGAGATGTATAAAATCATTTCAAAAATTAAGGACGCGCCGGAAACAGCGGTGGTTATTTCCAAACCAGAGGATTTTCCGGAGCTTAAGCAAAGCAGAGATACCAAAGAATTAGAAAGAAGATTTAAAAACCCGGACGATTCGCTTAAGTTGGTGATTGTTTGCGATATGTGGTTGACCGGGTTTGATGTACCGCCGCTTCATACGATGTATCTTGATAAGCCGCTCAAAAATCACACTTTAATGCAGGCCATTGCCCGTGTCAACCGGATTTTTAAAGATAAACCGGGCGGATTGATTGTCGACTATATCGGCGTTGCCGACAATCTCAAAAAGGCCCTAGGCGTCTATAGTTCTAATATCCAAAAAGAAGCGATGATACCGATTGAAGAAATCGTGAATAAAATGATGGAGAAATATGACATTGTGCGGGCGTTCTTTTCTGGTATTGATTATTCCGGCTGGAAAAAAACGAAAGGCGCGGAGTTGGCTCGATTGTTTCAGACGGCGATGAACAATATTATTACGAATGAAAAAACCGAAAAAATTGATGACGAGAAAAAAGGACGATTCGCCAAAGAAACCGAAAAATTATCGCGGCTTTTCGCTTTTGTTATGCCGCATAAAGAAGCTAATGCGATTAAAAACGAAATGGAGTTTTTCCAAGCCGTCAAAAGAGCGATTGTTAAAAGAATTATTATCAGGCCGGAAGGTATTGGTTTGGATATTGAATCGGCGGTCAGAGAGCTTGTTTCTAAGGCGATATCGGCCGAAGGAGTAATTGATATTTTCGATATGAAGGGCAAAACCAAACCCGATATTTCGATTTTTGATGAGAAGTTTTTGGAAGAAATTAAGAATATGAAGTACAAAAATCTTTCCGTGGATGTGCTTCGTAAACTTTTAAACGATGAATTAAGGATTCGGATGAAAACAAACTTGATTCGCTACAAATCATTGCTTGATATGTTAGAAGATATTATTGAGAAATATGAAGATAATATTATTAATTCCACCAAAGTTATCGAAAAATTAATTGAGTTGGCGAAAGAGATAAAAAAGGTTGATAAATTAGGCGATAATCTAGGATTATCCAAAGAGGAATTGGCTTTTTACGATGCGATATCGACCGGGAAAAAATC
>Ga0210031_1000738_pt1 | contig 19516 bp, 19 predicted proteins | sample CryGeyCG2014_080_FD_185455 | JGI IMG/M metagenome (GOLD analysis project Ga0210031, IMG submission 185455) | Groundwater microbial communities from aquifer - Crystal Geyser CG03_land_8/20/14_0.80 (SPAdes) (version 2) | ecosystem: Environmental > Aquatic > Deep subsurface > Groundwater | place... | reverse complement strand
AAAATGGCAGGGAAATATGAGAAAATATATCGAGAATTGATAGAGCAAAAGTAGATGAAAATCCTATTTTCCGGTTATCATAATCCGAATTTTATTACCATTACTGAATATATTGAGGAAGCAATCAGAAAATTAGGATATCAATTAATAAGTTTTGATGACCGGAAATTTATCATTCCGGGAAGATTAAGGAAAAAATTTCATTTTTTGCATACCTTTGACCTTAAAAGAATAAACAGGAATTTAATTAGGATTATCAGGAAGGAGAAACCGGAAATTTACATCGAGACAGGAGGATATCAAATATTCCCGGCTAGTATAAGGGCTATAAAAAAGATGGGTATTAAGACAGGTCTCTGGACAATAGACCCGATTCGTGAAGATGACCCAAGGTTAAAAATAGAATTTGCTTATGATTTTGTTTTCTGTGGGGGGACGGAGATGGTTGAGGTTCTGAAAGGAAAAGAGATAGAAAATGGTCCTTTCTGGCTTCCTTTTGCCTGCGACCCAGATTTCCATAAAAGGGTTGAGGTAAACCAGGAGGAAAGAAAAAAATATGGAAGTGATATTTGTTTTGTTGGCTCATTTTACCCAAATAGGGCAGAAATCTTAGAGAAGATAACAGATTTTAACCTTAAAGTTTGGGGACCGGGATGGAATAATTTATCCTTTGACTCACCTTTAAAGAAATTAGCGAAAGAAAGCCAGTTAAAACCAGAGGAATGGAGAAAAATCTATAGTAGCAGTAAGATAATATTAGCCATTCACTATCAGGATGGAAAAATACCTTGCTATCAGGCCAGCCCTAAGGTCTATGAGGCTTTAGCTTGTAAAAGTTTTCTTCTGGTGGATAATCAGAAAGATGTTAAATCATTATTTGAAGATGGGAAACATCTAACAATCTTCAAGGATATTAAGGATTTAAGAGAAAAAATTAAATATTATCTAATTCATCCCGAAGAAAGAGAAAGGATTGCTCAAGAGGGTTACCGAGAGGTTATCCAGAAACATACTTATCTTCATCGAATAAAAAAGATGCTTACCGTTATTGGAAAAAAGATTTTTGAATCGGCTTAAGAATTATGCTAAAATACATAATGTATTTTTAAATAATAAGGAGTCAGGATGAATCCATTCTTTTATGGTGGGGCAGTAGGAGGAAACTACTTTGTGGATAGAGAAAAGGAAATTGCAACCCTTCTTGCTGATTTGAAACAGCAGAACAAAATTTTTCTTATCTCTCCAAGAAGATACGGAAAAACATCCCTTATTTTTAAGATCGCCAAACTTCTTAAAAAGGAGAATTTTCTTATTGCTTATCTCGACCTTTATAAAGTCACTTCCCTGGAGCAGTTTGCCTCTCTTTATGCAAAGGCTTTGGCAATGGCAACTGAAACAAAGATTGAGAAAGTTATAAAATTTATCCAGAGCATAATTTCTTCTTTAAGACCAAAGATAACAATTTCTCCTGAGGGAGAAATTTCCATTAGGATGGAAGTGGAGCCGGAGAAAAAGGATGTTTTTTCGCTTTTGGAGAAACTATATAACGCACCGGAGGAAATTGCCCTGAAAAGAAAAAAGAAGTTTGTTCTTATTTTTGACGAATTTCAGGAGATTTTATCTTTTGGAGGAGAAGGAATTGAGAAAAGTATGAGAGCAGATATTCAATACCATAAGAATGTTGGCTATGTTTTCTCAGGTTCAAAGAAATCCCTGATGATAGATTTGGTTTCAAATTCATCAAGAGCCTTTTATAAAATGGGCAAGGTCTTTTTTCTGAATAAAATTCCTCACGATAAATTCTTTCATTTTATTAAAAATGGATTTGTTAAAACGAGGTTTAAAATTTCAAAAGCAGCAGTTTCCCAAATCCTCTCCGTAACCTCGGAAATTCCATATTATGTTCAATATTTAGCTCATGAAGTATGGAATAACTGCATTGAAGAAAAGAAAGTCGATGAAGAGAGGGTGTTAAAAACTGCTTGTGAGATTGTTACCTCTCAATCTCCAATTTTTTTAACCATATGGGATTCCTTAAGTTTATCTCAGAGAAGGGTTTTGCAGGCGATTGCTTCTTCTGGTGGGGAGAATATCTTTTCTCATGAATTTATGAGAGGTTATCATCTTGGACCCATTGGTTCTGTGCAGACGTCGATAAAGATGCTTTTGAAAAAAGGAATCTTAGAAAAGGAGAATAAAACCCTTAATTTCTCTGATATATGGTTTAAGGAATGGGTAAAGGTAACTCTATAATACTTATTTAACAAAATTGTAGTCGCTCCATTTATGGAGCATGTTTTCTCTGCCTCATAAATGAGGCAACTACATCTTATTTATTTAAGAAGGTTATCCAGAAGCATACCTATCTTCATCGGCTAAAGAAAATATTAGAAATTATTAGTCCAGACCAATGCTTAAGAGAAAATATTTAATCATAAACATCGCTATATTTTTAAGTCTTCTGATTATAATCCTCTTTTCTCGGCTTTTTAGTCTATCCCATTATTTTAAGCTCCAGGCTAATCCTGAAAAGAAATTAATCGTGGTCTTCAGAAACGATGATATCCAGAACTTTTCGGGTTCAAAATTAGAACTTAAATTATTTAGAATCTTTAAAGAAAATAATATTTCTCAAACCTATGCTCTCGTTCCTTTTGAAATTAATCTTTTAGAAAAGAGAGAGTTAATGAAAATTTTGAAAGAACACCTAAAATTGGGATTAGCCGAGATAGCTCTTCACGGATATGCTCACCAAGATTTAGGTAAACGCACCGAATTTTTAGGTAGACCCCTGGCTGAACAATTTAAAAAGATAAAGGTGGGTAAATCATAATTAGAAGATCTTTTTAAAATAAAAATTATTACTTTTATACCACCATTTAATAGTTATGATTTAAATACGATTAAAGCCTGCCGAGAAAATAATATAAAGGTATTGAGTTCTTCCAATTTTTTCTTTTATAAAGATATTTCTGATATCGCTATTGTAAATGCAAGTGCGTTGTTGTTCACTCCCCTTTCAGAACTGGAATTAGCCAGGAAAAATGGGGGGAATTTGTCGGTTTTTATCATATATTACCATTCCTATATGGGTAATATCTATCCAAAAGATGATTATTATGGCCAGATGGAAAAACTAATAAAATATATTAAGAGTAAAGATAATATCGAGGTAATAACCTTAGGAGAAGCCGGATTAAAATACCCAGACTATTTCAGGGAAAGATATAGAATTGATGGTTGGGCAGCTAAGGCCAATACCCTGCTCAATTTTTATAGGCAAAAGGAGATGAACAAAAAATTAAACCGATTGTCTATTTGTAGTGAAAGTAATAGGAAAATTACTTGTTTTATTTTCATCTCTTTCCTTTATGTTTATGGAGCCCTTTTTCTAATCGGTTTTCTCTTAGCTTTATTTTTAAATCTTATTAAAAGAAAGTTGGTTTATTTTATTTCACCAGTTTTACTCTTAATCTGGATCGTTATGGTAAAAAATTTTGGCAGTGATTACCGGATTGGTGTGGTTGATATCAGTTTTTTAGTCTTGGCTATAGGTTTTATCTTTAATGTAATCATTAGCTACTTAACAGAATCCTATGAACGATTTGCCCCAAAGATGCTTACTATTGTTGAAGGAAAATGAAGAAAATAAAGGTTATTCATCTCATAGAGGATTTAAAAATAGGTGGGGCAGAAAGGGTTGTCGCCAATATTGCTGAAGGTCTGGATAAAGAAAGATATCAGATAAGCATCTGGTGTTTGGCAGGAGGGGGTGAGATAGCCGATGAATTAAAGGCAAAGGGGATAGATTTGAAAATTTTAGGAATCGGTAATTACCATAACCCCTTAAATATCCTGAAACTTATCCTTCTCCTAAAAAAAGAGAGATTTAACATAGTTCATATGCATGGTTACTTTGCTACCACCATTGGCAGAATTGCGGCTAGGATCTCTGGTATACCTATTCTCGTAACGCATTTGCATACAACTCATTATAATCTTAAGTTGAGAAATATAATAGTTGATAAGATTCTTAATTTATTCACCCAGAAAATAATATGTGTTTCTGAGGCAGTAAAAAAATCCTTTATTGATACCGAGGATGGAGCGAAGGGAAAATTCATCGTCATATATAATGGAATAGATAAAAAGAAGTATACTCTGCACCAACTTGATGATAGAAGGGAAATTATCACTACGGTCAGTTCCCTATATCCCCATAAAGGCCATACCCATCTCTTAAAGGCAATGAAAGAAGTATTAACCAGCTTCCCCAGGGTCCGATTCTGGATAGTAGGGGAAGGTCCTTTAAAGGAGAAATTAAAGAAAGAGGCTATAAACTTAGAAATATCTTCGCAGGTTTCCTTTTTAGGAAAGAGAAAAGATATTCCCGAGATTCTTTCTCAATCGGTATTATTTGTTCTTCCTTCTTTAAGGGAGGGATTGCCACTTACTATCTTGGAGGCGATAGCGGTGGGTCTACCGGTTATTGCTACCGAGGTAGGTGGAATACCGGAAGCGGTTATCGATAAAGAAACAGGATTTCTTGTCCCTCCTGAAAATGCGGAAGCTTTAGCTGAGGCTATAATCAACCTGCTCAAAAATCCAAAAATGATGGAGGAAATGGGGCAAAAGGGTAGGAAAATTTTCGAAGAAAAGTTTACCACTCAAATAATGATTGGCAAATTAGAGAATCTGTATCAGAAACTTATAGGAAATTATGATGAGGATAAATTCTGAGCATGTGGCTTTAGGTTTGCACAACAAGGTTTTAAAATTGATGGAGCAGGAGAAAAAAGGTCGGGTTTTAGATGCCCCTGCCGGGGTAGGGAATTTATCTTGCTATTTAAAAGAAAGAGGATTTGAAGTCTGGGCAGCAGATATAGATGAGACTGTATTTAAAGCCTCGGAGGTAAGATTCCAGATGGTTGACCTGAATAAAAAACTGCCTTATCCGGATTCCTTTTTTAACTATGTTATATGCATAGAAGGCATTGAGCATTTGGAAAATTCGTACCATTTATTACGAGAGTTCGGAAGAGTTCTTAAGCAAAGAGGGAAATTGATTATTACTACACCCAATGTATTGAGTATTTTTTCCCGTTTACGCTACTTGCTGATAGGATATTGCGATTTCTTTGGTGGTTATTATAGTCGGGAGACTGATTTGTATACTTCGCACATTAATCCGGTGGGGTTCCCAGAACTATATTCTGCTTTGAAAAAAGGAGAATTCGAGTTGGAAAATATAGCTACCAACAGGAATGTAGTATTTACGCGAAAATTTCCTCTTAAATTATTATTATGGATTTTAATCCCTCTGGTTAAAATGGTAACGAGGATTAAGGTGAAGGATAATTTTATGTGCAGAAGGCTGCTTTCCTCCGAGTTATTAGCAGGAGAAATATTAATTTTGGAGTGTGTAAGGAGATAATAAGATGGAAAAACTTTCGGTAGCCATAATTACTAAAAATGAGGAAAAAAGTATTGGAAGATGCTTGGAAAGTCTGAAGTGGGTAGACGAAATAGTTGTCCTGGACGGTTATAGCACCGACAGAACGGTTAAAATTTGTAAGAATTATACGAATAAAATCTATCAGAAACAATTTGAATCATTTCCTGTTGAAAGAGATTTTGTCTTAAAAAAAACATCCCATAGATGGGTGCTTTCTGTGGATGCAGATATGTACTTTCTACCAGAAATCTGTGAAGAAATAAAAACTGTTCTCAAATCAGATATTAAATATGATGCATTCTTAATGCGAGGTTTGACCGTATTCCTGGGTAAGGAAATTAGACACTGTGGCTGGTTTGACTTAAGGTATCTGCGGCTATTTAACAAAGAAAAGGGAAATTATGACTTAAACCTGAAATGTATAGACCCATTTATCATTAAGGGGGAAATTGGTTATCTGAAAAATCATTTCATCCATTATGGAGGAGATAGTTTTAGCGAATATTTTGGCAAGATAAAGAGATATTCCTATTTAACCGCCTTAGAGTATAAAACTAAAGGTTTAAGAATTCAGCCCTATAATTGTCTCTTCTATTTATTTTTAAAACCTCTTTTAGTATTTATCTATAAATATATTGTTAAAAGGGGATTTCTGGATGGTATAGTAGGATTTTTGGTGTGCGTTAATTCAGCAATAACCTATTTTGCCTCATATTCCACTTTCTGGGACATCCAGAGAAAAGAGTAATGCAGAACATATTATATCTCTCTTCATCCGGGGAATTGAAGGGTGGAGGGCAAAGAAGCCTCCTTTTGCTTTTGGAAAGATTAAATAGAGGAAGGTTTAATCCTTTTCTTCTCTGCCAGTCTGATGGAGAGTTGGTAGAGGAGGCAAGGAAACTGCAGATAGAGACGTCGGTTGTTCCCTTTCCTTCTTTAAAAAAACTGAGTTTATTCACAATTATAAAATTGGTAAGATTTATTAAGGAAAAAAGAATTGATTTGCTTCATACCGATGGTCCGAGGAATACCTTTTATGGTGGAATGGCGGTCAAATTACACCCCCACCAGTCCCCTCACCTCTTATCCTCTCCCTCAAGGGGAGAGGAAGGGAAGGAGAGGGGAAGAAGAATTCCTTTAGTCTGGCATGTGCGGGTAGCAACCCCAGATAAATATCTTGACCCATTTCTCCCTTCTCTCTGCACCAGAATGATTACGGTCTGCAAAGGAGCAAATTCTCGCTTTTCTCAGAGGGCAAGGAATAAGATAATTACCATCTATAATGGAATTGATATAGAAGAATTCAATCCGGAAATTCCTTCTAAAATTAGAGACGAATTCCATATTGAAAAGGATACTATCTTAATCGGAACAATAGGTCGATTAAGTCTGGAAAAGGGACAGAAGGAATTAATTGAAGCAGCAAAAGAGATATTGTTAGAATTCCCGGGATTAAAGTTTCTTATCGCGGGAGAAGGAAAAAAGGAGTATAAGAATAATCTAATAAAGTTTGCTAACGGCTACAGAATGGAGAAAAACATTATCTTTACCGGTTTCCGGGAAGACATTCCCGAGATAATGAAAGGTTTAGATATCTTTGTTCTTCCTTCTCATTCTGAGGGTCTTTCCCGCACTATTTTAGAGGCAATGGCTTCTGCTAAGCCGGTAATTGCTACAGAAGTAGGGGGAAATCCTGAGGCAATAGAGGATGGGGTAACCGGGATTTTGGTTCCAGCAAAAGAACCAGACAAATTAGCCGAAGCAATCCTAAAATTGGTCAAGGACAAAGAGAAGAGAGAAGAGATGGGTATTGCCGGAAGAGAAAGGGCGGAGAAATTGTTTAGTATTGAAGAGAATGTAAGGAAAATAGAAGAACTTTATCAAAAATTACGATGGAAGATGTAGTTTGTAATGTGTGCAAGAGTGATGATACCTCTCTTTTGCTTATCAAGGACTCCTTAAGGATTGTAAAGTGCTTTAGATGCGGTCTTATCTATGTAAACCCCAGAGTTGCAAAAGAAGATTTAGGGAAAATATATAATAGGGATTATTTTGATGGTTCCCGACAGGCAGATTTCCTTGCTGAGAAAAAACTCTATCTACAACGTTTTCAAGAGAGATTAAGAGAAATTATAGCCATTAAAAGAGTAAAGGGGAAATTGCTGGATATTGGCTGTGCCGTTGGCTACTTTTTGGAAGTAGTTAGAAGAGAAGGCTGGCAAGCCTCCGGGGTAGAGATTTCTTCCTTTGCGGCAAAATATGCGAAAGAGTCCGGTTTTGATATCTTTACCGGGACGATAGAGGAAGCAAATTATCCTGCCTATTCCTTTGATGCGGCTACTCTCTGGCATACCCTTGAGCATATGAGGGACCCCTTGGGTTCATTAGAAGAGGTCCATCGCATCCTGAAGAAAAATGGGCTCATCGCTATTGAGGTGCCCAATATTGGCTCGCGAGAATTTCGGAAACAAAGAGAAAATTGGGATTATCTAAAACCGAAGGAGCACCTCTATTATTTCACGCCAGAGGTATTAAAAAAGATGGTAGAGAAGGCTGGATTTAAAGTCATTAAAGTTACCACCCTTCCCAAAGGGACAGGAATAGGGGAAAAATTGGGAAATTTAGGGTTAGGCAGATTGAAAAAGCAACTGGTTAAATCCTTTAATTATCTTTCCTGGATTAAAAAAAGCATACTTTATCTGAAGAAATTCTCAGGGGATGATATCATCCTGCTTTATGCGTTAAAATAGTTGTAGCGGTGGCATTTATGCCACGATTATTTGTGCAATGAATTGCACCGCTACGGTAAATACTCAGCAGTGCGAGACAAGGAGTAGCACTGCTTGCAGTGCTACTCCTTTTATTGTGCAATAAATTGCACCGCTACGATAGAAGATGAGGAGACTGGTTAAGAGATTATATTTGATTTTCAGGGCTATAATTTTTTCTTTCTTTTCTTTATTTACCTTCCCGATGCGACGAAAAGGATTTTCTGAAAAATCTATAAGTAATATCTTAATCGTTGGACTTAATAGAATCGGCGATAACATTGTTTCTATCCCCACTTTTAAGGCAATTAAAGAAAATCTTCCCCAGGCTAAAATCAGTGTTTTAGCTAATTCTTTGGTTAAAGATATTCTGGATGAAGTCAGTTCTATAGATAAGGTTGTTACCTATAGTAAGGATACTTCCTTTTTGCAAAAGATAAAATTGGTTAATCGTTTGCGAGAAAATCACTTTGACCTGGCTATTGACCTAACCTGTGATTACAGTTTTGTTGGGGCTCTTTGGACTTATCTCAGCAAGGCAAAGTATCGGCTGGGGTATAACATCTTTGGAAGGGGCTTTCTCTTTAATCGACCGATAAAACATAGCAAGCAACCTATTGATGTAGTTGACGAGATATTAAATATCATCAAAGGTATTAGTTTAGGTACAGAAGATAAAAAACCTAAAATTTTGCCTTCTAAAGAGGCAGAGGGAGCAATTGAACAATTTTTGCAGAAAAAAGGTGTTTCAGATAATCATTTACTTATTGGTATTCATCCTGGTGGTTATTATCCTTCCCAAAGATGGCTACCCGAGAGATTTGTTGAAGTTGCCGATAGAATAATTGAAAAATATAAGGCAAAGATTATTCTTATTGCTGGAGCAAAAGAAGAAAGGTTAATTAAAGAAATAGAAGATAAAATAGTAAATAAAGTAATTATCTTTTTAGGTCAACCATTAAAAAATCTCATTGCTCTTATCAGCCGATGTAATCTTCTTATTGGTAATAACTCTGGACCTCTCCATATCGCTACTGCTTTGGGCATATCTACCGTCTCTGTGATGGGACCAACCGACCCTGTTCGCTGGTGGCCAAAAGGAGATAAGAATATCGTTATCAGAAAGGATTTACCTTGCAGCCCTTGTAATAGAGGAATTTGCAAAGAGCATAAATGTATGAAGTTAATCACGGTGGAAGAGGTAACGGAGGCGGTGGAGGTTCAGATTGCCACAGGACTTCGTCCTTCGCAATGACAGCACAGAGTCTAAAGGACTACACTACATTTCTACTGCGCTTGTGATGAAGACGGAAAAAATTAAAAAGATATTGGTGGTTATGCTGGGGGGGATTGGGGATATGATTCTTCTTACCCCTGCTCTGAAAGCCCTGCGAAAAGAATTTCCCGAAAGTCATCTTGCTCTTTTATCAGAACCTGATGGAGCTAAAGAGGTAGTAGAAGGCAGTCGCCTTGTTGATGAAATTATTCTTAGAGATAAAGGATTTTTTAAACTCTTGGGGTCTTTACGAAGAAAGAGATTTGATTCTGTCATTGCGGCTACCGGAATGAATCCGGTAAAAACTGGTTTATTGGCTCTTTTTATTGGAGCAAAGCATCGGTTAGGAGAAGATATTAAGGGCAAGGGCTATTTCTATAATCTAAAAATTAATTATGATGAAAACCTTCATGAGGTAGAAGGAAATATAAGATTGGTAGAAAGATTGGGCCTAAAGGTTGAAGATAAGAGTCTATTCATCAGGATTACTGAGGAAGATAAAGAATCTGCTTCTAATTTTTTAAGAAGTCAGAATATTAAGGAAGATAATTTATTGTATGGAATTTCAAAGTTACCCCCACCTATCTCCGGGGGTTCCACTCCCCTTGAGGGAGTTTTAATTCCCCCGGATGGAGGTGAGGGGTGTGATTTAATTATTGGGATTCATCCTGGTTCAGGGATTTTTCAGGCAGGATTTAGGAGATGGGCTCCAGAAAGGTTTGCCCGGGTTGCCGATAGATTAATTAAGACCTATAATGCTCAAGTAATCATCTTTGGAGGGAAGCAAGAAATCTCCCTGGCAGAAAGAGTAGCAAGTCTGATGAAGAAAAATCCCATCATTGCTGCTGGTAAAACTACTCTGGGAGAGACTGCGGCCTTAATTGAAAGATGCAATCTCTTTATTACCAACGATAGTGGCTTAATGCATATCGCCTGTGCAGTGAAAACTCCGGTAGTGGCAATATTTGGACCTACCGATTATAGGAAAACTGGTCCCTATTCTATAAATTCGGCTATCATCAGGAAGAACTTACCCTGCAGCCCCTGCTATCAAAGAGGAAAGGTTAAATGTAAAGAGTTAGATTGCTTTAAGTTAATAACTGTGGAGGAGGTTTTAGAAGCGGCGGAAAGGGTATTGGGAAAAATCGTCGGATGAATCCGACCGCTACAGAACAAACGTAACGGTGCGATTCATCGCACAAATCGTCGGATGAATCCGACCGCTACAGGAAAGATGAAAAGGATTAAGGTAATCCATATTATTACCAGATTGGATAGGGGAGGGGTGACGGAGGATACCCTTTTAACGGTAAAGGGATTAAATAGAAAAAGGTATGGGGTTAAGATTATTACTGGCTCCTTTACGGGTACAGAGATTGAGGTAACACTTATTCCTGAGATGAAGAGGGTGATTAATCCTTTTCTTGACATTTTAACCCTCTTCAAATTATACTGCAATATCAAGAGGGAAAGGCCTGTAATTGTTCACACCCATACCTCCAAGGCCGGGTTTTTGGGCCGCTGGGCGGCAAAACTTGCCGGCGTCCCGATTATTATCCATACCCCTCATGGTCACATCTTTTATGGCTATTTCCCTTTCCTTGTTACTAAATTTTTTATCCTTTTAGAAAAATTCACCGGCTTTATCACTGACTATATTATTGTCTTAACCGAAAGAGGGAAGGAAGAATATGTCAGATATAGGATTGGACCTCCGGCTAAGTTTATCCCAATCTATAGCGGAATTGAGAAGAGAAAATTTGCACCCCCGCCTACCTCCCCCCTCAGTTCCCTCACCTCTTATCCTCTCCCCTGGGGGAGAGGAAGGGAAGGAGAGGGTAGGAAATGGGGAAGACTTAATCGAGAGGAGAAGAAGGAGTTAGGAATTCCTTCGGAAGTAAAAATAGTTGGAACAATCGGCAGATTAGAACCGGTCAAGGGACATTCCTATTTCTTAAAAGCAGCAAAACTAATTATTGCCGACCTCCGGTTTCGGGAGACAAGATTTCTTCTGGCCGGGAGCGGCTCTTTAAGGAAAAAATTAGAAAGGGAAGCAATCTCTCTGGGCATCAAGGAGAACGTTCTGTTCTTAGGATGGAGGGAAGATATTGTCGAAATTCTGGACATCCTTGACATCTTTGTTCTCCCTTCCTTGAATGAAGGAATGGCTCGGGTTATCCTGGAAGCGATGTTGATGGGAAAGCCGGTTGTTGCCAGTAATGTTGGCGGTATCCCGGAGATTGTTGAGGATGAAAAAACCGGCCTGCTTGTCCCTCCGGGAGATTTTAAAGGTTTATCGGAAGCAATAATTAAATTGTTAAAAGAGCCGGAGCAGGCAAGAGAGATGGGGAGAAGAGGGAAGGAAAAAGCAGAGAAAGAAGAGTTTACGGCGGATGGGATGGTAAAAAAGATTGAGAAATTATATGAGAGGGCAATTAATGAGAAAAGGGTCGGATAAATCCGACCCCTACAAAAGATACATAAAAAAAATTCTCGGGTTGACGCTAATAATTCTTCTGCTGAGTGCCCCTGTAATTGCAAAAGGTCAGGAAGAACTAAGATATATTCCGGGCATTATTCATCTGCATAGTAAGATTAGCACCGGTGCCTATTCCATCAAGGAACTGGCTCAAATTACTCAAGCCAAAGGTATTCCGATTATGGTAATTACCGACCATCTTCTATTAAGAGCCGAATACGGGCTTTCTCCCTTCCGGAGGATAATCAGGAAAAGGGTAGAAAAAAACTCTATCCTTTACTCTGGAGTAAAGGACTATTTAAGTGAGATTAAAGAGGCAAGTAAACTTTATCCTTCCTTAACAATTATCCCCGGGGCTGAGGTTACTCCTTTCTATTTCTGGTCCGGGGATTTTTTAAAAAATAATTTAACTCTTCATAATTTCCATAAGCAGTTTTTGGTGTTGGGGTTAGAAAAAGAAAAGGACTATCTTAAAATGCCGGTGGCTGGCAATCAGTGTTTTTCTTTTTCCCGGGAAAAGTTTCTTCGGCTATTGGCGTCTTTAATTCTCATCCTTCTTGGACTCGGAATGATCAAAAGAAAGAGGAAAAACAAATTCTGGTTCAGAAGCCGATTTTTTATTTCCTCTTATCCTTACCGAAAATCAGGAATAGTTCTTTTGATTCTCGGGTTGCTTTTTCTCTTTGATAGCCTTCTGCTTTCCCCTGATGACCCGTATCATGGAGAAAAAAACATGCAGCCTTATCAGAATTTGATTAACTATGTCAAAGAGAGAAATGGTTTGAGTTTCTGGTCAGCACCTGAGGCGAAAACAGAAGAGAAGATTAGAAGTATCATCTCCTCTACACTGCCTTATCCTGAAGCCCTTCTTGAGACCAAAGACTACACCGGCTTTGCCTCTCTCTATGAGGGTTATCGGAAAGTAGGAGGTCAGGAAGGCATCTGGGATACGGTTTTGACTGAATACTGCCGGGGAGAAAGAGCTAAACCGGTTTGGACGATTGGAGAAATAGACTATCATAGCCCTCGTGAGAAAAAAGAGATTGATGAAGTCCAGACAGTTTTTCTCTTATCCGGGATTGATAAGAACTCGGTGATTGCGGCTTTAGGAGAAGGAAGATGCTACGCTCTGCGCAGAACCAAGGAATATCAATTGATGCTTAATAATTTTACTCTTTCTCTCCCTCGTGGTAAAATAGGGAAAATAGGGGATACCTTAATTACCGAAACACGTCCCCGGATTAATTTTTCAGTCTCTTTTTCCGATGGCAAGAGAAGAAAGGTAAACGTAAAATTGATTCGCTCCGGAAAAATTATCCGGGAATTTATCGGTTTAACGCCGATGGAGAGAAGATTTTATGATTATTCCCTGCCCGAAGGAGAAAAGAGTTACTACCGGCTGGATATTGAAACAGAGTATCCCCATAAAATTCTTACTAATCCAATATTTGTGAAGAGGAAATAGGTAGTGGTCAACCTTGGTTGACAGCCGAGTAAACTCGGCAACTACATCGCCTGATAAATCAGGCAACTACAAAGGACGAAAAGATTTGTATGATTTGCGCTATTCATCAACCTCAGTTTCTGCCCTGGCTCGGGTACTTCGCCAAGATTGCCCAGAGTCAGACTTTTGTGTTTCTGGATGATGTCCAGTATAAGAAGAATGAGTGGCAGAATCGCAATAGAGTCAGGATTGCTGATGGCTGGCAATGGTTGACCGTTCCGGTAAAATATAAATTTGGACAAAAAATCAATGAGATTTTTATTGATAACAGCCAGGATTGGAGAGCAAAGCATTGGCAGGCACTCATTACCAATTATCAAAGAGCGCCCTATTTCAGGGATTACCGGGATTTCTTCCAGGAAGTTTATCAGCAAGAATGGGAATATTTAGCGAAATTCAATATCTATCTGATTGAAGAAATAATGAGATTTTTGGGGCTAAAAAAGGAGATGAAGAAATCCTCCGATTTAAGAGTAGAAGGCAAAAAGACCGAAAGACTTGTTGAAATCTGCAAAGCTTTGGGGGCAGATACCTATCTTTCCGGCAGCGGAGCAAAAGATTACCTTAATTTGAAATTATTCGAGAAAGTAAATATAAAGGTTATTTTCCAGAACTTTCTTCATCCTATCTATCGGCAGAATTATCCGGGTTTTGAACCCAATATGTCGATCATTGATTTACTTTTTAATGAAGGGAAGAAAAACCTCAGCCTGCTCCGAGGCAGGGAAAATCGTACCCTCACCTCTTATCCTCTCCCCTTGAGGGAGAGGAAGGGAAGGAGAGGGGGATATTATGTATGAAGAGTATTGGGGTTTAAAAGAAAAACCGTTTGAGAATACTCCTGACCCCAGGTTTTTTTATCGTTCTCCCCAGCATGAGGAAGCCCTGGGCAGACTCCTTTATGTGGTTAGAGAAGGAAAGGGGGCCGGGATGCTAACCGGGGTTTTTGGTTGTGGAAAGACGGTATTGGGGCGAACCCTGCTTAAAGAGTTGGAAAACGATGTCTATAAGATTGGTTTCATCACCAATCCCAGACTGGAAACGACAGAATTGCTGAGAATGATTCTTCATTCTCTGGGGAGAAAGAACTTACCCGAGAGAAAAACCGAGGTTCTGGTTGCGCTTAATGAACTCTTGGTTGATAATATCCGGGATGGAAAGAAAACCATCCTGATTATTGATGAAGCTCATACCATTGAGGAAAAAGGGGTTTTTGAGGAGATTAGACTTCTCCTTAATTATCAGTTGGAGAATAAATTTCTTTTAACCCTTCTCCTTTTTGGTCAACCGGGATTAACTGAGGAGATAGAGAGCAACAAACCGCTTCTCCAAAGGATAGCAATCAGATATAATTTAAATCCTTTGAGTCTGGAAGAAACCAAAAAATATGTCTACCATCGTTTAGCCATTGCTGCAGGGGATGGTTCTGGCCTTTTTGACCTAAAAAGTCTGGAGAAAATTTATCAATACTCCGGGGGCATTCCCCGAAGAATTAATCAGATTTGCGATATGTGTCTTCTCATCGGTTTTGACAAAAAGAAAGAGAAAATAGATGAAGAGATTATTAAAGAGGCGATGCAGGTCTAAAATTAATTACAATTAATTAGACACTGATTCTCACTGATATACACAGATAAAAACATAATATTTACCACCAAAGCACGAAATAAAGAAGACACGAAAGAAAAAATAAATATTCACCACAGAGGCACAGAGACACAAAGTTCACCAAGAATTATAAATAAATTTAATGCATAGGAATTTCCTTTTTTAGCGAACCTGAAAGGTTCGCACTACGTAGAACTAAGATGTAGTGCGAGGCTTTTAGCCTCGCTAATTTATTGTATGGAATTTCAAAGTTCCCCCTCATCTATGTTTCCTCTCCCCCAAGGGGAGAGGATGGAGGTGAGGGGGCTAAGTTCTTCTTGGTTATTCTTCGTGCCTTCGTGTCTTTGTGGTAAAGTTCTTTTATAGTTCTAATCAGTGAATATCTGTGTCTGAAGAGGAAATTATGAATATTCTGGCGATCGGGGCTCATCCTGATGATATTGAATACGGTTGTGGCGGTTTTCTTTTGAAAGCCGTGGAGAACGGGGATAAAGTTTATCTCTTTATTCTTACCCGAGGAGAAGGGGGGGGAGACCCTGAAATCAGGGAAAAGGAACAGGAAAAAGCCGCCCGATTATTAGGCGTGCAAAAATTGTTCTGGGGAAATTTTCCTGATACCCAACTTCCGGGAGCGAATGTCCTCATTCCCAAGATTGAAGAGATTCTTCATCTGGTTAAACCTGACGAGGTCTACGTTAACTATTACGACGATACCCACCAGGACCATCGTGCGGTTGCGGCAGCGGCAATTTCAGCAACCCGATACGTTAAGAACGTCCTTTTTTATGAAGACTATACAACCAGCAATTTTGAGCCGAATCTCTTCGTAGAGATTGAAAATATCTTGGAAAGAAAAATAGAACTTCTTAAATGCCACTATTCCCAGATGAGCAAGGTTTACCCAACCAGACTTGATACCCTGGAAAGTGTTAGAGCCATTGCCAACTTCAGGGGGTTTCAGGGAAAGGTGAAGTATGCCGAAGGATTTAAGGCATTGCGATTTCTGCGCGAAATCAAATGAAAGTTATTCCCCATTCCCGACCCTCCTTAGGAAAAGAGGAAGAAGGAGAAGTTCTCGCGGTTTTAAAGTCCGGCCAGATTGGACAGGGGAGAATTGTAAAAAAGGCGGAAAAATCTTTTGCTAACTTTATCGGAGTTAAGGGAGCTCTTTTAGTCAACTCGGGTACTGCCGCCTGCCATCTTGCGCTTTTATCCTTAGGAATTAAGGAGAAAGATGAGGTCATTTTACCTTCCTATGTTTGTCCAGCCCTGCTTAACGCTATTGGTTATACTGGCGCCAAACCCATCCTCTGCGAGGTCAAGAGAACCGATTTCAATCTTGACCCTGCCGCAGTAAAGAAAAAAATCAATCGGAGAACCAAAGCCATCATCGTTCCCCATCTTTTCGGAGCCCCGGCAGACTTTAAAGAATTAGCAAAATTCAAAATTCCTCTGATTGAGGATATCTCACAGAACATTGGAGGAAATTACCGGGGCAAAAAAATTGGGAGTCTGGGCAAGGTTTCTATTTGCTCCTTTTATGCGACTAAGCTGATAACCTGTGGAGAAGGAGGGATTGCTTTTTCCGATGATGAAATTCTCTTGAAGAAGATGAACGACTTGCGGGACTACGATGAAAAAGAGAATTATCTTTTACGCTATAATTATAAATTGACCGAGATGCAAGCCTCAATCCTTTTGGTTCAGTTGAAGAAACTTTCTTCCTTTATTGCCCGGCGAAAAAATTTAGCCTCTGAATATAATGAGGCATTCTCTAGATACAATATCAGATTGCCTTCAGGAAAGGGGCATGTCTTCTACCGTTATGTTCTTCGCATCCCGGAAAACAGGGATCTCAAAAAAATAATCCTTTTATTTCAAAAGAAAGGGATTATCTGCCGCAGGCCAGTTTATAAACCTCTCCATCGGTATCTGCGTCAAAAAGGATTCCCGGTTACAGAGGCAATCTGGCATTCTGCCCTTTCCCTACCTCTTTACCCTTCCTTAAGGAAGGAGGAATCAAAGAGGATTATCTCTGCGGGTAAGAGCATTTTTTCTCAACTGATCTGAAGAATCATATTCACCACAGAGTCACCAAGCCACGTAAAAGCTCAGTTAACCCCGTGTCATCTGATAGATGTAGTGCGAGGCCTTTAGCCTCGCCAACAAGCGAACCTGAAAGGTTCGCACTACTGTAGTTGCAGAGCTTGCTCTGCGGCAAAGCAAGCTTTGCCACTACAGACAATGACGTGGTTTGGTGAATATTTACAAAATAATGTAACCACGAATTAACACGAAGCGTAGTGGTCGAGATTGTCCCGAAGGGACTTTAATTGAGGTGAAAAATGAGAAAACAGGAAGAAGAAAGTATTGATCTGGCAAAAGAGCATTTGGCAAAAACTGAACTTTGTTTAAAGGAAATGGTTAATACCTTTAATGCCTATCTGGAGAACAAAGGAAAAGAAGCGGAAAATTTCGCCTTGCAGGTTGACCGCCTGGAATCAGAAGCAGATAACCTGCGTCGGGAAATTGCCAAAGGATTATTTGGAGGCGCATTTCTGCCTCTATTCAGGGAAAGCTTCTTAAATTTTGTTGAAGCTGTTGATAAGATTGCTGATGAAGCGGAATCCTGTTGTGATTTGATTATGTTAGAAAGTCCGGATGTTCCTGATGATTTGAAGTTATCCTTTAAGGAAATTGTCAGGGATTCTGTTCTTTCTTTTCAACCTTTAAAAGAAGGTTTTGGTTACCTCCTTAAAGATTTCTCCCTTATTTTAGAGCAGGTGCAGAAAGTAAATGTCAAGGAGGCCGAAGTTGACCAGAAAGAAGAAGACTTAACCAGAAGAATTTTTTCCAGTAATTTGGAATTAGCGCAAAAAATACTCCTGAAACAATTGGTTGCCAAGATATGCGATATTTCTGATCGAGCCGAAGATGCTGCGGATAGGCTGGAGGTTTTAGCCATCAAAGGGAGAATCTAAAAGATGTTTTCAATTCTTCCCGGAGTTTATCTGGGTTGGGGACTGGGAAGTAATGATGCGGCTAATGTCTTCGGTCCTCCGGTTACCTCAGGGTTAATTAGTTATCGGCGGGCGGTTGTTCTTGCGGTAATTTTCATTCTTTTAGGCGCTATCTTAGAAGGGAAAAAATGTTTTGCCACGGTGGGGGGAATAACCGTTCTAAGCTTGAGAGCCGCATTTATTGCTACTCTTGCGGCCGCCATGGTCGTGAACCTGATGAGTTGGTTGGGTTTCCCGGTTTCTACCTCCCAGGCAATAATTGGCTCGCTTGTTGGCATTGGGCTCTTAAATCAGGTGAGCATCTGTTATCATAAATTAATCCAGATTATCATCTGCTGGCTATTTACTCCTCTGGGGGCGGCTGTTATTTCCTATCTTTTTTTTCTTCTCTTTGGTTATTTCTACCAAAGAAAGGTTAAAAATCTCCAACGGTTTAATTCGGTGGCAAGAATCTCCGGTCTTCTGATTATTTGTTATGCGGCTTACAATCTGGGGGCAAATAATGTTGCCAATACTACTGGAGCGTTTGTTGCTGCCGGTGTTCTTTCACCATTTTTAGCCACTCTTCTCGGGGGAATGAGTATTATCCTGGGCGTTTTGACTTATAGCAAGAATGTTGTCTTTACCGTGGGGAAAAAGATTGCTCCCTTAGACCCTTTTTCCGGCCTGGTTGCTCTTCTCTCAACCGCAATTACCCTTCATCTTTTTACCCAGATTGGCGTTCCTATCTCTTCTTCTCAGGCAATTGTTGGAGCGGTAGCCGGGGTAGGTTTAGCCCGGGGGGCAAAAACCGTAAGTAAAACTACTCTTTTTCTGATTTTTGTTAGTTGGATTTTAACTTTGCTTCTTGCTTTAGGATTGGCCTATATTCTTGGTTTTCTATTTAAATGATAAAACAGGATTTATATGAAGCGACATGTTTGCGTATTTACTCTGCTTTCGTCTGTTGTAGCGGTGCGAGTTGCTGTCAGAATATCAGGAAGTCAAATCCTCCCGCATATTGCTACTGAAGATAGCGTAGACTGTAGTAGCGCAATTCCATCGCACCAACCAATAACTAATTTCGTGAAGCCCTCTTATCCTCCCCGGCCTGCCTCACATCTCGGCAGGCATGCTAAAACGGTGCTCCTTATTCGTCGCACCAGCATCCCCGAGGGGAGAGGGATGGAGGTTATGCTATGCTTCTGATACACTTGCAATGGTTCTGAGAATATTCTTTAGTTTTGCTTTCGGTTATCTCTTGGGTTCCGTCTGCTCTGCTTACCTTATTGCTAAGTTATAGGGCTTCACGAAATTAGTTATTTAAAGAATTTCCCTCTCCCCTTTGGGGAGAGGGTTGAAGGGTGAGGGGGGCTTAAAGGATTATAAAGTGAAAAGAAAGAATATTGAAAGAAGCAGAATCCTTA
>Ga0210031_1000734_pt1 | contig 19582 bp, 25 predicted proteins | sample CryGeyCG2014_080_FD_185455 | JGI IMG/M metagenome (GOLD analysis project Ga0210031, IMG submission 185455) | Groundwater microbial communities from aquifer - Crystal Geyser CG03_land_8/20/14_0.80 (SPAdes) (version 2) | ecosystem: Environmental > Aquatic > Deep subsurface > Groundwater | place... | reverse complement strand
CTCGGGGTATTCCGGGGACAGTATACTTAATACTTGATAATTGGGGACAATGCCGGTAATAATCCAGGCATGGCAAGGATAGCAAGAGTCGTCATACCGGGAATACCTCACCACATCACCCAGCGGGGTAATCGCCGGATGCAGACTTTTTTCTGCGACGATGATTATCAAGAATATATGTCCATGATGTCTGCTTCTTGTCGACGTTACGAAGTTGATGTATGGGCCTATTGCCTTATGCCTAACCACGTTCATTTCATTGCCGTTCCAAAGCATTCTGACAGCTTCCGTCACGCCATTGGAGAGGCTCATCGCCGTTACACACGGCACGTCAATTTTCGAGAAAAATGGAAGGGGCATCTTTGGCAGGAACGCTTTGCGTCGTATCCGATGAGCGAAAATCATCTACTTGCCGCAGCTCGCTATATTGAGTTGAATCCAGTACGTGCCGGCATTGCGAAGGAACCATGGTACTACAAGTGGAGCAGTGCGGGTGCCCATGTAAGGGGTTGTGATGATAATCTGGTGCATGTTTTGCCGCTCCTTGAGATAGTGGAAGACTGGCGGGGTTTTATAGGGGAGGATGTAAGCACTGAAGAGATGGGACGTTTCCGTTTACACGAACGTACAGGGCGTCCTTTAGGAGATAAAGCCTTTTTGGAGAGAGTGGAAGGATTGGTCTCCCGTGTTTTGCGGCGGCAAAAGCCGGGGCCGAAAAAGAAAGACATGGGCAGTTAGGTATACTGTCCCCGGAATTTTTCCCCGGAATTTTCCCTGTCCCCGGAATTTTCCAAGAAAGGTATCTTTAGCACTTTTTACGAGACCATCAATGTAGGTATCTCTCATTTTTCCTAGCCCTGCTACACCTACATTTCAACAGTCTCGCCCTGCTACTCTCTTCAATTTTTCGCAGGTATCTCTCCGCTGAAAATTCCTTGCAAGATAAAGGCATGTCTGATAAAAAGGAGAATATCAGGTGTCTTTTGATGGTGAGACTTCAGGAAAAGGCAATAAAATTTTTGATCAACTAAGATTGTGGAGGTAAATAGATAGATGTCCATGATAGAATTATCCCCATCTTTGCGGGATACATTAAAGAGACTGGGAGAGGTAGAAGAGAATGCCCCGAAAATTTTTATCCGGGGGCTCAAGGAATTACTCAAAGAATGCGAGGAAGAGATTCTTAATTTTGAGATAAAGTATGGGATCTCTTTTGAAAAATTTCGAGAAAGGTTAGAGAAAGGAGATTTGGGAGTCCCCTTTTCTTACCCATTAGAAAAAGACGCAATGATATGGGAAGATATCGTAGTAGAGAAAGGACTTCGTTTGAATATGATCCGGGAACTGGAGCAGATTAAGTGACCCTTAGGGATGAGATAATCAAAACTATAAAAGAAGAAGGCTCGAATGGAGAAGGGGAAGGAGTGAATGCGGACGTCTAACCAGTCGTTCCAGCGGCCATGCCGCTGGGTTCAGTCGTTCGGCCTTGAAAAGAATCGATATTGGTGTTATTTACATGCAAGGTGCCAAGCAATAGGAGGTATGTCATGCCAGCAATTCTTGAAAAGGTGGAACAGGATGCGCTGAGCTTGCCCAAGGAGGAACGTGCATTCCTCGCCGACCGTCTTCTGAGTTCCCTGGATGGCGAAGTCCTCGGTGATGTCGATGCCGCATGGGTGGCGGAAGCAGAGCGAAGATATGACGAGTACAAGGAAGGGAAACGGCAGCCCATTCCCGCGTCTCAGGTTTTCGACGAAGTAGATCGGATACTCGGATGAGCGGCGTTAGATTTGACCCCGATGCACGTGCCGAGTTCCTCGCTGCTGTAGAATACTATGAAGAGTGCCAGATTGGTCTCGGTCGGCGCTTTCGGGATGCCGTAAAAACGGAACTTGAGCATATCAGCGAGATGCCATTCCGTTTCCGTGTACTTCACGCTCCGTTCAGGCGTTGTCTCATCCCGAGATTCCCATACTCCATTATCTTCTCAATCGAGCCCCAGTTCATTCTTGTCATTGCCGTAGCGCACGCCAAAAGGAAGCCTGGGTATTGGCATGAGCGCATTGCGAAATACAAATAGCATATGCGAACCTCTATATGGCCTTCGGTTGTCAAGAAAAAAAACCTCTCCTCTAGATCGGAAAGAGAGAAATAAAACAGATATGATCCGTCTCAATAGTTAATGAAGCCTTGACAAACGACCCTATGGTTCCGGCTTACGTCTTCCGTCGCGAGAGTCAGAACGCTAAAGCGCGTCTGCACCAAACATCTATAGAGATTAACTTAATAGTCAAAAATGTTCTTTGACAATCAGCGTGCTGCCATTTGACAGCTTCAAGTCACTCCACTTGACGCGGAACAGCCCAGCGCAAAAAACAGCGCTGGGCTGTTCCGCGCAAGTGAGTTTATCGAAGCTAAAATATAATATTGACAAAAGGCAGACAATGTCGTAAATATATATCATGAAGGTTTTTCGATGGGACAACGAAAAGAATGAATTACTGAGGAATAACAGAGGGGTCTGCTTTGAACAAGTCGTTATTTTAATGGAGCGGGCAGATGTGCTTGAAACAGTTGGACATCCAAATCAAAATAAATATCCGGGGCAAAAAATAGCGACAGTCATGATTGATGATTACGCTTATCTCGTTCCTTATGTTCAGAAAAACGACGAGATATTCTTAAAAACCATAATTCCCAGCAGAAAAGCCACAAACAAATTTATGAGGTCAAAAAAATGAAAAAAACAATATTGGATGCAGAAGAAAAAGATATTCTTGATTCATATGAACGTGGAGAATGGAAGCCAGTCAAAAATCCAAAGGCGGAGATTAAAAAACTGCAGGAGTATGCAAGGAATACACTGCAAAAAGACAAGAGAATAAATATTAGGATGTCATCAAAGGATTTAGATCAGGTTCAGATGATTGCTGCACAAGAGGGAATCCCTTATCAAACATTGATATCCAGTGTTATTCACAAATATGTCTCAGGATATTTATTAGAAAAAAAGAGGGCTTAACAAGTCGATGAACCGGATGGCAATTCCGCTACGCTACATTGCCGCCGGTGAGCTTTTCGTTGAAGATGTACTTAAAGCGATTGAGCAAGATGGATTCTACCAAGACTGTAAAAGAAAAATATATATCAATCAAATTCCTGTGCCCAATTCGGAAAGATACAGGGGGGGGGAATTATTAAATAAAAACAGTGAGTTACAAAGTGTTCAATTGTTGATTCAGGGGTTTTTCTACAGGCTCATTATGTGCCAAGAAAAGAGGATTAATTATGAAACTAAAAATCGTAATACATGAAGCAGAAGAAGGTGGTTATTGGGCAGAAGTGCCATCCATTCCAGGGTGTGCTACTCAAGGTGACTCTTTTGACGAATTGCTGAGCAATATTTACGAAGCTGTAGAGGGTTGTTTATCCGTTGACGTCCAAGACATTGCTATCTCAAAAAATGACAAAATAATGGAGATAGCAGTTTGAAGGCAGTCAGCGGAAAGCGGCTTTGCCGCCTCTTGGAATCAAATGGGTGGACATTAAAGCGTATCAACGGAAGCCACCACATTTACACTAAATCAGGAAACACGGTACGCATATCTGTTCCTGTTCATGGAAATGCTCCATTGAAAATAGGGTTGCAAAGGCATCTGATGAAGATAGCAAGAATTGATGAATCAGAATTATGAAACTGCACATAACAATGGGGTAAGCTGACCGCCAACAGCGCGGCGATTTTTGAAAGGCTCTGCCCCGCATTTAAGCAGGGGTATTAGCGGTACGGTTCTCAAATATGTTAAGTAATACAAATAGTTAGGAGATAATTATTGGGGTTACTAGGGGTAGTAGGGGATTGCCAAAGATGCCAAGAGCTGCAAATGTTAGGCAAAAAATAATATTCAAAAAGGAAAATTCCTAGTAATGGATAAGAAATCTGTATATATTGAAACATCGATCATCTCATATTTGACGGCGAGACCATCAAGCGACTTATTGGCCGCAGCTTGGCAAAAAGTCACCATAGATTGGTGGGATACTCAGCGGGATCGTTTCGATTTATTTGCTTCGGAAATCGTTATTGAAGAAGCTGGTAAAGGCGATGATATTGCAGTAGCAAGAAGACTCAAAGCCTTAAATAAAATTCCTCTTCTTTTGATAACTGATGAGGTTCTTTTATTTTCCGAGACGATTATCAGAGCGGGTGCTATTCCCAAAAAAGCTATTGGTGATTCTTTACATGTTGCTCTGTCTGCCGTACATGAAGTTGATTATCTCCTTACTTGGAATTACAGGCATATCGACAATGCAGAGACGAAACCATTGATCAGGCGAATTTGCCAGGAAAACAAATATGTATATCCTGAAATATGCACACCTCAAGAACTTATGGGAGTATATGAAAATGGCTGATGAAATCATAAAAGAACTCTGGAAAATTAAGGACGGCATCGCAAACGAACATGGTTACGATGTGAAGGCTCTTGTGGCCTATTTGAAAACCAAGAAGTACGAAGGAAATTCCCAAGTCGTTGATCTCCGATCAATAAAGCAGACTGCCGAGCACAAGGTGGGACTTGACCGGGGATAAATAGCGGTGGCCGAAACAATTTACTCGCCTTTATTTTGCATTTGGAAAACAGACTCAGGCTGTTTTGATATCCTCGGCAAATCAAACTAAATAATTCCGTGAATGTGTATAATAGGGGGATTGATACATATAGGAGGCCCCCTTCGCCTGTCATTCCGAACGAGGTGGGGAATCTTGTTTTTCTGCTTCAGATTTCTCGTTTCACTCGAAATGACAAGTAGGGAAAGTCTCGAAATGACAAAGGGGGCGATGGTTTGAGCTTAAGTTAACAACATTGTAGTGTCAGTTATTCGTGGTCAGTTGTAAATTCCGAAAGAAATCAGAAGACAGGAGACAGACCAACTATCAACGGATACTACCTTGCTTAAATGGTGAAATATGGACAGCGCTATAGGGGTTTTTGATTCAGGTATTGGAGGATTGACAGTCTTAAAAGAAATAATAAATATTCTTCCAAAGGAGAATACTATTTACCTGGGGGATACAGCGAGGGTTCCATATGGAATAAAGTCATCCGACACTGTGATCAGATATTCTCTGGAAAATGCAGAGTTCTTATCAAGTAAAGACATAAAGCTGCTGGTAGTCGCCTGTAATACAGCTTCTGCTGTTGGTCTTCCTGCCCTGAGGGACAAATATAACCTTCCTATTATCGGGGTTATAGAACCAGGTGCCAGGAAAGCTATAAAGGTTACTAAAAGAAAGCGAGTAGGGGTAATAGGTACAGAAAGGACAATCAAAAGCAGTGCTTATGTGAATTCGCTCAAGGGAATAGATCCCAAAATTGCGGTAGTCAGTCAGGCATGTCCCTTATTCGTTCCCCTGGTGGAGGAAGGATGGACAGATAACGATATCGCATTTTTAACTGCTAAAAGGTATCTTCATGCACTTAAGGAAGCAAATGTTGACACCTTAATACTGGGTTGTACCCATTACCCTTTGTTAAAAGATGTAATCGGGAAGGTTTTAGGCGATGAAGTACTGTTGGTTGACTCTGCCGAAGAGACAGCAGCCGAAGTAGTAGGAGTCTTAAGGTCTAGCAACCTGCTAAAAACCAGTAATAAAAGCGCTGTTCATGAGTTCTATGTCACTGATGCACCTGAGAAGTTTGTTGAAGCAGGAATCAGGTTCTTACAGGGAACAGAGTTGAAAAACGTTAAAAAAGTAAGCATAGCATAGAGGAGAAAAAGTGTTGAATATAAAAAAGGGTAAGGCAGGAAAAAAGAGTAGGTCTAAACGTATCTTTTTGCTCATACTCATAATTGTTATTTTGACCTTTTTGGTCGGTTCCTTCATCTTTTATAAATATCAGAATAAGAAATACCCTACACTTCCAACCAGAGCAAAGGAGAAGATTCTAGTAGATCTATATTTTGCTGAGCCAAACAGTGAAAGCTTAATTATAGAAAAGAGAAAGGTTGAAGCTACTGGGGATTTAACCAGCCGGTCTAAACAGGTCATTTTAGAACTGATTAAAGGGCCCGATACAAGCCTCACTGGAACAATACCCCCTGGAACAACCCTCCGTAATCTTTCGATCAATTCTGATGGGATTGCCTTTGTTGATTTCAGTTCTGAATTAACAAGTCGACATCCCGGGGGAAGTTCTGCAGAGTTGCTTACAATTTACTCCATTGTAAATTCTCTTACCTTAAATTTCAAAGGGATAGAAAAGGTTCAGATTCTGGTGGAAGGGAAAAAGGTCGAAACCATAGCCGGACATATCTTTGCTATGATGCCATTCGAAGCCGATATGAAGATTGTTGGGAAGTAGATGGTAAAAAAAGACAGACTCTCTCAAATTAGAAATATAGGTATAATTGCCCACATCGATGCCGGGAAGACTACCATTACGGAAAGAATCCTGTATTACACTGGCCGCTCTCATAAAATAGGGGAGGTTCATAACGGAGAGGCAACCATGGATTGGATGATTCAGGAACAGGAGAGGGGAATCACTATAACATCGGCGGTGACTACCTGTAACTGGAAAAACCATGAAATCCATATTATAGATACCCCGGGGCACGTAGATTTTACTATAGAGGTAGAGAGGTCTCTCAGGATACTTGATGGGGCTGTAGTAGTATTTTGCGCTGTAGGGGGGGTTGAACCGCAATCAGAGACTGTATGGCATCAGGCTGACAAGTACCATGTGCCAAGAATAGTCTTTATAAATAAGATGGACAGGGTTGGGGCTGACTTTTTTAGAACTATTGAAATGATGAAGGACAGATTAGGAGCTAACCCTTTACTCATCCAGCTGCCCTTTGGAAAAGAGGAGGATTACCATGGTATAATCGATTTAATCAGGATGAAGAGCATAGTATGGCATAAGGAGACTCTTGGAGCCACTTTTGATGAGATGGACATTCCCAAAAGCCTTCTCAACCAGAGTCAGGAATACAGAGAAAAGCTCATAGAGACTGTGGCTGAAACCGATGATATCCTGACTGAAAAGTACCTTAAGGGAGAAATGTTAACCGAGGGCGAAATCAAATCGGCTATCAGAACTGCGACTATCCGTTATCAGTTGGTGCCCGTGATGTGTGGGGCAGGGCTCCGAAACAAAGGCGTACAGGCGCTTCTGGATTCCATAGTTGATTTTCTGCCATCACCTTTGGATGTCCCGCCTATTGAGGGTATCAGCCCTGTAAGCGGCCAAAAAGAGAAACGGTTAAGCAGCGATGACGAACATTTTTCCGCACTGTCCTTCAAGATTATGATGGACCAGGGACGTAAGATGACCTATTTTCGTGTGTATTCAGGCATCTTAAAGGCCGAAGCCGAGGTTCTCAATTCCACAAGAGACAAAAGAGAGAGAATTGCCAGAATCCTGAAGATGCATGCCAATAAAAGAGAAAGGATACCGCTGGTTCGTACAGGAGATATCGTAGCAGCCATGGGATTAAAATATACTACTACCGGTGATACCCTGTGCGATGAAGCCCATCCGATTCTCCTGGAATCAATAGACACTTACGAACCTGTTATCTCTGTTGCAGTAGAACCAAAAACCAAAGACGATGAGGAGAAGCTGCCCTTTTATTTAGAGAAGCTGGCTGAAGAGGACCCTACCTTCAGGGTAAAGTATGATGAGGATACGGGGCAGACAGTTATCTCTGGAATGGGGGAACTCCACCTGGACATATTGGTAAACAGATTGCTTCTGGACTTTAATGTGAAAGTCAATGTGGGGAAACCACAGGTTGTATATCGGGAGACCATAGAGAAACCCGTTGAAATCGAGGGAAGATTTGAGAAAGAGATAGATGGACGCCTCCATTTCGGGAATCTATGGTTACGTCTTGAGCCCCAGGGCAGGGGAGAAGGGATCAGCTTTATCAATGGGTTAGAAGACGGAACAATACCCTCTGAATATATACCAGCTATTGAAGAGAGCATTAAAGAATCAGCAATTAGTGGTGTAAATGGCTATCAGGTAGTGGACATAAAGGTAACCCTCTTTGACGGTTCCTTTCATGAAACCAACTCCTCAGAACTGGGATACAGGGTTGCCGCATCTATGGCATTTAACAAAGGGGACAGTATGGCCAGACCAGTGCTTTTGGAACCTATAATGGAAGTAGACGTAGTAGTTCCTGAGGAGTTTACAGGAGAGATAATAGGAGACATCAACTCCCGGGGTGGAAAGATAGGGGAAATAGCCTCTAAAGGAAAGGTCAAGACTATCAAATCATTGCTCCCTTTAAAAAGAATGTTTGGTTATTCCACTGATTTGAGGTCAGCCAGCCAGGGACGGGGAACCTTTTCCATGCAGTTCTCCCAGTACGATAAGGCTGCCGAGAAAAGGTGAAATTTCATTACCCCTTCAGGTCTTCTTCAGCGATTTGACGATTTGCCTCTAAGACGAGCTGTACTGCCTCGATTAGATTCCCCTTTGCTTCCTCAATGGTATTCCCCTGAGTATTTGCCCCTGATAATGCCATTAAATTCGTCCGTTATGGTAAAAACATCACCGATGTTCCAACACCGGCTATTCTGGCGGCTAATATTGATTGAGAGGAACCATCCATAATTGTCATGCTCATTACCATCCCTGAAACTTGGCTTTTCTCTTTTCCATAAAGGCAGCTACACCTTCCCTGTAATCCTCACTCTCAACACAACGGACAGCCAAAGTCCGAACCTTTTCCATGTCCCGCTGCAAGGAAGGTTTCAAAATCTCGCGAATAGAGACCTTGTGGGCAGCTAGACTTAGGGGCGCGTTTTTGGCCAGTTCAAGAGCATATTCTCTGGTGTAGCTTTCCAGCTCTGACTTGGGGATTATCCGATTGATAAGGCCCATGTGATAGGCTTCTTCGGAATTGTAGGTCCGAGCCGTAAGCAGTATCTCAGCAGCGTTGGCTGGACCAACGAGATGAACCAGCCTTTCTGTCCCCCGCTCCAGAGAATACGCAATACCCAGGTGGGCAGCGGGGATGCCGAACTTAGCATCGTCCGCAGCCAGACGTATATCACACATCATGGCTACCGAGCACCCCCCACCCATGCAAAAGCTGTGGATCGTAGCAATCACTGGCTTTTCCATCTGGGTCAAGGCAACCAGTGCTTTCTTGGCGGCTTGGTCGTATTCACCGCCTGATACTCCAAAGCGTACTTTTTCAAACTGGGATATGTCAGCCCCTGAGACAAACGCTTCCTCTCCAGCCCCTCGTATGATAAGAACCCTCAGAGTGGTATCCTTCACCACCTCCTTGACTAGATTGGGCAGTGCCTGCCACATCTCCAGGCTGACGGCATTATTATGCATCTTGGGTCTGTTAAAAACGACCCAGGCCAAGGGTGGCTCCTTCTGAAGGTAAATGGGTTGATCTATCATCACATCACTCCTTTAGCAGATTGATCGATACAAGTCTCGGTAAGCAACCATTGCAAATTCTGGTATAACTCCAGAAAATATAATACTACTTTTCTTGAAGAGATGCCATCTTTTTGTTAAGGGTCTGACTTAAAAGCTCTTGACAAACCTCATTTATATGTTAAGATTTCGCCCACTTCATACTTAAAAATCAATAAACCTCAGTACAGTGATAAATCATTGAGAGTTATCGGTGGTAAAGCCAAGGGAAGGAAGCTACTTTCTGACAAGGGGTTAAATACACGTCCCACCGCTGACAAGGTCAAAGAATCGATCTTTAATATACTGCCTGGTGATTTCAAAGATAAGGAGGTTTTGGATCTATTTGCAGGTACTGGGAATTTAGGAATAGAGGCATTAAGTCGGGGGGCATTGAAAGCAGTCTTTATTGAAAGTAGTCGGCATGTCTTGCCTGTATTAGAAAAGAACCTTAGAAACTGTGGGTTCACTGATATTAGCCAAATAGTAGGGACTACCGTAGATAAGGGGATAAAGATTCTGGAGAGAAGGAGAAACAGATTCGATTTTATATTTTTGGATCCGCCTTATAGAAAGGGTATTTTAAAGGATACATTGGTGAGGGTATCCCGATCAGAGATTTTAAAGGATAATACCTTGGTTATAGCTGAACACTCTTCTTTGGAAATAGTAGAAGGAGAAATAGAAAGGCTAATCTTGACCGACCAAAGAAGATATGGCACAACTCTAATCTCGTTCTTTGAACTCAAAACGAACTAACTCAACCTATTAAGAAAAGGAATCTTATGGAAAGACTTGCTGTATACCCAGGCTCATTTGATCCAGTTACCAATGGTCACGTAGATTTGATAAACAGGGCTCTCAATCTCTTTGATAAGCTTATAGTAACGGTTGCACTAAATCCACTCAAAACCCACTTGTTTACTATGGAAGAAAGGGTAGAGATAATCCGCGAGATATTCAAAGATAATCCCAGGGTTATTATAGATTCCTTTGACTGCCTCCTGGTGGAATATCTGGATAAACGGAATGTGCATGTAGTAGTTAGAGGACTCCGGGCAGTACTTGACTTTGAATATGAATACCAGATGGCGTTGATGAATAGAAAACTGGATAGAAATATAGAATCAGTCTTTCTTATGACAAGCTACAGGTGGTTCTATATAAGTTCTAAAATAATCAAAGAAGTGGCAAGTATGGGTGGTTCTGTGAAAGATCTTGTGCCTGATGTTGTCGACAGAAAGTTAAAAGAGAAATTCCCAAAATACAGAGAGTTAAACAGTAAAAACACATCTAAAAAGTTAAATGGAAGGTAAAAATCATGGTTCTGGCTGAAAGAGTGAGTAAGATAAAACCGTCGCCAACACTGGCAGTATCTGCCAAAGCAGATAAAATGAAGGCAGATGGCATTGATATTATAAGTTTTGGGGCAGGAGAGCCTGACTTCGACACGCCTCAAAACATTAAAGACGCAGCCATTAATGCCCTTAATCAGGGTTTTACCAAGTATACCGCTGTGGATGGAATTCAGGAATTGAAGGATGCTATAATCAATAAATTCCAAAGGCAAAATGGTCTAACTTATGAAAGAAAACAGATTATAGTTTCCTGCGGGGGGAAACACACTATCTATAATATTGCCCAGGCCCTTTTCAATAACGGTGATGAAGTGATTATTCCATCTCCCTATTGGGTATCGTTTCCTGATATTGTCCTTCTGGCCGATGCAACTCCTGTAATTGTAACAACCCGGGAAAAGAATGAATTTAAGATACTGCCAGAGGAACTAAGGGAAGCAATCACTGCCAGGACTAAAGCAATCATATTAAATAGTCCTTCAAATCCTACCGGTACTGTGTATACGGCAGAGGAGCTTAGAAAAATAGCGGAAATTGCTGTAGAAAAGAAACTGATCGTAATATCGGATGAGATATACGAGGAATTCGTTTACGATGGTTTGGCATTTACCAGTATAGCTTCCTTAGGAAAGGAAATAAAGGACTTGACCATTGTGGTGAATGGAGTTTCAAAGGCTTATTCTATGACAGGATGGAGAATAGGATACGCAGGCGGGCCACAGGAAATAATCTCGGCAATGAGTAAAATTCAGAGTCAGAGTACCTCTAACCCCACATCCATATCGCAAAAGGCCAGTGTAGAGGCATTAATGAACTCTCATGGTGCTGTAAATACAATGGTGGAAGAGTTTAACAGAAGGCGAAAATATATGGCTGAAAGGCTTAATTCCATTAATGGCGTTTCGTGCTTAAACCCTATGGGGGCTTTCTATGCCTTCCCCAGGGTTTCGCCCCTTTACTCAAAAAGGTTTAATGGTAAGAAGATACAAGACTCTACAGGTTTTGCCGATTTTCTCCTTGATGTTGCCAGGGTCGCTGTAGTACCAGGTTTGGCATTTGGTGACGATAATCATATCAGACTCTCCTACGCCACTTCTTTCGAAAATATTAAGAATGGTCTGGACAGGATTGAAGAGGCTATAAAACAACTGGAATAAGAGATTCTTATCTTTTCTCCCTTCATTAACTGTTATTCCCCTTATTAAAAAAGCAAGTTAACGATATACAGTGGATTTTTAAATCTCAAAAATACAATGCTCTTATATGCTTGGGTGCAGTTATCGGCTTGTATTCGCAGAATGTCGCCCAACATGGGTGCTACCCCAGATTTATCCCGTTAGAAATGATATTTTTAACAGGATTTAAAACCCCTAATGACGTCGCTGCTTCTTGCGTTGCACTTCACGGTTGAATGTAGCAACGTAAAAACATGATTATAAGCTGATCCATTGCCCGACAGTATCTACTGCCCGGCCTCTGCCAAAATGTTTGGTAAAGATTTGAAAATAATAAAACTCCTCCTTGCTCCGGATCATGGGATAATCGACCCGGGCCGATTTAAACTCCTTGGTGTCGACGGCTTTTTCAAAGTATGATGGCAGCACATCGGCGGACCCTGACCCTTGAGAAAATTCCTGTTTCACCCGCTTGGTGATGGCCTCTGGCAGATACTGTTCAAAGGCCTTTCTGAAGATCCATTTTTCGATTTTCTGATCTCCCTCCTGTTTCTGTTTGTATTCCGAAGTAACAGCCAAAACGTAACGAAAGAGCTCCCCAGATATCAAGGGCGCGACGACACGCACAGAATTACAATTGTTCATCCGGTCCAATCTCAGGGAAGCGTTATTGTGTAAAAAACCGATGCATTCCATTTGACGACTAAACAATTCTTCAACCGGAAAATCTTTAAGGTAAATGTAGCCGCAGAAGATCTCGTCACCACCTTCCCCGGAAAGAAGAAGATCAATGCCTTGGTTGCTTGCATATTTGGAAATAAGATAGTTGGAGACTGAACTACGGACCAGAGAAGGATCAAAAGACTCCAGGTAATAGATGACCTCAGAAAGGACACTTAGAATCTCGTTGAGATCTACGATAAGCTCATGGTGATCTGAATTGATGTGGTCTGCCAGCAACCGGGCGTTTCTGATGTCATCACTTTCGCCAACGCCCAAGGTAAAGGTTTTCAATCTGGCGTCGTTTCCGAATGTTTCTTTATAAAAATCGTTTGCCAAAAAGTTGATGACACTGCTGTCCATCCCTCCACTGAGCAAGCCGGCCGTCGGCACGCTAAAGTCCACCCGTGATCGCAAGCTTCGTTTGATGATGCTCCGGATATCTTCCAACATTTTATCAAGGTTTGTGTGTAGCACTTCCGGCGGGGTCTTGGGCAGTTCGGCAAAGCGGGTGAACCTGCCCTGATTGTCCATGTAATGCCCGGGCGAAAATTCATAGACGTCATCCGTGACCGCTGTCAGGCTTTTGAGTTCGGACGCAAGATAAAGCGTACCGTTTTCCCAACCGTAAAATAGGGGCTTGATGCCCAAAAGATCTCTGGCCGCAAACAGATCCTCACCATCGGAAATCACAAAAGCAAAAATTGAATCGTCAAGATAGTCCAGCATCCGGGGGCCGTATTCATGATAAAGGCGCAGAAGCAGACGTTCTTCCCTGAAAGGACCGTCGGAAACATCCACGGGTTCGGCTCGCTCTTTCCAGTTTCCCATCTGGCCGTCGTAACAGATTTTAAGCTCAGGGCTTGCCGATAAAAAGGCCGGCACCTGAATCCGGCACTCTTGTGAAATGTCATCAATGCCACCGTTGATGTCGCCTCTGAGGTAATTCTGCGCCATTATTATTCTTTTGTATTCATACTTTCCGGAAAAATGCGGACCGCGATGCTTGATCTTGTGAATCATTTTGTCCAGTTCCACTCGATCTCGATTGTTGAAAACCACAGCAAAACCACTCATTCAGTGACCCTCATTTTCTTTTTGGCTTTATTCATGCTAATTCCTGAATCTTGTGTCTTGGATCAGAATCAGTTGCCCCCATTATTCCAATTGGGGCGAAGCCCCCACTTTTTAAGGAAGTCATCAAAGTTTATTCTGAAATTATTTTAAAGTGCGCCCTTCTATTCTTTGCCCATGCATCCTCATTATGTCCTGGATCCAGAGGGTTCTCCTCGCCATAACTGATAGTGGAAACCCTGGAAGCCTCAACTCCGGCAGTGACCAGGTACTTCATTGCACTGTTTGCTCTTCTCTCTCCTAAAGCCATGTTATACTCATTGGCCCCCCGTTCATCACAGTGCCCCTCAATCTTGATTTTTAAATCAGTATGACCCTGAAGCCAGGAAACCTTCTTTGCCAATATCTCTCTTGCTTGATTGGTGAGGGAGAATTTGTCAAAACCGAAGTGAATATCCGTATTTTCAAATTCTTCTCTAACTGCTGCTTCTATCTTGGCAGCCTCTTCTATCTTGGCAGCCTCTTCTATCTTGGCAGCCTCTTCTCTCTTCGCGGCTTCCTCTCTTTCTCTCTGTTTTTTAAGCTCTTTTTCTCTCAGTTGCGCCTCTCTTGCGGCATTATCGTCATCTTCTGATTTCAGAGGCTCAGAGACCGTTGGTTCTCCCTTCAATTCTTCCTTTACTTTTTCCTCGGCCTTGGCTGTTTCTTCTTTCTTCTCAATCCCCTCCCTAATAACCTTTTTTGTACAGGCATTTAAAAACAAGGAAAGTGAGAACGTCAAACTAAAAACCAACAAATAAACTGATAACCTTTTAACCATTTTTTACTACCTCCTTTTGTTAACATCTAAACAATGGGATTCTCTACTTTTTTATAATTAGTTCGCCCTGAAAAATGAAAAATTTCCTTTGGAGCGAACATGAGCAGGATCATTAAATCGTTTACAGTTCGCAGTTAACCGTGAACCGTGAACCGTGAACAGTTTTTAAAACCTGCACTAGAGAGCAGAAAAGGGAATTTTTCAGTGTGAACTAACTCGTTTATCTTTTCTTTATATCACCTACACCTATAAATGGTACTGCCCCACCACCTGTAACCTGGGGGAGTATTCCATTCCATTTGTCTATAGCTTTGAGATTGGCCTCTATTTTTCTAAGCTCTATAAGATCTGTTGAAATATTTGCTTTCTGCAGCCTCAAGGACTCTGCCTCTGCCCTGGCTGCTGTAATCGTCTGCTCTGCCTCTATCTTTATCCTGTCCAGGTCCCTTTTTGCCTTCAGCGCAAGCTGTTCTGCTGTCTGCTTTGACTCAATGGCCTCCATAAATATCTTGGAGAAGCTGAAGCCTACGATAGAAAATGCATCAACTGCTATGTTGTGCGCCAAAAGTCTTTCGGCAAGGTTTGCTCTCATTGCCTCGCTTACCGCCGGCCTCTTTGTTATAAGCTCTTCTGCTGTATACTTGGCAGTCACAGCCTTTACCACCTCCTGCAGTGCAGGGTCTATGATTCGCTCTTTAAATTGTATGCCGATGGACTGATAGACAATATTTGCCTTGTCTGGAACTATATGATAGTTAAGCGCAACCTCTGAACTCACTTCCTGAAGGTCAGACGATGAAGCAGCGGCATTTGTCAAGGATTTCTGAACCTTGACGTCCATCGGGACAATCTCCTGCATTATAGGCACCCTGAAATGCAGCCCTTCTTTAAGTACGGCCTTTTGAACAGCACCGAAATTAAGGACAATCCCTCTTTCACCTGCCCCAATCTGGACCCATGGCCTTAAAATCAATAAAAACAATAGAATCGCTCCAATAATCACTGCCACCCTCATAGGGCCTTTCTTCATTGCAGACTGCACTGCCTCCTTAGCCATGTAAACATCTCTTTCATCCATTATACTACCTCCTTTTTATGTTACTTCCTGCCGCCATACATTGCAAATATTCCGTATTTATAGAAACAATCTACATCTTTGAATCCTACATCTTTTAAGCCATTCAATTGATCGGTTAATATGTCGAGCTTACTATGATGCTCCTTTCCTGTATGCTTACTGATAATGTCCTCATACTCGGTTTCTGACTTCAACACAGTCTGTCTCTCGACTATCCATGTATCTCTACTCACCCTTCAACTCTATCTCATGAACCTCACCAAACTCAGACAGTGGTTTATCAAAATCCTTACTTTTACCCACCACAACAAGAATGGATCTATCCGGGTAAAGATGCTTTTTTGCCACCCTTTTAATATCCTCAAGGGTAACCCTGGATACGTTTTCCTGATACCTCTCTAAAAAATCCTCCGGTAGGTTGTCATAGTCTATGATCATCTGCTGGTTAACTACACTGGCAGAAGAAGTAAAAGAAAAGATGAATTTATTAACGATAGACTCTTTTGCCCATCGAAGCTCTTTTTCTGTGACACCGTTTTTCTTTATATCTTTTATTATGTTATAGATCAGGGATATTGCCTTGGAGGTAGTAGCGGATTTGGTCTGGCATATGACAGCAAATACCCCATATTCCACATCACCCCTGTAAATACTCCCCACACTGTACGCAAGACCTCTATTAGACCTGATCTCTGAAGTCAACCTGGAATTGAAACCAGATTCTCCTAAGATAAAGTTCAATACCTTAAATGGAAAATAGTCAGGATGGGTTTTTTTCACTGCCAGATGCCCAAGTATAATTGTGGACTGAGGCACATCCTTAAAGGCATAATTTATGGATTTTTCAAAGGAATATAAAGGGGAAGTCTCTCTGGGTATCTTTATCCCGGTTTTTTCCCAGCCATGGAAAGCATTCTCGACCTTTTTCACTATCTCATCCTTCTGAAAGTCTCCGGAGATAGCAAGCATTACATTTTCCGGGCGGAAGAACCTGTTGTGAAACTCGACTAAATCTGTTCTGGTAATCGCGTTAATTGATTCAACCGTGGATATCCTGCCTCTGGGATTATCCTTGTATAAAATTCTTTTGAATTCTCTGAAGGCTATGCTGTCCGGATTGTCGTTCCTGCGTCTTATAGCTTCAATCTCCTGTTTTTTAGCCAGGTCTAGCTTTCCCTGATCAAATCCTGGGTCCATCATAATGTCAGCAAATATCTTGAGACCAATGTCTGTATCCTTTTTCATCACAGAAAGGGAGGCAGACCCGGACTCGCTTCCAATACCTGTCTCTACAGAGCCTGCAATATACTCCAGTTGGTCGTTTATCTCGTCTGGGCTCATAGAACGGGTACCCCCTGTCCTCATAACCGTACCGGTTAACTCAGCCAAACCTGCCTTATCCGCAGGTTCATAAACCGAGCCTGTCCTGATAACCCCAGACAGATTCAATACAGGAAGCTCATGGTCCTCCAGGATATACAGTATCATACCGTTATTTAGGACTATCTTCTCCCCTTTAGGAGGAGAAAAAGCCATGGGTTTAAATACCATATCCCCTGGATGCTTTGGTGGATTAGCATCCTGAGCAAAAGATGCCTTTCTGCTTGCGACTACGACGCACAGGCAGGCTGTTACTGCTATGACTACCAAAGATAACGAGATAAGTGATGCCTTTCTTCTCTTCATTCTATTTCCCTATTCCTTGCCCTTTTTTACCAGCTCCGCCACGGTTCTGTTATCCTCGATAAGATACTTCCCGGCAGCCTTCATTATATCTTGAGCGGTTATCCGTTCTATTACATCCAATTGATCCTCTATGTATCTCCAATCTCCAACAACTGTCTGATAATAGGAGAGCTTACCGGCTAGCCCAGAATTAGAGTTAAGCGCTCTTATAAAATCAGTCTGTAACTGGTTTTTTATCTTGCTAAGTTCCCTTTCCGTTACCGGTTCTATTTTCAACCTCTCTATTTCCCTATAGATGGCATGTTCCAACTCAGCAGTGGTATGTGGGTGTCTTGGAGTAGCAAATACAGCAAAAAGATTGGGGTATCTTGCGCCTGGAAGCCCGTTAGCCGTCTCTGCACTGACAGCAATCTTTTCCTCCTCTATCAACCTTTTATAAAACCTGGAGGTTCGACCCCTGGACAGTATGCTGTCTATGACATCGAATACGTAATCGTCAAAATCAGGCACAGTTGGTTTATGGTAACCTATAATCAAGCTGGGATTTGCATCGAATCTCACCTTTATCCTCCTCTCTCCCATCTGTTCCGGTTCCTTTGTGGGAATAAACGGTGGAATAGGTTGAGAAGGAATATGTTCAAAGTATTTTTTTATAATCTCCAAAGTTTTTGAGGGCTCTATATCGCCCACTACTGCCACTACAGTGTTGTTTGGGGCATAATAGGTCTTAAAAAACCTCTCGGTGGTTCTCTTTTTTAAAAACATTAAATCTGACACCCAGCCAATTATCGGCCTTCGATACGAATGGGCTATAAATGCTGCTGCCATAAAGTTTTCATAGAGTTTCCCATCAGGGTCAGACTCGATCCTCTGCCTCCTCTCTTCCATAACCACGTCCCTCTCAGAATAGAATTCTCTAAGTACCGGGTTCAACATCCTGTCCGACTCTATTTTAGCCCAAAGCTCGACCCTGTTCGATGGAAGGCTAACCATGTACCTTGTAACATCGTAGCTTGTTGAGGCATTTAAACCAACCCCCCCGTTTTTTGAATATATTGAATCTATCTCATCCTTTACCACATATCTTTTATGCCTTTTCTGCAATCTTCCCAATTCAGCCTTTAACCTGCTTATCTTAGCCTCGTCTGCTTTCTTGCCTTTAAGTATTTCGTTATCAAGCCTTACAGCTACCCTGTCGATTTCATCCAATACCTTCTTTTCCTTTATGTAGTCCCTTGTCCCCAACACCTTTGTGCCTTTGAACAGCATGTGTTCCAACAGATGGGCTGTCCCGGAAATCCCGGAATACTCCTCTGCAGAACCAACCTTAAAGCTCATGAAGAAGGATACCGTGGGAGAATAATGCCGCTTAAGCATGAGAATCTTCATGCCGTTTTTCAGGGTATGCTCCTCAACGCGACCTTTAAGACTCAGCGCCCATGTGGGAGAGGCGGTCAGCAAGAACACAAACAAGACAAAGAAAACAACTATATACTTTTTGATTCCCTTCATAAAAACCTTTCCAGTATTCTATTTTCCTCTTTCCATTTCTGACAAAGCCTATCGGCAGGCATCTACTGCCGCAAATCACCCTCCCCTATCAAAACTATCCCTGCCATCATTCCCATGGGGACATCATCCGGATTGCTGTTTTTGGTGATTTTGTTTATCTGCCAACCTAGCGCCTTGCTCAGCTTAAAAAAATTAATTCCTAACCCCGATAGGGATGGCCTTGCCAGGTTAGGAAACCTGCAATCGCCGCCTTCATTTAAAACCCTGCACTCATCATATCCGCTACAAAAAATTCGCTTGCAAGAACCTGCGGCAAGTCCTTTTGAGTTTGCATGTCCGTCATCTATTGCAAACTGCTCAATACTTGCAGCAGTTTCATGAATAATTCTGGTTACATCATTACGCTCATCGGTAAGAAGTATCTCTGTGGGGACATCGAGCTTAAAGACCAGGGCAAGCTTATACTGACCAATATATTCTCTGAACCTATCAGGTTTCATAACATGAGGCGGACAGTTTATTGTCTGTCCATAGCCATCACATTGTGGTTCTTCACACATTTTTGCAAGATGGTCCTCTACCGAAATCTCTTCCACCGATACAATCTTAGCGTCACTGACCCCAAGATTGATGGCATGTTGAATCAAGTTGTCTAGAGGATGTCTTTTCTCCATTTTTTTATTAACCTTTGGGGGGGGGGGGCT
>Ga0210031_1000730_pt1 | contig 19611 bp, 19 predicted proteins | sample CryGeyCG2014_080_FD_185455 | JGI IMG/M metagenome (GOLD analysis project Ga0210031, IMG submission 185455) | Groundwater microbial communities from aquifer - Crystal Geyser CG03_land_8/20/14_0.80 (SPAdes) (version 2) | ecosystem: Environmental > Aquatic > Deep subsurface > Groundwater | place... | reverse complement strand
GGAATTCGACCAAGCCCGCACGGCGTCCGACCGACTGTGCGCGATGCGCTACGGAGCGTGCGCAGCATCGAGAAGGAGTACGTGCGCTGCGGGGAAGTTGTCTCGGTCAGTGTCATGCAGGAAGCGGAGAGTTCGGCCATCTGGATGCGCAGGGCGGCTTCGTCGCGGGCGATCCGATCACGCATTACCGTGCGGCTCTCGATAACCCCGGAATTGTGCAACTCCGCGCGCAGTGCGACGACCTCCCCACCGCCCTCGACCCGGCGACGGGGCAAGAGATTCAGACCTTCGACGATGATCCCTGGTGGACGGACGGAACTGCCTGGGACGGCTCCCCGAACGGGCGGTTTACGGTGTGGGAGTTTACGATCAGTGATGGGGCGCCGGAGTGGTGGCGGCCCGAACTGGATCTCGGCGCGTACTTCACCGCGAAGATCGAGCCAGCGACCGACCACAACGGGCAGTCAATGGCTGGGTACATCAACTTCTCGCTGGGAGCCTCCAGCGAGCCCGGCTACTGCCTGAACAGAACACGAGTGAGCCAGCCAGATCCCCAGTGGAATGACACAGGTCCGGATGACGCCGACCTGAAGTTCCCGCCTGACCAAGACCCGAACATACAAGTGTCGGCGGACTGCAGTTGGGCAGCAACGGCGGAGCCTGCCCTCGAAGCGAGCGTTACCGTCAGGTGCCTGGATTACGGGGCGTATGGATCGATCATCGCTGAGGCTCAGACCCTGCAGGGGATCATGGCTTCAGCGCGGCTCCTGCTGGACGACGACCCGCGCACCTATTACACGTACCAGGTCAACGGAGAGACCTACTTCCGCTACTATGCCCCCATTCCGTGGGACGAGGACGGCAACTGCATCTGGGACGGATGGCAATGGAACGCAGGGAATGCCCTGGACGATGAGGAGCCAGGTGGCGCGCTTCCCGGTGGTGGGTTCTCGCGGTATGAGGAGTACCGAGGGCTCACGGTAAACCTCGGTTGGACTTGGCTTGATCCGGACGCGGACCAAGACGTGTTTATTCTGGACTGGGAAGCCCTGAAAAGCCCTCCGGGCGGCCCTCCGCTCCCTGGCATCGGGGCCGGGGACCTCCCCAGTCTCGGTGTTGCCGTCCACGTAATCCATTACCCAGAAGCCAAGAACATCGAGTACGAACCGGGCACGGCGTACATCAACTACAACTGCGACACCGCCCACTGCAACTCACAGCCTGGCGTCTACGTAATCGACCAGGTGATCCAACATGCAGGCCAATGCGGGCAGACCGACGTGAAGCTGGACCGGCCAAACCCGACCTCGTTCATTGACATCGCAAAGATCAACGCTCTGTACCAGCAGGCAGCGCCCGAGGCCACGCAGATGCTCGTCGGCCACGAGTTGGGTCACGCGTGCAACCTCGCACACCATGGCGGTGCAACCACGCGGGCGTGCGTCATGTGGGACGTGCCCGCAGTTGGGGACCCGCTGCACCACACGTACTGCAACGCCGGCAACCCGGGATGCCGGGCCCTGTACATGCTGCATGAATAGTCTATCTCTCGGAGGCGTCACAGGAGATGCAACCCCTTAGCCGCAAAGCAGCGCACGGCCGCCGCTCAGTGGAGTGCGCGCTGATCGCAACCGTGACCCTACTTGCTCCCTTGTGGTCCGCATTCGGAGGTCAAGCGGCCGAAGGCACCACGGAGCATTGGACGGATGCCGATAGGCAGCAGATGGTGGGAGCGCACCTCGCGCTGATGCACCAGCAGTACAAGGAGGCAGTCGCTCTGCTCATTCCCTTGTACAAGAAGGCGCCTTACCATACTGAGCGATTTGCGTCCCCGCGCGATCTCCCTGCAGACACACTGCCTCCCGGCGTTGAGATAGAGAGCCGTGTTTCCGGCATGCTCTGGAGGGCGATGTTTGGCGATCACCAGTACACCAAGTGCGTGGCGCTACACAGCGCCTATAGGTTCCACACGGAAGGAGAGCCGTTGAACCGGACCGCACCCGGGGTCAGGGACATGCTACTGATGATGGGCAGGCGAGTCTCTGACTACCCCCCGACACTGGCGCTGAACCACCTCTGGGTCGACTTCTCGCCAGATCCGCTCTTGCGGGACGAAATGCTTTTCGTCCCAGCAGCGCAGCTCGGGCGGGCACTGGGGTTTGAGACCGTCACGGAAAACAGTGAGCGCATCGTCCAGCTGTCGCGAACCGACTGGCCCGCCGAGTTCGTCTTTGAGGAGGGACAGAGGGGAGTGGGCGCGCGCCCTGCAAGAGCACAGCTCGAAAAGCCTCCCTTCAGGCAGGAGGGGAGGCTCATGCTTGCGGCGACGGACGTGGCGAAGCTCCTCGGCGGCGAGGCCCACTGGTATCCCGAGGTGCCGTTCATGCACCTGATCATCCCGAAGGTTCCGGCGAAGCGGGCTGAGCAGTAGTCACAAGAGCCGTTCCTTCTCCCCGGACATCGGCGGAAGCGTGAGAGGACACGCGCCGAGGGCATGTCCCGCCCACCTGTTTGAAGATCGCGTTCGTCGACCCGCTTTCCCTTTGAGAAAGCCGCTGTGCATGGCGGCTGTAAGCGTTTCTTGAGCGCAAGCCGCGGTTGACCCCAACTGCTCCGGGGCCTATCATGCGGTGCCGGGCTTCCGGCAGACGGGAGACCGGCGGCGCCTGAGCACCTTGTTGAGAGGTGCGCCAGTGGACAGGTCGCACCCGGACGACGCGGGAGTTGCCCGTTCCTTCGTCGCTTGCCGGTGCTCCAGCGCGGGAGCGCGCCGCGCACGGCCTGTCGAACGTCACGCAGGGCCAGTCCGGCGCTGCGCACGCTCCGTAGCGCATCGCGCACAGTCGGTCGGACACCGCGCAGGCTTGGGCGAGTCCCTCCCGACGCAGTTGGCCGCTCGACCTGCTTTGATAGGTGCGTGACTTGAGCCGTTCGTCGGCTTCCCGCGGAAGAACACCGCTGAAAGGATGGTGCAGGATGAGCCAGAGAAGGTATTCGATGGAAGACGAGATCGACCGGGCGCTGAACTGCCGCGCCGCGGCGGCGGAACTGCCAGCGGCGAAGCGCATGAGGTTACTCTGGGCAGTTTCGGGTCCTGAAAGGACCAAGTGAGAGTAGCCCCTCGAACCCCCGGGGTTCGAGGGGCTAACTCTCGGGCTGCCCTTCCAGGGCGAACTTCATGCGCTCTCCCGATCTCATGTGACTGCCCTGGGGCAATCACACAGAAGCCGTTGGTCCAGGGGTCGAGCTATTGGACGAACCGGTGCACATAACGCGGGCGTTCAGCTTGGTTTGGTACGGTGTCATGGCCGGACCTACAACTCCTCGACGAGCGGCGTCGCCGCGCGCCTTACCGCGAAGATGTCGATCCGCCGCCATTGCTCCGAGGCCAGCCGCCGGAACAGCAGCCCGCCGATGAGGAAAATGTACACCGTGGCAGCGATCCACGGCCCCACGGCGCCCAGGGACGGGCGGAAGTGGACCAGGGCAAGCCCGAGCGGCAGGAAGACCCCCCAACTGCTCCCGATGGTGACCGCCTCGCTCGCCTGAACCGCGGGTTCGTGCCCGATGGGACGGAAGAGGAGGGGCGCGGAATATCACAACGGCAACACGCCGGCGCCTAGAATCAGCGCCACGAAGGTGTTCTGCCAGGCGTAGGCCGAACAGGCGCGGAAGTCCTCCTTGCCGAACGACTGCGACACGAACGTGTTCACGCACGAGGACGCGCCGCTCGCCAGCGCGATGAAGCAGAACACCAGGATGCCCGCCGGCATGACGGCCGCCAGGTCGGTGGTCCCCAGCTTGGACACCAGCAGCACGTCCACGAAGTGCATGAGCGTCGCGGACGCCGAGGCGAGCACCATCGGGAACGCCAGCCGGGCGACTTCCGCGAGGACGCTGCGGGTCGAGTCTGTCGTCGCGTCTACCGGCTTGCCCCGGTCGGCCGGTTCAGAACCCATCGACCAAGCTCTTGAGGTACTGCTTGAAGTCTCGCAACTCGTCGCCTTCCAGCCCGCCGGAGAGCGCGTAGTCGATCCCGGCGGCCAGGAACCCTTCGGGCTGCCCCAGGTCGCGCCGCACGCCTTCTACGCAGACGGCCAGCGCTGCGCCCTCGCGGGCCAGGTCGTCGCTGGCGGGCGACAGCGTCAGCTCGGTGGTGCCATCGAACCCGTGCTTCTCGAACTGGCGCTCGATGTCGGCAAAGAGCGCGCTGGTGAACACGTACCGCCCATAAGACACGCAGTGGCTGGGCGGCGTGCACTTGGGCTTCTCCACGACCCCGGCGATCTCGAACACGCGCTGGGAGGTGTCGGCGCCCGGTTTGGGGACCACCACGCCGTACCGGCTGACGTCGCGTTGGCCGAAGTCTTCAACCGCGATGGCGCACACCACCGGCTTGTCGGACTGGTAGGTGCAGAGCGCGTCGATGAGCTGCCCGGTCACCGGCGTCTGAGAGAAGAACACGTCATCGGGATACGCGATGGCGATGGGCTCGCCGGCGGCGAACTCCCGCGCCAGGAACAACGCACTGAGCGTGCCCAGCATCCGCTGCTGTCGGACGAAGGTCACCTTCACGTTGCCGAAGTCGGCCATTTGCAGCTTCTGCAGCTTGGCCGGTTCGCCGGCCAGCACCCCTTCGAGTTCGACTTCCCGGTCGAAGTAGTCGTCCAGTGCCTTCTTCCGGCGACTGGTGATGACCAGGATCTCGTCGATGCCGGCGTCTCGGAACTCGTCCACGATGAACTGGATCGCCGGCCGGTCCATCAGCGGCAGCATCTCTTTGGGCAGCGTCTTGGTCGCGGGGAGAAAGCGCGTGCCGTAGCCCGCTGCGACGATGACGCCTTTGTGAACGCGTGTCTCCATGGGATCAACACTCCGTGTCTGGGGTCCGAGTCGCCCCGGAACCGTCGATTGTACACAAGCGGCGAGACAGCCGGCAGCACCCTCCCGGAATCCGCCGCCTAACTCCACGCGAACGGGTAGCCACCAAACTCATAGAACGCTGCGTACATCGCCTCCACGTTCTCCAGCGGCACCTCCGGGCCCACCTCGCCGTGCAGGATGATCCCGCCGTTGTGGTCGCCGAAGAGCTTGAGCACCTTCTTCACGTACGCCCGGATCTCCTCTGGCGTGCCAAAAGGGATGAGGCGCTGGCGGTCGATGTCGGTGCGGATGCAGACCTTGCCCGCGGCCAGCTCGGCGACGCGCTCGTCGCCCATGCAGTGGTGCTGCGGGTTGAGGACGTCCACGCCAATCTCGATCAGGTCGGGGATGATCTCCAGGATCCAGCCGTCGGTGTGGAACCACACGAACTTGCCGGTCTCCTTGATGGCGTCGAACATCCGCTTGTACCGCGGCTTCCAGAACCGCCGCCACATGTCTGGGTGGATCAACACGCGGTCCTGCGCGCCCCAGTCGTCGCCGAACGCCACGCAGTCCACCCCGGCCGCCAGGTAGCCCTTGATGGACACCAAGTGGTACTCGACCAGCCGGTCCACCAACTCGTGGATCTCCTGCCGGTCCTCGGCCAAGTCCATGAGCAGGTTCGCCGGTCCGCGCAGGTGCTCCACGAGCTGGAAGAGCGACCCGCCGCTGCCGTTGACGAACCGTTCCGGGTGCAGCGTCGCCACGTGGGCGCGGAAGCCCTCGAAGTGCTGCTCGCTCGGCGTCGGTGGGAACTGGTACTCGCTCCACCGGTCCCACGTCGGAATGGCCGGGGTCTGCACCTCTCCCGACGTGTAGCCCTTCAGCCGCCGCCACACCGTCCCCCAGGCGTCCTGCCACTCGACGATCTCGTTGGACGCCTCCACCGGCTCCGGTGGCGGTGGCTGGACGCCTTCGTTGCCGAAGTCGTCCGGGTACCGTTCCGCCACCTTCAGCAGCGCCTCCCCATGCCGGTAGAACGCGCCCGGGAAGATGTAGTGATGGATCGGTGCGCGGTCGGGGCCTTGGAAGCTGATGGCGCGGGTGAGACGTTCGCGACTGGTCATGGGAGGGCTCCTTCAGGAGTGCGGTCGAGCCGGACAAGAGTCTCCGGATTCGCCAGCCCATGATAGTCGGGTAACGAAGCTGGCGACAGGGGGCCGCCGTGCGGACGAATTCGGGGCCTTTGGTTGCCTCTTCGCCGAACTCCTGCTATACTCTGCTTTGAACACCTTTAAGTCCGGTCCTGTGAGGCCGGTAAGGGTTGCCATGAGAGATTCCAGCAAACGAATTCCGAAGCCTTCTCGCAAGCGCGAGGGGGCTTTTTTGTGGCCGGTTGGCAGCGCCGGCGGGGGGCACGGCGAGCATCCTGCAGCGAGGTCGTGAGGCAACATGCGATATGACTTAGCGACGAAGATCATGGACGCGGAGGACATCGATCGAGCCATGACGCGGATCGCCCACGAAGTGCTGGAGCGAAACCACGGCACCGAAGACGTTGTGCTGGTGGGCATCCGCACCCGCGGCGTGCCGCTGGCACAGCGCATCGCGGCGAAGATCGAGGGAATCGAAGGGAAGAAGGTACCCGTGGGGAGCCTGGACATCACGCTCTACCGCGACGACCTGATGACCCGGCAGCCCGTTGTCCGCAAGACCGAGATCCCCTTCGACATGACCGGCAAGCGAATCGTCCTGGTGGACGAGGTCATCTACACCGGTCGGACCATCCGCGCCGCGCTGGATGCGCTGATCGACTTCGGCCGGCCGGCGTGCATTCAGCTTGCCGTGCTCATCGACCGCGGGCACCGCGAGCTACCCATCCGGCCGGACTACGTGGGCAAGAACGTCCCCACCTCGCGCGCCGAGCGGATCAAGTGCCGCCTGCACGAGAGCGACAACGAAGAGAGTGTGTACATCGTCAAGTGCGCGCCCGGCGAAGAGGGCCGGGAGTAGACACGGACGGGAGGCAACGGCTATGAACCTGAATCGCAAGGACGTGATCGCGCTTCAAGACATGTCGGCCGAGGAGATCAACCTCTGCCTCGACACCGCCGACTCGATGCGCGATGTGCTCAAACGTCCAGTCCCCAAAGTCCCGGCACTGCAGGGCAAGCGCGTCGTGACGCTGTTCTACGAGCCGAGCACCCGGACGCGCACCTCGTTTGAGGCGGCCGCCAAGGCGCTGAGCGCAGATGTCGTCAACATCACGACTTCAGCCAGCAGCATCGTCAAGGGCGAGACGCTCAAGGACACCATCTACAACCTGAAAGCCATCGGCATGGACGCCCTCATCATGCGGCACCCCATGGGCGGCGCGCCCAACTGGGCGGCACGGGTGTTCACCGGCAGCGTGCTTAACGCCGGCGACGGCATGCACGAGCACCCGAGCCAGGGGTTGCTGGACCTGCTGACAATCCGCCAGCACAAAGGCCGGATCGACGGGATGAAGGTTGCCATCATCGGCGACATCCGGCATAGCCGGGTGGCCCGGTCCGACGCCTGGGGCATGACCAAACTGGGCGCGGAGGTGCGCTTCGTCGGGCCGCCGACACTGATGCCAGTGGAAGTAGAGAAGATGGGCGTCAAGGTGACTCCAGACCTGCGCGAAGGCATCGACGGGGTCGATGTGGTCTACACGCTCCGCATTCAGTTGGAGCGGCAGCAAGGCGGGCTGTTCCCCTCCATCCGCGAGTACGCAGAGCTGTTCGGCATGAACTCCGAGCGGATGAAGTGGGCAGCCGACGACGCCCTGCTGATGCATCCCGGCCCTATCAACCGCGGCATCGAGCTTAGCTCCGAACTGGCCGACAGCCCGCGCTCCGTCATTCTCGACCAGGTGACCAACGGCGTCGCCGTCCGCATGGCGCTGCTGTTTCTGCTGCTCACCGGTCCCGATCACGCATTGCCCGAACCGGAGGTGAACTGAGCCATGAAGACGCTCATTCGAGGGGGGCGAGTCATCGACCCCGCCAATGGAATCGACGACGTTCTCGACGTGTTGCTCGAGTCCGGGGAGGTCGCCGCGCTCGCCAAGAGCATCGGCGCTCCAGACGCCGAGGTGATAGACGCCAGCGGCCAAGTTGTCGCGCCCGGCTTTGTGGACCTTCACGTGCACCTGCGCACCCCCGGGCAGGAGCACAAGGAGACCATCGCCACCGGCACCCGCGCTGCCGTCGCCGGCGGTTTCACCACGATCTGCTGCATGCCCAACACCGACCCGCCAATCCATGACCGGTCCGTCGCCGAGCTGGTCCTGTCGCAGGCGCGCGCAGCCGGGTTCGCCAAGGTGATCCCGCTGGCAGCCGTCAGCCCCAGTCTCAAGCACGAGACGCTCACCGAGATGGCCGACCTGAAGGCGGCCGGCTGCGCCGCTGTATCCGACGACGGCAAGGCGATCCAGAGTTCGAGCTTCCTGCGCCGCATCCTGGAATACGCCTCAATGCTCGACCTGCCCGTCGTGCTGCACTGCGAAGACTACGGGCTGAGCGAAGGCGGCGCAATGAACGAAGGCTACCAGTCCACGGTGCTCGGGCTGAAGGGCATGCCGCGCGAAGCCGAGGAAGTCGGTATCATGCGGGCGATCCTGCTCGCCAAGTGCACCGGCGCGCACGTGCACTTCTGCCACGTGAGCACCGCCTACGGCGTCGAGATGATTCGCCGCGCCAAGGCCGAGGGCGTCCGCGTTACCGCTGAGGCGACGCCACACCACTTCTCTCTGACTGACGAGGACGTCGGCCGGCAGAACTACGACACCAACACCAAGATGGTCCCGCCGCTGCGGACCGCGGACGATGTCGCCGCCCTTGTCGAGGGGCTCAAGGAGGGCACCATTGACGGCATCGCCACTGACCACGCGCCACACGCCACCGAAGACAAGGAAGTCGAATACGACCAGGCGGCGTTTGGCATCGTCGGTCTGGAGACCGCACTGGGCGTGACCCTGAAGTACCTGGTCGAGCCCGGGCATGTCTCCCTGAGCGACGCCGTTGCAATGCTCACTTGCCGCCCGGCTGCAGCACTCAAGCTGAGCGCTGGCACGCTGACGCCCGAGTCCGCGGCCGATGTCGTCGTCTTCAACCCAACACAGAAGTGGACCGTGGACCCCGGCAAGTTTCACTCCAGAGGTCGCAACACTCCGTACGCACGCTGCAAACTGCTGGGCGTCGTGTCGCACACACTGGTCGACGGCCGCACCGTGCACACGCACCCCGCAACGTAGCAGCCTCCCTCTCAACACAGAGCCGCGAAATTCGCGCCATGTGCGACTTCGACAAAGACCGCGCGCAACACCAACTGATCGACGCAGCCATCGTTGCCAATCTCCCGACGGCGCGCGGCTACTTTGAGCTGGTACTGGAGGCGCCGGGCATCGCTCAGGGGCTTCGCCCGGGGCAGTTCGTGCACGTTCGGTGTCGCGACTCGTGGGTGCCGATGCTGCGCCGGCCGCTGAGCGTCCTCCGTGCGGACCCCGTCGCGGGCACGCTCTCGCTGCTCATCCAGGTTGCGGGCGTTGGCACGGAGCTGCTCTCGCACGCGAAGCCTGGCGACGTGTTGAGTGTGCTCGGCCCATTGGGGAACTGGTTTGTGCCCGGCCATTGCCGGCAGCACCTGCTGGTCTGCGGGGGCGTTGGCGTGGTGCCGATGTTGCCGTTGGCGAGGGAGTTGGTCGAGACGTTCGGCGCGTCGCCTCAAGACGTAACCGTCCTGTATGGAGCCGCCAGCGCCGAGCTGTTCTCGTGCCTCCCCGACTTCGAGGCAGCCGGCTGCACGCTGGAGCTGTCCACCGATGACGGCTCGCGAGGACACCATGGATTCGTGACTGAGTTGTTGGAGCAAGCCCTCTCCGCCAGCCAATCCGAGCCGCGAACGTCAGAGAGCGGGGGAACACTCAGTAGGGTCCGCTCCGTCACCGTCGCGGCTTGGAAGGAGGTCGCCGTCTACGTCTGCGGGCCGACCCCGATGATGAAGCGCGCCGCAGCCCTCGCGGCGGCGCACAACGCGCCGTGTCAAGTCAGCCTGGAGAACCGCATGGGCTGCGGGATGGGCGTCTGTCTGGGTTGCGTCGTGCCCGTGCGCGGCGGCGGACCGAAGTACCTGCGTGTGTGCCGCGAGGGGCCGGTGTTCGACGCTGGGCAGATCGCGTGGGAGGAGTACCCGGATGGCTGAAGGCGCTCCTTCCCTCCAGGTTCGCGTGGGCGACTTGGTCCTTCGCAACCCGGTCATGTCGGCCTCCGGGTGCTTTGGCTACGGCACCGAGTACGCCGACCTCGTAGACCTCAACGAGCTCGGGGCCGTCGTCGTCAAGGCGACGACGCTGCATCCGCGGGAGGGCAACAGGCCGCCCCGCATTGCGGAGACGACGGCCGGCATGCTCAACGCCATCGGGCTGCAGAACGAAGGCGTGCATCACTTCATCGAGAAGAAGCTCCCAGCGCTTGGGGAGTTCGACTGCCCGGTCATCGTCAACATCGCCGCCAAGGACCCGAACGAGTACCAGGAAATCGCCCGCATCCTCGACGACGCCGAAGGCGTGTCGGCCATCGAGATCAACGTCTCGTGTCCCAACGTCTCCGGTGGTCTCGACTGCGGCGTCGATCCCAAGCTGACGGCGCACGTCGTCGAGTCTGTCTGCAAGGCTACGCGACTGCCGGCAATCTGCAAGCTGACGCCCAACGTCACCGATGTGCGCGTCATCGCCAGAGCTGCCGAGGAAGCCGGCGCGACAGCAGTGTCGTTGATCAACACCGTCCTGGCATTGGCGATTGACGTCGAAACCCGTCGCCCGAAGATCAGCAACGTCATGGGCGGACTGTCCGGGCCGGCCATCAAGCCAATCGCGGTGCGGATGGTGTACCAGGTCGCTCAGACCGTGAAGATCCCGGTGCTCGGCATCGGCGGCATCTGCACGGCGGAAGACGCCGTCGAGTTCCTGTTGGCCGGCGCGACCGCGGTGCAGGTTGGCACTGCGGGGTTCGTGCAGCACACGGCGATGCTGGACATCATCGACGGCATTCGCGAATACCTCGTTCGGCACGAGGTGGCGGACGTGAACGAGCTGATCGGTGGCATGATCCAGTAGCACAGGTTGCCAACCTGTGGCAGACGCGGGCTGACAGATTTGGCAACCGGTCCTACGAAAGGAAGCACACCGTGACCGTCAGAGACCGACTCATCCTGGCCGTAGACGTTGACCGCCGCGAAGAAGCGTTGGCGTTGGCCGACCTGCTCACCGGCAGCATTGGCATGCTCAAAGTCGGGCTGGAACTGCTCAACGCCACCGGCCCCTCCATCGTCCGCGAGATCCGCGAACGCAGCGGCCTGGGCGTGTTCTACGACGGGAAGTTCCATGACATCCCCAACACCGTTGCCGGCGCTGTTCGCGCCGCCGTGCGGGCCGGCGCGAACATGCTCAACGTGCACGCGGCAGGCGGGATGGAGATGATGAAGGCCGCTGGGCGGGCGGCTGCCGAGACGGCGGCGGAGCTGGGCATCAACCACCCGGTGGTCATCGCCGTTACCGTGCTGACGAGCTTGGACGAAGCGGCGCTGCGCGCAACCGGCGTGCCGGACTCGCCGAGCGACCAGGGGCTGCGCCTCGCGCGACTCGCGCAGGACGCCGGGCTTGACGGCGTGGTCTCCTCGCCCCAGGAGATTGCGGGTATCCGCCGCGAGTGCGGTCCCGACTTCGTGATTGTGACTCCCGGCGTGCGGCCGGCCGACGCGGGAGTCGACGACCAGAAACGGATCGCCACGCCCGAGGCCGCGCTGAAGGCAGGGGCTGACTACCTCGTCATCGGCCGGCCGATCCGCGCGGCGGCTGACCCGGTCGCGGCGGCGCGGCAGATTGTCGAGACCTGCGAACAGGTGGTGGGGTGATGCTTACGCAAGAACGCGTCCTCGAACTCTTCAAGGAAAGCGGGGCCCTGTTGGAGGGGCACTTCAAACTGACCTCGGGAAAGCACAGCGACCGCTACCTGGAGAAGTTCGCGGTGCTGCAGCACCCGGCCTTCACCAGTGAGCTGTGCGGCGAGTTTGCCCGCCGGTTTGCGGCGGACGACCTCGAACTCGTCGTCGGCCCAGCGACCGGAGGCATTGTCCTGGCGTTCGAGACGGCTCGGCAGCTGGGCAAGCGGGCCATCTTCACGGAACGCGAGGAAGGCAAGATGCAGTTCCGCCGTGGCTTCTCCTTCGAGCCCGGAACGCGCGTCCTGATCGTCGAAGACATCGTCACTACCGGCGGATCCGTCGTCGAGGTCATCGAAGCGGTCGAGGCTTGGCAAGGCAACATCGTCGGCATCGGTTTGCTGGCCGACCGCAGCGGCGGCAAGGTGGACTTTGGCTACCGGACGGAGCCGCTGATGGAACTGGCGATCGAGGCGTGGCAACCCGACGAGTGCCCGCTGTGCGCGCAGGGCATGCCGTTCACGGAGCGCGGCAGCAGGAAGCTGTAGCTGGTCTGGTCTGCCACCCTCTCACTTGAGGCACCCCACCAAGTGGACTGCTGGCTTCTCTCCGTCGCAACCGCCCTCGCCTGCCTCCCCTGCCAACGGAGCTTCGGAGCCGACATGCCCGCGGCCACCGACCCGCCGCAGCTCCCCCTCTGCATGATCGGCGACAGCATCACGTGGGCGGACGAAGGGGACTACTGGCGCGAGTACCTGCTGCAACGCATTCCCCGGCTGGCCTTCGTCGGCACCCACTCGGCCAAGCTCGGGTACAGCCACGCCGGCGAAGGCGGCAACGGCACGCAGGCGGTGCTCAACCGCCTCGACGCAATCCCGGACTGCCCCTTCTACGCGCTGGAGATTGGCACCAACGACAACAACATCAGGGAAGAGGCGCAGATCGAGGATCGCGCTGCCGCGACGGCCGCCCGGATTGAGGCCATCGTGCGCGGGCTGCTGAAGAAGCCTTCCGTACAGAAGGTCTTCCTCGGCAGCGTCCTGCCTTGCCAGACCGACAACCCGCTGCGGGACCGGACGAACAGTGCAACCAACGTGCAGTTGCGCAAACGACTGGAGTCGGCGTTCCCCGAGGGACGTGTCGTCTGGGTCGAGTACGAGCGTCCCATCCGGGCCCTCGACAACTGGGGCCCGCTGATCCGGCTGCATCCGACCAAGGAAGGCTACCAAGTCCTGGCGAGGATCCTGGCTGGCGCTATCGCTGCAGCACTCGACCTCCAGGACACCGCGACCGTGCCAACCGCCCGGTCGGGTTGCGGTGTCCGCGTTGACAACCTCTGGGAGGACGCCACCGAGCAGCCGAGGGCCCCCGTCATCGCGGGGTGGTACACGCTGTCGTTCGAGCTGACCGAGGTCGCCGGAGACAAGCCGTCAGTCACCGTCCGCAGCGTCGGCGAGTCAATCGCCCACCCGTTTGCGCAGGCGTTCCCAGTCGCGCCTGGGGAGGTGGGGAAGCGCGTCACGCTCAACTTCTTCACCCAGTACGAAGGGTACGGATACACCCGGTCGAAGATGACCGTCGCCGCCGAGGGCTGCGAGATCGGCCGCGTGCTTTTCGAGAAGCGACGCCCCTCGGGAGAGGCGTCGGACTACGGCAAAGGCTCGTATCTGGACGTGCGCTCGACGCCCCGTCCCGGGGAGTTGATTGAGTGCCCGCAGTGATTCTGGAGGAAACCCAATGAAGATCGGTGTCAGTTCGTACAGCTTCAGCCGCCTCGTCAAGGCCGGTCAGTTGACTCAGCTTGAGGTCATCGCCAAAGCGAAGGAGATTGGCTTCGACTCCATCGAGTTCTCGACGCTCTCGCTGCCGGAAGGCGAAACGCCGCTCAGCTTCGCGCCCCAGGTGAAGGAGGAGTGCGACCGGGTCGGCATCGAGATCACCAACTACACCATCGGCGCCGACTTCCTCAACGGCAGCGGCGGCGATTGGCAGGCTGAAACGGAGCGGCTGAAGGACGAAGTCCGCGTGGCGCAGATCCTGGGCGCGCCCGGCATGCGGCACGACGCGACGTACGGCGTGGGCCCCAACCACGTCGGGCCGCGAGGGTTCGACGACGCGCTGCCCACGTTGGCCAAGGGCTGCCGCGCCGTCGCCGAGTTCGCCGCCGACCTGGGCGTCAAGACCATGGTCGAGAACCACGGTTTCTTCTGTCAGGACAGCGAACGCGTGGAGAAGCTCGCCAACGCCACGAACCACCCCAACTTCGGCATTCTCATCGACATGGGCAACTTCGTCTGCGCGGACGAAGATCCACCCAAGGCGGTAGGGCGACTGATCCCCTACGCCTTTCACGTGCACGCGAAGGACTTCCACATCAAGCCAGGCACCGTCTCCGACCCCGGCCCCGGCTGGTTCCACTCCCGCGGCGAGAACTACCTCCGCGGCGCGATCATCGGCCACGGCGACGTCCCCATCGTCCAGTGCTTACGCATCATGAAGAAGGCGAACTTCCAGGGCGTGCTGTCCATCGAGTTCGAGGGACTCGAAGAGCCAATCAACGGCATCTCGCTGGGATTGGCGAACCTGCGCCGGTATACGGCGGAGGTTGGGTGAGCGCAGTCGACAGGCGGGCGCCGGCGTGGTGAGCTGGTCAGACTGATCCGACCGATCGGACTGATCGGACCGATCTTGCCCCGCCCCCATTGCCCGCGCGGTCAGAACACGATCTCCAACTCTCCCACCACCTCCCCGCACCGGTTCGTCACGGCCGGCGGGTGCAGTTCCAGGAATCGCTGGCGCTCTTCGGCGGTGAGATAGCCCTCGCGAGTCAGCAACTCGACACACGCCGGGTGCACCGGTAGTGCGCTGCCATCGTCCACCTTCATGGCAAACGCGGCGTTGCGGCCGACAATGCCCACACAGTAGCAGCCGGCCGCGCCGGCCTTCGCGACGAACTTGCCGGGCGCAATCAAGGTCCAGTCCAGCCCGCCCACCATCTCGGGATGCGCCTGCATGGCGGCTGAGATCGTGCGGCACGCGTGCGCTCTTTCCGGAGGCAACCCGTCAGGATTCGCCAGTCGCGCATAGCCGATCGCCATGTTGCGGAGCGGCATCGCGAAGATCGGCGCGCCACAGCCATCGACCGCGACGCCGATCTCCGCTTGCGGCAAGCCGCACAGTTCGGAGATGGTGCGCAGGATCTCCCGCTGGAGGGGGTGATCGGTCGCGCGGTAGCCGGTCAACGGCTGGTCCAGCATCCTGGCAAAGGCCAGCATTCCTGCGTGTTTGCCGGAGCAGTTGTCGCGGATGCCTCCGCCGGAGCCCAACGCGGACAGCGGAATCCCAGCCTTCGCCAGCACCGCGCCCACCGTCGCCACGTGCATGTCGGCGCCCGCGTGGGAGGCACAGAGAATGGCGATCTCAGCAGGGGTCAAGCCGAACCGTTCGGCGCCGCCCTGCTCGACGAACGCCAATACTTGCAGCGGCTTGCCCGACGAGCGGATGAATGCCCGCTTCTCCGCGTTACCGACTGCGGTCAGCACCTTCCCTTCGGTATCGGCGATGACCATCGACCCGCGGTAGACGTCGTCCTCGATTCCGCCACGCACGCTGCGGGCGAGCAACACGCTGTCTGGCATTCTGTACTCCTTCTCTCGGCGCGCACTGGTCCGCGTCTGACGGGTCAGACGGGTCGGTCGCCTCAGACCGCCGCGTGAACGCGGAACTACAATCCCGCCTCAATCTCCCGCGCCATCTCCTCGCGCACCGCGTACAGCTCGGCGGGGTCGCAGGTGTACTCCTTCATGGTCTTTACCAGTCGGGCGAAGCAGGCCATCGCAGCCGGGCGTCCCTCGGCGTCGGCCAGCAGCGACAGGTAGTCATAGTCCTCAAGACCGTCGCGGACATTCTCCAGCCGGATCGAGCTGACGGGGCCGGCGGGCGTGGGGTAGGTCAGGCAGCCGTCGCCGGTCATGTTGGCGATGCAGGCGGGCTTCCAGTCCAGGTACGGGTCGGTTGTGTCGAGGAGCTTGTTCTGGTTCCACAGGTTCACGTGCCAGTAGAGCAGCCCGTCGGCTTGGTAGCCGAAAGTCATCCAGCTCAACAGGCGCCCCTCGATGGAGGGGTAATCCATCGACGCGAAGTTGGCGTAGGGGTACTGCGGGCCGCAGCAGACGCACCACCAGACTTGCTTGCCCAGGGCGCGCAACTTGTCGGACAGCTCCGGCTCGTAGACCGAAGTCAACGGGCAGTACCAGTCCATCCAGTCCTGATAGCCCGCAGGCGTGTCCTTGCGCTTGTGATACATGTAGCCGGCGGTGGTGAAGGTGCTGACCTCGGGGTAGCGTTCCTTGACGAACTTGCAGATGCCTTTGATGAGGTCGTCGTACGCCGCCGGGCGTTCGTCGAACCCGTAGACGTATGCCAGCTTCGAGAGACCGTGCTTGCGCAGCTCCGCAATGTAGTTGTCCAGGCGAGCGGCGAGGTCCTGGTTGAAGTCAGGAGGGTAGTCGCGCAGTTCGGAGCAGCACACCCACAGCGGGTTGTCCTTTGGCTTGGGCGCCAGTTCGGCACGGCGGGCGCCGCCGGGTGCGCGGCGGGTGTCTCGACCCAGACGTAGCCGACGACGTGCCTCCGGAGGCCACCGGCAGGGAAGGCGTCGCCTTTCTCGCTGGTGAAGTCGCCCACTTGCAGGCGGACGCCTTCGAGCGTCACGCTATCCGCGGGCGTCACCGCGAACTGCACGCCCTCATGCTCGTTGCGCGCTAACGAAAGCTCCGCCTCTGACTTGTCGGCGGCGCCCGAGAACTCGGTCGGGTAGACCTTCTGCATCGAGTTGCGCGTCCAGACGGCGTAGCCCGCGCGAACCGGGTTGGGAGTGGTCGGCAGCCGCGTCACCCTCATCTCGAGGGCCGCCTGCTGCCCGTCCACGCCCTCGGCCGTCAGCCGTGCCAGCTCGGGCCGCGCGCCCTTCCGCCCTTGCCAGAACCACGAGAGGGTCTTCCCGGTTCCCGTCGCTGAATCCAGCACCGCACCGGTGGCCGACAGCAGCGAGCAGCGCCACTTGGCGTCGTCCGTCAGACCGGCGCTCACGCGCAGGCTATTCGGCGTCCGTGGATAGTCGAAGGCGACGCCGACGCCGGTGAAGTGCAGCCCGCCCCGCGAGACGAACACGTCGTCGAACCAGGCGGTACCCGTAGTCCGCCGCAGGAACACGAACGCCTCAATCTCCTTGACTGGCTTCTCGGGAAGGTAGACCTGCGCCGCGTACTCCCAGTCGTGGGTGCCGCGCCGCCAGTCGCTCACCTTGCCCCACCACGGCTTGCCGTCGTCGTAGTGGATATCCAGATAGACGCAGTAGTTGCCGCCAGCGCCGATGTTCTCCGCCTTGCTCCAGCCGCCCAGGATAATCGGCCGTTTGTCCGGCTTGTCGTACCGGATGACCTGCACGACGCCCATGCCGTCCCCTTCGCCGCTGGCGGTGCAGCGAATGGACTGGGTGCCGATGTGGACGACGGCCCGGTCGAGCTCATGGCCGCTGCCGTACTTCGACCACCCGGTGAGCGCTGCGTCCTTCGCATCCTCAAAGCCAGCTTTGTTGAGTTCGTTGGCGAGGGCTGGTGCCGTCTCCGCCTGCACCGGTCGCAAGGTGATGGCGCAATGGACGGACAGAAGAAGTGCTGTGGCGAAGCGTAGTCTCATGGCACGTCAGGCTCCTACGGAGATGCCCAAAGGATATCAGAACCCAGCGTCGAATACTCGGGCCAATCGCCAACCGTGTGCCGTGGCGACACGGTTGGTTCGGCGACTCCCCCGGGGGCGAAGACCTCGGCATCCCGGTCTGCAAGGCCAGGTTGACAGCAGTGCTCCCGCGCGTGATTCCTTTCAGCGCAGCCGCCAATTGTGTAGAATAGGAGCTTCCAGCAGCGTGCCCCGAGGCTCCCAGCCGGTCGCACGCGCCGCTTGGCCACGGCCGAGCCGTCGATTTACATAGCTGTGCGCGAATCCCAAACAACCTACCGAATGTGCAGTTGGCTGCCGGGCGTCAAGCGCGCCCATCTGGCCTGGCACTGGGCCCTCGGGTACCACAGTAGTACTTCGACCATGGTTCCCGAACGCTGGACAGCCCTGTGCCTCCGTCGAGGCCGGGGCTTCTGTTTTGGTGGACGGGTGTTGGCATGTTGAACTCCAAGACCTTGGTGCTGAATAACCAGTGGACGCCGATCAACGTCACCTCGTTGCGGCACGCCATGTGCTTGCTATACCGGCGCGTGGCCGACGTCGTGTGCCCGGTGACGTACCAGCGGTACTCCTTCGACTCCTGGGCAGACCTGTCCGTGGAGCCGGACGAGCCCTGCATCCGCACCGTCAGCATCTCGGTCAAGGTGCCCGAGGTCATCGTCCTGCTCTCGGGCGACGCCTTCCCGAAGCACCGCGTGCCATTCTCCAGGCGGAACCTGTTCAATCGAGACCGGTTCACCTGCCAGTTCTGTGGCAAGCAGCCAGGCTCCCGGGAGCTGACCATCGACCACCTGGTGCCCAAAGCCCGGGGCGGCAAGACGGAGTGGACCAACTGCGTGCTCGCCTGCATCGACTGTAACTCGCGAAAGGGCAGCAAGCCGCTGCCGCACTCCGGGCTCCGTCTTCGCCGGCGGCCGGTGGTGCCCAGGTGGTCGCCGTTCGTCTCCATCGCCGTAACCGAACGCCGCGAGAGTTGGCGAAGCTTCGTGTCCGACGCCTACTGGGATGCGGAGCTGGATCCAGACTGAGCAAGGCGGCGATCCGTGCCTTTCGCCACGGGTCGGCCGCACCGTAGTTTGCGGGCCTCCTCACAGGGACTCCCCACCGGGCCAGTCTAAAGGAACCAGACACCTCGCTTCTCCCCGTGAACCGCCCGGCAAAGTGGGCGCGTCAGGGGAAGAGCGAACAGGAGGCACCTGCTGTGAGAAGTCGTTCTATCAAGTCACTCGTCGGAGTCGTTTCGGTCGCCGTCTTCTTGGCGGCCGCGGTAGCGGTGTACGCAAACTGCGGCGCCTGCGGCCCGGATGCAAAGGCCGGCGCGAAGACAGAAGCACAGGGCGCCGTATGTACCGGCTGCGCTCAGGCAGTCAAGGGCCAATTGTGCGGGCACTGCACAGCCCAGAAGCTCGGCCTCTCGGAGGCCCAGGCAAAGGAGTTCGGGAAGGTGCTCGACGCGTACAATAACAGCGTCGCCGCCGCCCAGGCCGACCTCCTGGCGAAGGCCAAGTCGTCCCTCGGGGAAGAAAAGGCAACGAAGCTGGCGGAGTCGCTCAAGGCACCGCCGAAGAAGTAGCCGTCGCTCGACCTCGGGACTGCCAAGAAGCCGGAGAGACATCTGCTCTCCGGCTTCTTTCTTTGTGGACATGCCTCAGCCAGCCTTTACATCGGTGCAGGACCGGGCCACCCTACAACTGTCAGTCTGAAGATGCGTTCCGACTCAAAGAGCCGGGACCGATCCCCGAAGGAATGTAGGAGGAAGTGCCGTGTTGAAGCGATACCCGAAAGGTCTGGTAGCTGTAGTGTCCTTGCTGGCGCTGCTCTTGGCGGCAGGCTCGCTGTACTCACAGTCGTCCAAGCTGTTGGCCAAGCAGGCGAAGCGAGTCGAGCTCGCCGCGGCTGGCTCGTGCGACATGGCCGGGGCTGGTGAGTCGTGTGGCGGCCAGTCCATGTGCGGAGCCGAAGCGGCCGCGTTTGCGTGCGCCGAGTGCGCCAAAGCCGGCAAGCAGGGCCCGTGCGCCGAGTGTCTGTCAGAAGGGCTGGACTTGT
>Ga0210031_1000717_pt1 | contig 19787 bp, 25 predicted proteins | sample CryGeyCG2014_080_FD_185455 | JGI IMG/M metagenome (GOLD analysis project Ga0210031, IMG submission 185455) | Groundwater microbial communities from aquifer - Crystal Geyser CG03_land_8/20/14_0.80 (SPAdes) (version 2) | ecosystem: Environmental > Aquatic > Deep subsurface > Groundwater | place... | reverse complement strand
ATATGATTCCTTTTTTAGTTAATCTTTTACAAGTGTATGATAGCAGATGCTGTCCATAGTTGTAAAAAATTAACTGGTTAGTTTTCCTTAACCTACTGGTTCAGTATATCCAGGACTAATCAAATCTCTCTTATATTTTATTAGAAGATTTTTGGCAAATTATTTTTAGGTCGCGCATAGCTTAAAGTAAATATTTTATTAATAAAAATACTAGTATGTCATTAGAACACGAAACATATTTTGGCGCCATAAAAAGATCAGATGGTTCGCTAGACTTATCCCATGCTGTCCAAGAACTAAAACCTGATGCAGAAAGGCTTACTGTATTAGAAAAAAAATTTAACGAAGACATTGCCCAAATACAAAGTCTAATGCCAGATTATAAAAAGTTGGCATCAATGCTAGAATCGGGTAATTTCGATGATGAATGGACACAGAACGAGACACAACGAGTTAATGGAGATAAAGAAGTAATTGAAGAAATAATGAATGGTTTTCGTGGCTATCATGAAAATTCGTTTAGAGAAGGAACCGCGCAACCACATCTGATAAATTGTTTGATATTAAGGATGAAGACAACTACCGTCAACTAAGTAGTTTGGCCAAAAAATTATCAGATTTTGTTAAATATCATAAATCTTATCTAAAAGAAGACAAATAAAAAAAATAATTTGCCAAAAAGAATAATAAGGCAGAGAGATTTCTGTCTACATCACATAACACGGGATAAGCGGTTCAGGGCTGGCGCGATTTGATCAAACATTAATGAGTTGCGCCAGCCCCTCACCCAAATTTTGGCCTTTTTCTTTACGTGCTAATATGGTAAAATAGAACTGTTATGCAAATCTACAAAACTAAAATACGCAGATTCTCTGGTACAGATTTCCATTTGATAAAGAAAAATGGTCTGTTCCCCTGTTATAGCCGCCAATCTTGCCATCTGATCTGATAACCCGATGACAAGGAATTCGCGGATCAAAATTCTTACTCAAAATATTCCCCACCGCCCGATAAGCCTTGCTGCTACCAATATGCTTGGCCACTTCTTTATATGTCAAAATTTTTCCTTGAGGAATTTTCTTCACAACATCTAAAACTTCTCGTTTAAAATTACCACTCATAAATTTATTCGAGCTTAATATAAAATTTACCTGCCAAATAACTCTTGATTGCTCTCGCGCTCGCGTCAAAATGCGGCCTGGGTAAATTATTGGGATCTGCCCATAACCACTGCTCACATTTATCAGTCTCCATAATTTTCAAATCTCCCGAGAAACCCTTTGCCAACAGAATGACTGATATATAATGCACGCCTTCTTTCCTGGATGTTTCTAAATTATTGGTTACCGCTATTACCTGCGGATCTTTAATGCTTAAATTCGCTTCCTCTTTTACCTCTCGCCTCGCGCAACCTTCAAATGTCTCGCTAAAATCCAAACTTCCTCCAGGAATTGAATAATACGGCGCGTGGCTGCCTTTACGTTTGCCGATTAAAACCTTACCCTCTTTATCTAATATGATCACACCTACTCCGACTTTGGGCTTGTCTTCTTTTTTCACATAATTATTTTTAATTTATAATATTGGCTTCAATGTAGAAAATCAATGAACCAAAACATCATCCAATCGCGTCTGATTACCGGCTGCAACTCACTGGTTTACCGATTACCAGCCTAAACTCCGCCACCGCCTTATACTTTGGGCCCGCGGGCAACAATTCAGACTCCATGAGTAAAACCTTATTTGCCTCAAAACTTCTTCCATTCAATTCAGGCTGTTTTAATCCGTTCAAATATAGAGCATTCCGCAAGCGCGCTATGGTCACATGAGCTATTGGCTTTTTAATATTATCATAAATTTCAGGCTCTACATAATTTTTAGCCGCCTGCCAAATTTTATTCACCAAATCATTGAATTTCTGACAGCTGTAAAAATCAGCCCAGATCATGCGCGCTGGTCTGTTAACAGGCGCCAAAACCATTGCTTTAAATTCTAATTTAAATTTATCAAAATTTTTTAATTCAGCAGTTAACTCATTAATTAATTGCTGAAGCCTGCTTTCCTCCATGTTCCCCAGAAAAGCAAGGGTAATATGCAAATTTTCTTTTGCCGTCCATTTCGCGCCGCTCAAATTCCGATAATTTTCTTGCCATTCAAAAAATACCCTCCTCATCTCAAGTGGTAATTCAATTGCTATAAAAAGTCGCTTCATACAACTCATTATATCAAAAAACTACTTTTTATAAAAAGATAGTCTTCTGGTGGGCCGGGTAGGATTCGGACCTACGAAGGCATAAAGCCAGCAGATTTACAGTCTGCCCCAGTTGACCGCTTTGGTACCGACCCAAAAATATATTTATAATCACTCTATCACAAATAAATAACTAAATCAATACTTCAATGGCACAAACGCAAACCCCTCATATTTCTCCTGCTTTAATTCCTTATCGCTTATTTTATCAATTTTCCAAATTGAATCCAGAATTGGCATAACCATTCTCCCGCCAATTTTTAGCTGATCAATTAACTCTGGCGGCAAATCATCAGCCGCTGCAGAAACTAAAATTTTATCAAAAGGAGCTTTAGCCGGCAACCCCAATTGCTGAATATCAGCCTGCCATATTTCTGCATTAGTCACTCCATTTTTGCTTAAATTTTCCCTGCCAAACTCAACCAGCTCCGCTACCAGTTCTGTGCCGTAAACCAATCCTCTCTCCCCCACAATTTCAGCTAAAATTGCCGTTGTCCAGCCAGAACCAGCGCCAATATCCAAAATCTTATCCTCCTCCTCGGGCTGTAATAATTCCATCATAAAAGCCACGGTTGAGGGTTGAGAAATTGTCTGCCCCTGGCCAATCGGCAAAGGATAATCATCATAAGATTCGGGCGTATTTTCCTCTCGCACAAAATCCTGCCTATCCACCCGGCGAAAAGCTTTAATAATCCCGGGAGTTTTCAAATATCCTCTGGCTATGATATTATTTATTAATACCTCATATTGCATATTCTTATTTTACCACTATGCACAATTTTTGGAAAAAATTACCAAAACCAATCATTGCTCTGGCTCCTATGGCCGGCTACAGCGACTCGGCTTTCAGACAAATTTGCCGTGAATTCGGCGCGGATGTGGTTTATTCCGAGATGATCTCGGTTGATGGCATCTGCTATGACAATCAAAAGACGATGCGCCTGCTCTGGCATGATAAAAGCGAATATCCCTTGGTATTTCAATTATTTGGCAATAGCCCTCAAAAATTTGCACAAGCTGTCAAAATTATCAATAAAAAATTTAAAAATAAAAAAAATATAGGTTTAGATTTAAATCTTGGCTGCCCGGCTCACAAAATCATAAAGACTGGTGCCGGCGCGTCTTTAATGGATGAGAAAGAAAAAGCATATCAGATTATAAAAGCAGTCTGTGATAATACTGACTTACCTGTTTCCATAAAAATAAGGACAACAGTTAAAAACACTCTGGCGGAAGAATTTATCAATAAAGTGAAAGGCCTGCCTTGGACAACGGTCATGATCCATGGCCGCACCTTGAATCAAGGTTTTGCCGGAGAAATTGACTCTGTCGCCATCAGAAAAGTAAAGAAGCTTTTGCCTGATAAAATCGTCCTGGCCAACGGCGGCATAACTGACAGTCAGTCGGCCATAAGGCTGCTGAAAAAAACCGGGGCCGACGGTCTTGGCATTGCCCGCGGCGCTTTGGGCAATCCCTGGCTCTTTTCCCAAATAAAATCTCTCCCCCTTGCTAAGGGGGAGATGCCCCCGATTTTACATCGGGGGCAGAGGGGGTCAATTATGCTCCGCCACGCCGGACTGTTTTTAAAAAATAACGACAATCTCATTCCGCTTAGAAAACATCTTGTTCACTATGTCAAATCACAAAAAAATGCCTCGGAATTGAGGCAAAAATTAATAAAAGTGGAAACACTGGCCGAGCTGAATAAAATTATTTTAGAAATATCCTCACTGCTGCCATCGGCAACTGCAACAATCCGATAATAAGCTATATTTTTTGTTTTCCAAGTAAAAAACCTTTAACAGAATAAATAAAACTTACAAAAAATAAAATAAAATTAACCAATGGCAATAAATATGTTTTATGATCTTTATACTCCCTAAAAAGCATGGCTCTTGACACAAAAAAACAGTAAAAAATTATTATTATCCAAGAAAAAATTTGAATCGCGGGAATAAAAGCGCCAATCAATAGTGTCTCGCGAAAAAATGCTTTCAGAAATCCAGCGACTCCGTCAAACATCCCATGTTTACCGTAAAGCGCTCCTTGAGCTTCAGAAAGCTGCGCTTGTTTGTAGAGAATATCTTTAAAACCAAAATTTTTTCCAAACTGGTGTAAATGCAATATCCCTGCTTCAGTTTTTACAATTTTACCTTTATCTTTCAGCCGAATCATAATATCTCCGTCTTCTCCCGCACTTTTAAAATGCCCTTCATCAAATAAACCTGCTTCAAACAATGCCCTTTTGCTGAAAGCGTCAAACTTACCATCCATTCCATAAATTTTTTTGCCAACCCATCTGCAAAAAAAATACTTTTGCCAAAAATTATATTTCTCCCATGTCTCAAATGGCTGAAAAACATAATGGTACGCGCAAACCACTTGATTATTATCAAACGGTTCTGTTATTTTTTCCATTGCTTCAGCATATAGGGTTACATCTTGATGCAAGAAAACTACAATTTCACCCATTGCTTTTCTAATGCCTGAATTATATGAAGCGGCCAATCCTTTATTTTTATGATGCTCTATAACTTTAACCTCAAAATTTTTCGCTATTTCAAGTGATTTGTCGCTGGACCCATCGTCAACTATAATCACCTCATCAAAAAATTTCTTTTGGCTAAAAAGTGAATCCAATGTTTTTTTAATTGTTTGCTCTCCATTATACAATGGAATAATCACTGAAACCTTCATGTTTTTTTAACTAAACAAATTATACTTTGGCCAAATTTTGGAAATGCTTGCGCCAAAAATTTTGAACTTGGCTTGCCACGACTCGAAAAATTAATAATGTCTGATTTACTTTTTAAAATCTGAAAATTATTTTTCTCAAGCATTTGTTTTAGGGTTTCAAAGGTAAAATATCTGATATGACCGGCATTGCCCGCCTCAACTGATATTTCCAGCAAAGGATTTTTACCAATGAGCAATAGCAACCGCCTGCCAAAAGAAGCTATATTGGGCGTACTAATTAAAAATTTGCCGCTCGGCTTCAAAATCCTACCAACTTCCGAAAGAAAATGATCCGTATCATAAATATGCTCAATTACTTCTCCTGCCGCCGCTAGCTCAAAAAAATCATTTTCATAAGGCAGGGCAACCTCGTCGTTTACGTAAAATTTCTTAACAGCTATGCCCTTCTTCAGACTTGCCTCATAGCCATACTCGCTTGCCTCAAGCCCGTAAAAATAATTCTCCTTATTTTTAATCATTGACAAAAAAGTTCCGTCATAACAACCTATATCTAAAATATTTTTATGCTTTAAATTTAACCTATCAATCATATTAACCATTTCTAAAATTCTTGGATTTTTAATTAAATCAACTTTATTATCCCGGCTATACATTTTTTCATAAATATTTTTCATATAATGTCCTAAACTCAATATCCCTAATCTTATTCCAGCTGCCATATTTAGACAGCTCATAAGTTTTTTATCGTCTGATATTCATTTGCCGCTACCCTGTCCCAGGAATATCTCTTGATAAATTCTTTTCCAGCCGATCCGATCTGATTTCTTAATTCTTGATTTTTCAACAATTTAATAACCTCGTTGGAAAATTTTTCAATATCATTTTCTTTAACTTGGACAATATGGTCTTCAAAGATTGATTTATAAACCGGTAAATTCCAACTCACTACTGGCAAACCGCAAGCCAGCGCTTCATTGATAACAATGCCCCAGCCTTCTTCGTGAGAAGGGAAAAGAAAGACTTTTGAAGATTTGAGAAGAATATAAGCTTTTTTGTCTTCCAGATAACCAAGGACTTCAATATTATTTTTCATTTTCAAGGCTGTAATTTTTTCCTTTAAATCTTCTTTGGTTTTTTTATCTCCTCCGCCGATAATCGCCAGCTTGGCTGGTGGAATCACCGCGCAAACTTTTTCCCAGATTTCAATTAAATCAAAAATCCCTTTGCTGTAATTTAATCTGCCCAAAAAAATACCTTCATAAAAAGTATCAGAAGCTGGAAGTTTTTCAAAATATCCGCGGTCTATTCCATTATATGAAACAACAATCTTCTCTTTTGAAAATCCCGAACTAATCAAATCTTCTTTGAGAAGATCGCTTAAAGAGAAAATGAGATCAGCTTTTCTTTTGATGAGAAAAAAAGAAAATTTCTGAAGATAATATCCGACAAAATTAGAAATGATACTGCCTTCTCTATTTTTCCAATGGGGATAGATATGGTAAATTTCCTGAACCCATTTGACATTTTTATACCTGCTCCGGCAAAAATAGGCTGGCAATGTTTCCCAAAAAAGATCAGAGGCGCAATAAAAAATATTTTTCTTATCGTTAATTAAAAATTTTTTGGGATAAAAAAATATAAATTTTAAGATTATTAATAAGGACTTTATCCCTAATCCCCAAAGAGTTCTGAATTTTAAGTTAGATTTAATAAACTTAATATCAGCCACTATCCGATTTTCAAAAAAATACCGGGCATAATCTTTATCAGCCGTGATTAACATTATTTTAACTTTATAGTCTCGGCTCATCCTCCCTACAATCTCCAAAAGCCGAGCCAATCCACCAGATTTTCCTATGTGTTCCAATGTTTTCGGAACTAAAGAAGTAATGACCAATGTAAATTCTTTGTTTTTCATAAACAATTCGCTTTAAGCTGTAAAAATCAACTTTTGATATTTTTTAACATTTTACTCCAAAATTTTAATCAATTTGGCCGGATTGCCGGCAATAACGGAATAATCGGGATAGGATTCGCGTACCACGCTCCCGGCCCCGACCACGCAGTTTTTTCCAAGTTTCACGCCTTTAAGAATAAAAGAATGGGCGCCGATAAAACAATTTTCTCCAATAATAATTTCCCGGCCTTCAGTCAGGCCGCTGTCCATCGGAGAAACATCACGAACAAATCTATGATCGTGATCAATGAGCGATACATTATATGACAGCAAACATTTTTTTCCGATTTCAATCTTTTTTATTGCTGATACCACTGCATTTCTTCCAATCTGCGTTCCTGATCCAATAATTATTTTACCGCCTGATTTGAGTGGAATATCAAGCCATGCCCTTCTTCCAATCATCACATCTTCTCCTAAAACCACCCCGCGCATTTTCGGATCCAGATCGTACCATGGGCCAATGTAGCTATTTTTGCCAAATTTAACGCCTTTAATTCTGGCTGAAATTGAAATCAAACAAGCGATTATTTTTTTCCAAAAATTCATTGACATATAAGCAGAGTAATTTAATTTTTTATTAATTATATTAGATTAAAAATAATCAATCTTATTCCTATTAATAGCATAAACACAAAATATTTCAAAGGCTTTCTTCGGGAAATGGTATGTATATACCTGGCTCAAAGTAGCCATAATAAACCAAAAAAATCGCGGTTTATTTTTAATTGACGCCATAAAATCATTTTCTCCTGCCACTATCGGGTCACTCTGGCGCAATAATTTAAGACCTGATAATCCCTTACATCTGAAGCCAAAATTTCGCATTTCATCAAGTTCCCAGCCGGATAAATGTTTTTGCAGCAGATTGTCATCCCTTTCCTGCTGCGGCAAAAATCCATTAGGAGTGGAGATTATTACTTTTTTCTTCGCCCATCTCTTAGCTTTTTTCAACATCTCAAATCCGATTTTTTTTGGCAAGTGCTCAATCGCTTCAATCATCATAACCGCATCAAAAGATTTTGCAGGGAAATCAACTTCCTCAATTTTTTTCTGAACATATTTAACATGGATTTTTCTTTTTTTTGATTCCAAAAGATACGGTGCAAAAGCCTCAACTCCGACGCTATATTTAACATTCTTCGCGTACTGAATTGGCGATGACGGCCCGCAACCGAGATCCAAAACACTTGTGCAATTTTTTAATTCCTTAACTAAACAATATTTTGTTGTTGGAAAAATCCGGGAAAAAATCGGATTGTGATAAATTTTTTCAATAAGTTTCTTCATTGTTTTTTGGCGATTAATTCCAACTATTCAAATTTAATCTCTGGTAAAAAACGACTGTTAATTTTTGTCTTATACCAATCGGTTAACTTCCTAAGTATAAATCTTGGCGTCAAAACACAAAGCAAACTAAAAAACCAAAACTGCGGACTAAACAGATTCTGCCACCTGTATTTAATCATCAGCCATATTTCTCGCAAAGTATACCGGTATTTGCCATAATTTCTAATCTGCACCAGCCCGACAAAATTTTTTGCCATATGTCTCATGCCCCATTGCCTAGGCTGTTCAAATTTCTTATCAGCTAAAACACTTCGGTACATCTTCATCCACGATTCAGTCGGCGAGATGTCATAAATTTCCGAATGCGTCCGGCTTTGGCTGGTTGGAATGGACACGGCCACGGTGTAGTCTTTGAGAAAAACAATTTTGTGATTTTTAAAAATATTTAAAAAAGGATAAATGTGCGCGGTAAAACACTCGTCCCGCACCCCTGTGGTGCGGGATTCATCACCAACAGGAATTTTAATAAATTCTCGTTTTAAAGCCAAACCCGAAAGTTGGCCTACTGACCACATTACCTGATTAAAAATTTTGTCTGAATCAAAAATGGAAACAATCTTGTTTTGATTTTTGTCCAAAGGTAAAACAGCGCGCACTGGTTTTTTAATGTCTTTGTCAAACCAGAAATATGGCCGAGTCACCGCGCCAATATTATTGTCTAACAAAAAAGCATCGTAAGTTTTTTGCAAAGCGCCTTGAGCTAAAATATCATCTTGACCCATTAAAAATATAATCTCGCCGCTGGCTTTTTCAAAACATCTTTGCAGATTTTTAGCATAACCGACATTTTCTTTAAATCCAAAAAGTTTTATTCTTTCATCTTGAAATGATTTTATTATTTCAACCGTGTTATCAGCAGAGCCGTCATCGCAGATTATAATTTCGTAGTCAGAAAAACCTTGAGACAAGATGCTCGCCAAAGTTTTTTTTAAAGTTAGAGAACCGTTGTAAGTTGGAATTAAAATTGAGATTTTCATAAAAAATTTTGTAAAATCAAAAAAACATAAAACTATTTATTTACTTTTTGTGAATAACGAATAAGTCATGGTATGGCAAAAACGGGAAACTTGATAATATTGGCAATCCAAATCTTACTCCAAACCCTATCCAATAGCCAAAAATTTTTGTATTTATTTCTCCGAAGAGCTCCTGGTATGTTTTAAAGGTATATTCTCGCAAATGAACCACTTCATTATAATTTCCATCTTCCCCGCCGCGAGGCACTAAGGGATAGCTTGGACGAGAGCCAATTAAAAATTTAAGTAAATTATAAGTTCTCCATTTGTGCGGTGTGCCAAAAATTAAAATACCGCCTGGCTTAAGCGCTTTAAATGACTTTTCAATTAAAATCTTATCATTTTTAATGTGCTCAATTACATCAAAAGAAATCACGGCGTCAAATAAATTTTCATAATTAATACAGGTGGCATCCTGCTGGATAAATTTCAGATTTGATGAAATTAAATATTCTTTTTTAATATTTTTTCTTATATCAATCGCGTCCACCCGCGCGCCTTTTTTTACTAATTCATAACTTAAATCTCCCTGACCGCAACCCAGCTCTAAAATATCTTTATCTTTAACATTACCTAAATTCTTAAAAATAAATTTATTTTTATAGCGAGTAAAAATCATATTTTATTTTTGCATGTTAAATAAATTATTCCAACTAAAATTTTGGAAACAAACATTGCCGCTGAAAGCATTGGATGGCGAACCAGCCAGCGCCACTTGCCTTGCTCCATAAACACGCCAAAATACCTATACCAAAAACCGAACTGTTTTTTTACATCAAGGTCGTCTTTGCCCCATTTGGCAATATATTTTTGAAAACTGCCTGCGTAATATTTTTTCTTAGCAATTAAATCTTTCAATTTTTTTTCTTTTTCATTGTGATAAATCAGTGCGTTTAAAATATCAAAATGACGGTCTGAATCGCGGGCGACAATGTTTAATCTTTTTTGCAAATCCCAATCCTCGCAGGCAAATAAATTTTCATCAAAACCGCCGGCAGTAAAAAAATCTTCGCGGCGCATAAAGCGTACGGCGTCAATCAGTGTCAAATTATAAAACTGGCGTTCAAAATTGCGCACTTTGCAAAAAAAATTTCTCACCCCCTTTAGGGGAGGTAAACCTTGGCTAAAACCAGTAAAAATATTTACTATTTTTTCATTGATATACAACCCAACCAGATTTTTATCCTGCTCAAATTTTTCAGCCGCCTCTTGAGTCACGCCCAATGACAAAATCATATCCGCGTCAATAAAACCTAAAATGTCTCCCACTGCCTGGCGCGCGCCAAAATTTCTTTGCGCCGAGCGTTCCGGACCAACATTAAAAACTTTGTCAGTATATTGTCGCGCGATTTCTTTAGTGTGATCAGTTGAATTATTATCTACCACAATAATTTCCATTTCTTGCGCGTCAAAAATTTGCTTTTTTATGGATTCCAAACAATTTTTAATATTTTGCTGTTCGTTTTTGGTGGAAACGACAAGAGATATCATAAAGACACCGATTTAAAAAGTTACAATGTAATTTCAACCGAAATTGGATAGTGGTCTGATGCTTTTTTAAAAAGATTTTTTTTATAATTTTTAAATTTTTTTGTTTTTATTTCAGAAGTACAAAAAATATGATCAACAGTTAAAATCAATCCGTTTTCCCCCAAATCAGACAGTGGCGTAAACACCGTTGGCTGTCTGTCTTTTAAATTCTCGCCTCGAGCGTCTAATAATCCCTTGGCTAAAATAAGAGGAATTACATCTACTCTCAACATATTGCTAAAAGAAGGTTTAAAATATGAATTAAAATCTTTTCTTTTTTTAAAATCAGGGTTTATTTTTAAAAATCTTTTAAAGTTATCCTTGCTTTGTTTTATATCTTTTGGATTAATGGCATTAAAATCTCCCATGATAATAGTAGGGTTAGGATTGATCTTATTGAAAAGAGTTTGTATTTGTTCTAAGCGGGCGTCCTCGCTTAAGTCATCTAAGTAAATAGTAAAAATATCAAGAGTTTTATTATGAGGGAATTTTAATTCGGCTTGAATACAATTTCTTGTTATTAAACTAACTTTTTTAAATTTAACATTTAAAAAATTAGTCAGAACAGTAAGACCGATTTTTTTATCAACTCTTACATCGTCCATATTAATATGAAAAACTTTTTTATAATTAAATAATTTTTTTAAATCTTGCTGTCTAAAAATATCTTTCCACTTAAAAGTATCAATTAAACCAATAAAATCAGCATCAATCTCTTTAATTGCTTTTTTTAAAAGGTCTAATCTCTGCGGTTTTAGTGAATTAAAATTATAATCATTAAAACCACCACTCATTATATTGTATGAAGCAATTTTCATAATTAAGATAAAATCAATTTCCAAATTACAAAAAATCAACTACCTCGCAGCAAGCTGACGGGGTATGTTAAGGAAGGATTATTATATATTGAGAAACCTACGGTTTCTCAAACTCTTCCCTAATAAGGTAACCTCGCAGCAAGCTGACGAGGAATAATATCATTTAAAACATCTACTTGGAAATTGAACATTGTTATTTGAAAATTGGAACTTGCCCGCCTTGCCGCGAGGTAGATATCTTGGAAATTGCATAATTGTTATTCTGTATTAAATCTACTATAATTAAACAATAAAAGCAATTTTTATGATTAGACAAATCATTAAACAAAACTGGCTCATTTTTTTACTGCTTGCCGCGGCAGTAATTTTGGTTTACGCTAATTCCCTGACCAATGACTTTGTCTCTGATGATGTAATGGGAATTTTAAAAAATGAAAAAATCGGCGAGTTTAGCTGGAGCTTGAATTTTCCATTGACTTTCCAGTGGGCCGCCACTTATCATCTCTTTGGCAAAAATCCAATTCCCTTCAGAACTGAAAATATTTTATTTCATCTGGCTAATGCTTGGCTGGTTTTTATTTTGCTCTTTCTTTTAACGCAAAAAAAATCAGTTGCTTTGCTAACTGCTTTGATTTTTTCGGTTCATCCAATTCTGACCGAAAGCGTGACTTGGCTTTCCGGCGGAATTTACGCCAAATATACTTTCTTTGTCTTGCTGGCGCTTCTTTTTTATATAAATTTCCGCATAGTTCCGCATAATATTCCGCATAGTTCCGCATTAAAGCCAACACTAAAAAGAAAAATATTATTAATCAGTTTATCATTATTATCATTCCTAACCGCATTAACCTTCTCCGAAAAAGCGATGATTTTCCCCGGCATTATTTTTATTTATGAAATCGCTTTTGGTTCACTCAAAAAACATTGGTTAAAATTGACGCCGTATTTTTTAATCAGCGCTGGTTGGTTTGCCGTCAATTTTTTTAAACTGGGGCAAAGAGCGGCCAGCTTGGAGCAGGATTTTTATCAAAGTCCGGAGAGAGCGCACCCTCTAATCCAAATCCCAATTTCTATCAGCTATTATCTGCAATTAATTTTCTGGCCGGAAAAACTTTCACTTTACCAAACAGAAATGTTTTTCTCCAGCTGGGAATACTGGCTAAGGCTCGGCATAACCGGACTGCTTTTGGCCGCGATCATATTCTTATTCATCAGAATAATTATAAAAAAGGCCTCTGTTTTAGAAAGGCATATTTTTTTCTGGCTGTCATTTTTTATTATTGTTCTTTTACCAACCATGCTCGCTTTTGGCCTGGCCTGGATCGTGGCGGAAAGATATGTTTATCTAGCAAGCTTGGGAATTATCGCCAGTTTTGTTTTAATGTGGCAAGTTTTAAATGAAAAATTTTATGAAACAAAAAAAATGTATTGGTTGGTCGGTATTTTAATTATCTTAGCGCTTGGCGCCAGAACCATAACCCGCAATAACGACTGGAAAAATCAGGATACTTTGTGGCTCTCAACAGTCAAGGTGGCGTCATCCGGTCATGTGATCCATAATAATTTGGGCGATATGTATGGACGATGGAAACAATATGACAAATCAATTTCTGAATACAAAACCGCCATTGCCATTCAACCAAATTACGCTGATGCTATGCACAATTTAGCCAATACTTATTTAGAAATAAATAAAGTGGAAGAGGCGATTTATTGGTATTCGCAAGCGATAAAATTCGGACCGCGTCTGTGGCAGTCTTACCAAAATTTGGGCGCGATTTATTATCAGCTTGGCGAACTTAAAAAAGCCGAGGAACTTTTTGCGCAGGCAGTGGAAATTAATCCAAGCGATGAAAATTTGAAAAAGAATTTGGAAATCATCAGGACACAAAAAGCACTTAAACACTAAATCACTAAAGCGCAAAAAACACTTAAAAAAATATGAAAATTCTCTTTGATCATCAAGTAGAGATGTTTATTGCTTCGCTTGAGAAACCAACTATTGCCAAGGTTTTGCGGGCTATTGATTTATTAGAATGTTTTGGTTGCCAACTTGGTTTGCCACAAAGCAAAAAGGTTAAAAACAATCTTTTTGAGCTCCGCATTCGCGGTCAGCGAGAAGTGCAGATTTTTTATACTTTTAAAGATGGCATGGCTATTTTATTCCACGGGTTTATAAAAAAATCACAAAAAATTCCTAAACAAGAACTTGGGCAAGCAATTAGAAAATTACGGGATTTGACTTAATATAACATATACGTTATACTGGATATAGTTAATATTTTATGTGGATAACTTATGAAATCTTATAAAACATTAAAAAAACAATTACTCAGAGATAAAGAAATAAGAAAGGCCTACGATGAATTAGGTCCGGAATTTGAATTAATTCAGATGATTATTGAAAAACGGATTAAACAAAATTTGACCCAGTCAGAATTAGCTGAAAAGCTTGGCACCAAGCAGTCTGCCATTTCTCGTTTAGAGCGAGGAGCTTATAATCCAACGCTTGCTTTTTTGCGCAAAACAGCCAACGCTTTGGGAGCTGAAATTCACATCTCTTTTTCATAAACTTTTAATTTTTTACTTTTTTTGAAATCCCCCAAATGCCCGATGACTTTCAATCCGGCTTTTAGATAAAATTTAATATCAGCAGTTGAGCGGACAGATTTAATTTTATTTAAAAAAAATTTGGGAGTTAAAAATGATCTATAAAGCGCGCGGATCATTTTTTTTATTTCTGCGTCAGAAAGTTGAGTTCGCATTACTTGTTGGGACTGGTCAAAGTTGTCATAGTTAAGTGTGTTTAATAAATTATTCTCTTGGCAATATTTATACAATTCTGTGCCCGGGTAAGGAATCATAATCGTAGCTTGCAAAGAATCAACAATGCCGTTGCGGAATAATTTTTTAGCCAAGTCCAAAGTTTTTTGCGCATCTGATTTTGTCTCCCAAGGATAGCCGACCATCACTGTAATATGCGGCTCAAGCCCGGCCTTTTTGCAAATTTTTAAACAGGGCTCTATTTCATCCGCGCGCAAACCTTTATTTAATTTATCCAATGTCTTTTGGTTAGCTGATTCTAGCCCGAATAAAATCATTCTAAAGCCGGCTTGTTTCATTAGTTGATAAATTTTCAAGTCCTTAATGGCGTTCAGGCGCATATTGCAGCTGATTTTAACTTTTTTATTATAACCGCGTTCAATCATTCCCTGACAAAATTCAGTTAGCCAGTCCCCAATGGGAAAAGTGCCAGAGTCGTCCATAATTTCTTTCACGCCTAATTTAATCAGCGAGCCGATTTCATCTAAAACATTTTCCACTTTCCTTGTGCGATAGCAATTATCTGGAAACAAAGTATTCGCCCATGAACAAAATGTGCATTTGCCATACCAGCAGTCGCGGCTGGCCATAATATAACTCCCGGGCGTGTATTTGAAATTGCCGTTTTTAAAAGCATATAATTTCCATTTAGTAAGTTCGCGGTCAATTTGCGGCAAAGAGTTTAAATCATGTTCTAATTCAAAGGCACCTGTATTAATAATTTTTGGATTTTGGATTTTGGATTTTGGATTTTCTAAATAATACCATCCCGGCTCTAATTCCTCGCCGCGGCTCAAATGATTAGCCAAATTTAATAACATAAAATCATAATCACCGCCGGTTAAAACATAATCCACCGGACATTTTTCAAAAGATTCTTCGGGCAAGGCAGTCGCATGATCACCCATCAGAACAATTTTAAATTTTTCCGCCAAATTCCCTTGCGAATAATTCACGCTTGTGGAAGGCGGATCACCTGAAGGGTGACAATTTTTAATTTTAAAATTTTCATTTTTCAACTCTTTAATAATTTCCCAGTGTCTTTTGATCACCGGCGTCTTGGTTTCAATGGCAATAATATCTGGTTTTTGTTTTAAAATTCTTGCCAGCCACTCTCGGTAACTTAATTCCTCGGCAATTCCGTCATCCCAAAAAACCTCGTAACCATTTTGTTTGAGCAAGCTGGCGGCGCTGGCAGGCACCATTGGGTAAATATAGGTGGGATTTAAAAACCATTGGAACTGCCGATTTTGTCCCAAAGTCGGTTTGCCTTTTGATGATTCAATTGGCGGATAAGAAATGGCAATTTTCATAACGGACTTTTAATCTTTTTTAAGCTGGGATGAGTTACTTTGGTGTAAATTTGCGTCGTTCTAATATTGGCATGGCCCAAAAGTTCTTGCACATAACGGACATCCACGCCATTTTCCAAAAGATGCGTGGCGAAACTGTGCCGCAGAGAATGAGAAGTCGCCGGCTTTTTTATACCTGCTTTTTTCAATGCCGTATAAAAAACTTTCTGTGCTGTTCTTTCGGTTAATTTTCCACCGCGCTCACCCTTAACCCGGCTCCATAACTTAAAGCTATCAGTAATTTGTGCTTTTTGTTTTCAATGCTCGCCAATATTTTTTTAATCTCCAGCCGCGATAGAACTTCCGGCAGTTTTTTGCTGGTTTTGGAAAATTTCAAATCAATCTTTTCCACTGATTTTAAAATTTCGCGATAAAAAAACTTGATCGCGTTAAGGTATAAATTTATGGTTTGACCGGCATCGCCCCGCTCTTGATGTTGAAGTAAAAATTTCCTCACCTTTTCTTCTGAAGTAAATATCTTGGCATTGTTTAAAGATTTTAAAAAATTAAAATAATCATTAAGGCAAAACAAATAGCTTTTAATGGTTTTTCTGCTGTAATTTCTCAAAAGCAATTCTCTTTTGGTCAAAGCCAGATACTTGGGAAAATCAGTTTGCATAATTTAAAAATATAGTTTAAAATTAACTTATCAACAATATCTTAATTATACCAAATTATACCAATAATTCGCATAATATACCAATAAAGGTCGCTTATACGAAATGTTTTCGCATAATAAAGAGTTGTGCGAAATAAATTTTTTATCTTTGTGAAAATTAAAAGTTTTGTGATTTAAACAGGGACAGAAAATTTGATTTTTTTTATTTATAGAGGGGTAATAAGGAGTTTTTTTGCTCCTGGAATCGCAAAAAAGTTTATTTATATAACTTTGATAAAAATGAACACCACAACAAAAAAATATTTAGCTTTTGCGTCCTATGATTTTAGCAATTCTGGATATGTGATAATGTTCCAGTCTTTTTTATTTCCAGTTGTTTTAACGAGTGTATTAGCATCTACTTCGTTCGACGCAAATAAAACTTGGGCGTGGTTGGTTATGGCTTCGTCAATAATTTCGGTTGTCGGCGCTCCATTTCTCGGAAAACTTGCCGATAAAATCGGCAAATGGAAGGTTTTTTCATTGATGGTGGCTTTGGCGGGGTTATTAGCTGCCCTTACAATCAATAGTCTAAGTGCTTGGATTTTGATTATTGGTTTTTTGATTTTTAACACCGCTTTTGAATTTTCTCAAAGTTTATACGATTCTTTTTTGAGAAATGTCGAACAGGACGAAAAAGCCACAACCTCATTATCCACTTTTGCTTGGGGTGTGGGATATCTCGGAGGGGCAATTTTCTCAATCATCTATCTTTTTATGCAAAAAAATGATATTTCCAATAGCTTGATGCTAACTATTTTTGCCTTTTTATTTTTAGTTTTATCTATACCTGCCATAATCAGTTTCAAAAAAATAGAACGAGAAAAGAAAATTGACATAGAACTAGATGAAAATCTCAAAGATATCCTTCATCCAAAAAATCCAGTTCCTTGGGTTCATTTATTTATCTATTGGGTAATAGCTGACTGCGTGGCCGCCGCCGTTTATTTTCTGCCACTTTATTTACAACAAGAATTGAAAATAGAAATAAAAACTGTCGGCATGCTTTTGTTGGGTGCACAGGTCTTAGCTTTTCCAGCTACAATATTTATGGGCAAAGTAGCAAATAAAATCGGAAGGATACGCACAATAAAAATTTCATTATTGATCTGGGGCTTGTCTTTGTTTTTATTATTATTATTTGCTAAAGGAATTAAAGATATAATTCCAATCATGATTATGGTTTCGTTTGTCATTGGGACAACACAGTCTATCTTGAGAGCTCATTTTGCTACCCGAGTTTCAGTTGATAAATCTGGCGAAGGACTAGGTTTCTATGCTGTAGCTCAAAAATCTGCATCAATAATATCTCCAGCGTTAATTATACTCGTCACGACTATCACTAATTCAATTAAACCTGCATTTGTGGTTTTATTATTACTAGTAACCATAGGTTTTCTATTAGCGCCACAGCTTAATAAAAAACAATTAGTGCAATAAGGAGTTTTGAAAAAAAGGAATTCACCCCTAACCCCTCTTCCTTTTTTTCAAAACAAAAATCAAATTTTCTTAGTAACAAAATAAAGTTTAGTTCAATAAACACGAGATAAAAAATTTACATCGCACAACACGGCACATGCGGTTCAGAAATTTTGCGCAATTATATTCCAAGGAGTGCAAAATTTCCTCTCCCAAATTGCGCTGACGAAATGGCAAGTTTAGTGATATAATCAAGATAGGCGATAATTAATAAATTTAATCAATAATCTACGGCGCAACTTCGCATATGGTGGCACGTTAGGCACCGCGGTTCCCGGCGCATTAAGCAAAATTTTACTCTTTTAAACAAAATATTTTAGTAACCAAATATGGAGGAATTAAAAATGAGCAAAAAGCAAACTGCATTAGAATTTTTAGATAGTAAAAAGGGCAAAAAACTTTTAAAAAAGAACTTGAATGCGGCTAAAAAAATTGTCGCTGAATTAACTAGAAAAGAAAAAGTCGACCCAAAAACCTGGCAACAGAAAATAACTATTTAATTTTTGCCCACATGGGAAGAGTCTTTCTCTTCCATGATTACTAAAATATTTTGTTAGTGTTTTAATAATAAGAGCAAAACTATGCCTAACACGGCGTATCTGGCTACTCAAAAGAGAAAATTTGAATATTTTTTTATTTTTTATAAAGCCCTTTTTCAATTTTTTAAAAGAAAAGAGCAGGAGTGTTTAGTTCCTGCTCATAGGTCTGCCTCGTCTCAACGCAAAATTGTTATTAGCATTGGGACGAGGATTACAATAAACTCCGCCGCATAAGTTAAAATTACGGTCTTCTTACTTAAATGAATTTCTTCGGCGACGACGGAGGCGACGACGGAGGCGGCGGCGGCGGCGGAGGCGGCGGAGGCGGCGACGACAACAACAACAACAACGGCTGTTTCTTTATCACAATCACACGTCAAATATATGATAAAGAACATTGCCAATGTTATGACAGTCACCAAGGCCTGCGACTTACCAAGTTTTGACCACCAAAGACCGAGGCCGGTTTGTACGATTACGTTCATTAGGAACCTCCTTTTTTTTGTTAATATGATTTTTTTAATTAATGAATTACCCTGCGCCAAGAGCGCAGGGAAAAGCAAGTTCTAAATTGAGTGGGGAGTGTTTGGAATATAATGAAATGTGTTATTTTGAAGATCAAGAAAAATGTTCAAAATATTCTCCAAAATATAAATAAAGGGACACACTGATGTCCCTATTTTTTTAAGTATTTTGTTTGTCGCTCTCGTAACATTTTGACTGCAGTCAAAATAAAGAGCAATACATCCGATAACACGGCATATCTGAAAAAAGTTTTTACAAAACTTTTTCGCAAATGCTATGCACTTCAGCTATGCGACGCATTATTCTTTCCTCCCAACTAACCCCTTGATAAACCCCCAGCCATAAACCAAATGCGTGGGAATGATATACAAGATTGAAGCCAAGGCCACCATTGGCTTTTTTGTTTTTAAAAAAATCTGAAGCGCTGCCGTTAAAACGGCTAAAAAATAAATCAGCCAGAACGTTAGATAAATTAAATCAAATGGCCGGGGTAAAAATAATAAAAGCCAACCGCCTAAAACAAAAAGCACGAAGAGAAACGGTAAAAAATATTTTATCTTGAGTGAATTTTTCTGGCGCAGCCGGACAAACAATCCCCGCTTATAATTACCCGCCTGGCTTAAATGCTTTTTAAAATTTTCCCGGCGATGATGATAAACCATTACTTCTGGCGCATATAATATTTTTTTACCTGCTTTAATTAAATGATTGCACAAGACGCTGTCCTCTCCCGGCCAGTACTTTTCGTCAAACCCTCCGGCGGCCAAATAATCTTTCTGCCTAATTAAAAAA
>Ga0210031_1000716_pt1 | contig 19842 bp, 23 predicted proteins | sample CryGeyCG2014_080_FD_185455 | JGI IMG/M metagenome (GOLD analysis project Ga0210031, IMG submission 185455) | Groundwater microbial communities from aquifer - Crystal Geyser CG03_land_8/20/14_0.80 (SPAdes) (version 2) | ecosystem: Environmental > Aquatic > Deep subsurface > Groundwater | place... | reverse complement strand
TACGCGTGCCAGTTTCCCCTTCTTTTCTCTATCGAAAAATAATTCCGTAACGAAAAACCCATTCATAAGCGATTTTTCTTCCTTTCATCTACTTCACCGAGAATTGCTGGAAATGACAGAGTATCGTTGACATGACACTCATGTTGGTATGATGATGAAAAGATTTTTGAAAATTCAAGAAAAAGGGAGGATATTGTAATGGTTGACAAATCACCGGCGAAAAAAATTTCTACCTCCAGCACCAAACAAGAGATGCTGGATGCCTACAATGCACTCCTGCAGGAACTCCAGGAAAAGCGGGAAGCTGAACTAAAACCGGAGGAGAGACGGGAAGAGAAAAAAATAAGAGAAGTTTTACAAGTTGCCGATTCTCTCTCCACGGAAGGGGTTATAGGCAAAATCAGCAATCTGAAGTTCGCAACAGGAAAGATGCTCACCCAGATCTCCGATAACCTTGAAGAAGAGGTAAAGAAATTTGAGGCCATCAAAGAAGCCATTCAATTTAAGGAAAAGGAGATCCATGAACTCTACCAGATTGAAAAAGCTGCGGCAACCCTGGCGGCGTTGATAGAATCTCAAAATCTTAAGCGTGCGGAATTTGAATCTGAGATGGCCACGCGGAAGGAAAAATTGGAAAGGGAAATCCAGACCCTCCAGGCGGAATGGGAAAAAGAGAAGAAGGCTTATGAAACACAGAGCAAAGAATGGACTGATTTAGAGAAGAAAAGGCGTGAACGGGAGAAAGAAGAATACATATATGCCTTTGAACGGGAGCAGAGGATAGCAAAGAACAGGTTTGAAGACGAAAAGGCGCAACTTGAAAAAGATATACAGGTTAAAAGAGAACAGATGGAAAAAGAGTTGCAGGCGAGAGAAAAGATAATTGCCGAAAAGGAAGCGGAATTAAATGCACTGCAGAATAAGGTCAGCAGCTTTCCCGAAGAACTGGAAACAACAGTTGATCGTGCCGTCAAAGAAGCCGTAGAGAGAATCAAGGTGGAGACAAAAAGCAGAGAAGACCTCTTTAAAAAAGAGTTTGATGGTGAACGAAATGTCCTCACCACGAAAATCGCTGCCTTTGAAAAAACTGTAAAAGACCAGAGTGAACAGATCGCCAGGCTTTCACAACAGCTCGAAAAGGCATATCAAAAGGTCGAGGATATTGCCGTCAAGACCATCGAGGGTTCTGCCAGCTTGAAGACCTATAACAACCTGCAACAACTTATCAGCGAACAGGTGAAGAAACAGGCACAGGAAAAGTAAAGGTAAACAGAAAATTATGATAGAAAATCTTTTTGGCAGTTTGTCTGTCTATATCCAGGGGTCATTTATTCTGGCGTTTTTGACAGTTTACCTGGGGGGTGTACTCGTTAGCTTTACACCCTGTATTTATCCGGCGATCCCCATCACGATTGCCTATATCGGGGCGCACGGAAGCGGATCAAAGCTAAGAGGGTTTGTGCTTTCCCTCGCTTACGTCCTCGGCATGGCCCTGGTTTATACAACCCTGGGTGGCATTGCTGCTCTCTCGGGCAGATTGTTCGGCCAGATACAGACAAATCCCTGGACATATTTCATTATTGCCAATGTATGCATCCTCATGGGACTATCAATGCTTGACGTTTTTGTGTTGCCCCTGCGGACTCCGGCATTTCTTACCAAAATTATGCCTGGGAAAAAGACAAAAGGCGTCCTGGGTAGCTTCCTTGTCGGCGCTGCCTCGGGACTGCTCATGGGCCCATGCATAACACCAGTGCTTGCAGTACTGCTGAGTTACATCGCCACAAGACAGAATGTTATTTTGGGAATGGGATTTCTCTTTGTCTTTGCCTTTGGTATGGGGACATTTCTCATCATCCTCGGGACGTCCGCCGCTCTTATTGCCAGCAGACCCAAATCAGGGATGTGGATGGTGAGGATCAGCCATATATCCGGCTGGATATTACTGGCGATGGGAGAATATTTCTTAATCAGGGCAGGGACCCAATGGCTTTGAAAGGAGATGATATGAATAAAAAGTACAGGATTTTACTCTATGCCGCATGGGGATTCATCTTTCTGTTGTCCTCTCTGTCTTTGCCCCTGTATGCTGCTGATAAATCAGGAACTTTTTTAGGAAAGGGCAGCGAGGAAAAGGCGCCGAATTTTGCTTTGAAGGATCTAAAGGGTCGGCAATTTAAACTTAGCGACCACAAAGGGAAACCGGTTCTCTTAATTTTCACCGCCACCTGGTGTACCTATTGCCGTACCGAAATCCCTCACTTCAAAGATATCTGTGCCACCTATGAGAAGCGTGGTCTTGTGATGGTCAACATTGACATTCAGGAATCTCAGAAAAAGGTATCCATGTTTGTAGCTAAATATCAAATACCCTACCGGACGCTCCTCGATAAGAATGGAGATGTGGCGGAGGCCTACGGTGTCAGAGGTGTCCCCACGATGGTATTAATCAACAGAGAGGGGAATATTGTGTGCTGGCAGTGCCGCTCGGTGGATACCTTTTTACGGACATTTTTTTGACATAAGACGTAAGACATAAACGGTTCATGGTTTGTTCGTATAACCGAATTCCCGGAGCATCCTCTCGTTACGGGTCCAGTCTCTTCTCACCCGGACAAACAGTTCGAGGTAAATTCTAACGGCAAAGAATCTTTCCATCTCCTTTCTTGCCTGTGTGCCTATCTCCTTGAGCATGGCCCCTTTTTTACCTATCAGGATACCCTTCTGGGAATTTTTCTCGCAATTGATCGTCGCCTGAATATAGATTAGACTTCTTTCTCCATTTTCTCTGAAGATATCCACGACAACGGCCGTGGCGTAGGGTACCTCCTGATGAGTTAAAAAGGTAATCTTTTCCCTGATGATCTCTGCGGCGATAAATCTTTCCGAACAATCCGTTACCATATCTTCCGGGAAATACCGTGGCCCCTCGGGAAGGAGCTTCCAGATCTCACCTATGATGATCTGCACCCCATCACCGGTTAAGGCAGAGATGGGAATAATTTCATGGAACGGGAAAAGCTGGCGGAACTGATCAATGATGGGCAGGAGCGTATGCTTCTTTACAAGGTCAATCTTGTTGATCACAAGGATAACGGGTAATCTTACATCCTGCAGGGATTTTATAATAAACGGGTCCTGCTGATGAACGCCGGTATTGGCTTCGACAAGCAGGAGAAACAGATCAACGTTTCTGAAGGCGGCGGTGGCAGCGCCGACCATATACTGATTCAGCGGTGTTGATGCCTTGTGAATCCCCGGTGTGTCGAGGAAGACAAATTGTCCCTCCTCGAGATTTTTGATCCCCGTAATCCTGTTTCTCGTTGTCTGTGGTTTTGGCGTGACGATGGCAATCTTTTCACCTATGATACTATTGAGAAGGGTGGATTTTCCTACGTTGGGCCTGCCAATGATCCCGATAAACCCTGATTTAAACACCTATCGTCTCCTTAATTTCGTGGAAACCGCCCATCATCCGGATCATCCAGGACTTCTTCCCATTCACCATCGTGGCTAAAGAACCCCTCTCCTGGGCAGGATCGCCGGATACGGAAATACCGGCCAGTCCAAAAATCTTTTTTAGCCGCTGTATATTTCCATTTTTCTGACCGCGAAAACTGGAGATATCCTTCGGCGCCAGGAAAAAGGAGACCGCACTGTTCTTTGCCGGACGAAAGGAGAGCAGTGACGAGGCCATATCAAAAAAAATCGCCTCTTCCACAAGAGACCTGAAAGCGGGATGGAATGGGCCGGCAATGATACTCCCCTCTCTCATCATCTCAGGGGTGACCTGGAGACCAAGCCTGATAACGGGGATGCGGGCACCGGTAAATTTCAGCAAAGCAAACTTACAGGCTTCAATGGCATCAGACATGCCCATGGGGATATAGTCTCCCTCCTGAAAAGCCTTTGCCAGCGCCGTACCCTGAAAAACGATTGTGGGATGAATTCTCACCATATCGGGGCAAAGGGCAATAGTCTCCGCCACAGTAGAGTCGAATTTTCTACTGTTGTCCCCCGGCAGCCCGACCATAAGATGTATCCCCGTCTCAAATCCACGTTTTCGCAACATCATCACGGCGCTCCTCACATCAGCCGACGAATGGCCCCTGCGGGAAAGATTCAATACCTCATCATCCATTGACTGGGCGCCGATTTCCACCGTTGTAACCCCAAATCTTTCGAGCATATCCAGGCTTTTTTCGGTGATATAATCCGGTCTTGTAGAGACCCTAACGGCATCCACCAGTTTCCGCTTGATAAACGAATGGGCAAATCCGAGGAGTTCAAGCTGATAGTCTCCCTCCATACCGGTGAAACTGCCGCCGTAGAAGGCAATCTGGATACGATCCGCCCTTCGCTTCGTATGGCGAAGATAGGCAAACACCGTCTCCTCAAAAATATCTCTGGTGATTCTCTGCGTCCTATAAGGCCCGGCTGTCTTTTCCTGGTTACAGAAGATGCAACGATGGGGGCAGCCCTGATGCGTAACAAAAACAGGAATAATCAATTGCATGCAATTTTAGCGAACAAAGCGAATAAAGGGGACGGTTCTCTTTATTTTTCAAAAGAAAAGGGGCAAGCTTTTTGAGCTAACCCCTTGTTATCATTGGAGGCGGCATCCGGACTCGAACCGGAGAATAACGGTTTTGCAGACCGCTGCCTTAGCCACTTGGCTATGCCGCCTTAAATCTGGAGCGGGCGAACGGATTTGAACCGTCGACCTCCACCTTGGCAAGGTGACACTCTACCGCTGAGTTACGCCCGCCTACGCTTCAAGATATAGCATGACTATAACAGACAAACTCTTTTTGTCAATACAAAACTTGTGTAACTACTCCTGACTTCTGATTCTTATGAGATGCTTCCCCTGGAGAACTTTACGAAGTAATCAATACCCGAATAGATGGTCAATATCAGGGCGATATAGAGAATTACCGTACCTACGAGGTGGGCATCTGCACCTAAAAACGGATAATGGATAATGAGGGCCGAGACGGCAAAGATTTGGCACAGGGTTTTTTGCTTTCCCCATCGGCTGGCCTGGATGATAATCCCCTCCGAGGAAGCAATGCTTCTGATACCATCAACAGCAATATCCCTGATAATCGTAACGGCCACAATCCAGGCCGGAATACGACCAAGTGGAATCATCAAAATCATTGCCGTGTTGACAATAAGCTTATCGGCAATGGGATCTAATAATTTCCCCACGGTGGTGACAATCTTATATCTTCTGGCTACATAACCGTCCAGCAGGTCGGTGAAGGTGGCCGCAATAAACAGGAGGGCGATAATGAGACTTCCTGTCGGACCGGGGCCAGGAGGAGGGAGAAGAAAAAAAAGCGCCGGCAGGACACAGATCCTCAAAATGGTAATAGTATTGGAAAGGTTAAATATCCTCATTTCTCTGACTTTACAGGCCGCCTCCTATTTTTTCGGAACTTTTTTCCAATCCGCTAAAAACATCTCTATCCCCTTATCGGTCAGGGGGTGCCTCGCCAGTTGGGCAATCACTTTAAAGGGAATGGTGGCGATATCGGCGCCCATGAGGGCGGCTTCAAGGACATGAAGGGGGTGTCTCACACTGGCAACGATAACCTCCGTTTCAAAACCGTAGTTGTTGAAAATTGTGATGATCTGTTCCACGAGTTCCATACCGTCATGGGAGATATCATCAAGCCTGCCCACAAAGGGACTTACATAGGCTGCGCCGGCTTTGGCCGCCATCAGAGCCTGGAGTGGAGAGAAAATCAGGGTCTGATTGACACGAATCCCCTCATCGGCGAAAATCCTGGCGGCTTTTAACCCTTCTGTCGTCATGGGAACTTTGATAACCACATTATCGCCCAGCCTGGCCAGTTTCTTTCCTTCATCTACCATTGCCCCGGCCTCTAAACTGAGGACTTCCAGGCTTACAGGACCATCAACCAGGTCAAGAATTTCCCTCACTACCTCGTCGAACGCCCTGTTTTCTCTCGCAATCAAAGACGGATTGGTGGTCACACCATCGGCCATCCCCAGGCTGATACCTTCTTTAATCTCACCGATATTCGCCGTATCAATAAAGAATTTCATCAGACATCCCTCTCCCCCTCTTTTTCTGACCTGTACCTCTCAAAACATTCCCGAGAGCAAAAGTGAACAATTCTCCCTTTTATAGACACCTTATAGGCGCTGCTCAACGGCACATAGGTGTGACAATAAGGATCCTCGACCAGATCTTCCCCGGAAATAGCCTCCCGAAAAGTGGACAGATGATCAGACTTCCCCTTTGCGGGAAGAAAAAGCATCTTTACTGCCCTGTATAACAGATAAAATATAAGAAATGCAATGACTATGCGAAGTATCATGACCTATTTATCCTGGTTAACTTTTCATCGTACAATTCCACAACGCTGTTGTCCTCCCGCCTTTCTATCAACCCCATGATAGATACACCGAAGACGGGGTGGATCACATAAGAGGCAATTTCGCACAGCGGAACAAGGACAAACCTCCGCTTGTGAAACTCTGGATGGGGTATCACAAGGTCCTCATCCTGAATAACATCCTGTCCGTAGAGGAGAATGTCCAGGTCTATGACCCGAGGCCCCCACTTCAAATCTCTTTCCCTGCCCATCTCTTCTTCTACCGACTGCATAGCAACTGCCAGCTCATGGGCGGCAAGCACAGTTCTTATCTCGATTACAGCGTTGATGAACCATTCCTGTTCCAAAAAACCAACGGGTTCCGTCCGGTAAAGAGAAGACCGGCGGAGAACCTTTACGCCGCTCAGGAGCGAAATACACTCAATGGCTTCCATGCACCTCCGCGCCGGGTCGGACATATTGGAACCGATTCCCACAAAACTGATAACTCCAGACACCATTGATACTGTTCAATATTACGACTTATGACTTACGACTATCCTTTAGTCCCAGGACATCCTGCATATCGTAAAGCCCGTTTTTCTGGTCTAAAATCCACTTTGCCGCCCGAATGGCGCCTCTGGCAAAGTTATCCCGGCTGTGGGCACGATGGACGAATTCAAGTCTCTCACCAACGCCGCCGAACATAACGGTGTGCTCTCCCACAATGTCCCCGGCCCTCAATGTCTGGATACCTATCTCATCCTTTGTCCTTTCACCGATAATGCCCTTCCTTCCGTAAACAGCGACCTTTCCCAGATCACGCCCCAGGACTCCGGCGATGATCCGGGCCATCTTATCGGCTGTGCCGCTCGGTGCATCTTTTTTCAAACGGTGGTGGGCCTCTGTGATCTCCACATCGTAATCGTCGCCGAGGATTCCGGCAACGTATTCGAGAACTTTAAACATCACATTTACGCCGACACTCATATTGGGAGACAGGACACATCGCGTCTTCCCCGCCATGCTCGCGACCCTTTCCATTTCTTCGGCGGTAAAGCCGGTACTGCCGATCACGATAGCGCACTGCCTTTCCACTGCAATCTCAAGATGGCGAAGAGACGCCTCATGACTGGTAAAATCAATGATCACATTGCCCCTGTCAATACACGTCTTAAGGTGATCATCTACGATGACACCCATTTTGCCGCATTCGAGGCTCTCCCCCGCATCCCTGCCGATGACGCGATGTCCGGCTTGTTCCACTGCGCCTGCTAAATCTATATCCGCGGCGCTGTAGATCAGGCTGATAATCCTGCCCCCCATCCGCCCGCCGGCCCCGGTGACAATTGCTTTTACCATAAAAGTACCCTATTAATCACATCCTGATAGGAGGGATTTTCAACGGTCTTTCTTTAGCGGATGAATATCAAGGAAATGGAATTAACACAATATCTAATATTCTTCGGTTGACAGAAGTGCCTAAAGTTATTTAAAATGGAAATCAGGAATATCCGTAATATTATACATCATTTTGCCTCCTGTCAAGGCCCAACATGTAGAATGAGAATAATTGCCGTTGACAATTAGGGGGGAAATGAATATATAGTACATAACATAATTTGTAACTATTCAGCCTTGATCTAAAGCCCTGTATTCTAGACAGCCGAGACGGCTGTCCTACGTCGTAGGTGGTTATACAACAAGTAGGACAGGCGTCTCGCCTGTCATGGCTGAATAGTTACCATAATTTTTTATGTTGCGAGAGTGGCGGAACTGGAAGACGCACTGGACTTAGGATCCAGCCTGCCTATGCGGATAGGGGTTCGAGTCCCCTCTCTCGCACCAATCCTTGGGGATCTTTTAGTAAATATAAAATATGTTCGAGAAGGAGAATTGATTGTTGTGAGCGAGATGGGTGTAGCTGTACAAGTTGAAGAGATCAGTCCTGTCAAAAAGAAGATTTTGTTTGATATCCCCTGGATAGATGTAAAAAAGGAACTGGATGCAGTTTATCGTAATGTAGCTAAGTCAGCTAAAATCAAGGGATTTAGACAGGGAAAGATTCCCAGGGAGGTTTTGGAGGGTTACTATAAGAAATCTGCGGAAGGTGAAACAATATCGAATCTACTCAAAAAATTCTATCGGGAGGCGCTAGAGGAGAAGGGTATCATCCCGGTAACCCAACCACATATTGATCAAACGGGAATTGAAAAAAACAAGAACTTTACCTTTACGGCAACTGTTGAGGTGGAACCTGTTATCGAACCGAAGAACTATACCGGCCTGGAACTTGAGATAGAGGAATTTGACGTTACGGAGAGGGATGCTGAGGAAAGGCTTCAGCGAGTCAGGCAGATGTTTAGTTCCCTCGAAGAAGTGGGGGATGAGAGGGGAACAGTGGAAGGTGATTTTGTAACCCTTGATTTTGAAGGAACAGCAGATGGGGAACCACTCAAGGAACTGAAGGCGGAAGATTATACTCTGGAAGTTGGCTCTAAGAATTTTTTCCCCGGTTTTGAGGAGCAGTTGGTAGGGATGAGCCGGGGAGAGCAAGGGCAAATCCGGATCAAATTTCCCGATGACCATCATATCTCGCATTTAGCGGGAAAAGAAGTTATATTCTCTGTAAACTTAAAAAGCATAAAGGAAAAGAAATTACCCGATCTGGATGAAAACTTTATCCGTAATTTTGATAAGTTTGAATCCATGGAAGAACTCAAAGAGGATATCCGGAAATCACTGGAAGAGGAGAATAAAGTTAAGGCCGATCTGGCCTTGAAAGAGCTTGTTGTCAGCAAACTCCTGGAGGCTAATGAATTTGAAGCGCCGCCTTCATTTGTAGAAGGTCAGATCTTTTATATGATGGCCGATACACAGCAAAGGATGATCTTAAGCGGGATGGACCGTAAAGAAGCCGCTGAATTGAGTTTCCAGTTTCGTGACCATTTCAGAGATGAAGCGACCAGAATCGTCAAATCCGGGCTTCTTTTGAAGAGTATTGCCCAGAAAGAGTCCCTTACCGTTGATGAAAAAGAGGTTGAAGACCATATCAGGGATATGGCTCGCGAGCATGCTAAGGAATATGAATTTTTGAGAGAATCTTACGAAAAAAACGGTAGAATTGATTATATAAAAAATGAGATGCTTAATAAAAAAGCCTTTGATTTTATAAAGGAAAAATCAAAAATAACAGTTGTTAAAAAAACAGAGGCTAAAAAAGAGGAGGAAGACAACAGATGACTCTGATCCCCATCGTGATCGAGCAGGATGGAAGGGGTGAGCGGGCCTTTGACATCTATTCAAGGCTTTTAAAGGAGAGGATCATCTTTCTCGGAACACCTATTGATGATGATGTGGCAAATCTCATTATTGCCCAGATGCTGTACCTCGAATCGGAAAACCCCGACAAGGAGATCTTTTTCTATATCAATTCTCCCGGAGGACAGGTAAGTTCCGGAATGGCGATCTATGATACCATGCGATACATTAAACCCTCCGTCTGCACTGTTTGTATGGGGCAGGCAGCCAGTATGGGCGCCCTCCTTCTTGCCGCCGGTGAGAAGGGTAAAAGGTATGCCTTACCCCATTCGAGGATATTAATCCACCAGCCGCTCGGTGGTTTTCATGGCCAGGCCACGGATATTAATATTCAGGCGCGTGAGATCTTGCGCTTAAAGGAGGAATTAAACGATATCCTTGCCGAACTGACCAGTCAACCCCTTGCAAGGGTAGAGACAGATACAGAGAGGGATTATTACATGACAGTCCTTCAGGCAAAGGAATATGGAATCATTGATGAAATAGTTACAAAAAAGACGTGACATTCTCAGGAGGAATTCTCTGATGGCCAAGAAAGGCAGGGATTATCAAGGTGGACAGATGCTTTTCTGTTCTTTTTGCGGAAAGACACAGAGTGAAGTCAGAAAATTAGTGGCGGGGCCTGCGGCATATATCTGTGATGAATGCGTGGAGCTCTGTAAGTGTATCATTGAAGAGGAATGCGATATTTCTGACGTCGAACAGCATAAAGATGCCTTTCCCAAACCAAAAGCTATTAAAAAATTTCTTGATCAGTATGTAATCGGCCAGGAGAAGCCTAAAAAGGTTCTCTCCGTAGCTGTTTATAACCATTACGGACGTTTGTTTTCGAATCTTGACATGGATGCGGTTGAAATCCAGAAAAGCAATATTCTGTTAATTGGGCCCACCGGCTCGGGGAAGACTCTCCTGGCAAAGACCCTGGCCAGGATATTGAATGTCCCCTTCACCATCGCCGATGCGACGACGCTGACCGAGGCCGGGTATGTGGGAGAGGACGTGGAAAATATAATCCTGAGCCTTCTTCAGAATGCCGATTATGATGTAGAGAGGGCGGGAAGGGGAATTGTCTATATAGATGAAATTGATAAGATCGCAAAAAAATCGGGGAATCCTTCCATTACAAGAGACGTATCCGGTGAAGGCGTCCAGCAGGCCCTTTTAAAGATCATAGAAGGCACCACGGCAAACATACCGCCCAAAGGGGGAAGAAAGCACCCCCAGCAGGAATTTATTCAGGTGGATACAATAAATATACTATTCATCTGTGGCGGGGCGTTCAATGGCCTCGAAGATATTATTGCTAAGCGGATCGGCGCCACTTCTATGGGGTTTGGCGCCGACATTAAGAGTAAACAGGAGAAGAAGATCGGTGAATTATTGTCGGAAGTGCTGCCGGAGGACCTTTTGAAATATGGGTTGATACCGGAATTTATCGGCAGGTTACCGGTTATTGCCACCCTGCATGAGTTGGATCAGGAAGACATGATAAAGACTTTAGTTGAACCCAAAGATTCCATTATCAAACAGTACAAAAAAATATTTGAATTTGAAAATGTGAAACTCAAATTTACGGACGGCGCCCTGAGGGCAATAGCCAAATTGTCCATAGAACGGAAATCAGGAGCAAGAGGGTTGCGATCAATCCTTGAAAATACCATGCTGGATATCATGTATGATATTCCCTCACGCCAGGATGTGAGGGAATGTGTTATCAGCGAAGATGTTGTTATTAACAGGGAACAGCCTATTCTGCTTTACGAGGCAAAAACCGAAACAGCTTGAAAAGCGGTGTTTGAAATGCTTGATTTTATTAAAGACAGAGAAAAAGAACAAAAGATATCGGTCATTCCCCTTTTGCCGTTGAGGGATGTGGTTGTCTTTCCCCACATGATTGTGCCTCTCTTTGTAGGAAGGGAAAAGTCCATTGCCACCCTTGAAGCTGCCATGAAATATGAGAAGGGCTTATTCATGGCGGCACAAAAGGATGCACAAAAGGATAATCCGGCGGAGGATGATATCTACCGTGTAGGTACAATAGGGATCATAATTCAGCTTTTGAGGCTTCCCGACGGCACGGTTAAGGTTCTTGTGGAAGGAAAGAAACGGGGTGTCATCAAAGCATACCTGCCCGACAGAGAAAACTTCTCCGTCAGAGTTCAAGAGCTGGAAGACATTGATGATCAGGATGCGATAAAGACAGAAGCTTTAATGAGGGGCATAAGGGGGGCTTTTGAAAATTACGTAAAGCTCAGCAAAAAGGTGCCTATAGAGATGGTTGGCACTATAGCATCCATAGAAAATCCCTCAAGGATGGCAGATGTTGTTGTGTCCCATACCAATATAAAGCTCGAAGACAAGCAGAAAGTCTTAGAAATATGCAATATCGCCGACAGGCTGGAGGTGATCTACAAGTTAATCTTTGGAGAGATAGAGGTCCTGGAGATTGAGGAAAAGATCAAAAAACGGGTCAAAAAACAGATGGAAAAGACCCAGAAGGACTACTACTTAAATGAGCAGATGCGGGCCATCCAGAAAGAGATGGGGGAAAAGGGTGATTTCAGGAATGAGATCGCAGAACTCGAAAAAAGGTTGAAACAGAAAAAATTATCAGAAGAAGCTCATCAAAAAGTCAAGCAGGAAATTAAAAAATTGCAGATGATGGCTCCTATGTCAGCCGAGTCTACGGTAGTCAGAAATTATATAGACTGGTTGTTGGATCTGCCGTGGTCTGAAAAGACAGAAAATAAATACACCCTGAAAGAGTCAGAGGCAATCCTGGAAGAAGACCATTACGGCCTAAAGAAAGTAAAAGAGCGGATTCTTGAGTACCTTGCCGTACAGACTCTGGTGCAAAAAAATAAGGGGTCTATCCTCTGTCTTGTCGGTCCCCCGGGTGTAGGTAAAACTTCTGTCGCCAAATCGGTGGCCCGTGCAACTAATAGGAAATTTGTCAGGGTGTCTCTGGGTGGCGTCAGAGACGAGGCCGAGATCAGGGGTCACAGAAGAACTTATATCGGCGCTCTACCGGGAAAGATCATTCAGTTATTGAAGAAAGCGGGTGCCAATAATCCGGTGTTTTGTCTGGATGAGGTTGATAAATTGAGTTCTGATTTCCGGGGAGATCCCTCGGCAGCCCTTCTCGAGGTGCTTGATCCGGAACAGAACAACGTCTTTAACGACAACTACATCGAGGTTGATTATGACCTCTCCGATATAATGTTCATTACGACGGCCAATGTTCTACAAACGATACCTGCTCCTCTCCAGGACAGGATGGAAGTGATTCGTATCGCAGGTTATACGGAGCTGGAAAAGCTGAGTATTGCCATGAAATTTCTCGTTACCAAGGAGATGGAGGCCAATGGTCTTACGAAGGATAATATCTCCTTCTCAGAAGGCGCCTTGCTGACTATTATCAGGAAATATACAAGGGAAGCTGGTGTCAGGAGCTTAGAAAGAGAAATTGCCTCCATATGCAGAAAGGTAGCCAGACAGATCGTCACGAATGGTAATGGGGGACAGCTTAAGATCACATCCCGGGTTATTCAGAAGTACCTGGGAGTACCGAAATTCAGATACGGGGAAACCGAGGGAAAAGATGAAATCGGGTTGACCATTGGTCTGGCATGGACGGGAGTGGGTGGAGAACTTCTTGACATTGAGTCTTCGCTGATGAGGGGAACAGGTAAGATGATTTTGACCGGAAAATTAGGAGATGTAATGCAGGAATCCGCTCAGGCGGCTCTAACTTATGTCCGTGCGAGGGCGGAACGGTTTGGTTTGCCGGAGAATTTTTATAATGAAACGGACATTCATGTGCACGTGCCGGAGGGCGCCATACCAAAAGACGGACCATCGGCAGGTATTGCCATGGCTACATCCATAGCTTCTGCCTTTATGAAGAGAAAAGTTCGTGCGGACATGGCCATGACCGGTGAAATTACCCTCAGAGGAAGGGTGTTACCCATAGGTGGTTTAAAGGAAAAACTTCTTGCCGCCCACCGGGGGAATATAAAGACAGTTATCATCCCCAGAGAAAATGAAAAGGATCTGGCCGATGTTCCTGCCAATGTTTTAAAAGCATTGGGAATCGTCCTTGTTGACCATATTGATGAGGTTTTAAAATGGGCGCTTCTTCCCGAAAAAGAGGCGGGAAGAAGCGAAATTTGTGGGGAGGAGAAATATAACATGCCGGCTCCCCCTGTCATCAGCACGCCTCAGCTTCAGATGAATGGCTACAGCACGGATAAATAGTTTTTCATTTGCTATGTAACATGTGATTAGGGCGGGTAGCTCAGTTGGGAGAGCGCCACGTTTACACCGTGGATGTCACAGGTTCGAGCCCTGTTCCGCCCACCATGGTAATAAGAAGCCTTTCTTGTTAGAAAGGCGATTCATGGTTTAACTGATGGCAGTGATGAAAAAGGTTTTTCAAAAGGGATAGAGGTATTTCGGGGTCGTAGTTAAGATGGTTATAACGCCGGCCTGTCACGCCGGAGGACGTGGGTTCAAGTCCCATCGGCCCCGCCATATACTTTGTTTATTAACTGGTAAAAAAGTTGTCCAGACAAAGGACTTCACACCCCTCATCAAGAAGTCGCTCGCAGAGATGTGAACCCAAAAAACCGGCGCCGCCGGTCCGGTCAGCACCGTCACCCTATGTTCGTTCTGCACCAGCCCGCGGGCCAGATCAAAAAAAGGTTGGCCGCGGTCCCGATTTCCGGCGGAAAATACCTCAATACCAGCAGTATGTTTAATGGATTTTCCATGCGCATCGCTCTTAGCTCATCGCTCCTTATCCCCTTATCCCTTAATCCTTAAACCTTACGGTAAGCGTGTTTCAGGGATGCGTAATTGCTCTTCCACTTTTTCGATCAAAAGCATTTTTAATAAAGACTGGTAAGGAATATCACGTTTATTGGCCAGGAGCTTTAAATGCTCAATAAGTGATTCAGGAAGCCTGACGGAAATAGACCGTGTCGATGGTTTTAAATGTGAAAATACCATTCTCTTAGCCTTGGTATAATCAATATAGTCGGCTGAATCATGAGTGGACCAAAAATTTACTTCCTCTTTTTCACTTTTAAATTTTGGTATCTTTTTTAATTTCCTGGTCATAAATGATTTTCTCCTTCCTGTTCATGTCCCTGGCAGAGATAACCCTGATCTTCTTATTTCTGATGGTAAAAACGATAAAAAGACGCCGCTCCCGGTCGGTTTGTCCTAATACATAATAACGAATCTCTTCCTGAGAATGAACCTCATCTCCCTGAACAATTAAGGGTTGGTTAAAGAAAACTTCTTCACACTCAAGAAAGGTAACCCCATGGGTTTCCCAATTTTTTTTGATATTTCCTTTGTCCCACTCAAAGCCTTCTACAAGAACTAAATCAGCCGTCACGGGACCCCTGTTCTGTATATATTAATTATATACAAATAAAAAAGCCTGTCAAGTCCTAAATTGCGCCTCCCCGCTCCTTGCCCCTTTCATCTTAACCCTTTTTTACTTTTTCAATAATCTTTTCATAATATTTATCCCAATCCCTTTCCGCCCAGGTATATTCGTAACTTTCGGGCATTCATAAAAACTATGCTACCGCAGCAACTTTAGGTTTAACCAGTCTTGATTTAGCAGGTTTTAAACCTTTCACTTGTGACTATTCAGCCACTAAGGGATCGTAACAAAATAACTTGACCATTTATTATGTTCATGCTATACGCTTTGCATGGACATGGAAAATATTATAGAAAAGCGTTTTAAGCTTTTTAGTCCTTTTCTCAATGAGAAGCAACGCAGAATCCTTGCTGCCATCGAAGCACAGATCCTTGGATATGGTGGAGCCTCCCGTGTTGCGAAAACTACCGGATTGTCGCGAAACACCGTTGCTGCAGGAGCTCTTGAACTTGAAAGAGATAAAATTGAAGATATCGCTCCAATTAAGGAACGAATCCGAAAGCCAGGTGGCGGGCGCAAGCGAACAATCCAAAAAGACCATACGCTTAAAGCGGATCTGGAGCAGCTGATTGAGCCTGTTACCAGAGGAGATCCTGAATCTGCCCTTCTTTGGACCTGTAAGAGTGTACGGCGCTTGGCTGATGAGCTTAAGAAAATGGGCCATGAAACCAGTCACCGGATGGTTGCTGAAATGCTGGGTCAGATGGGCTACAGCTTGCAGGCCAATCGTAAGACGATTGAAGGCGGCTCGCATCCTGACAGAGACGCCCAATTTGAGTATATACATCAAAAGGTGAAACAATTTCAGAAACAGCGTCAGCCGGTTATTTCGGTTGATACCAAGAAGAAAGAACTTGTTGGAAACTTTAAAAACCAAGGCCGCGAATGGCGACCGAAGGGCAGCCCCGAAGAGGTATTGGTTTATGATTTTGAAAGTCTTGGCGGTGGTAAAATAACCCCTTATGGGGTGTATGATCTTTCGCAAAATAAAGGATGGGTCAGTGTCGGAGTTGATAAAGACACGGCTGCCTTTGCAGTCGAGTCCATCCGCCGGTGGTGGAAAACGATGGGGCATAAGGTCTATCCTATGGCGAAGCGATTGCTCATTACTGCAGACGGTGGGGGCAGCAATGGTTCCAGGGTAAGGTTGTGGAAAACAGAACTGCAAAAACTCAGTAATGAAACGGGACTGTCTATTTTTATTTGCCATTTCCCACCCGGGACCAGTAAATGGAACAAAATCGAGCATCGTTTATTTTCTTTTATTAGTCAGAATTGGCGGGGTAAGCCACTCATTAGCCATGAAGTAATTGTCAACCTGATCTCCTCAACAACAACCAAAACCGGACTTCAGGTTGAATGCGAAATCGACCCCAACAGCTACCCCAAAGGGGTCAAAGTAACAGATAAAGAACTTAAAGCGGTTAATCTTCTCAAAGACTCTTTTTATGGTGAGTGGAACTATACCATTAAGCCAAACGTTACCCGAAATTGATCATATTATTTTGTGACAACTACTTAGTGCCTTGGTGGCTACCTGAACAGTTACCAAATTTTTAGCATTTCAATCTTCAAGTTCATGGAAAGGCACCGGCCTGCCATCCAAAATACAGCAGTACACCGTTAACATCCTGTGAGCAGCAATGTCCCAGGTATAGTTCTTCAAAACAAATTTTTCCCCCTGTTCACCCATCTCTTGACGTTCTTCAGGTGAAAGTGAAAGCAATTTGAGCAATGCCGAACTTAAAGCATCATCGTTGAGTTCTACAACTTCACCGGCGCCGATGTCTGCAATCTCAGGGAAATTAACTCTGTTGTAATAACACACGGCTTACCGCCCGCCATCGCCTCAAGAATAGCCGCGCTGAAACCTTCGCTGTAAGACGGCTGTACAAAAACGTCTGCGCGGCTGAGGGCGAGTAATTTATCACGCCCCTGAAGCAAACCAGGCATAAAAACATGATTGCAGAGGCCTTCGTGATCTATAAGAGATTCGACAATAGCCCCATATCCCCCGATCATTAGCAATGCTGTGGAGTATTGCCGAACGACCTGCTTCCATGCGGCGATCAGTTGATCCAGGCCTTTTTCTGGACTTATCCGTCCCCAAAAAAGCAAAACCAAACGGCCACGAAAAGCTGGCCAACGCAAAAAGCTTCTCGCTCTCCTCCGTCTTCCGTCCCTAAGTCCCTGGGTCCCTTCGTCTATCCCCTCTCTCCGCTCCCTGCTTCTTGCTCCCTGCTCTTTTCCCCGCATCCCCGCATTTCAGCGCCCCACCATTGTCCCCCAGCCCGTCCATGGCCGGCCCTTGTGAGGGATTTAATTCATCCTCGCTTCCCTTTAGAAATGTTGTATCCGTAGGAGCCATGAGCAGCTTCCCACCCTTTTTGTCATCTGGTTTTCAGAATATTGTCGAGTAGCGGTGAGGATGGTGCGGCAAAGGGATTAACCACTGTAACCCCTCTCCAGATAAAACCATTTTGTAAATCTTCACTTAAAAGCATCCGGCAGCTATTTTCCGCGGCAACCGCCATAATCAATGCGTCCCAGATTTGGATCCTGTGGTCAATTGTCAGGTCCATTGCTGCCTGGAAAGCCGCCCAAGATGAGTCAGCAACTTCAAAACTGTCAGCCCAGTTCATAATCGCTTGGCGTGCAAGCGCTTGCTCCCTTTTTGCCTTGCCCGTAAGAACTCGAAAAAGTTCCCCCAAGCTTTGCGCAGGAAGCAAGACAAGTTCAGCCGGCAATCGTTCTATCAGCCGGATGGCTTCGCCGCAGCGCGTCGAATCGCCGATCCCTTCGGCATAGGCCAAGATATTGGTATCCAGGGCAACGAGCATGGCTAATCTTTATATAGTTCGTCACGGGTCCAATTTCGAGACCCTGTTACGTCCTGGGCTTTCAACCTAGATAACAGAAGGTTTTTCATCGCCTTTTTTTGCAGCACCTCTGAATTAACAGAGGTAATTTTTGCCACAGGCTTGCCCCTTGACAGAATCATAATCTCTTCCCCCTTGCCTATTTCCCGAAGTAAATTGGAGAACCCACGATTCGCATTAGATGCTGTAATAGTTTTCATAACCACAGCCTCCGATTAAAGTAGTTTAAAACACTATTTTAATAAACTGGAAGCCTGTTGTCAAACTTATTTTCATTGACATATCGTGGATCAAAAACAATTTCGGTCTGACAGCCCGTAATCTCTCTTATGAGCTTTGCTAATTCAACTATTGACATGTCCTTTCCCGCACCTACATTAATAATCTCTCCGTCATCATAATTTTCCATAAGAAAAACGGCTGCCTCGGCCAAGTCATCAACATGCAGAAACTCCCTTTTGGGCCTACCGCTTCCCCATATAGTTACCTCAGACCGTCCTGACTTTTTTGCCTCATGAAATTTTCTTATTAGTGCGGGCAGCACATGGGAGGTTACAAGGTCAAAGTTATCACCCGGACCATAAAGGTTTGTCGGCATAATTGAAATGGCATTAAAACCGTACTGCTTACGATAAGCCTGACATGTCTTTATTCCAGCAATTTTCGCGATGGCATACCATTCATTGGTCGGTTCCAAAGGACCGGTCAACAGATACTCTTCCTTTATGGGCTGTGGCGCCAGCTTGGGATAAATGCATGAAGAACCCAGGAAAAGCAGCTTCTTGGCGCCGTATCCATGGGCGGCATGTATTACATTGTCCTGGATCAGCAGATTGCTCCTCATGAATTCAGCGGGATAACTGTTCTTGGCATAAATCCCTCCCACCTTCGCGGCTGCCAGGAATATATAATCCGGCCTTTCGCTTTCAAAGGATAACGCGGCGGCAAGGAGGAGTCGCCGCAGGCGTATTACTATAGTGAACGACTTAAATAAGTTGACATGTAAAAGATGTCATTCCGAGCGAAGCGAGGAATCTTAGATTTCTCCCTTCGGTCGAAATGACAATTTACTTATGTCGTTCACTATAGGTATACTCAAACACTTATTTTTTCATAATAGGGGATAAACCTAATCAGCGTGTCCCCTATTTTCGTTTCTTCCTTAAAACCCAAGTTTACAACCCAGGCTTCTTTGGGATTGTATCTATTAATAAAGCCTTTGAGGGAACGGGTGATGCTTTTGTCTTTGAGTTCCTTGCACTTGACTTCTACAGGAAGGATGTTCTCGCCTCTGTTTATGACAAAATCCACCTCTGCCTTATCCTTTGTCCGCCAATAGTGTATGGTGCTGCCGTCGGCACGTGTTTTTTCGGAAAGCAAGTTGTATATGAGGTTCTGGAAAACAAATCCCAGCTCGGAGAGCATTGCATACCTGCCGAATTGTCGGATGGCGAAGTTTCTCATCCCAATATCGTTGAAATACATCACCGGCGATTTGCTGATCTCTTTTCTGAGATTTCTAAAGTAGGGCGTTATCCTCTGGATGATAAATGTCTTCTCCGCATAGACCGTATAGTTTTTCACGGTCTGGAGGGATATGCCCAATGTGGCAGAAAGTTCCTTGAAGTTAATCATGTTGCCTGCCTGCCCGGCCAGTAGCCGTATCAGATTGCTAAAGGCATCTATCCGTTCCACTCGGAGAAGATAGGCAATATCTTTCGTGACTATTCAGCCACTAAGACACCAAGACACTAAGATCATATAATTATTCTTTAAATACCCTTCTTGATCAAGTATTTTATGTACGGTGTATGCCGCATCTACTATTTTTCTC